>Ga0257114_1000003_pt1 | contig 183769 bp, 155 predicted proteins | sample SI112_10mmetaG_FD_190149 | JGI IMG/M metagenome (GOLD analysis project Ga0257114, IMG submission 190149) | Marine microbial communities from Saanich Inlet, British Columbia, Canada - SI112_10m | ecosystem: Environmental > Aquatic > Marine > Inlet | place: Canada: British Columbia | collected...
TTTTTGAAAATAAAAAAAGCCTTCCATTCAAATGGAAGGCTTTTAAAAGTTGTGAACGCGACAGGATTCGAACCTGTGACCGTCTGCTTAGAAGGCAGATGCTCTATCCAGCTGAGCTACGCGTCCTATTTTCGATTGCAAATATACTATTTCTTGTATTGAAGTCAATCCCTGATTTTGAATTTTATTTTACACTTTTTTAATAACGAAATAGACATGCATGTATATCAATATACTACTGTGTCTGATGGTAAATCTTCCAAGAGGTAATTTCCAAAATCAAAACGTACTAAAATTTCTGGGGATAAAGAAATTTCTGATCTTAGATCGCGATTGAATTGAAAAACAAATGCCTTAATAAGTGGTTTAAAACCTGAGATAATATGAATTGCTTCTGATTTCAAATTTGTGTTGATTAAATGAATTTTTTTTAAGTTATCAAGTTTAGACAATTGATCTATTCCCTGTCCTGAAATTGCAGTCCGATTAAGTTTAATACTAACCAAATTAGAAAACTTACTCAAAGAAGTAAAAACTGCATCTGTAACATTACTATCACTTAAATCAATACTTACAATATGCTTATTTAAGGATGCAAGAAGCCCTAAATCATTATCTGAAAAGGCCTTGTAATTTATAGTACTCAAAAACAACAGATTACTATTTTGTTTTACTGGAGTGATTAAAATGCCCATAGATTGCAAACTGTCAATGGTTTTTTTATCCGGTAAATCTAGTTCAATAGAGGGGTAAACCTCTTCATTCTCTTGAACCATAAAAGAATTCAATTGAATCTCATTAAAACCAAGTTCGCCCAATGTTTTAAATTCAGGAGCCCCTTTCAAAACCCAATAGTTAATCATATCCTTTTCAGCTTGAGTTAACTGTTTTTGTGCTCTGGGTGGCATATGCTTCTTCTCAAATTCTGGTAGGTGTATTCGATTTAGAATTTCACTAGACTCAGGGGAGTTAAAATCTAGTATTATTCCATTTTTACCTCCTTTTTGAAGAGCAGCATAGGTGTGCATTTGAAGTTGCCCCTTTGCTTTTTTTGGATTGTGACAACGAACACATTTTTTTGATAGGATCGGTTCAATTAATCCACTATAAACTTTTTGCCTACTGTAGTCATCTACATTTAAAAATCGAACCTCACTCTTATTATTAATTCCTACTAATGCTTCAAGAGGTTCTGTTAGATGATTATCACCATGAGTGATGTTTCCGCCCAAATGACCTGTTATCATTAGCGAAATAAATAATCCTAATGTATAAAACAACCTTGGAATCCGAAGGGCAAATACATTTCCTTTTAGAAAGAGATAAAAACCTAACGTCAGGACAAATGTAGCCACTCCTGCAATAAAGTGACCCTGAATGTTACCCCATATATAACCCTCTTGTAGAAATTGAAAAATCCCACTAACTATGGATAATAGAGAACTTACCGACGCCCAAAAAAAGATAAATTTTAAAACAGTAGCGGCTGGTTGTATTTTTTTTTTGTAGCATTCAAATAATAGTCCCATCAGAATAAAACCAATAGGCAAATGGACCAACAAAGGATGAAATCGTCCAAAAAAAGTTAAAACTATATCCATTAAGTGCTAGATTAAGACAAAATTTCTCGAATTATATTTCCTTCAACATCAGTTAATCGAAAAGGTCTACCCTGAAAATCATAGGTAAACTCTTCATGGTCAAATCCTAAAAGATGTAAAATAGTAGCATTTATATCATGTACTGAAACCTTACCCTCCACAGCCGTATATCCAATATCATCTGTCTGTCCATGAACCACACCTTTTTTAATTCCGCCACCAGCCATCCACATTGTAAATGCATCGCCATGATGGTCCCGACCCTTATAGCCCATATCCCTTCCTTCACGGTTTTCTTGCATTGGAGTTCGTCCAAATTCTGCTCCCCAAACCACAAGAGTTTCATCCAAAAGGCCTCGTTGCTTGAGGTCTAATAAAAGTGCAGTGATGGGTCGGTCAATTTCTTTACATTTATTTCTCAATCCAAGATCTACAGCGTTGGCAGGGGAATCTCCATGACTATCCCAACCCCAATCATAAAGCTGTACAAAGCGAACACCGCTTGAAACCATTTTTCTTGCCAATAAACAATTATTAGCAAAGGATTCTTTTCCGGGGGTGACACCATACATTTTCTGTACTGATTCTGGTTCATTTTCAATATCCATTACTTCAGGAACTGTAATTTGCATGCGATACGCCATCTCATATTGATTGATACGTGTCAAAATTTCGGGATCTTCCTGGGCTTTAAATTCTTGATAATTTATTTCATTAATTGAGGATAATAATTCCCTCTTTAAATTTCTAGAAACTCCCTTAGGATCTTTTATATATAATACAGGATCACCTTTAGAGCGGCATTGAATTCCTTGATATACGGAAGGTAAAAAGCCACTCCCCCACACACTTTTACCTGCATCAGGTGTGCCACCGGAAGTTAAAACTACAAAACCGGGTAAATTTTGATTTTCTGAGCCAAGGCCGTAAGTTGCCCAAGATCCAAGACTAGGCCTTCCAAAACGAGCACTCCCTGTATGCATTAATAGTTGCGCCGGCCCATGATTAAACTGATCTGTGTTTACCGCTTTTAGAAAAGCAACATCATCAATAACCTTTTTAAAATGAGGAAGATTATCAGAAATCCAATTTCCAGACGCTCCTGCTTGAGTAAATTTTGCCTGGGGACCAAGCATTTTGGGAACCCCCTGTATAAAGGCAAATTTTTTGCCTTTCAATAAAGATTCAGGACAAAGTTGATCATGAAGTTTATGCAACTCAGGCTTGTAATCGAACATTTCCAATTGGGAGGGTGCCCCTACCATATGTAAATAGATTACATTCTTAACCTTTGGAAGCTTAGGTGGTGACAAAGGGGCTAAAGGGTTTAATGTTCGTTCTCCTCCAAAAAGATTTGGACTGCCTGAAGGAGCACAACTTTTCAGCAAACTTCCAAATGCAATTCCACCTAAGCCTAAGGTACAATCCTTCAAAAAGTGCCTCCTACTATTGATTGAAGCTTGATTAAGCACATACTCATTTAGTAATTTTTTTTCTATATCATTCATCTTTACGCATGTGTTAAAAATTCGTCTAAATTCATAATCGCATTGGCTACCATTGTAAGTGCTGCATGATGAAGGGTAGTGCTTTTAATGTCTAAAAACTGTTCTAAAGCTTCTGGATTTTCTGTAAATTCAATTAGTGCTGCTTGATACAGATTTCTTAATACCTCCAAGGATTCTGATTTTATCTCAGAATAAGTCGCTTTGTAATAAATTGATCGAATTGCTCCATCAATATCGGATGCCGTCATCTCACTTTTTGCTAAATGAAATGCAGCTTCTAAAAATACAGGATCATTCAAAGTTACCAAGGCTTGTAAAGGAGTATTTGTAGGGAGCCTTTGCACTAAACAAACCTCTCTAGAGCCAGCGTCAAAAGTTAAAAGAGAAGGATAGGGACTGGTTCTCTTCAAATAAGTATATATGGCTCTTCTGTAGCGATCTTCTCCAATACTTTCCTTCCAAAGATTTCCCAAATAGCGATGCTCCCATATTCCATCTGGCTGGGGTGGCATTACACCCATTCCTCCCATTTTAGGACTTAATAATCCAGAAACTGCTAGTGCTTGATCTCTAATCTCTTCAGCTTGAAGCCGTAATTTAGGACCACGAGAATAAAATATATTATTTGGGTCTAAGCGGTATTTATATTCATCAATAGCAGAACTTTGCTGATAGGTAGCAGTCATAACAATAGACTTGATTAGGGCTTTCAAATCCCATTGTTGATCTTCCATAAAATGCACCGCCATCCAATCTAATAAAGCAGGATGAGTAGGAGGTTCTGATTGAGTTCCCATATCCTCAATGGTCGAAACAATTCCACGACCAAAAATCTGATACCAAATTCGATTGACAACCGTTCTTGAAGTTAATGGATTAGCATCACTCACAAGCCATTTGGCCAATCCTAATCGGTTTTTATCCCATTCCATGTCCCAGTCGTTTAATATTGAAGGAACATCAGAAGCAACAGTGTCTAAGGGCATTTGCCAATTACCTCGTTCAAAAAAACGAGTCTCCCTTTTCATAAAACTTGGGTTTTCAACTAGAATTGGAGTTCGCGTTGTCTTTGAATTTATTAAAGTGGTGAAACTTTTTTCAATAGCAGGATATTTTATTTTAGATTTACCAGGGAGTTCAGGTAAAAAAGCAACCCAATTTAAGATACCTATGTATTCTCTTGGTTTTGAAAGTGAATTGTTTTGAGCTTCGATATACAAATCAACTTTTGTGTTTAAAGCTTTAAAAGGGACTGATATAATTTCTCCATAATTACCGTTTTTAGAATTTGTTGTTGGAAGTTTAAACTGACTTAAAATCGAACCACTAGGCCCTCCATTTCTAATAGTGATCTGTGATCCGCTTTTTGGATAATTAAATTCAAGAATTAAACGTGTCCCGCCTCTTGTATCAACATTTCGGAGATAGGCCGAACCCTTATTCCATAATCCCAATCTTTTTCCATCTGTAATTAAAGTGCCCTTAGACACATTTTCACAAGCATGTAAATGATACTTGGGCTCATTGAAATTTAAAAAATCTTCGTAGGATTTTTTTGTTATGTCATCACCATAAAGGGCAATCCATTCTAATAAATCGGTAATTGATTTTGTATCCTCTGCATTATATGTTCTAAGGTTTGGCTCTTCATCTTTAGTATCTTCATCCCGGGTATTATTAAAAAATGCCATCATTTTATAATATTCATCATGATGAATAGGATCATATGGATGACTGTGACATTGAACACAACTCATGGTTGTACTTTGCCAAACATCAAAGGTTGTATTAACACGGTCAATGACAGCAGCAGTTCTAAACTCTTCATTTGAGGTGCCCCCTTCATCATTAGTCATCGTGTTTCTATGAAATGCTGTTGCAATTAAATTAGCAGCTTTAGGATTTGGCAGCAAATCACCTGCCAGTTGATCAATCGTAAATTGATCAAAAGAAAGGTTGGTATTTAATGCATTTATTACCCAATCACGGTATTGCCATATGGAGCGCCCACGATCAGCCTCATATCCTTTTGTATCTGCATATCGAGCTAAATCCAACCACCAACTTGCCCATTTCTCTCCATAGGTTTTTTGATTTAACAGACTATCAATGAAATTTTCATAAGAAATTTCATCCTCCATAAAAGCATTAAAATGTCGTTCTTCTGGTGGCAAACCTGTAATATCGAAAGCTACCCTTCGTGCCAATATGTTTTTCTTAGCAGGAGTATTGGGAGATAGTTGTTGAACTTCCATTTTCGAAGCAATAAATTGATCTACAGGAGATTTAATAAAATGCTGAATGGAATCGTTTTTAATCTTTGGAAGCTCTTCTTTTTTAGGAGTAATATATGCCCAATGGGTTCCCCATTTAGCTCCCTGATCAATCCATTTGGTAAATAAGTTTAATTCTTCTTCGGAAAGTGCTGGTTTTTCAAAAGGCATTCTAAGATCCAAGTCTTTTTCTTTTAACCGTTGAATCAGTCGACTTTTTTGTGAATTCCCCGGAATTATTGCTGGAGATCCTTCTTCTGTATTTCCAAGTGCCTCACTTTCAAACAAAAAACTAAACCCTCCATTCTTTTTTACACCTCCATGACAGGAAATACATTTTTTATTGATAATGGGTTTTATGTCTGTATTAAAATCTACAGCTTTCTCTCTTTGACATCCAATTAACAGAGTTAGAAAGAGAAGTATGAATAAAGGAACTTTAGAATTCACTGAATTAATATTTGATTTTATATGACACAGTCCTAAAAATAAACATAATAAGTTTTCAATCCATAAAATAGATTAAAAAATCAATTGTTTCTGAAACTAGAATTCATTTCTCGGGAGATCACAACCAGTAAAAAACCACTATAATTTTAAAAAGCAGTAGTAAGAATTGCTAAAAAGGTTTCAATTCCCATAAAATAATTTCCCAATCTTAAATTCTCATTGGGACTGTGTTGATTGTTATCCAAATTAACTGTGGGAACTCCAATAGCAGGAACACCCAGTTCTGAAACAAAAGGGGAAATAGGTACGGATCCACCACTTGTTCTAATTATTACAGGTTTTGACTTATAATAATCGGTTACTATTTTGGTCAACCACTGCCCTTCTTTAGCCTCAGTATCAGTTCTGAACGCAGGATATGAAACTTTGGAATTCATTTGAATGATCTTATCATACTTCATTCTTTCTTCCTCAGTAGGGACATGATCTAAAACAGTAAACCCTCTATCTTCAATGTGTTTTCTAACCCCTGATATTAATGCTTCAGGTGTACTCTCTAATACCAAACGGATATCCATTTCTGCAGTTGCTGTAGCGGGTATAATTGTTCTTGCATCCTTTCCTACCCAACCACTTTGCATTCCACGAATATTTAATGACGGATATTGAATTGATTCCTGATAAGTTTTCCCTACTTGATCATTGATTCTAGTTTGTGTACGCTTTTTAATTGCAGCATCTTCAGAAGGAACTCCCTCCAAAACCTTTTTTGTACTATCATCCAGCAAAATACCATCATAAAAACCAGGAATCACTACCCTACCTTGATCATCTTTCATTGAAGCCAACACTTTAGACAAAGCTAGTGCTGGATTTGGCAAGTAATTTCCATAGTGTCCGCTATGTTGAGAGGTTAAAGGTCCAAATGTTGTTAAGGTAAGCGTCGCTATTCCTCTATTTCCAAAAACCAATGTTGGTAGACCTGAGCTGTGCATTGGTCCATCAAGAATTAAAAGCAAATCTGCTACTAATTCCTCTTTAAAGTTTTTTACTGCCTCAGGGAGTCCCGGTGAGCTTTGTTCTTCCTCAAAATCTAAAATTAATTTTATATTGAATGCTGGATTTTTATTAATTTTTTTTAAATGATCTAATGCATTTAAAAACATAACAAATGGACCCTTATCATCAGCACTAGACCTAGCAAAAATGCGAAGATCATCTATGGATTCTCCCTTTAAAGCATCCCATGAAACGGTTTCATAATCATTTCCGTTATCACGTTTTAATTCGGCTCTGTACGGATCTGCTTGGTTCCATTTGGACAGATCCACTGCCTGACCATCTAAATGCATATAAAACGCAATTGTTGGAAGTTTCTTTTTTACAATTTTATTTGCCAAAAGTAAGGGTAGATGAGCGGTCTTTAATCTTTTAAAATCAAAGCCTAAGGAAGCTAATTGTTGTTCAGCCCATATGATGTTTGCCTCAATTTGTTCCTTTTTGGCAGCATCATTTGGTAGGGCTAAAAACGCCTTGAATTCATCTATTTGATTAACGCCAATTTCTCTCGCTGACGTTTGATATATTCGCTGTGCCTTTAGGGATGATGCAATAATCAATAAAAATATTGTGAGGTAAAAATATGTTTTCATGCGGTTTCTTTTACAATGACTTGCTTGATTTCTTTTTGTTTTTTACCAAATATATGAATTGAGGAAGATGTATGAAGAGAATAATAAAGAAATTAATTTGTAATTTGCTTTATTAATTATGTCTAATAAACTTGAATTGAAAAGAATAGTTTTTGCCCTTTCGTTTCTGTTTTCAGCACTACTTGTTGCTCAAAACACCAACCCCAATCAAAGGTTAAACTTTGGAATTACTTTTTTAGAAAATGCTCCCATTCTGGATGGGAATATTCTAAAAGAATCCCTTTGGAAAAATATACCTGTAATTACTGATTTAGAACAAATTAAACCCAACTATGGGGCTCCTGTTTCTGAAAAAACAGAAATTCGAGTTGCCTACACCACTAAAACACTATATGTAGCTGTAGTATGCTATGATAAAACTCCTAAAAACATTGTTGTTTCTGATTCAAGAAGAGATGCAGACCTAAATGATGATGATAGTTTTCTATTCATCTTAGACACATATAACGATCAACAAAACGGATTTTTGTTTGGCACCAACGCCGATGGAATGGAATACGATGCCCAGATTGACAGAGAGGGAGAAGGAAATTTTAGTGCAAACAGACAACAAGGAGGTGTTGTAGGTGGAACAAATATAAATTGGGATGCTTCATGGGAAGTAAAAACGGAGACTGGGGATTACGGTTGGAGTGCGGAATTTGCAATTCCCTTACGTTCCATAAGGTTTAATAGTGGAGATAATAAAACATGGGGAATTAATTTTCAACGTAACATTAGTAAACGAAGTGAAACTGCTTATTGGGCAAATCTTCCGTTAGGCTTTGACATCAAACGCTTGTCTTTAGCAGGAAAAATGAATGGTTTAAATTTAAAATCTCCAAAAAACTTAAAGGTAATCCCATATGTTTTAACACAAGGAATTAATGACAAAACTCCATCAAACAACAATAACTCCTCTTCTTCTGTTGGGGGTGATATAAAATATAGTCTTACACCAGGATTGACTTTAGATGTTACCTATAACACAGATTTTGCACAGGTAGAAGTAGATGAACAACAGGTAAACCTAGACCGGTTCAATTTATTTTTTCCAGAAAAACGTCCTTTCTTCCTTGAAAATGCAGGTCAATTTAGCGTGGGTAGTGCAGGTGAAGTAGATCTTTTTTTTAGTAGGCGAATTGGAATTGGTGATGACGGTCAGCTTGTTCCAATCATTGGAGGCTCAAGAATATCAGGAAAAGTAGGGCAAACAAATATTGGCCTTCTGAGCATGTTTACTGATGAAGTTGAAAGCTCAGATCTAGTGAAAAACAATTATTCAGTGGCAAGGGTCAATCATGATTTTGCAACTAGCAGATCGTCTATTGGGGGGATCTTTGTGAATCGTTCTGGAATTAATTTGCCTGATGATTACAACAGAGTATTTGCGATGGATGGGAAATTGGGTCTTGGAAAAAAAGCTCAATTAACAGGCTTTGTAGCCAAAAGTACCACCCCAGGAATTACTTCTAACGACCACGCATTTAAATTTTTAGGCGTCTATAATTGGAATGGATGGAACCTGCGAGGCGGTTATACAGAACTCGGAGAAGGATTTAATCCTGAAGTTGGTTTTTTATTGCGTGAATCGTTTAAGAAACCAGAATTTTTGATCTTTAAACAATGGCGAACAAAAAATATGGGTAAACTACTAGAAGTAAGACCTCATGTTTCCTACAGAGGGTATTGGGACTTTAACAATAATCTAGTTACTAGTTTTTTACATGTTGACAATCATTGGGTGTGGGAAAGTGGCTTTGAGATTCATACAGGTATAAATTTCACCACTGAAGGTGTATTATCACCCTTTACAATTTCAAATGTAAAAATTCCAGTAGGTGAGTATAAGCATAGTGAACTTCAGCTAGTAATGATGACAAATGCCAACAAACAACTGTACTTCCAAACCAGAACTGTTATTGGTGGATATTTTGGTGGTGATCGATTTTCGAGTAATAACACGGTCAACTTTAGAATTGGTGATAAATTTAATACCTCAGGAACGTTAAATTACAATCGATTAAATCTACCCAATGGAACGGTAGATGCTGTCATCAGTGGAGCTCGATTTGCTTATTCTTTTACACCACGAATGTTTCTGCAAAGTTTACTCCAATATAACAATGTTTCAAATGTAACTTCCTTAAATGCACGTTTTGGATGGTTACAAAATGCAAACACAGGCCTTTTTGTTGTTTTTAATATCATACAGGATAATGATTATATGGATCTTTTAAACAATCAAAGTATCACCATCAAGTACAGTTATCAGTTTGATTTATTGAAAAAATAAAATCAACTATTGAGGCAGATTTTTAATCAAAAAAGAAATGCCGTTCGTGCTCATGATATTTTTTATATCAGCTTCCATATAGCCTCTGTTGGAAAGTATTTCCTCTAACTTTTGTAAATCAGCTATAGTATCAATGTCAAACGGACATTGTTCTTTCCCAAAACCACCATCTAAATCAGAACCGATCATGACATGTTTTGAATTCCCTGCAAGCTGACAAATATGATCTATATGATTTGCAACAGTTTCAAGGGAAACTCCACTTTCTTTTGGATCCGTTTTACCCCTTTGCCAATTTGGAAATAACATCCAAGCGTCAAATGCCATACCGATGACACTTTCACGCTCAAGTAAAGATTTAATTTGATCATCATTGAATTGTCGCTCATTCGGAACTAATGTCCTACACATACTATGACTGGCCCAAAGAGGACCGTCATAACATTCCATAGTTTCCCAAAAACTCTGATCACACAAGTGTGTTGCATCTAAAATAAGTTTTAAGGAAGTAATTTCTTTCAGAAGTGCTTTTCCTTTTATTCCAATACCACCCTCTGAGTCCGTCCCAAAAGCATAAGTTCCTGGTCCATAATGTGCTGGACCGATAGCTCTTAATCCACTTTCATAAGCCAAATGAAGATGCTCCATAGAAACAATAGAATCTGCACCTTCAAGACTTAAAACATAAGCCAAGGGGGATTTAGAAGCGTCTAACTCCCACCCTGACCTATGGCTTGAAAGTTCACTAGCAGTTTTAATCTGAAGTAACGCTCCCTCTTTTTCCATTGCGCGATACCAAGACAGTTGACCTTGAGTCTGTGCCCATGCCTGTTCTGGTGAATTCCATCCGGGTAAAGAATTATTTTCTTTTACATACCGTGCAATAAGTGTTGCTACAAAAAGTCCAATATTTCCCTCCCGTAAAGCGGTAAAAGAAACTGTACCCTTTCCTCTATCAGGAAGATCAGTCATTCCTTGTTCTTGCTCACGAATCTGATATACAGTTTTCCGAAGATCACGATTCCACTCCATTGCATTCATGGAGAGGTCCAAATGTGCGTCGAAAATAAAATTCATAGCTTAAATTTCTAAATGATAATTACGAGCATCTATTTGCCAGGAAGAATCTAGATCTCCCTCTACTACCGTATACGCTTTGTTATATTTAGCAACTGTAGGGCAAATATGATAGGGAATTGCGTAGAACAAGTCTCCTACTTTAAAATTATTTTTTTTGGAGTATTCAATGATTAAATGCTCTTCACTTTGCCCTTTGTGTAAGGCTCCTTCCAACCCAAATATTTCAACACGGGGAAGTGGCATCTCGGACGCTATAGCCTTATGACCGAGATCAAAACAAAATATATTTTTATTTGGGATACTGATCAATCGAGTAATCACTACTGCTGCATTCAAAAAAGGAGATTCCTCCCAAATACGTTTGTATCCTAGATCCCACAACAAAGTTGTTCCGGGACTTAAAATCACTCTAGAGTTTAAAGAATGGGGGAAAAAACTAGGAGATCCTCCTGCTATAACATTAGGGACAATACCTCCAGTGGATTCTATCGATTCAATCAAATAATTTACGTCTTTAAAATCTGAATGACATTTTTCAATACGGTTTTCTAAAACTAAAGGACGAATATGACCATCATAAACATGCAGTCCTTGAAATTTAAGAGCATTTTTTTTAATAAGTCTTTGGTATAGAGATAAAGCCAATTCAGGTAAAATCCCCGTTCGATTCATCCCATTGTTAATGTCAATCCATAGCGATAGTTTTTGATTTTCTTGAGTCGCTAAATCCGAGTATAATTCAAGGGAGTCATAATTATCAACAAGAGTAGAAAATCGAATGTTTGGATTTTTTGCTTGAAGGGATAAAAAATACATCACCTTTTCATGCGTAGGTTGATGAGCCAATAGTATATGTGAAACATTGCATGAAATCAAAAGCTCAACTTCCCCTAGAGTGGCACACTTGAAACGTTTAATTCCTTGATCCATTTGAAGTTTTACAACTTCCCCCATTTTATGGGTCTTAATATGGGGCCATAATCGTTCAGTTCCCCCGGCAATGGATATCATGGCTGAAATGTTTTTTTTAACACGTTCAGGGTAAACAAGAAGACCTGGTGTGAGAAGTTTTTTTTCTTGATTTACTTTGTACCAAGGAGAGGCTTTCATAGTATATTAAGACGTTAATAAAAACAATGCTTCAATCTCAACAGCAATATTTTGAGGTAAAGACATGCCCACTGCACTTCGAACACCAATACCATTTTCAGTTCCAAAAACAGCCTCCATCAATTCACTAAATCCATTGATTACATAGGGATGATCTCCAAACTCAGGAGTTGCATTAACCATACCCAAAACTTTTATAACACGTTTAATTTTAAGATTAGGCGGTGCATGTGTAACTATTGAAGACAGCATAGTTAGACCCACTTGTCGCGCTGCATGTTTAGCTTCCTCTTTATTTAAAACAGAACCTACCTTCCCTTGAATTAAACCTCCATCGTTTAAAACAGGTCCTTGACCCGAAACATACAACTGATTATCAATAATCAATATAGGCTTATAAACTCCTGCTGGTTTAGGCGCTGGAGGTAAAACCAACCCCATCGCTTCGATTCGATTTTTTAACTGCTCGCTCATTATATAAAATTTTCTAAAATTAATACTCCCAGTAAACCTGTAATCCCAATGGAGGTCTCCATAACTGTCCATGTTGAAAGTGTTTCTTTAACATTTAAATTAAAATATTCTTTAAATAACCAAAACCCACTGTCATTTACGTGCGAAAGCATTAAGCTCCCGGAACCAATGGCAAGGACCATTAATTCTGGGCTAACACCAGAGCTCTGAACTAAGGGCAATACAATTCCTGCAGTGGTGAGTCCTGCAACTGTTGCTGAGCCTACTGAAAAACGAATCAATGTAGCGATTAACCAGGCTATTATAAGAGGTGACATTGAGGTGAGCTCTAATAGACTTCCGATATAGTTACTTACTCCACTGTCAATTAATATTTGTTTTAAGGCTCCCGCTCCAGATATAATTAACAAAACCATTGTTATTCCTGATACTGCGGTTCCAAATATTTTCATGATCCCTTCCATAGTATTTCCGCGAGCAATTCCTAAAGTATAGATTCCTATTAATACTGTCAATAAAAGTGCAATTACAGGATTACCAATAAACTTAATTATTGAATATAAAAAATGATCTGTCGCTATAAAATTTCCTATTACAGTAGAAAAACCTATTAAAATTACGGGAAGCAAGGCGGTTATTAAACTATTTGATAAACTAGGTAATTCATCTTCCTCAAATACTTTTGAAGCCATAAACTCTTTCAAGGGCTTAGCATCAACCCTTGGAATAAAACGGGTAAGCACGGGTCCAGAAATGATAATTGCTGGGATAGCAACCACGATTCCGTAGATTAATGTTTTTCCTAAATCTGCCTCAAACATTATTGATAAAGCAGAAGGTGCAGGGTGAGGTGGAAGAAATCCATGTGTAACTGATAAGGCTGCCAGCATGGGTAATGCGATGGAAATAAGAGAAAGACCCGTAGCAGTTGCAACAGTAAAAACTAAAGGAACTAAAATCACAAATCCTACTGAATAAAACATCGTAATCCCAACAATAAAACCAGTCAGCATTACTGCAGTACGTGTGTTTTTAATTCCAAAGAGCGAAATTAATCCATTGGTAATTTTTTGTGCTGCTCCACTTTCAGCAACTAATTTTCCTAGCATGGCCCCCAAACCGAGAATCATAACTAAAAAGCCTAACGTATTTCCAATTCCTTTTTCTATAGAACTTACGATTGCATTAAGCTCCATCCCCTGGCCTATTCCTATCGCAATTGAAACTAAAATAAAAGCAATAAAAGCATTGAGACGAAATACAATGATCAACAGAAACAAGAAAAGAATCCCCAGCGAAATAATAACTAATGGCATAGGGATAAAAATAAGAAAATAACAGGAACTATCTTCAATTATTATTTTCTAAAGAAAATTCGCTCGAAAGAATCAAAGCCCGTTGAACTCTCTAGTATTTTGGTATTGAGCCTGAAAACGTTTTTTGATAAAATTGTTAAATCATACTCCCTAACTTTCTCAGTAAAAATAGTTTTTGTCTCCATAGCATAAACGCCACTTTGATTAAGACCCTTGTATGAAAATTTAATGTTTTGAAAATCACATTTTGTCAATTCATAAACCCAGATCCATTCATTGAAAGAGAGCGTGTCTTTAGTTATTTCCAAACTTTCCGTTTTATTATCACAAATTAATGGATTAAACTCTCCGTTAAAATGAGATGATATTGTTTTCACTTGCCAGTCCCCTATTATATTATTAATGGTTAATGTTTTATCTATGGGAGCGTAAAGCCAATTAACATCGTCAAGATTCTCTTCTAGCAGCTCATCATCAGAAACATTACATCCAACAAGGGCAAAAAGCGTAAACACTAAGGCAAACTTTTTCATTTGGAAAGGGTTAAGAAATAAGATTAGGTTCTCAAATATAGCTTAAAATGACTAGCACTTGGGTTTAAAGCTATTTAAAAAGAAGTTAAAAAAGGGGTTAAAAACGTCACTTCTTACACCTATATTGACACCCAAAAATAAAAAGACCTGTAAATCAATGACTTACAGATCCTTTTGCGGAGAGACAGGGATTCGAACCCTGGCGACGGTTGCCCGTCGACAGATTAGCAATCTGCTCCATTACCACTCTGGCACCTCTCCTAAATAATGGAGCACAAAAGTAAGTGTTCCGAGATAAGAAAGCAATCTTTTTTTAAATTATTCTGGGTATTCTATTCGGAGTTGATAAACGTTAATCAATTTGCGTAATAGAACCTTTTTAACTGTCTCTATTTCAGCCAATGTTATGTTAGAAGCATTAAACTGACCCTCCTCCATTTTACCTGATATTATCTTTTCAATAAAAAGATCTAACTGACCTATATCTGGTGCTTTTAGGCTTTTAGAAGCTGCCTCCACTGCATCTGCCATCATTAAAATAGCAGTCTCTTTTGAGAAAGGTCTGGGTCCTGGATACTGAAAATCTTCAATATTAGTTCCTTCCGGATCAAACTCTAATTGCTTCTTGTAAAAATAATATACACTGGACGTACCGTGATGTGTTCGAATAAAATCAATCACCCTGTCGGGGAGCTTATTTTTTTGTGCTATCAAAATGCCATCCAATACATGGTCAATGATAATTTTTGCACTTTGTTTGGGCGTGAGGGAATCATGAGGTGAATCGGGGGCAATTTGATTTTCAGAAAAATATTTGGGCTGCTTGAGTTTTCCAATATCATGGTACAATGCCCCCACTCTAACCAATAGGGTATTGGCTCCAATTTCATTCGCAGCAGCTTCGGCAAGATTAGCCACCTGTAGTGAGTGATGAAAGGTACCTGGCGCTTGATCAGAAAGTTCTTTTAGTAGTTTTGAATTGGTATCAGAAAGTTCGAGTAATGAAACATCTGAAACTAAACCAAAAAGTTTTTCATAGATATAAATCAAGGGTTGAACAAAAAGCATTAATAGGCCGTTAAGTAGAAATAATCCAATGGTTAATACATCAATTTTCAAAAAAGTTCCTTCTTGTATTATCGTAAAAGCGATGTAAGCAATCAGATAGACTAAAACGATTTGACCCACCGAAATAAATAAATTGGCCCGTCTGTATAGTTGATCTATGGACTGAATAGTAACTATCCCAGCCACAATCTGAAGAAATACAAATTCAAAACTATTAGGAACAATAAATCCTATGAGAAGTACTGTAAGTACATGAGCAAAAAGACCTAAACGGGCATCAAAAAAAGCTTTGATAATGAGTGGTAATATACAAAGTGGAGTAGCAAAAATGAGAGCTGTATTATAGCCAATTAAAACAGTTGTCACAAATACTACAAACACGATGTTAAAAAAGATAAATGTGAGCTTTCGGTTGTTTTCATAAATTGAAAAACGGTATTTGTAAAGGAATAAAAGCAATAACGAAAAGGTTAGGAATATTAAAATAGAATACCCAATAAGTACCCAAATAGAACTTTGATCGTCGTTTTCTAGCATCGAAAACTCCTTCCGTAGAGAACTTAATGTTTCGAAATGACTCTCGTCAACCATTTCACCCTCTGCGATGATTAATTCACCCGAGGCTACAACCCCTCTAGAAAGAGAAATATTCTGTAAGGTTTGATCGACTGTATTCTGATAAAAAACAAGATCTAGAGCAACATTTGGAGTAATTAACTCAAAAAAGAAGTCGTTGAAACTCTCAAAATACGCGTCATAATTAGACTCCTCAAACCATTTAGATAAACTCTCAAAAAGAGAATCCGATTTAAAAAGTTCCTTCACATTAAGAGGAATTTCTACATTATCTTGGATTAATAAAATTTCTTCGTTCCCTTGATGAATATAGTTTGGAGGGAGCACACCGTTCTCATATATTTTTTTTAATATGCTTTCTCCAAATTTATATACGCTGTCAAAAACCATAGGGTTATTAATTGAAGGAAAAAAGCGAGAAAATTCGTCTTGATACCTTGTAAAAACAAGCTCCTTTATTTTTATATCACTCCTTAAATACGGTTTTAATGAACTTAACGCAGCTTCCTGATCTGCTTTTACTTCTTGTTCTGATTTTAAAATGGAAAAATCAAAAGGGGCATAATAACTTGGGTACTGCCATGCTCTCCCTTTTTGAAACTCATATTTGAATTGACCCCCAATAGGAAAAAGATAAAGAATAAGTAATGAACTAGAAAGAATCAGTATAGACTTATAAAGTATATTCTGCTTTGCCACCAAGTAATTCCAGAAGGTTTTCAAAATCAATATTTATATTCAAAATTACACAATCTAATTGTTATGTTAGCTATTTTCAAAACAGTTGGGGGGTTGGGGAAAAGAAATACCTATTTTTGCATTTGAAATAGAAGCATACGTTTTAAAAAAATAATTTGGAATACGGTATTTGTCATCTAAGCATCGTCCCGATGCGAAAAGAAAATAATCATAGGAGTGAGATGGTTTCGCAACTCTTATACGGAGATTGTTTCAAGATCATTGGAAAAAAAAAGGAATGGTACCATATTAGCACCTTACTAGACGACTATACCGGTTGGATTGACCACAAACAAGCTCAGCAGATTACCAAAGAAGAAGCGGAAGATATTGGCGTGCAATCTACAGCATACACGACACAACTCATTGATTATATTGAGACACAAAACAATCAACTCACCACACTAGTTATAGGAAGTAATATAAGTGGTGCTTCATTATTAAACCAATCGTATTCTGGGCCCACCATCAGCGGAAAAAGTAAAAAAGAAAAACTCCTAGAGACAGCCTCATTATATTTATATGCACCTTACCTGTGGGGAGGAAAAACTCCTATGGGAATTGACTGCTCAGGTCTTACCCAAATGATTTATAGAATCAACGGGTACCAGATCCCTAGAGATGCTTCACAACAGGCGGAATTAGGAAATACATTGAGTTTTATTGATGAAAGTGAACCTGGAGATCTTGCCTTTTTTGACAATGATGAGGGTAAAATTATTCATGTAGGGTTACTCCTTGAAAATAATTACATTTTGCATGCACATGGAAAGGTTCGAATCGATCGTATCGATCAAACGGGAATCTACAATCTAGATACTCAACAACATTCTCATATGTTAAGAATCATCAAAAAAATTATATAAAAAAAAGCCTTCAGTAATTGAAGGCTTTTTTGTATTTAAAAGCGATTTTTATTCTAGAAGACCTTTCATCTTCATAAATCCTTCATTGTCTCCAAGAGTACCGTATATGTTCATCAACGTATTGACGGCTTCTTCGTTTTTACTTATCCCAATAAGTTTTTCTAGAATAGGCACACACTCTTTATATATCTCTTCACGAGCTATTTTAAGAACCTCATATCGAGCATTGTCTGTTCTAGAGTTTCCTAAAGAATTCATTTCTTCAACAATTTCTGTCTCCCCTTGTAAGATTAAAGAAACTAAATTCAAGTATCCTGATTCAGAGTTCGGATTGAGCTCGATCGATTTTTCATAATACTCTCTCGCTTCAGAAGCGTTTCCACGTTGTGCATTTACTACTCCTAGATTAAAGTAAAGTGATCCATTATTTGGATCTTGTGCTATGGCTTCTTTCATCAATTCCTCAAAACGATCATTTTCATTGAGTTGAATGTATAAATTTGCCTCTGTTAAAATTAAATTTAAATCTTTAGGGTTTGATTTTCTTGCTTCTTTTACAGCAGCCATTGCGTTCTCATCATCTCCCAATTGTGCATAAATCAAAGCAATATTTTTGACAATCTCGGGGAATTTTGACTCAGATGTTTCCTCTCGAAAATCAGTATACTCCTTAGTCTTTTTATAAAGATTAAATTCTGTCTCTGAAAATTCAACTTCTTCACCAGATTCTACTGACTTAGCAACATAGCGAGTCGTTATTCCTTCATAATTGATGTCTTTCAAAAGATTGTAATACTTTAATGAAGCATCATAATCAGCGGCGTTTACTGAACTAGAGGCTGCATAATAAAGATAATCTTCATTGGTTTCGGTATTGATCGTATAAGCTAAAAATAATTTACTTGCAGCCTGTGCAAATCGTTTTTCTGCATTGTCCTCAATAGCACTGTTTACTATATCTGAAGTTAGTGTTTGCAGTTGTGCATCATAACCTGTGTCTACTCCACCTGAAGCTTTAAATGCTTGGTATTTCTCAAAAGCCGCTTCAAAATTCTTATTGGCTTGGTCTATTTTAGCTTCCAGATAGATTTTTTGATTTAAAACTTTAGCATCAGCAAGTTCAAAAATGGCGGCACTTGACTCTAAAAGACTTGTTGCTCCTGAAACATCACCAGAATCAAATAGCTTAATCGCTTTTTTGATCTCCTTTTTTTGTCCAAAAGAAAGGGAGATCGATAAAATAAAAAGTAATACTATGTTCGTTTTCATTGTAATTTATAATTGTTTGGTTGATATTATTCAATAATAGTGCCATCGTTGATATCGATGTCATTTACATCTTCAATGGGGGTGTCATCATTCATTACTTTTGCAACCGCGGCAATGGTATCATCGCCTTTCAGATTAATTAATCTTACTCCTTGTGTTGCTCTTCCCATGACACGCAATGCAGCAACCTCCATTCGGATGGCAATTCCAGATTTATTGATGATCATCAAATCATCTGTATCAGTAACCGTTTTGATGGTCACAAGCTTACCTGTTTTATCGGTAATGGAAATAGTTTTAACACCTTTACCACCTCTGTTGGTAATACGATAATCATCTAAACTAGAACGTTTTCCATATCCATTTTCTGAAACAACTAATATATTTGCATCCATATCATTAACTGCAACCATACCTACCACTTCATCTTTAGAGTCCGCAAGTGTAATCCCTCTAACTCCAGAAGCTCCACGACCCATAGGACGTGTTTTGCTCTCTTCAAAACGAATAGCTTTACCAGACTTGACTGCCAACATTACATGACTGTTTCCATTGGTTAATTTAGCCTCTAAAAGCTCGTCGTCTTCCCTAACATTGATGGCGTTAATTCCATTAGCGCGAGGTCGAGAATATTGCTCCAAAGAAGTTTTCTTCACTTGTCCTTTTTTAGTCGCCATAATCACATAATGATTATTGATGTATTCCTCATCTTTTAGATCTTGGGTGCATATAAAGGCCTGAACTTTATCATCTTGCTCAATATTAATCAAGTTTTGAATTGCACGCCCTTTTGCAGTCTTGGAACCCTCAGGTATTTCATAAACTCGCATCCAGAAACATTTTCCCTTTTGGGTGAAAAATAGCATGTACTGATGGTTGGTTCCAACAAACAAATCTTGAAGGAAATCTTCATCACGAGTCGTAGAGGCTTTTTGTCCTACCCCACCTCTATTCTGCGTTTTGTATTCAATAAGTGGTGTTCTTTTGATGTAACCAGCGTGAGAGATTGTGATTACAACTTGCTCATCAGGAATCATGTCCTCCATGCTAAAGTCACCTCCAGCGTATTCAATATTTGAGCGGCGTTCATCACCATATTTATCTTTGATCTCAACAAGCTCCAATTTGATGATTTCCATTCTCCGTTCTTTCTTGTCAAGAATGTCTTTTAAATCCGCAATAGTAACCAACAAATCATTGTATTCTGTTCTGAGTTTGTCTTGTTCTAATCCTGTCAATTGTCGCAAGCGCATCTCAACGATAGCCTTGGCTTGTATTTCGGACAGTTTAAATTGTTTAATCAAATTCTCACGAGCAGCATCTGCGCTTTGAGAAGCTCTAATAATTTTGATCACTTCATCAATATTATCTGAAGCAATAATGAGGCCTTCTAATATATGTGCACGATCTTCCGCTTTTCGAAGTTCAAATTGAGTTCTACGAACAACAACATCATGCCTATGCTCAACAAAATGATGAATCATCTCTTTTAGATTCAACATCTGAGGTCTTCCTTTTACTAGCGCAATATTATTTACACTAAAAGAAGATTGAAGAGCGGTGTATTTATATAATTTATTGAGGACGATATTGGGAACTGCATCTCGCTTTAAGATGTAAACAATCCGCATACCATTTCGATCCGATTCATCACGAATAGAACTGATTCCCTCTACCTTTTTGTCGTTGACCATTTCAGCGGTCTTACGAATCATTTCTGCTTTGTTAACTTGATAGGGTATTTCGGTGACGATGATACATTCACGCCCGTTGACTTCTTCAATATTCGCTTTTGCTCGGATAACAATTCGTCCACGTCCAGTTAAAAAAGCTTCACGAACACCATCATATCCATAGATAGTTCCTCCAGTGGGAAAATCTGGAGCTTTAATGGTTTTAATTAATTCCTCAATGGTAATGTCATTGTTTTCGATATACTGGATCGTGCCATCAACAACCTCTGTTAAATTGTGTGGTGGCATATTTGTTGCCATACCCACTGCGATTCCTGAAGCACCATTGATTAAAAGATTCGGCACACGAGTAGGTAGTACTGTTGGCTCTTTTAATGTATCGTCAAAATTAAGCTGAAGATCAACAGTTTCTTTGTCAATATCAGCCAATAAATCTTCAGAGATCTTTTGCATTCTGGCCTCAGTATATCGCATTGCAGCAGGACTATCACCATCTACAGAACCAAAGTTTCCTTGACCATCTACTAAAAGGTAACGTAAACTCCACTCCTGGGCCATACGTACCATCGTATCATAGACAGAACTATCACCATGCGGGTGGTATTTACCTAAAACCTCACCTACAATACGTGCAGATTTCTTGTGTGCTGTGTTGGCTCGAATACCTAATTCATGCATTCCAAATAAAACACGTCGGTGAACTGGCTTTAAACCATCTCGTACGTCAGGAAGTGCACGTGACACTATGACAGACATTGAATAATCAATGTATGCTGACTTCATTTCATCTTCAATGTTGATTGGAATGATTTTATCTCCCTCGCTCATATATCTAAATTATATTAACGCTAAAATAAGGAAACACAAGACAATATATCCTATTTTACAAGGTGTTAATTGTTAAAATTATTAACAGAAAAAGAGTTGATTTTTGTTATAAATAATTATCCCTCAACTTTTGAAATCTTAATAATTTTTTGTCTATTAGCAGAGAGCAATAAACATTGGTCTGCTTTTTGAAGTAGAAACAAAAAAAATAAGATTATGGATGATAATTTTTCACCTCGAGTAAAAGATGTAATAGCATACAGCAAGGAAGAAGCGCTAAGGCTAGGTCATAATTTTATCGGTACAGAACACCTAATGTTAGGGATTTTAAGAGATGGAGGCGGCAAAGCCATAGCTATTCTTAACTCTATCGAGATCAACTTAGACGAATTAAGAAGAAAAGTAGAAATCTTAAATCCAGCAGCTCTAGAGGATGCACAATTAATAAATGACAAAAAAAATCTTCATCTTACAAGACAAGCTGAACGTGCATTAAAAACAACGTTTTTGGAGGCAAAACTCTTTCAAAGCGAGTTAATTAATACTGTTCACCTTTTACTTTGTATCTTAAGAAATGAAAATGATCCTACGACTAAATTGTTGACAAAATTAAATGTCGATTACGATTTAGTTAAAGAACAATTCAAGCTTATGTTGGCCAATGATACAGACACTTATGATGACATCTCTGCTACTTCATCCTTTCCTGAAGAGAAGAATGAGGGTGAAGAAAAAGAAAATCCTTTTATCCCAACATCGGAATCCAAAAGCAATAAAAAAACAAAAACACCCGTCTTAGACAACTTTGGACGTGATGTTACTTTGCTTGCAGAACAAGAAAAACTAGACCCTGTTGTAGGCCGGGAAAAAGAAATTGAAAGAGTTTCTCAAATTTTGAGCCGACGGAAGAAAAATAATCCCCTTTTAATTGGAGAGCCAGGTGTTGGTAAATCGGCAATTGCGGAGGGACTTGCCCTTCGAATTATTCAAAAAAGAGTTTCACGAGTCCTTTACAATAAACGAGTAGTCACCTTAGATCTTGCCAGCCTGGTTGCCGGTACAAAATATAGAGGGCAATTTGAAGAGCGCATGAAAGCGGTGATGAATGAGTTAGAAAAAAATGATGATATCATTTTATTCATTGACGAAATTCATACCATAGTTGGCGCAGGAGGTGCAACGGGAAGTCTCGATGCGTCTAACATGTTCAAACCAGCATTAGCAAGAGGAGAAATTCAATGTATTGGTGCAACTACTTTAGATGAATACCGTCAACATATTGAAAAGGATGGTGCTTTAGAACGTCGTTTTCAAAAAGTGTTAGTTGAACAAACTACACCCGAGGAAACATTAGAAATACTTGAAAATATTAAAGATCGCTATGAAAGTCATCACAACGTAAATTATACCCATGAAGCGTTGAAAGCTTGTGTAGAGCTTACAGATCGCTACATGTCAGATCGCTTTCTTCCAGACAAAGCAATTGATGCTCTTGATGAAGCAGGATCACGTGTGCATATCAACAACATGAGTGTTCCCAAAGAAATCATTGATCTGGAAAAACAACTTGATGAAATTCGAGAGTCAAAAAATACCGTTGTCAAAAAACAAAAGTATGAAGAGGCAGCCAAACTAAGAGACGATGAAAAGCGCGTTGAGCGTTTGCTAATTGAAGCTCAGGAGAGATGGCAAGAAGACTCTAAATTGAATCGGGTCACTGTAAATGAAAATAATATTGCTGATGTTGTTTCCATGATGACCAACATCCCAGTAAATAAAATTGTTAACTCTGAAAAAAGTAAACTTTCAAAACTTTCTGGCTTAATTGGAGAAAAACTAATCGGACAAAAAGAAGCCATTGAAAAAGTAGTCAAGGCAATTCAGAGAAATCGTGCAGGCCTTAAAGCGCCCGACAAACCGATTGGATCTTTTATTTTCCTTGGACAAACAGGAGTAGGTAAAACACAGTTAGCCAAAATTCTAGCGTCCGAAATATTTGATTCTGAAGAGAATCTAATTCGCATCGACATGAGCGAATACATGGAAAAATTTGCCATCTCAAGATTGATTGGAGCACCCCCAGGCTATGTTGGTTATGAGGAGGGTGGACAATTGAGCGAAAAAGTTAGAAGACGCCCTTACTCTGTGATTCTTCTTGATGAGGTTGAAAAAGCACATCCTGATATTTTTAATATGCTTTTACAGGTTTTAGATGATGGTTTCCTAACGGATAGCTTGGGTAGAAAAGTAAATTTTCAAAATACTATTATCATAATGACCTCAAACATTGGGGCACGCCAAGTAAAAGATTTCGGAACAGGATTAGGTTTTGAAACGGCAGCTCAAAAGGCACAAACTTCTGATATTGAAAAGGGAGTAATTGAAAAAGAACTAAAGAAAACCTTTTCGCCAGAATTCTTGAATCGTATTGATGATATTGTGATTTTCAATGCATTAGAACAAAAAGATATTCGTAAAATTGTTGATATTGAACTAGAGAAACTTATTTTACGTATTGAAAAATTAGGATACCAGGTTACTGTAACTGATACCGCAAAAGAATTTATTTCAGAAAAAGGATTTGACATAAAATATGGTGCTAGACCATTAAATAGAGCCATTCAAAAACATGTTGAAGATTTAGTTGCTGAACATGTAGTCAGCAATACAATTAAAGAAGGAGACCTTATTAAAATTGATAAAAACAAAAAAGAGGACGCCCTTCAGCTAGATGTAAATCAACAAATTGAGAGTTCTTCATAAATTAGGCCTCTCATTATATAAATCCATTAAAAGGACTTCAAAAAACCCTTTATTTTTATTCATTAAATAGAATAAACCCAGTGCATTTGTGTTATTTTTGCACTTAATTTTATTATTTGAACCTATTACTCTTGTCTCAGGAGTTTAATTTTATCTTATGAAGGTTTTGAAATTTGGTGGAACATCCGTTGCTACCTCAGAAAGCTTGAAGCTTGTTGTTGAAATTATTAAAAAATCAACAAAACAAAAACAACTTGTTGTAGTGTCTGCTTTGGGTGGTATTACCAATTTATTAGTTGAAATGGCAACAGCTGCCAGCAGAGGAGAAAAGAACTTCAAAGCACATATCAAAACTGTTGAGGACCGTCACTTAGCTATTATTTTAGACTTTATTCCTGTTACGAAACAAAGTGGTAGCATCAGTTTTTTGAAGTCAAAAATAAATGAATTAGAAAGTGTTCTTGAATCACTATTTACCCTTAAAGAATTGACCTCAAAAAGTCTAGCCAAAATTTCTAGTTATGGTGAAATTCTCTCCAGTACAATTATATATGACCTTTTTAAATATCAAGGAATTGATGTTACCTTAAAAGACTCTAGGGATTTACTTTTTACTCAAATCGTAAATGATAGAGAAATTATTGATCACAAAAAAAGTTCTGATAAAACTCAAAAATTTGTAAAACAAGAAACTGCAGCAGTTATCATAGTTCCAGGATTTATTGCCAGCGATGAAAACGGAGACATAACAACTCTTGGAAGAGGGGGCTCTGATTTTTCTGCAGCCTTATTTGCTAATTTTATCGATGCATCAGTATTGGAAATTTGGACTGACGTAAGTGGGATGTTTACTGCGCATCCAAAATTGGTGTCTCAAGCACTACCCATTCCAAAGCTTTCATATCACGAGGCCATGGAACTCTCCCATTTTGGAGCAAAAGTGATTTACCCTCCCACTCTTCAACCCATTATTGAAAAAGAAATACCTATGTTGATCAAAAATACTTTTGATCAGGACGCAGCAGGTACTGTGATTGATTCTAAAGGAACAATTGAAGGTGGCAATGGAACTGTTGTAAAAGGTGTTAGCCATATTGAGAATGTTGCATTGGTAAGTCTTGAAGGAAGTGGAATGATTGGCATTCCTGGTTTCTCTAAACGTTTGTTTGAATGCCTATCCAATAAAAAAATAAATATAATAATGATTACGCAAGCCTCATCTGAGCATTCAATTTGTTTAGGCGTAAGGTCTGAAGATGCCGAAGTTGCTAAAAAAGCAATTGATGAACATTTTGCATTTGAAATTTCATTAAATAAAGTAGCCCCAGCAGTAGTTGAAACGAAAATGACCAACATAGCTGTTGTAGGCGACCGAATGAAAGATCATCAAGGTATAAGCGGAAAATTATTCAGTAGCCTAGGGGCAAACAAAATCAATATTAGAGCTATTGCACAAGGAGCTTCAGAACGTAACATTTCAATTATTATTGATGAAAAAAATACCCAAAAAGCTTTAAATACAGTTCATGAAAGCTTTTTTGAAGAACAATCCAAAGAATTAAATTTATTCATTACAGGAGTTGGTAATGTAGGGGGAAAACTCATTGAACAAATTCACCGTCAACAAGCATACTTATTGGAACATTTACGCTTAAAAATACGTGTGATTGCGCTTTCCAATTCAAGTAAAATGTTACTAAATGATGGACAAATTGATTTATCTGAATGGAGAGATCAGTTAAACAACAGTGCAACCAAGGCCAACCGTGATGCCTTTTTTGAACACATCCAAAAGTTGAATTTACGTAACAGTATTTTTATTGATAATACAGCAAATGAAAATATAGCAAATGAATATGGACGCTACTTAGTAAATAATATAGGTGTGGTTACCTGTAATAAAATCGCATGTGCAAGTACCCTTAGCAACTACATAGACCTTAAAAAAACAGCACGTAGATTTGGAACTCCTTTCCTTTTCGAAACTAATGTTGGTGCGGGACTACCCGTAATTGATACACTGAATAATCTGATTGCCTCTGGAGATGAAATTGTTAAAATTCAAGCCATCTTATCTGGGAGTTTAAACTTTGTATTTAACAAATTTACATCTGAGACTTCCTTTAAAGAAATAGTCCAAAGCGCACAAAAAGAAGGGTATACAGAACCAGACCCAAAAATAGATTTAAGCGGAGTTGATGTTGCAAGAAAAATATTGATTTTAGCAAGAGAAAGTGGATTTTTACTTGAATTGAGTGATATAGAAAACAACACCTTTCTTCCAGAAGAGGTGTTGAATAGTAATTCAAATGAAAGTTTCTATGAAATGATTGAAAAAAATGAAACCCATTTTCAAAATTTACTTGCTAGTGCAAATGAAAAAGGAGCTCGTTTAAAATATGTAGCTCAATTAGAAAATGGAAAAGCTAGTGTTGGACTTCAAGAGATTAATCCAAGTCATGACTTTTATAATTTAGAAGGAAGTGATAATATTATCTTATTTTATACAAATCGCTATAAAGATCAACCTTTAATTATAAAAGGTGCTGGTGCTGGTGCTGAAGTTACAGCAGCTGGAATTTTTGGAGATATCATTAGAATTGGAAAACGCTAGTTTATGGATCAAATAGAGATTTTTTGTCCTGGTAGTGTTGCAAATATTTCCTGTGGGTTTGATGTATTGGGTTTTTGTTTGGATCCCATAGGTGACATAATGCGGGTGACAAAAACAGTTACTCCTGGGATAACCATTGGAACAATAACCGGTCAAGATTTACCCAAAGATCCTCAAAAAAATGTTGCCAGTGTCGCAGCTATAGCTTTATTAAATGCACATCCTAGTAAATACGGCTTTAGAATTGATATAGAGAAAAAAATCAAACCAGGAAGCGGAATTGGAAGTAGTGCTGCAAGTGCTGCTGGAGCAGTATTTGCTATAAACGAACTAATGGGAAGGCCATATAGTAGAAATGAATTAGTTCAATTCGCAATGGCAGGAGAAGCATTAGCAAGTGGGGCTGCGCACGCAGACAACCTTGCACCTGTTTTACTTGGCGGTTTCACTTTAGTGAGAAGCAATGCTTCATTAGACATAATTAAACTTCCAAGCCCACCAGAATTGGTGGCAACGGTTATTCATCCCAAAATTGAATTAAAAACAATCCATTCTAGAGCCATTCTTAAAAAAACAATTCCTTTAGATAAAGCCGTTCAACAATGGGGAAATCTAGGTGCTTTTGTAAGTGCGCTGTATACAAATGACTACGCTTTACTTTCTAGAAGTTTAAAAGATAAAGTAATTGAGCCTTACAGAGCCATGCTTATTCCAAAGTTTAAAGAAGTAAAGGCTGCCGCTATTAAGGCTGGCGCATTAGGAAGCGGAATCTCTGGATCAGGCCCTTCAATTTATGCTCTTTCAAGGGGCATTAAAATTGCAGAAGAAGTTGGAGTTGCAATGAAAACACAATTTGAGGAATTAGAATTGGAATATGAAGTACATATTTCAAAAATCAATAATGAGGGTATAAAAATACTGCACTAATCAATGAAGTACTTTAGTTTAAATCATAATTCTCAAGACGTTTCTTTTCTAGACGCAGTAAGAAAAGGGTTGGCTCCGGACCGTGGTCTTTATTTCCCAAATGAAATACCAAAACTTCCAGAAGTTTTTTACAATAACATTAAAAATTTTTCAAATCATGACATTGCGTTTCAAGTTATAAAGCCTTTTGTAGGAGACGATATTCCCGTAGATAGTTTGAGAAAAATCGTTGAAGACACCCTAAACTTTGATTTTCCAATCGTTCCTATTACTGAAACAATGGCAACTTTAGAGTTATTTCAGGGACCGACGCTTGCTTTTAAAGATGTTGGGGCTCGGTTTATGGCTCGCTGTTTGTCCTATGCCAATGAAGTGAAAAAAACAGACAAGCTTACCATCCTTGTTGCTACCTCAGGGGATACTGGAGGGGCCGTCGCCGATGGATTTTACAAGGTTGAAGGAATTCAAGTTGTAATTTTATACCCCAAAGGAAAAGTAAGCGAAATTCAAGAAAAACAACTTACCACCCTAGGGGAAAACATTACTGCAATAGAGGTAAATGGAACTTTTGACGATTGTCAAGATATGGTAAAAAGTGCCTTTATTGATGCTGATTTAATTCAGAGTATGCCATTGACATCTGCAAACTCAATCAATATTGCACGTTGGCTCTCACAAATGTTCTATTATTTTATTGCCTTTAAAAATAGAATTACACCCGATAAGAAACTTGCTGTTTCTGTACCCAGTGGTAATTTTGGAAATATATGTGCTGGGTTAGTGGCGAAAGAAATGGGACTTCCCATAGATCAATTTATAGCAAGCACAAATATTAACGATACCGTTCCCGATTATTTAAATTCAGGAACTTATTCCCCTAAGAAATCTAAGCCCACTCTCTCAAATGCAATGGATGTCGGAGATCCTAGTAATTTTATAAGAATTCAAAAACTATTTAACAACGATATTTTTAAACTTAAAAAAATTCTTAAAGGGTACCATTACACAGATTCACAAACCAAAAAAGCAATCAAAGAAATTTATGAAATTTCTGGTTACATAGCAGACCCGCATGGTGCCATAGGGTATTTAGGATTAAAAGAATTTTTAGAAAGCACTTCTGACGCCTATCAGGGTTTGTTTTTTGAAACAGCTCATCCTATAAAGTTTGTTGAAACAGTAGAAAACACACTAAAAACATCTATTGAAGTTCCCGAGCGTCTTAAAGGAATTTTAAATCGCAAAAAGGAGAGTGTTTCAATACAAACCTATGAGCAATTAAAATCTTTTTTACTCGAGAGCTAATCTATTGTTAATGGAGGAAGAATAAAATCATCCAGCGCACTCTTTTCAAGCATTACTTTTTCAATCTCCTGCCAACTTCGGGGAGCATCTTTAGATAAATTTACGGGTCCCTCAGCTGTAATTAAAATATCATCTTCAATACGAATTCCTATATTCCACCATTTCGGGTCGCAGGGACTTCCTTCTGGTACATAAATTCCGGGTTCAACGGTGATTACCATGTTTGGAGCTAAATTTTCATACAAACCAGGGTCATGTACATCTAATCCAATGTGATGTGCAATCCCATGCGGTAAATAGCGTCTATACTCCTTCGACTCTTGTATTAATCCTAATTCTAGAAGACCGGTTTTAACCACTTCATAGGTAGCCTCAGATATTGCAGTGAAACTGGCTCCTGCGACTGCTGCATTAATTCCAGCGGTTTGTGCATCATAAACGATTTGATATAGTGCTTTTTGTTCTGGTGTAAAAGTTCCAGACACGGGAATTGTTCGGGTAACATCAGCAGTGTAGCCTTTGTACTCAGCTCCTAAATCCATCAATATTAACTGATTTTTTAAATCGGTCTTATCGTTAGTAATATAATGTAAAACACATGCGTTATCTCCTGCCCCAACAATTGATGGATAGCCTTCATGTGCTGCTCCATATTTTTTAAAAACCAATTGATGAATCCCCTGAACTTCTCGCTCTGTCATCTCGGGATGGATTGCTTTCATGACTTCTAATTGACCTTGAGTAGAAATACGAACTGCCTTCTTAATTAATAGAATTTCCTCTTCGGTTTTATTTTCTCTTAAACTAGCCATAAAAGAACCCAGTTGGTTTATGTCGAAATTATAATCCTTTAATAAGAATGCACTTTGTTTTTTTAAATCAGTAAGAACCGTTCCCTCTCCTACCCTTATAAAATCTATAATAACCGGATCATCTTTCAATGAACTATCCCGTTCCATCATGTAATAAATTCTTTTTTTAAGAGGGATGACTTCCGACTCTACTGCACTTCTTATTCGTTGGTAAAGGCGATAACGATCCGCGTCAAAATTATCGGGATAGTTAATTACATTTTTAAAATGTTTTTGTAAGTCAAATAAATCACTAGAGTCATTTTTATTGTCCCGGACGTCATTTTTAAAATCAAACATTAAAACGCTATCAAAACGAGAAAAGTCATTTTGCTCAGTAGAAAAATCTTTTTTACTTGCAACTCGATCTAATCCCATTTTTCGGGCTCCTTCAACACCCAATTGTCTACCGTTCCACATTTCATTATTAGCATCTCTTTCTCTTACATAAAGCTTCTCAAAGTAAGTCCCCTCTAAATCTTTTTGAGGAGAACTATAAACTATTAAAACGGCATGTGGCTCATTCCATCCTGTCAAGTAGTAAAAATTTGGATCTGGATGGTATTCAAAATCCACGTCATTGGCGCGATTACGTACTGGGGCAGAAAAATACACCGCTACACTATTATTTGGAAGTTTTTCACGTAATTGTTGACGCTGTTTTTTATGAAATTCAGAAGAAAGTTCCGACTTTTGTGCTGCAATTGAAAGGGGAGAAAATAGTAGCCCAAGAAAGCAGATGATCGGGACATAAACTCTTGTGAGGTTTCTTGAAATTAGCATAATTAAATTTTATATGAACTTATGAAAAAAACTACACTTTACAATACACATTTGGCCTTGAATGCAAAGATGACTCCCTTTGGTGGATATGAAATGCCAGTTCAATATATTGGTGTGACAAAAGAACACCTTGCTGTAAGAAATAGCGTAGGCGTTTTTGATGTTTCACACATGGGAGAATTTTTAGTTTCAGGCGCTAAAGCATTTGATCTTTTGCAATATATATGTAGCAATGATATTTCAAAAATTAACATTGGTAAAGCACAGTATAATTATTTTCCAAATGAAAAAGGAGGTATTGTGGACGACCTTATCGTTTATCGTTTAAAAGAAACTGAGTATTTATTGGTCGTTAATGCATCTAACATCGATAAAGATTGGAATTGGGTTGAAAAACACAATTCCAATTTTGGAGCTTTACTTGAAAACAAATCCGAAGAAACAGCTCTTTTAGCCATTCAAGGACCAAAAGCTATTGAGGCCATGCAAAAACTAACTTCAATACCGCTAGCAGAGCTTCCTTATTATGCTCATACCACCGCTACCTTTGCAGGTTGTGAAAATACCTTGATTGCAACAACAGGTTATACGGGTGCAGGAGGAATAGAGATTTATTTTCCTGCAAATAAAGCTCCGGAAATATGGGCCTCGATCATGAAGGCTGGGGCTGACTATGAAATTACCCCAGCAGGACTAGCTGCCCGAGATACACTTCGTATAGAAATGGGTTATTGCCTATATGGCAATGAAATAAACGATAATACTTCTCCCCTAGCTGCTGGGTTGGGATGGGTTACTAAGCTTGAAACAGGGACGTTTAATTCTGAAATTTTAGCACTTCAAAAAAAGGAAGGCCTTTCAGAAAAACTTGTTGGCTTTTTATTAGAAACCCGAGGTATCCCAAGATCTGGTTATGAAATTGTAAATCGTGAGGGGAAAATTATTGGAACTGTAACTTCCGGTACGCAATCGCCCATATTGTCTCAAGGAATTGGATTGGGTTATGTGAAACTTGAATATTCAAAGCCTGGCAGTGAAATCGCGATACGTATCAGAGATAAAGATTGTCCAGCAATAATTATTAAACTACCCTTTATCAAAAAATAAAACTTGAAGTCTATTTTAATTTTAGGAGGAAGTGGATATATAGGCAATGTACTTTACAAAGAACTTGCACCTTATTACAATACATTTGCAACCTATAATTCGTCTAAAGACTATACTCAAAACAAACACTTCTTCTATTTCAATATGGAAAAAGAAGGCCTCGAAGTCATTCTTAAAGAAGTTCAGCCTAAATTAATTATTTCTGCTTTACGTGGAGATTTTAATGCACAATTAGAAACCCATAATTTTTTGACAGAGTATATAAAAAACAAAAATTGCCGAATTCTTTTTTTATCCTCAGCAAACGTTTTTGATTCTTTTCAGCATTACCCATCATATGAATATGATAAGACTCTTTCAGAAAGTGTTTATGGACACTTTAAAATAAAAATCGAAAACCAACTAATGCGTTTAGCTGTAGGTAAATATTCAATCGTAAGATTGCCTATGATTTTTGGTCTTAATGCACCTCGAACCCTAGAAATTGACTCTGCGATTCTACAAAATAAACCCATTGAAGTTTTTCCAAATACAATTATTAATGTGAACAGCGATGTGCGACTAAAACAACAGATTCATTATTTAATCAATCAGCAAAAGACGGGTATTTTTCATTTGGGATCTTCAGATTTAATTTCACATTTTGATTTCATTAAAACAATAGTGGAAAAACGACACTATAACTTGGGCATATACAAGCAAGTGTTTACTTCAAACACCATTCGATATTTAGCAACTTTACCAAAAGAAAATAAACTTCCAAGCCACTTACTTCCAACCTATATGGATATAATTGATGATCTTACACTCGTTGACTCAGGAAAGCATCGCTAATTTTTTTATTTTAGCTTAAAATTATACAAAATGGGAAGAGCCTTTGAATTTCGGAAAGCTAGAAAAATGAAACGTTGGTCTGCGATGGCCAAAACATTTACTCGTATCGGAAAAGACATCGTCATGGCAGTCAAAGAAGGGGGGCCAGATTCTGAAAACAATTCTAGACTTCGTGCTGTAATTCAAAATGCCAAAGCAGCCAACATGCCCAAGGAGAATGTCGAACGAGCTATAAAGAAGGCATCCGACAAAGACACTGGTGACTTTAAAGAAGTTTTATTTGAGGGCTATGCACCCCATGGTATTGCCATTCTGGTAGAAACCGCAACTGATAATAATAATAGGACAGTTGCCAACGTTCGTTCCTATTTCAACAAAGCAAATGGCAACTTGGGCACTGCAGGTTCGGTAGAATTTATGTTTGACCGGACGTGTAATTTTCGAATTAATCCTACTGACCTTGATCCAGAAGAAATAGAACTAGAATTTATTGATTATGGTGTTGAAGAAGTATTTGTCGATGAAGATGGTTTGTTACTTTACGCTCCCTTCGAAAGTTTTGGAATATTACAACGAGAGCTGGAGAAAAGATCGTTTGAAATTCTTTCATCTGGTTTTGAACGCATCCCTCAAATCACAAAGAAACTAAACCCCGAAGCTCAAGAAGAGGTGTTAAGTTTGATTGAAAAAATTGAAGAGGATGATGATGTTCAACAAGTCTATCACGCACTAGATATCCAAGAATAATTAAAAGCTTCTTTCAGTCGAATATCCTTTCACTCCAATAAACAATGCTGCAAATTGCTGAAGGTCTTTTTTCTCGTCTGTTGAAGGTTTGAAATTAGGATGAACAATCACTTGTTTATTTTCATAATCAAAGGCAACCGGTACAATAGGAACTTTTGCTTTTTTAGCAATATGATAAAAACCTGTTCTCAACTGAGCAACTTTTTTACGTGTTCCTTCTGGAGCGAGTGCAATTCTAAACTTTTCATGTGCTTCAAATACTGCAACCATTGACTCTACCGCTCCTTTATTACCTGAGCGATCAATAGGAGCTCCACCCAAGCCTTTGAAGAACCAAGCCGTTAAAGGTGAGAACAGTTCCTTTTTTCCCACAAAATTGATCGACTCCCCCGAAATACTTCGAACCAATATCCCAATAAAAAAATCCCGCCAACTGGTATGTGGAACAACAGCAACGATATATTTTAGTTCTTTAGGAAAAGTTCCCACTAACTTCCACCCTAATAAACGGGTATAAATGAATTTAAAAAGGGCTTGTATCATTTTATTCTATTGTTAGAAAATCATCATCTGGAAAACCTATCAAAAAAAGTTGCTTTTTTGCACGGGTCATTGCAGTATATAACCACCGTAGATAATCTCTATCTGGACCCTCCGCAAGGTAAGGTTTTTCAATAAACACATTTTCCCATTGTCCGCCTTGGGATTTGTGACAGGTTACTGCATAAGAATACTTCACCTGCAAAGCATTAAAAAAAGAATTGTTCTTGACTTTCAAAAACTTTTTATATTTTGATTTTTCAGAGGCATAATCTTGCAAGACCTCTTGATACAAACGGTTACCGTCTTCATATGAAAGGGAAGGCGTTTCTGACTTTAATGTGTCCAATAATAAAACAGTATCAAATGAATCTTCATCTGGATAATCTACCAAACTAACCGTTACTTTGGCAAATGAAAAACCATAAAGTTCTTTTTTGGATTGGATAGCATCTACACGAACTACATCACCATTTGCAATAAATCCAGGTTTTGATTCTGGAGAAAGCCAAAAATAATTGTTTTTAACAACCATCAATTGATCTCCAACTGAGAGTTCATCTTCTAGTCCTAGAATTCGCTTTCGAATATTTTCATTGTAAATATTGGCCCGCTTGTTTGAACGAACTATAAAAATAGTTTGATCCGTTCCTGAGTCATGAAACGCATTCTCAATTGCTTCAAAAAGATCCATTCCATTGTTGGTGTACAAAAGATCATCATACCCTTGAACGTCAAACTTAAATTGGTCGTAAACTTCATTATTTATCTGAGAGCGAAGTAATGTTGCATTATTTAATATGCCAGATCCTTTTGCCTGACGCACTACACTATCGAGTTTTACACTAAATATTTTATCAAAATGAAATTGTTTCAACTCTTCTTCATCAAGAGCTGGACTGATATTAAGATGAACTGGCGGCAGTTGGGCTGGATCACCTACAAAAATCAATTTACATTGATCGCCACTACTTACATACTGAACAACATCATGAAGTAAGGATCCGTTTTCAAAAAGTTTTGCATTCTGCCGGTCATCCCCTATCATTGATGCCTCATCAATAATAAAAATTGTTTTTCTGTATTTATTAACTTTTAACTGAAACTGCATCTTACCTCCAGATTCAGGCTTAGGATAATAAATTTGTTTGTGGATGGTTCTTGCTGAAAACCTAGAATAGGTTGACATAACTTTTGCAGCACGCCCTGTAGGTGCCATTAAAACAGCTTTGTGATCTGCGAACTTTAATTGCTTGACTAACGATCCAATAAGTGTGGTTTTCCCTGTTCCTGCATATCCTGTAAGAAGAAAGGCAATATTCTTCTCTTTTGAAAAAATGAAATCAGTAATCTCCGGAAACCATTCCCTTTGAGATTCGGTTGGTGCAAAAGGAAAACTAGCTTCTAGTTCTTGATAAAATTTATCTGGAGTCATGGAGTGATTGAAAGTCTAAATATAAATCATTTTAAATACTTTTCTGATTCAAAAAAAATTGTAGATTTGTTTTTATCAATTAATATAAAATAATGAAAATAGGCATTCAAATCGTACTCTGGGTCGCATCTATCTTTTTTGCTTACAAGATTTATGATTCTATCAATGGTCCCATCAAATTTAATGAAGAAAAAAATGTTCGTTACGCAAAAGTAATTAACCGTTTAAAAGACATTAGAACTGCTCAAATTGCACATCGAGATGTCAAAGGTGTTTTTTCTAACAACTTTGATAGTTTGATTAAATTTATTGACGAAGGACAATTCACACTTATTGAAAAACGTGATTCTTCTTTTCTTGAATACGATCGCACATACAGGATCGACATGTTACGTGAAATAATAGTAATTGATACTTTAGGAACAGTACCCGTTAAAGATTCCCTTTTTGGAACTTCTTTAAGCTATAAAAACATGGCTTTTATTCCTATTGAAGGAGTTGATGATCAGAAATTTGAAATCGCTGCAAAAGTGATTGACAAGAATGGTTACAAAGTCCCTGTATTTGAAGTGAAGGTGAAAAAGAATGTTATCCTCTTTGATCAAAACAAAGATTTGATAAAGCAAGAAAATGAAACGATAGCTGTTGATGGAGTAAATGGCCCTGAGATTATATTGGGATCTTTATCTAATGTTAGCACTAACGGAAACTGGCCAACTATTTTTGATGCCAAGCAGTAACAAAATCATACAACATAATGAATTATCCATTCACTCCTTTGTGAATGGATTTTCTTTTTGTACCCAATCCAAAGTTGACTTTTTACCCTCTAATCCTGATCAAAAAGAATTTAAAAAAGCTTTTGATGAGTTTATAGATTACTATCCAAAAAATACTTTTTCTGCTATTAGCTTAATTCATTTTGAACACCCCTCCACCTTTGTTCCAAAATCACTGTTTAGTGAAAAACATTTAGAACGATACTTGAGTCATTACAAAATAAATAAAGGAAATAACACCTTCCGTTTTGACTATAATGATGAAAATAGTCAAGTAAATGTCTATTCCTATCCCAATGAAATCCAAATCCTTTTAGAAACTTCAGAAAACAGTTTCCATGAAACCCATTACAACACGTTACTTTCACGAACCATCTTGAATCTGGCGTCGAAATCAGAAACAAAAATTCAACTTTATATTCACCTTCAAAAAGAAAGTATGGATCTCTTTTTAACAAAGAATAAGTCCATTATTTTTCACAACAAGTTTAGCACTCAAAGTGAAGATGAATTTCTTTATTATGTCTTTTTTGTGGTGGAACAGTTTGAATTGGAAAGTAATGCTTTTGAGATTGTCTTTTTAGGAAAAATAGATCTCTTTGCATCATTTTATGAAGCCATCAGACTTTATCATAACAATATTCATTTCCATCAAGAGATTATTATCAGTAAACAAGCAACTGAAAACCATAACGCCCCTTTTCTAGCACAATATTTTAGTTAATGAGAATCATTTCTGGCACGCACAAAGGTCGACGGATTTCAGCACCAAAAAACTTACCCGTTCGACCAACTACAGACCGTTCCAAAGAAGGGCTTTTTAACATTCTTCAGCACCGTCTAGAATTTGAGTCGCTTACCGTTTTGGATCTTTTCTCTGGTACAGGAAACATGAGCTATGAGTTTGCCTCACGGGGTGTATCGAAAATTACAGCAGTCGATCAAAACCGACATTGTGTCAACTTCATTCAAAAAACAGCGGGAAATTTAGAATTAGATATTAATACTATACAATCAGAATGTATCACTTTCCTTAAAAAAAACACAAGTACGTTCAGTTTGATTTTTGCTGATCCCCCATATGACTGGGAAGCTGAAGCTTATTTGAACCTACTGGAGCAAGCAAAAAAACGTTTGGATGATTCGGGGATCATCATTTTTGAACATAGCAATTTCATTGACCTTTCTACTGGAGATGGGTTTGACTTCTCAAGAAATTATGGAGGAAGTGTATTTTCCTTTTTTGAATAAAAAAAGCAGGCCGATAAGCCGGATTCTGTCGAGTCTTATCATTTATCTGGATGTAAAATTACTTTTACATTCTAGCCGCCTACCCTTCTACATTGAACGAGCCGCTCTTAATTGTAGATATACTTGGCGTTGCACCGCATAGAGTTTACCTGGTTTCACTACAGCCGAACTGTACTTGCTTTCTGTTGCACTGGTCCGCTTCTTTCAAAGGACGGGTGTTACCCGCTATGCTGCTCTATGGTGTCCGGACTTTCCTCTCCTTTCAAATGAAAAGAGCGATAAGATAGCCTGCGGGACAAAGTTAGCCATTTGTTAATAATTAACGAGGAATATCACCCTTCATAAATAGAGATACTATAATCGGATTTATATCTTTGTAATTCATGAAATCATTTGTTGTATCGGCTTTAAAATACAGACCCACCTCTTTCGAAGAGGTAGTAGGTCAAGAAAGTATTACAAAGACACTACAAAATAGCCTTGACAGCAATCAACTGGCGCAAGCATTACTCTTTTGTGGTCCTAGGGGCGTTGGAAAAACATCATGCGCTAGGATCCTAGCCAAAAAAATAAACAGTGCCACAACTGCTGAGGATGGGGATTATTCTTTCAATATTTTTGAATTGGATGCCGCTTCAAATAATTCTGTGGAAGATATTCGAAAAATAAATGATCAAGTTCGGATTCCTCCCCAAGTAGGATCCCACAAAATATACATCATTGATGAGGCTCACATGCTTTCAGCAAATGCATTCAATGCCTTTTTGAAAACCTTAGAGGAGCCCCCAAAGCATGTAATTTTCATACTGGCTACTACTGAAAAAAATAAAATAATTCCTACAGTTCTATCTCGCTGTCAAGTTTATGATTTTAAAAGAATCGCTGTTCAAGACATTCAAAAGTATTTAGAGAAAATTGCAATCGATCGAGGTTTAGTTTTTGAAGAAAATGCACTTTACCTAATTGCACAAAAGGCGGAGGGTGCCCTACGTGATGCTTTATCTATTTTTGATCGAATGGTGAGTTTTACTCAAGGAAATTTATCTGCTGTTGCTGTTGCTGAAAACTTAAATGTGCTTGATTACCAGACGTATGCAAATCTTGGCGAAATGATATTTAAAAATGATATACCAGGTATTTTAACTGCTTATGACGGTCTACTCCAAAGGGGTATTGATAGTTTAGAGTTTCTAAGCGGATTAGGTGGTCATTTTCGCAATTTGATGCTAGCTAAAGATCCCTCCACATTGAATTTAATGGAAGTTGGATCCAGTATAAAAGAAACTTACAGTAAAGACACTACTTCACTATCCCCTTCCTATCTTCTAGATGCTATTTCTTTAATTAATCAATGTGAAATAGGCTACAAAAACTGTAAAAATAGACGTGTTCATCTTGAACTTTGCTTGATGCAACTAGCTTCGCTCCATTTCAATGGAGAAAAAAAAAAGGGTACATAATCCCAGCATCGGAGCTTAAAAAAACATCAACTTCACTACCTAATACAACCGCCGATGAACCATCGGAAGAAAAAGAAAAAATTATTATTCAACTCGATTCAGATGTAATTTCTACTCCCACTATAGAAATGAATCAGGAAGTAGCAAGTCCAAGTGTACCCCAAGTCTCTGTTGTGAATGAAGGGGCATCCAAAGTTGAAGATCCTAATGAAGAATACAAACCTTCAAAACCTATCTCTTCTCAAGTTTCGGGATTTTCACTTTCTAGCATTGCACTAAAGAAGGCTGCTAAAGAAAAAAGCCAACCTAAAGTCATTGAGACAGAACTTCCGGAAGACCCTTTTGTACTCGAACAAGTAGAAATACTTTGGAATCAATATACAGACGATGTAAAAAAGGAGGGGAAAAGTAATATAGCTGCTGTTTTGAGTATGAATAAAGTGACTTTAAACGGTGGCTTTGAATTAGGTTTTATGGTTGCCAATGAAATGAATAAAGTAGAAATGGTAAGAGAAATGGAGCGTTTACTTCCGTTTTTACGCAATTCTTTAAACAACCAAAGCCTCACCATTGCACTAGAAATTAGTGAAACAACTAGAGAAGATTCAGTTTATTCACCGAATGAAAAATACCAGCATTTACTTAAAATAAACCCAAGCTTAGAAGACCTACGAAATACGTTTGATTTAGATTTTTAAATGAATTATAGATTGACTTTATAAAAAGTCAAGTATAATAAACTGATCCTCTTATTCTTACAGTTTATTTGTTTTTGCAAAGTTCTCGAATCATCCCATCAGAAAGCCCCACTTTTGGAACATAGATATCCTTTGCACCACTCCAATTTAAGGTTTTTAGAAATAATTTAGCGGCAGGTAAAATCACATCAGAACGATCAGGGTTCAAACCCAATTTAACAATACGTTCTTCATAGGTAAGTAGATTCAATTTATTTGATAGGGCATTTAAAGTTAGATAGCTAATAGGTCTATCGTCTTTAATACCAGCCATTTTATGCAGCTTGTTAATATTCCCTCCCGTACCCAATAGATAGATTTTTTCATGGCCTTGAGTATGTTCGTTAACCCACTCTTCAGCAGCTTGCCAGGTTTCATCACTCACTTTATCATTTAATAAACGAACCGTTCCAATTTTAAATGATTTTGAATACGTACGTTTTCCTTTTATCAAAACACTAAATTCGGTACTTCCTCCACCCACATCAACATAGAGAAATGTCTTTTCTTTACTGATAGTATCAAAAATAGTTGTGTTGGAAATAATTTTAGCTTCCTTCTTTCCATCGATTATTTCAATTTTAATCCCTGATTTTTCAAGTACTTTTTCAACTACTTTTGAACCATTTTTCGCTTCTCTAAGTGCAGATGTTGCAAAAGCCAAGTAATCCTTAACACCATGGACTTTCATCAATAGTTTAAAAGCTTTCATGGATTTTATAATGCGTTTGATATTGACTTCGGAAATCTTTCCTTCACTAAAAGCATCTTGCCCCAAACGAACGGGAATACGCACAAGTGAATTCTTTAGAAAAATAGTTTTTTTTTCGTATTCCACAACATTAGCCACTAACATCCGAACTGCGTTAGAGCCAATATCAATAGCTGCGTATTTTCTAATTTTCAAAGCTGTAGGTTTTTATAATAATCAAAAATTGCCCATTGAGATCGAACGGGTTTATCTGAATTAGTTTTAAATTGATTTTGGGAAGTTTTGTTTATGTAGCGTGCCTTGACATTATCTTTCCAAATAATATCAAAGACATCAAGGATTTGTTTCTGTAGACTAGGATCATATATAGGTGCTGCAACTTCTACTCTATTCTCAATATTTCTAGTCATAAAATCTGCAGAGGAAATATAGACCTTTTGATTGCCTCCATTTTCAAAGGCATATACGCGTGGATGTTCCAAATATCGATCCACAATACTTATTACTTCAATATTTTCACTCATGCCTTTCACTCCTGGAATCAAAGAACAGATCCCTCTTACGATCATTTGAATAGGAACTCCTGCTTGACTTGCCTCATACAATTTATTGATCATAGAAAAATTAGTGATGGCATTTAATTTTAGTTTAATCCCATTTGGTAAACCAGCCTTCTTATTTTCAATTTCTTTATTTATCATACGCACCAAAGCAGCATGGGTGTAATGCGGAGAAACAATGAGGTGTTTATATTTTTTTAGTTTGTAATGTACTTGGAGAAAATTAAATACTTTATTCACTTCTTTGAGCACCTTTGGATTAGAAGTGAATAGGGTGTAATCAGTATAAATTTTGGCAGTATCCTCATTTAGGTTTCCAGTACTAATAAAACCAAAACGTTTCTTTTTACCTTGTTTTATTTTTTCAATTATACATATTTTGGAATGTACCTTTAACCCTGGAATTCCAAAAATAAGCTCTACTCCAGCGGCCTGCATTTGTTCTGCGTACGTAATATTATTTGTTTCATCAAAACGGGCTTGAAGCTCAATTTGAACAAGTACTTTTTTTCCATTTTTAGCCGCATTAATTAATGCACTTGCCACATTCGAAAGTCGTGATAAACGGTAAATGGTAATCTTGATTGAATTTACTTCAGGATCTAAAGCGGCTTCACGTAAAAATTTAATCACAAATGAAAAACTATGATAAGGAGTGTATAAAAGGTAATCTTTCTCCTCTATCGCCTTAAAAATACTTTTTTCAAGCGATAAGCCCTCAATCGGAATGGGTTGCATTCTGCTGTAAAGCAAATCATTTCTATTTAATTGAGGAAACTTCATGAAATCCTTTCGGTTATGATAACGCCCTCCGGGAATTAGGCTATCTGAGGTATCGATACCTAACAAATCTTTTATAATGTTTAATGTTTCTAAAGAAATCTCTTTATCATAAACCAATCGAACAGGTTCTGCTAAAATTCGCTCCCGTACACTTTCTACAATTTTATTAATATAACTTTTGGATACATCACCCTCCATATCAAGTTCGGCATCTCGAGTAACTTTAATCATGTGGGCTTCAATACTTGAAAACTCGAAAAAATTAAAAATTAAATGAAAATGATACCGAATTAAATCATCCAAAAACATGACGTACTGTTTTTTGCCAATAGAAGGCAAAACAATAAATCGATCTAATTCAGTAGGAATCTCAATAAGTGCATACTGATTTTCAGCATTTTTTGTTTTTTCGAAAGACAGTTTTACGGCTAAGAAAGCATGGTTATCTGATAAGTCTTGAGGGAATTTTTCAGAAATAATAATCGTCATTAGTGCTGGGCTCACTTTCTGAATAAAGTATTCCTTCAAAAACTCTTGATGTTCCGCAATTACATTCTGCTCATTGACAAAATAGATGTTTTCTTTTTCAAGCTCGTTTTCTATGTTTGTAAGGATTTTATTAGTTTCCTTTTGTTGATGAATTACTTTTTTTGTAATTGCTTTTAATAAATCTTTTGCATTTTTACCCCCAAAAATCTTTCTACCGGTCATATCCGATTGAGCAATACGTTGAACAGTTGCATAGCGAACTTGAAAAAATTCATCCAAATTATTTGAAAAAATTCCAATAAATCGAAGACGCTCAAGCAGCGGAACATTCTGATTAGCAGCTTCTTGTAGTACTCGAGCATTAAAATCTAACCAACTAATTTCACGATTTATATAAAGTGCATCTTCTTTCATACTAAGCTAATATCTCTTTTGGTAAACCTAAGGTACACTTCCCATTTGCTACTTTAGACCATTGTGACTGAGAAAATACAATTCTTGCCCAAGCAGCTGTAGGAAGATTTCTTAAAGTTGTATCACTTAAATAACGTATCACAGAACTAAATGCAGGATTATGTCCCACGCAAATTACTTTCTCATATTTATCGCCTATTGAATGTATAAATTCAAGTACTTGTGAAGCATCAAAGGTATATAGCAATTCATTCACTTTCAATTTTTCAAAATCAATAGCTACTGTATTCATAAGCAAAGTTGCTGTATGTAATGCTCGATTAGCGGGACTTGAAAAAATAATTTCTTGATCTTTAAAAAGTATTGAACTTACTGTAGCCATCTGAGCAATTCGCTTCATACCCTTTTCTGTCAGAGGACGGTTACGGTCTGAAACCGAATATTCCCAAGATGATTTAGCATGACGCAATAGTATTAATTCTTTCATATTAGGGAGCTAAGCGTTCAATATTCCAAAAATTCCCCTGAAGCTGACATCTCATTCGATCATGTAAACGGTTGGGTCTACCTTGCCAAAATTCAATACATTGAGGTTTTACAACATAACCACCCCAATGTTCTGGACGAGGAACTTCCTTTTCTGCATATTCAATTTCTAATGCCTCTAATTTTGCTTCCATAATAGATCGGTCTGAGATCACCTTGCTTTGATCAGAAACGATAGCGCCAATCTGGCTTCCCTTCGGCCGACTCTTAAAATAACTATCTGAAGCTTGGGAACTTAATTTTACTGCTTCACCCTTGATAATTACCTGACGTTCTAATGGAGGCCAAAAAAATGCGAGACCTACTTTAGCATGATGCTCAATTGATGTTCCTTTATCACTATGATAGTTGGTGTAAAAAACAAATCCCTCTTCTGTTAATGCTTTTAAAAGAACAATCCTTGACTTAGGATAATCGTCAAGTCCTAAGGTTGAAAGGGTCATTGCATTAACTTCTTCTATTGCAGGCACATTGTTAGCCTCAGCAAACCATTTTTTAAAAAAAGTCATCGGTTCTCCCTGAATGTCTTCAACTTTTAGTTCTCCTTTTTGATAGGATTTACGTAAATGTCCTAAATCTTCATTTTCCATTTGCTTACAAAGTTACAAACCATTGGTGTTATATGTTAAAAGTTTTAAGGTCTTCCGCTAAAATAACATTTTGAAAAGTGTCAGAGGCCTCAGTAATAAAATCTTCCTTGTTTGGATATCGGTTAGAAAAATGCCCAAGCATCAATTGCTTGACATTTGCCATTTTTGCAATTTGAGCAGCCTGTTTGGCTGTACTGTGTTTCGTGTTTGCAGCTAGATCGCTGTTTTTTTCTAAAAAAGTTGCTTCATGATACAACAAATCAACTTCTTTAATTCCGGGAACTAATGGTTCAAAATAAGCAGTATCACTACAATAAGCATATTTTTTAGATTTACTAGGAGGTAGTGTATACACCTCATTTTCTAGGATGCGACCATCCTCTAGGGTAACATCAGCTCCTTGCTGTAGTTGTTTAAAATGGAAAGGAAGAAGATCAAAGTCCTTAATCGCGTCTACATTCATTTTACGTTTACTAGCTTGTGTTGTAAATAAAAATCCATTAGTATAGATTCTATGATCTAAGGGTAATGTTTCAACCCGCACTGTTTCATCCTCAAAAACAACCTGACTAGAATCCTGTTCTAATTCATGAAAATGAAGTGGATAATCGGTCCAAGACTTTGCCAGTTTCAATTGCAATGTAATAATTTCCTTTATCCCTTTAGGGCCATAGATATGGAGCATCGCTGTTCTTCCTAATAACCTAAAAGTGCTTATTAATCCAATAAGTCCGTAAAAATGATCCCCATGGAGATGAGAAATGAATATATGCTGTATACGCGAAAACTTTACTTTTATTTTACGTAATTGAATTTGAGTTCCCTCTCCACAATCAATTAAAAATAAATTCCCGCCTACTTCTAATAATTGTGAGGTGGTGTGTTTATTTTCTCTTGGTGTTGCTGAATGACAGCCTAATATGGTTAATTTCATTATTTAAAAGCCTAAATCGCGTTGCATTTGTTCAAAGGAAATGAAATCCAATGCCTCTGTTTTTGTAGGAACTATAATCCATTCTGATGGAAAATTATGGGGTTGTTCTGGGGAAAGAATTAGCACAAAGCAATAACCCACTTTTTGCTGATGGTTAAAAATCTCCATCAAATCTGATGTATTGGGAAGAATCGTATTACAATCTAAAATTAAATCAAAGCCTTCTTTTTCTTTAAAGAAGGAAAAGAGTACTTCATTATTTCCAATAAAATCCTCACTCGCGAGGTAGGCTAAGTTATTTTCTTCCCATTGTATCATTTCAAAGGAATATTCATTTTTGAAGCCAAAAGATAAATTATTGCCATACGAATAGCCACTCCATTTTCCACTTGATCTAAAATTATTGCCTGATCAGAATCGGCAACATCACTTGTAATCTCAACTCCTCTATTGATTGGTCCTGGATGAAGAACTACAATCTCTTTTCGCAATTGTTTTAAGCGCTCCCCTGTGAGTCCAAAACGCTGACTATACTCGCGTATTGTTGGAAAATAACTTAACTCCATGCGTTCGTTCTGAACTCGAAGCATATTTGCAGCATCACACCAATTCAAAACTTCCATTAATTCTGATGAAACACTTACACCTAGGGATTCAATATGCTTAGGAAGTAAAGATTTTGGTGCACATAGACGTACCTCAGCTCCCAACATTTTTAAAGCATAAATGTTTGATAAAGCAACTCTTGAGTGAAGAATATCACCCACTATAGCAATACGTCTTCCCCGTAGGTCTCCCAGTTTTTCTTGTAGTGAAAATGCGTCAAGCAAAGCTTGAGACGGATGCTCATGGGTGCCATCACCTGCATTGATAATACATGAATTCACATTTTGGGATAAAAAATGAGCCGCTCCTGGATGGGGATGTCTTAATACAATCATATCCACTTTCATTGCCAATATATTGTTGACTGTATCTACTAAGGTTTCCCCTTTTTTTACCGAAGACTGTGCTGCAGAAAAATTGAGTACGTCTGCGCTTAGTCGTTTCTCTGCTAATTCAAAAGATAGTTTTGTTCGTGTACTATTCTCAAAAAATAAGTTCGCTATGGTTATATCGCGCAGGCTTGGAACTTTTTTAATCGGTCGGTTGATAACCTCTTTAAAATGGGTAGCAGTTTCAAAAATTAAGTGTAAATCCTCTGGCTTGAGATATTTTATTCCTAAAAGATGAGAAACACTTAATGTTTTCATTGGTTTTGCTTTTCTAAATAAACAATATTGTTTGCTGTACCCTCTGACCAAACAACTTTAACTTTATCTCCCTGTAGTGCATCAATCTGTGCACCTAAATAATCCGGCTGAATGGGTAAGTGGCGGCTAAAACGACGATCAACCAAAACCAATAATTCTATTGATTCTGGACGCCCATAACTATCAATGGCTGTAAGCGCTGATCGTATACTTCTTCCCGTAAATAAAACATCATCAATTAAGACAACATTTTTTCCTTCTATGCTAACTTCCATCTCTGTTGCTTTTGCATTATGAGGAACTTCACTTCTTCTAAAATCATCTCTAAAAAAGGTAGTATCTAATTTTCCTTTTTGAATGGAGGAGACACCATTTTCATTAAGAAGGAGAATAAGTTGATCTAGAAGTAAAACACCTCGAGGTTGAAGGCCAACCAAAACAGTATTAGAAAAATCCCCATGGCGCTCAATCAATTGACAACAAAGCCTATTTAGCATAATGTTTACCCTTTTTTCGCTAAGAAGGACTTTAGGTGTCATAATTGGAATATTTTACAAAAGTATTATTTTATTGAGTATAAAAAAAACCCTCCTAATGGAGGGTTTTTGAAAATATATTACAAAGGATAATTATTTGTCATTATCCATCTGTTCTTTCAAATTTGCAAGTGCATCCAAATCTCCAAGAGTTGCTTTCTCAGAGTTCGAAGCAGCTACATTCTTTGAAGCACGCTTTAGATTTTTAACTTCTTGTTCTTTGAAAAGAACAGTATGAGAAGCTACAACTCTTTTGAATTCTTTATTAAATTCAATGATTTTAAAGACGGCTTCATCTCCTTTACCTAATTTAGACCCATCTTCTTTTTCTAAGTGACGAGAAGGTACAAAAGCGATAATATCTTCATTAAAATGAATCGTAGCCCCTTTGTCAACCATTTCTGTAATCTTTGCGGTATGCTCAGAATCTAAACCAAATTCCTTTTCGTATTTATCCCAAGGATTATCTTTGGTTTGTTTGTGACCTAAACTTAATTTACGTCCCTCAACATCTAACTCGAGAACAATTACATCGATCTTGTCTCCTAAAGCAAGAACCTCAGAAGGGTGCTTTACCTTTTTAGTCCAAGACAAGTCAGAAATATAAACCAATCCGTCAATTCCTTCTTCTAATTCAATAAAAACTCCAAAATTGGTGAAGTTTCTTACCAAACCTGAATGTTTTGAACCAATTGGATATTTAGAAGTAATATCTGTCCATGGATCTGGTGTAATTTGCTTAATCCCAAGAGACATCTTTCTTGACTCACGGTCGATAGATAAAATTACTGCTTCTACTTCATCACCTACTTTTACGAAATCTTGTGCAGAACGTAAATGTGTAGACCAAGACATTTCAGAAACATGAACTAATCCCTCAACACCTTCTTCGATTTCAACAAAAGCACCGTAGTCAGCTATAACAACTACTTTACCTTTAACTTTTTCACCTTCTTTAAGTGTTTCAGAAATCGCATCCCATGGATGCTTACTCAGTTGTTTTAATCCTAATTGAATACGAGACTTGTTGTCATCAAAATCAAGAATTACAACATTTAATTTTTGATCCAATTCTAAAATCTCACTTGGGTGATTAATACGACTCCAAGAAAGGTCAGTAATATGAATTAATCCATCCACACCTCCAAGATCGATAAAGACACCATAGGAAGTAATATTTTTAACAGTACCTTCTAATACTTGTCCTTTTTCTAGTTGGCCAATAATCTCTTTTTTCTGTTCTTCAATATCCGCTTCAATTAAAGCTTTATGTGAAACAACAACGTTTTTAAATTCGTGATTAATTTTCACAACTTTAAATTCCATTGTTTTATTTACATATTGATCGTAATCACGAATGGGTTTAACATCAATTTGAGATCCTGGTAAGAAAGCTTCAATGCCAAACACATCGACAATCATACCTCCTTTGGTTCTACATTTTACGAAACCACTTACAATCTCAGCATTGTCATGAGCATTGTTTACACGATCCCAAGCCTTGATTACACGAGCCTTACGGTGAGAAAGAACCAATTGACCTGTTCGGTCTTCGCGAATGTCAACGATAACTTCTACCTTATCCCCTACTTTTAGGTCTGGGTTATAACGAAACTCGTTGAGAGATATAACACCTTCAGATTTTGCATTGATATCAATAATGGCTTCACGTTCAGTCATGTAAACCACCTCTCCTTCAATCACATCCTCATCAGAAGTATCAACGAAATTTTCTTTTACTAATTTTTCAAATTCATCAAGTTGCTTGTCTTCAATAAGATCAATTCCTTCTTGATAGTTGTGCCAGTTAAAGCTATCTAAAAATTCAGCCTGAGCTGCTTTTACATCAACTTTAGGTTCTTTTACTTCTTCTACTACTGCTACATCTACAGTTGCTTCAGCTACAGGAGCTGTTTCTTCAACTACAGCAGCAGTTTCTTGAGCTACAGGAACAGATTCTGTTTCTATAACCTCAGGAGCTACTTCTTTTTTTGTGCTTTTTTTAGTAGTGGTTTTTTTAGCAGTTGTTTTTTTAGCTTTAACTGCTTTCGTAGGCTCAGCGCTTTTGGCTTCAGCCTTTTCGGTTGGTTTTTTGGCCATTTCCGATGGGTTTTTGTATTCTATATATGGGAAAACCTTAGTTGCAGATACAGAAGTTGTTTCTAAAAAATTTTGTTGCTTTCGGTTCTTCCTTCCAATTAAAAGCGTGCAAATATAGCTCTAATCAATTGATAAACAAACATTATATGGTTTTTTTCTGTGGTAAATTACACCCCGATTACACCCTTTATCTGATTCATCATTTTTTCATATACCTCATCAATAGAAAGATTACTTACCTCTATCTCAACGGCTGACTCAGCTTTTCGCAATGGATTTATAAGACGTGTGGAATCTTGGTGATCTCTTGCTTTAACATTCTCTAAAACAGCTTCATAGGGTTCAAGGTTTCCTGCCTCCAGTTGCTCTTTATGGCGACGCTTAGCCCTAATTTCTGGTGAAGCAGTAAGAAAAAATTTGCTTTCGGCTTCCGGAAAAACAACAGTCCCAATGTCTCTACCATCCATAACTATCCCTTTGTCTTTACCCATTTGTCGCTGTTGAGTTACCAAGAAATCTCTTATTTCTTTGACACTTGCAATGTCGCTAACAGCATTATTTACTTTTGCTTCACGAATTTTAACAGTGACATTTTCATCATTTAAAAATGTTTGTTGCCCTTGCTCACTATTTTCAAAATGGATCTTTAATTGTGAAAGAGAATCCACCAATTGCATTACATCAATACCCTCTCCATCATTTTGTTTTTGTCCAAAATAAGTGACACTCCGGTACATGGCTCCAGTATCAATATAAACGTAACCTAAAGAATTAGCAATCTTTTTTGCTACTGTGCTTTTTCCTGTTGCAGCAAAGCCATCAATTGCAATAATGATTTTCTTCATGGTATAAAAATAAACTTTTCTTTAAGATGCACTCAGGTTCTTTGCATTTACTACATTTTGAGAAGTAATTGCATGAGATAAAACTTCATGCATTTCTCTTACATAATGAAATTGAAGGCCTTTTAAATAATTAGGGTTGATATCTTCAATATCTTTTCTGTTATCCTCACAAAGAATAATTTCCTTTATTTTAGAGCGTTTTGCTGCTAGAATTTTTTCTTTAATACCTCCTACAGGCAACACTTTTCCTCGAAGAGTAATCTCTCCTGTCATGGCCAAATGCTTTTTAACCCGTTTTTGGGTAAATAAAGAAACTAATGACGTTAACATTGTAATTCCTGCACTTGGTCCATCCTTAGGTGTAGCCCCTTCTGGAACATGAATATGAATACTATATTTATCAAACTTAAAAGCAGCAAGTCCCATTATTTCTGCATTCGCTTTAATGTATTCCATCGCAATGGTAGCAGATTCCTTCATTATTTTTCCGAGGTTTCCTGTAATAGTCAATCCTCCTTTTCCTTGTGAAATGGCTGACTCTATAAACAAGATATCTCCACCCACTGAAGTCCAAGCTAATCCAGTAACCACTCCGGCAACATGATTGTTTTCATACAAATCACGATGTACTTTTGCTGGACCTAAAATGGTTGTCAAATCAGAAACATCAGGAGAAATTTTATACTCCTCTTCCATGGCTATAGATTTTGCTGCATAACGTACAGCTTTCGCAACTTGCTTTTCCAATCCTCTCACCCCAGATTCTCTAGTATAGCTTTCTACTATTTTGTCAAGTACAGGCTTTTTAAGAGATAACTGTTTTTTATTCATCCCATGTTCCTTAAGCTGTTTTGGCAATAAGAACTTTTGAGCAATACCGGTTTTTTCTTCTTGAGTATAACCACTAACATTAATAATCTCCATTCGATCCCTTAAAGCCGGATGAATGGGACCAAGGCTGTTGGCTGTAGCGACAAATAAAACCTTAGATAGGTCATACCCCATTTCAAGAAAATTATCATAAAACGACTCATTCTGCTCTGGATCCAACACTTCTAAAAGTGCAGATGCTGGATCTCCTTGAGCACTGTTAGATAATTTGTCTATTTCATCTAGAACGAAAACAGGATTTGAAGTTCCTGCCTTTTTTAAACTTTGAATAATTCTCCCTGGCAATGCTCCTATATAAGTCTTTCGATGTCCTCGTATTTCAGCTTCATCACGCATACCACCTAATGAAATCCTAACATACTCTCTTCCCAACGCTTCAGCAATAGATTTTCCAAGAGAAGTTTTTCCAACCCCTGGAGGTCCATACAGACACAAAATAGGAGACTTCATGTCATTACGCAGTTTCAAAACGGCTAAATATTCAATCACACGCTTTTTAACCTCTTCCAAACCAAAATGATCCCGATCTAGTATTCTCTGAGCACGTTTAAGATCAAAATTATCTTCAGAAAATTCATTCCATGGTAAATCTAAAAACAAATCCAAATAGTTTCGCTGAATTGAATATTCAGCTACTTGAGGATTCATGCGTTGCATTTTCAACAACTCTTTGTCAAAATACTTTCCTATTTCTTCCGTCCATAATTTAGCACTTGCACGAGCTTTCATTTCATCAACCTCTTCCTCATAGGAAACTCCTCCCAATTCTTCTTGAATGGTCTTCATTTGTTGGTGCAAGTAATATTCACGCTGCTGTGTATCCATCTCAGAGCGAACTCTTGATTGAATATCGTTTTTGAGAGCTAGTTTCTGATACTCCTCATTCATGTGTTTTAAACACATCAATGCACGTTGATGTAAACTTACTTCGGATAAAATGCTTTGCTTTTGCTTTACCGATACATTCATGTTAGAGGCAACAAAATTAATCAGAAAAGAAGGTGTTTGAATATTTTTAATTGCAAAGGATGCTTCTGAAGGAATGTTAGGATTCTCCTGAATAATTTGAAGCGCTAAATCTTTTATCGAATCAATCGTTGCATTAAATTCTTTATCAACACCAGTCGGAACTTGATCATCAACTGATTTTATTTTAGCTTTTAAATAAGGTTCTTCCTCTATAATTGCATCAATTTCAAAGCGCTTTTTGCCTTGGATAATAATGGTGGTATTCCCATCGGGCATTTTTAGAACGCGTAAAATTTGAGCAACAGTTCCTAAGGTAAAAACATCTTTAGCACCCGGATTTTCTTCATTTTCATTTCGCTGTGCAACCACCCCAATTATTTTGTCCGCCTTGTTGGCCTCTTTGATTAATTGAATGGATTTATCTCTCCCTGCGGTAATCGGAATTACAACACCTGGAAAAAGAACTGTATTCCTTAGTGGAAGGATAGGAACAACTTCAGGTAAAGCTTCGTTTTCTAACGCTTCTTCATCTTCAGTTGACATTAAAGGGATTAAATCCGCTTCGGATTCTATATCTTGCAGTGACAAGTTGTCTACAGCATTAAAAAAGGATTTCGCCATTTATATTTTTTTAAGTCATTATGTCATTAACATCCTGAAATAGGTAGGTCTATAAAGGTTTTAACCTTTATTATAACACTGGTAATAACAGCATCTAAATAAAGGCAATAGTTGTGCCAACGAATTATATTTTGAGTAAAGTGTAACATATCAATTTTTTTTTTCTCATACAGATGAACGTCGCAATTTGAATTATAAACAACAACATATAAACACCCTTATTCTTGCTTGCAAAAAGCAGGACCAAAAAGCACAAATGGAACTTTATCAACGTTTTAGCCAAAAACTTTACTACAGTGCCTTTCGGATTGTAAAGAATACAGACGATGCACTAGATGCGGTTCAAGAAGGCTTTATTAGTGCTTTTCAAGAACTAGATCAATACCAAGGGGAAGGTAACTTTGAAGGTTGGCTTCATAAGATTGTGGTTCATAAAAGCATTAATTATTATAAAAAAAACAAACGCTTTGTTCGAGATGAACAACTTGAAAATAATCCTAGCCTAAGTATCGAGCAAGAAGAAAAAGAAGAAGAAGATAACGAATTCACTTTCGAGTTAGAAAAAGGAAAACTAGAGGAAGCCCTCAATAAATTAAACGACCGTTATCAAATCATTTTAAAACTCTATTACCTCGAGGGGTATGACCATCAGGAAATCAGTGGAATTATGAATTGGAGTAATGCCAATTGCCGCACGACACTATCACGTGCAAGAGAACAACTGAAAAAACTATTAGTATGAAACGCAAAACCATAAAAGAGGCTTTTAAAGTATGGGATGAGGAGCAAAAACTCCCAATCCTTCCAAAAGATCATGAACAACGTTTTTTAAAACGCCTAAAAACTCAGGATATGTTTAAAAAGCGTCGTTTAGTTTTTAAATGGGCTGCTATAGCACTTTTATGTATTGGCTTGAGTCAAACCTTTTGGTCTACATTGGAAAAACCATCACAAGAAGTACTTAAGTTTCAAAAAGCAGAAGGCCATCTTACCTTTCTTATCAATTATCAATTAACGCAAATAGAATCAGTTGATCTTCCGCAGGGAAAACGTTTTATTGAAGACTACAAAACACAGATGAAACGAATTCAAAATGACTACGAAGAACTCTATAGTCAATGGGAATCGAATCCCAATCAGTCAAAATTTGTTCAAGCCTTACTTGGCAATCTTAATATACAAATGGATCTTTTAAACGAATTACAAAAACAAATAACGAACATTCAAAAATTACAAAATGAAAATGATATCCTTTAACCGTTACCTCATTTTTCTGTTTCTTTTGGGAGCTGTAACCATTTCTCAAGCACAAGAACACACAAAAAAATTCCATGAAGAAATTCAGGTAAATCCAAATGCACTCATAGAAATCAACAATTCTTTTGGAGATTTAAACATAACCAGCTGGGATGAAGACAGGGTGGTTATCGATGTTTTGATAAGTGTGTTTGGGAAAAACTCAAAAAAAATTGAAGAAAAACTCAACTCCATTGATGTACTCTTTTCTTTGAGCCCTGAAAAGGTAATGGCAGAGACAAAAATTAATGAAAGTTGGAGTTTTAAATGGTTTTCATCCAGTTCTTTAAACTACAAAATCGACTACACCATCAAACTCCCCAGAACCAGTAGCGTGGATCTCACCAATGATTATGGCACAATCCGATTGAACAGCTTGGAGGGTCAAGCTAAAATTAGTTGTGATTTTGGAAAAATGATTCTAGGAGAACTACATGCCTCCAACAACGAATTGGACTTCGATTATACTTCTAATTCAACAATTGATTTTATAAAAGGGGGAATTATAAATGCGGACTATTCAGACTTCGAGATTGAAAAAGCAGGTCAAATTGAATTAAATGCTGATTATACCAATTCCTATTTTAACTCAGTAACCGTTTTAAATTTTAATAATGATTTCGGAAAAATGAATCTTGAAAATGTTGCAATTTTAAAAGGTAAAGGAGACTATTTAACACTAAAATGTGGAATTATCTCAGAACAACTTACCTTAGATAATGAGTTCGGATTAATACAAATAAAACAAATTAATCATTCGGCAAAGAATATTGATATTGATACAGAATATACCAGTATTCAGTTAGGTATTGATAAAGATTGGTCCTTTACTTATGAAATCGATTTAGAGTATACTGACTTAAAATCTACTTTCCCACTAGAGCATTCTGTAGAAAAAACAAATTCAACAGAAAAATACTATAAAGGAATATACAATCAGAGTAGTGCCTTATCAAAATTAAAAATCACTTCCGAGTTTGGGGGTGTCAAACTAAACCTTTCAAATTAACTAACTATGAAAAAATTAATATCCCTAATGGCTCTAGTAAGCCTTAATTCAATCAATCTCATTGCACAACATACTGAAACAAGAAATGTTGGAACCTATGACGGTATCCACATAGCAGGAAGTTATGAAGTCACCCTGGTCTCTGGTTCTGAAGGAACTATACATCTTAAAGGAAACGAAGACGATCTGGAAAAGATAGAATCCAAAAACAAAAATGGAACTTTACTGATCAAACAAAAGGAAAAATCATGGTTTGATACCTGGGATACTGATACCGTTTATATCACCATACCAGTTGAATACGTTAGTAAAATAATCTTGAGTGGCTCTGGAGAAATTTCCTCTTCTTTTCCACTAACCGGAGATCATTTTAAAGCCACTTTATCAGGTTCTGGTGACCTTTCACTCAATCTAGAGGTTACTCATCTCAATGCAACGCTAACAGGATCAGGAAACATTAATCTAAGAGGTACTGCTACGGCAACCAATTATGTGGTTACAGGCTCTGGAGAAATTCAAGCTTCCTCTATTAAAGCAACCAATGCAGAAGCAAAAATTACAGGCTCCGGGGATATTGAAATGTATGCTTCAGAAACTTTAAATGCAATAATCACTGGCTCTGGAGATATCGCTTGTGGAGGAAATCCTGGTAAACAAATCACCAAAGTGACAGGCTCAGGAGATATTATTGTACGAGACTAACGAATTAATTTTTTCCGTGGAACACGCAATAACATTGCAGCACCGATTACAAAAAAGACCATAAAAAACAATATTGCATTTCGCATACTTCCCGTAATCTGATCAATAACACCAAATAGGGACATTCCTACAATGATCCCTATTTTTTCGGTAACATCATAAAAACTAAAAAACGAGGCGGTATCTTCTGTTTTGGGAATAAGTTTAGAATAGGTAGAACGCGAAAGCGCCTGTAATCCTCCCATCACCATACCTACCAGTCCTGCAACAGTGTAAAACTGCATGGGAGTTTCTATAGAATAAGCATAATAGCACAAACCTGCCCAGATAAAGTTAACCGCAATCAATACTCGAATATTCCCAAAACGTTCTGAGGCCCTAGCAGTTAAAAAGGCCCCTAGAATTCCAACAATTTGAATCAAGAGTATACTCACAATAAGTCCTGTTGTTTTTTCAGCTGGACTCCCCCATTGAATCTCTTCTTCCCCAAAGTATGCTGCCACTAACAATACCGTCTGAAGTGCCATACTGTACATATAAAAAGCAGGTAGGAATCTTTTTAAAGCGGTATTATGCTCCAACAACTTCCATACACTTTTCAACTCTTTATATCCATTCCAAAAAATATCTTTTGTCACTTTTACTTCACGGTTTCCTTTAGGTAAATAATAAAAAGAGTATTGACTAAAAAGGATCCACCAAATTCCGGCAGAAACAAAAGAATAGCGCATTGCTTTCATGGTAGCTTCCTCCTCGGTTCCAGTAATTCCAAACCAATCAGGATTCATTACCATAGCTAAATTCGATAACAATAAAATAACACTCCCCACATAGCCTACAGAAAAGCCCCGGGCACTCACACGATCTTGTTGTGATGGAAATGCGATGTCAGGTAGATAGGAATTATAAAACACTAAGCTCGACCAATAGCCTATTAAACCAATAAAATGAATAAAAAGTCCTAAGTATATAGTCTCCAATTCAAAAAAATACAAGCCTACACAACTTGTGGCTCCTAGGTACACAAAAAGCTTCATAAAGCGTTTTTTGTTTCCTATATAATCTGCAATCCCAGAGAGTAAAGGGGACATAAAAGCAACAATAAAAAAAGCTGCTGCAGTTACAAAACTGATCATGGCAGTATTCTTTAATTCGTATTGAAAAAAAGTAATCGTATTGCTTTCGGAAAATAAAGCACCATAATAAATTGGAAAAATAGCAGAGGAAATGACTAGGGGATAAACTGAGTTTGCCCAATCATAAAAAGCCCATGCATTGATTATTTTTTTACTTCCTTTTTCTAAGGGAATTTTTAAACTAAACATTAAATCCTTTTAAGGGTTCAATGTAACGAAAAAACAAAAGGAATCTAAATATTAATGTCCATTGATTTCTTTAGCCAAAACCTTTGCACCTAATCCCCATCGCTTTAGGTTATCAATTCGTCTTTGATTTGAAGGATGTGTACTTAAAATCTCTGGTTGTGATTTACCACCAGAAGCGGCTTTCATTCGCTCCCATAATATTGGAGCTTCATCTACATTATAGCCAGCAATTGCCATGAGTTCTATCCCAATTTTGTCAGCTTCAGATTCGTGTTTTCTGCTAAATGGTAAAACGGCACCTATCGAAGATCCAATTCCGTAAGCAGTCAAAATAGCATTACGTTTTGCCTCGGGTTGTTTTGCGGTAGCTTTATCTGCTATAAAACCAAGTCCCTTTTGTGCCATACCGATAGACATTCGTTGACCACCATGATCGGCTAAGGCATGTGCCACCTCATGTCCCATAATGGCTGCAATGCCATCTATATTTTTTGCAATAGGGAGTATACCCGAATAAAAAACAATTTTTCCTCCTGGCATGCACCAAGCGTTTCGTTGTGCATTTTTCACCAAATTGTATTCCCAATTATAGTCCTTTAAAAAATTAGGTTGCCCTTTGAAGGCAAAATATTTTTGTGCTGCATTTGCAATATTTTTTCCAATATCCACAATTTGTCTTTGTTCGATAGTTCCTACTACAGGTTCATTTTCTTTTAAAAATGAATTGTATTGTTGTAAAGCCATCGGAAACAACTGCTTATTGGAAAAGGCATTAAATGTTTTTTTACCTGTTAAATGGTTGACTTTACAAGCCGAAAAAACAATCAGTAATACAAGAATATAAGTAGCTTTCATTAGGTTGGGGTTTAAACATCAAAATTAAATGATTTTAATTATAACTATGTTAAAATTCTTTAAACAAACCCGATTGATTTTCTAATAAAAAAAGATTATTAATTTTGAAAAAAAAAATGAAAAAATATTATCCACTATTTCTTCTTGCCATATTGGTTTCTTGCCAAGGAATTTCGCAAGAAAAAAAGAGTCCCAAAAAAGAATATACGGTCGTCAAAACAGATGCTGAATGGAAGGAAATTCTTTCCCCTCTTGCGTATGATGTATTACGCCATGCTGCAACTGAGCGCCCTTTTTCAGGACCGCTAAACGACAACAAAAAAAAGGGTATTTATGTATGTGGTGGATGTCAAGCACCGTTGTATGAATCTCAATATAAATTTGATTCTGGATCTGGATGGCCCTCTTTTGACCGTGGTTTTGAAGAAAATTTAGAGTATGATGTGGATTATAAAATTGGATACCCACGTTCTGAATTAAAGTGCAATAAATGTGGGGGACATCTAGGACATATGTTTAACGACGGCCCACGAAAAACAACAGGACAACGCCACTGTATAAACTCTGCCGCTCTAGCATTTATTCCTACAAATGAATAATAAAACATACAACGTAAGTAAAACGGAAGCAGAATGGCAGGAACAATTGTCTCCTGAAGAATTCTATATTTTAAGACAAAAAGGAACTGAACGACCCTTTACAGGCGTTTTTAACGACCATTTTGAAAAGGGAACATACCACTGCAAGGGATGCGGTAACGCCCTTTATGATTCAGCATCCAAATTTGACAGCAGTTGTGGGTGGCCTTCCTATGACGCAGCGATACCGGGTGGGTTAGAATATATAAAAGACAGCAGCCATGGGATGCTGCGAACTGAAGTTGTGTGTTCTCAATGTGGGGGACACCAAGGACATGTTTTTAATGATGGCCCCACCCCAACGGGGGAGCGCTATTGCGTAAATGCCGCCAGTATTGATTTTGCTAAGGAGGAAAATTAAGACAAAATATTCTCTCTAGTTTTGTAAATTTGCAGCGAATTTAAATCACACTTCATGAGTTCATATGACATTATAGTAGTAGGAAGCGGTCCAGGGGGCTATGTTACGGCAATTAGAGCCTCACAACTTGGTTTTAAAACCGCTATTGTAGAAAAGGAAAGTTTAGGCGGAGTGTGTTTGAACTGGGGATGTATTCCCACCAAAGCCTTGATTAAGTCTGCACAAGTATTTGATTATTTAAAACATGCCGGTGAGTATGGATTAATTGTTAAAGAGTACGACAAAGATTTTGATGCCGTTGTCAATCGCAGTAGAAATGTAGCCGCCGGCATGAGCAAAGGGGTACAGTTTCTAATGAAGAAAAATAAAATTGACATCTTAAACGGTCATGGGAAAATTCTTGCTGGTAAAAAAGTAAGTGTAACCCAAAACAATAAAACAGAAGAATACAGTGCTTCCCACATCATCATTGCCACAGGAGCACGCTCACGCGAATTACCTTCCCTTCCCCAAGATGGGAAAAAAGTAATTGGTTATCGTGAAGCGATGACGTTACCTCAGCAACCAAAAAAACTGATCGTAGTTGGTTCGGGTGCAATAGGAATAGAATTTGCTTATTTCTATAACGCAATGGGAACGGAAGTTACCGTAGTGGAATACCAAGACCGAATTGTACCCGTAGAGGATGAAGAAATCTCTAAACAGCTAGAGCGTTCTTTCAAGAAAAGCGGAATCAACATTCTTACTGGGGCAGAAGTGACCCTTGTGGATACCAAAGGAAAAGGCGTTACCGCAACCATAAAAACCGCTAAAGGGGAAGAAAAATTAAAAGCAGACATTGTACTTTCAGCTGTTGGAATTAAAACCAACATTGAAAATCTAGGCTTGGAAGACGTTGGGATAGTTGTAGACCGAGATAAGATTTTGGTCAATGATTTCTATCAAACAAACCTCCCTGGATATTATGCCATTGGAGATGTGACTTCTGGACAAGCCCTTGCTCATGTTGCATCTGCGGAAGGAATTCTATGTGTTGAAAAAATTGCAGGTCAGCATGTTGAACCTTTAGACTATGGAAACATCCCTGGATGCACCTATTGCCTTCCAGAAATAGCCTCGGTGGGTATGACCGAAGCCCAAGCAAAAGAAAAAGGCTATGATATCAAAGTAGGAAAATTCCCATTCTCTGCCTCTGGAAAAGCCCAAGCCAGCGGAACCTCTGACGGTTTTGTAAAAGTAATTTTTGATGCCAAGTATGGCGAATGGTTAGGGTGCCACATGATCGGTGCTGGAGTCACTGATATGATTGCCGAAGCAGTACTTGGACGTAAGCTCGAAACTACGGGCCATGAAGTACTAAAAGCAGTACATCCACACCCCACCATGAGTGAGGCGATGATGGAAGCCGTTGCCGATGCATACGATGAAGTTATTCACTTGTAGGTTTTATAACAAACCTAAATATAAGTTTTACAAGCAGCCCAAGGGCTGCTTTTTTTTTGTAAATTTATTTCTCCAAAACTCAAATCATTAACTCCTAATGAAACACCTACCTTTCATTTCTGATTTTTATCAAAATAAATCAATTGCACTAAATGCTTGTGATTATCACACTCCTTTAATCAATTCCGATCAATCCAATATAGAAGTTATGTATAGTACAATCTACTTCGCCTGGTTTGCTTTCGAACATGTTCTAAAACAAAACCCTTTAAGTGAAAATATAAAAAATATTGATTTTGCGAATGCACACTATTACAAAAGACACATCAATAACCATTAAAAAAACGGAGAATAGTTGAAAATCCGGTTTATAGCTTAGACAAAACCAAATCTTACAAAAACCAAATCTTACAAAAATGAAAAAACAACTTTTACTACTGGGAGTCACTGTACTCCTATTTGCATGTTCTTCCCCTTTGGATATGAAATTCAATGGAGAAACTTCCGAGGAGGTTATTGAAACCCTAAAAGGCGAAATTGACTCAATCCAACTAAGTAATCTTACAAACGCAATAACGCGAATAAAGCTTAATGAAAACAAAAACCTTGAAGACATGAGCTTTAGCGAAATCCTTGAGGATGGAAATAAATGGCAAGCAGAACAGAATAAGCTTGAAGCAGAAAGAAAAGCGATTACTGAAGAGGCCGCAAGAGTGGAAATTGAAAAAAGATCCAAAAATGCACGTTTGAGAATCTCTAACATTAGCTTGAAACTAAAAAACACTGATAGCGGTCAGTATCCTATCATAGACCAAATGAATAAATTGGAAAGTGAATATTTGAATTTGAAAGCAGCAGCAACACAAAATGATTTTAAAACAGAATTTTATAGACTAGAAGGGCATCTAGGAAAAGAATACTTAAATAAAAACGAGGTTTATGAAGCTTACATAAATTACCTAGAAAAGAAAATAAACGATGATGAAGTTTTAAAACTTGAAAGATTTAAAGATGACGATATTTTAAAATACTTTTCCATCCCCCGTGTAAAGTCAATTGTCAAAGATTAAGAAAATCTATAAACTTCACTCAATTATTTAAAAGAGGTATTGAATCCTGAAAAAGGGATACTACTTTTCCCTATTTTGAGGTATTGAACATTAAACCAAATCAATTATGAACACAAAACACTTTTGGAATCAGCTCACCCTCTTTATTGTAGGGTTACTTTTACTTTTGGTCGTGAGAGAATATTTTTCACTCCAACTCATAAAAAACGGAATTGAATCGTATCGAATCCATACGCTAGTTGGTATTAGTGCCAATATCCTTCTGATTGGAATTTCTTATTTTTTTATAAAAAAAAATGGGCTGCTCCACATTGCAGGGTTAAAAGGAACAAAACTAAAAAAATGGCATTTACTTATTTTTCCACTTATTTATGTTGCAGGATTGAATGTTTTGACCATGGATGATGTTAATACAGACGTTCTGCTTCCTAATATTCTGATACTGCTACTGTATTCATTATCGGTAGGGATTTCTGAAGAATTGAGTATTCGTGGGTTTTTACAATCACACGTTATACACTATTTTGGAAAAACGGAAAAGAACATTCGTTTATCTGTATTTGCTGCTGCCCTATTTTTTGGGATTATCCATTTAATTAATTTTGACAAAGGAATTTATGGGGAAGTCTCACAAGTTTTATTTGCAACCTTTATAGGAGTGATGTTTGGCTTTTTATTGGTGGTGACAAAAAGAATCTATCCCTTAATTATTGTACACGCAATAATTGATTTTGTTGCAGACCTTGACTCGGCTGGAATCCCAATTAAAGAAAAAATAAGTATGGCTACGTCTATAGATAATGCTTTTTATATTGTAGTCCTTGCCTTACCCTGTCTATTATATGGGATTTATTTAATGAAAAAGCATCCCCTTGTAATTGAAAAATAATGGCAATCAAGTGCAAAGGCACTTGGGGTGTTTTGTCTTTTATTTAATACATTCGTTTTTATAAACCATAAAGATGAAACTTCCTTTTTATCAAATAGATGCGTTCACAAACAAAATTTTTGGCGGCAATCCTGCCTGTGTAGTTCCTCTTAAAGAATGGCTCCCTAACTCAACTTTATTGAATATCGCAAAAGAAAATGCAGTCCCAGAAACGGCCTTTTTTATTGAACATGGAGAGCGCTTTCATTTACGCTGGTTTACCCCAGAGATTGAAATGGATTTATGTGGTCATGCTACCCTTGCCACAGCACACTGTCTGAAGACACAAATGAACTACCCTAAAAAAGAAATTGTTTTTGAAACACTAAGTGGTGATTTGACTGTTGCGATGTATGACGAAATGTATCACTTAGACTTTCCATCACGAATGCCTATTGCTTCTGAACTACCAAAGAGCATCAAAAATTCATTAAATATAATGCCAAAGGAAGTTTATAAGTCTCGGGATTATGTATTAGTTTATGACACCGAAGAGGAAATCGCATCGATTCAGATTGATCGACAAATTTTTGATCAAATCAATTTAAATCCTGGAGGTGTTATTGTAACTGCTAAAGGGGATAATGTTGATTTTGTATCTCGTTTTTTTACTTCGCAAGCCTCCATACTTGAAGATCCGGTAACAGGTTCAGCTCATTGCTCATTGGTTCCTTTTTGGGCAAAACGCCTAGATAAAGACCAATTACATGCGTTTCAAATTTCCGAAAGACGTGGAGAACTGTTGTGCCTAAACAAAAAAGATCGAGTAATCCTCAGTGGCAAAGCAAAAACCTATGCCACGGGAACCCTCTATTTAGATTAAGCATGCCCTACTCGACTATGGAACCGTTCAATTATTCTTTTCATGATGGCCATAAAGATTAATTTAAAAAATTACCTTGTATTAAATTTTACTGCTAAATATGAAACATATCCATCTTTTTTTAATTATTATAATTTCTTTTTCCTCCTGTCAATCAACCAGTAATCCGAAAAAGATAGAAATAGGTACTATTTCAAAAATTGACGTACACTCTCACTATCAACATTCAAGGTCTTATTTACCTTCGTTTTTAAAGAAATGGAACATGCGCTCTGTTTTAGTAGATGTTGCAAAGGAAGGCCCCGAAGGGGTAGAAAGAAGTTGGGGTCATTATCAAAATCATGCAACCACACAACCTGACCTGTATTTCTTATGTTCCTCCTTGATTGGTACTGGAATTGATGCCCCTGATTTTGCAACGAATGCAATCAAGCTTCTAGAAGAAGAAATAAATTCAGGTGCAAGGATGGTTAAAGTTTGGAAGAATTTTGGGATGGTTACACAAGACGAATCAGGAAATTTCATTCAAATTGACGATACACGATTACAACCCATTTGGGAGTATTTGAAGAGCAAAGGCATTCCGGTGATGGCCCATATAGCTGAGCCAGAACAAGCTTGGAGAGAACTTGACCCACAAAACCCACATTATGGATATTATAAAAACAATCCACAATACCATGCCTTTACAATACCTGAAATCCCTTCCTATGAGACCATTATTGCTGCTCGAGATCGTTGGATTAAAAATAATCCTGAATTACAAATACTTTGTGCCCACCTTGGAAGTATGTCTCATGACGTAGATATGGTTGCGTCTAGACTAGACCAATATCCAAATATGTCCATAGAAATTGGAGCTCGTTTTGGAGATTTAGCACATCAAGATTCTGAAAAAGTAAGTGCCTTTTTTGACACCTATCAAGACAGAATATTGTTTGGATCAGACTATGGAAACGCTATGGAAGAAACTTCGATGACCACTGATCAACTAAATGAGGAAGAAAAAAATTTAGAACAAAATTATACTAGACTGTGGCGCTACTTAGCAAGTGATGATTCCTTAGAGATCAGAGGACAAAAAAGTAAAGGCCTCCATTTAAACCAAAATATTTTAGAGAAAGTCTATGCCAAAAATGCAATTAACTTATTGAAATTAGAATAGTTCAGATTTTAAGAAACGAACTCTTCGGTTAACTTCATCTGAAGCGTCTCAAAAACGCTTTTTACTTCTTGCTTTTTTATAGAATAAAAGACATCAATCAGTAAACCTCCTTTTTTTACTTGTATCAGCCCACTGTTACTAAATCTCCAATTATAAAAACCGGAAAAAAACAATAAAAGAGAGGTAACAATATTTAAAACCGTTCCTCCTTGATCAAAATATAAATAAACAGATGCTATTAACAACAGTACGGTAAAAATAAAAAAAATAAGAGTAAACAACTTCCCTTTATTTTGAATTGAAATGGAATCCATTTCTGAATAAAAAGTCTTTCTAATGGCGTGGTCAGCTTCCAATCGAAAAGAAATATGATCTTTATGAAAGTGAATCAAACCTTTATTTTTTGATGTGGAATAGAAGGTGTTACTGCTTTCCATGGGCATTGTTTAAGATTTAGGAATAGTTTAATTTTGACTAAATATACAAAATCTTGAAAAAAATTTTATTGCTTTCCGATACGCACGGATGTTTTGACTCAAAGATTAGCAACTATGTTAATCAAGCTGATGAAGTCTGGCATGCAGGCGATATTGGAAAGCTGGAAGTTTTAGATAGCCTTACAGCGCTCAAACCCTCTAGAGCAGTATATGGAAATATAGATGGCGATAAAGTTCGCTTGCAAGCACCTGAGGTGCTTTCATTTAATTGTGAGGGGGTAAATGTACTTATTATGCATATTGCAGGATATCCAGGGCGATACACTCCACAGGCCAAAAGATTGATATCACAATACAAACCCAAATTATTTATCTGTGGTCATTCTCACATATTAAAAGTCATTCAGGATAAAAAAATGGGGCACCTACATATGAATCCGGGAGCTGCTGGAATTTCTGGGTTTCATAAAGTAAGAACCATGTTGCGCTTTGAGGTTTCGCAAGGTAAAATACAAAACCTTGAAGCTATAGAAATTGGGTTAAGGGGTGCGTTATCGAATGCGGTCGACGGAGCGAACTAACTTTTCGTCTTTCAAAATGGCACGACGAGATATATATACCAGTATAAAATTCAATAAAGAAAGCGCGATCACCACATAATACGTAATTATTTCACTTTCATTTAGGCTTTTCTGACCATAAACTATAACAGGAATAAGATTAACCAGCAGGAGCATAACGCATACTAGTGCTTGAAGTTTTCGTCTCTTAAACAAAAGTAAAGCTATGAGTGATAGTAAAGGAACACTCCAAAACAGTCTATAAGAAGTATAAAACGACGTTAATACCATTTCATTTTCAGGTTGAAGAAAAATAAATCCCAAAGAACTAGAAAGCGAAATTACGAGAAGCAAGTAAATAGATTGAATGCGTTGAATCATGATTGCTTTTTTTACAAAATTAACTTTTTTTTAAAAGCAGTGTTTTTAAAATAAAATTTGTAATATTGCTGCTCTACAATTATTAAAACTTTAAAGGTAAATTCAAAACCTTAAAGTCATAATCACAAAAACTTCATGTACGAAATAGCTACTCTTAAAACAAAGAAACTCCCCGAGTTACAAGAAATTGCAAAAAAAATTGGTGTTAAACGAATCGCTGGTTTGAAAAAACTAGATTTAATTTATCAAATTGTTGACTTCATCGCTTCAAAACCAGATGAAGAAACTGCTGCGACTCCCCCACCTACTGCTGTATCTAAAGAAGAGGGACAAGAAAAAAAAGCCCCTTTAAAAATATTTCCGGTTCAAAAATCTAAACCCAAGCAACCGGTTGATCCGAAACAAGGTGTTCAGAAAAATCCTAATAACAGCAATAATAAACATCAAAACAAAAATAACCCACAACTAGGGGGGCCCAGACATAATGGGAATAACCCGAATGGGAATGGGAATACTCCAAATAAACCCAACAATAATCCAAACGCAAATCACAACAAGAATAATAACCGCAATGAATCTAATCACAATAAAGACAATCGAAGTCGCTACCGTGAACCTGATTTTGAGTTTGATGGTATCGTAGAAACAGAAGGGGTTTTAGAAATTATGCCAGAAGGGTATGGTTTTTTAAGGTCGTCTGACTACAATTACTTATCCTCCCCAGATGATGTCTATGCATCACAGTCACAGATTAGATTGTTTGGTTTAAAAACCGGAGATACGGTATTGGGAACGGTTCGACCTCCTAAAGAAGGTGAAAAATATTTCCCTTTAATAAAAGTAGATAAAATCAATGGACTTGACCCTAAAGTAGTTAGAGATCGTGTTTCCTTTGAACACCTAACTCCACTATTTCCTCAAGAAAAGTTTAACCTTGCAGATAAGTCAAGTACAATTTCTACACGAATTATGGACTTGTTTTCCCCCATTGGGAAAGGGCAAAGAGGGATGATAGTATCTCAGCCTAAAACAGGTAAAACAATGCTACTTAAAGACATAGCAAATGCAATTGCTGCCAATCACCCTGAGGTTTATCAATTGATCTTATTAATTGACGAACGTCCAGAAGAAGTAACTGATATGCAACGTAATGTAGATGGTGAAGTTGTAGCATCAACCTTTGATGAGCCAGCAGATCGTCACGTAAAAGTGGCCAATATTGTTCTAGAGAAGGCAAAGAGATTGGTAGAATGTGGACATGACGTTGTCATCCTTTTGGATTCTATTACACGTCTTGCTAGAGCTTACAACACGGTTCAGCCTGCCTCAGGTAAAATATTAAGTGGAGGAGTTGATGCAAATGCACTACACAAACCCAAACGGTTCTTTGGAGCAGCTCGTAATATTGAAAATGGAGGATCATTGTCCATAATCGCAACAGCGCTTACAGAAACCGGATCTAAAATGGATGAGGTTATCTTTGAAGAATTTAAAGGAACTGGAAATATGGAACTTCAATTGGATAGACGTATTGCCAATAGAAGAATATTCCCTGCAATTGACTTAATTTCTTCTAGTACACGAAGAGATGACTTGCTCCTCGATGAAACGACCATTAAGCGCATGTGGATCATGAGAAAATATTTAGCCGACATGAATCCAGTTGAAGCTATGGAGTTCATTAACGACCGTTTTAAACGCACACAGAGCAATGAAGAGTTCTTGATTTCTATGAATTCCTAGACTCGAACTTATTTAAACTAAAAAAGGCTCCAAATTGGAGCCTTTTTTTTTGAGTGAAATATTTCTTCCTAAAGAGAAGCAACATGCTTCGCTAACTTAGATTTTAAGTTAGATCCTTTATTGGAATGAATAATATTCTTCTTTGAAAGCTTGTCAATCAAAGATACAACGCCAGGAAATAACTTTTGCGCCTCCTTCTTGTCCGTTAGATCTTTCAATCTTTTGATCGCATTACGCGTTGTTTTGTGTTGGAAACGATTCAAAAGTCTTTTTTTGTTATTTGATCGTATTCTTTTTAAAGCCGATTTGTGATTTGCCATGTCTTATTTTTAAATTGTAGCCCGTAGGGGAGTCGAACCCCTCTTTCCAGGATGAAAACCTGGCGTCCTAACCGATAGACGAACGGGCCATATTTTTCGTGCGCAAATGTACACGTAAAAATATTATTATACAACCAAAAACATGAGATAACTATTTTTTTTTCTGAAGGGTTAAATTTTAAATCTCATTCTTATAAAAAAGTTGGACCCTATTCTTGAATAAAATCAGTGATTTAGACAAAACAACAGAGGAAAAAAATTATGTTGTAACGAAATGTGCTTGAATTAATTTCAAAAAATAAATGATTCCTAAGAGTTTCTAAATCAATAGGATTTTGCAAAAAGAACTCTTTGATTTGATGGTTTTCCAGAATATACACAAACACCTGCTTCTTTAACATTATCCAAAGGAATACATCGAATGGTTGCTTTTGTAGCTTTTTTTATTGCTTCTTCAGATTCATTTGTTCCGTCCCAATGAGCAGAAATAAATCCACCTTTTCCTTTAATTACTTCTTGAAAAGTTTTAAAGTCATCAACTTTAGTAATATTATCAGCCCTGAAGGCTTTGGCTTTCTCAAATAAATCAATTTGAATTTGCGCCAACTGAGAGGATATGTAATCAACAATTTCGTCTTGAGAAACAACTTCTTTAGTTAAATTATCACGACGAGCAATTTCAACTGTACCGTTTTGTAAATCTTTAGGTCCAATAGCAATTCGCAGTGGAACTCCCTTTAGCTCGTAATCATTAAACTTATAACCAGGCTTGAATTTATCTCGATTATCAAATTTCACACGAATGTTTTGTTCTTCTAGAGCTACTTTTATTTTTTCAGCAGCAGCTGCAACTTTATTTTGCTCTTCTTCCCCACGATAGATAGGGATAATTACTACTTGTGTAGGAGCTAAATTAGGGGGTAATACCAAACCATTATCATCACTATGTGTCATTATTAACGCGCCTATTAAGCGAGTGGAAACACCCCAAGAAGTTGCCCAAACGTATTCAAGACCTCCCTCAGCAGTTGCATATTTGACATCAAAAGCTTTTGCGAAATTTTGTCCTAAAAAATGAGAAGTACCCGCCTGTAAAGCTTTTCCATCTTGCATTAAAGCCTCTATACAGAAGGTCTCTTCTGCTCCTGCAAAACGCTCACTTTCGGTTTTGACACCTTGAATAACAGGTATGGCCATATAATTTTCAACAAAATCAGCATAGACTTGATTCATTAGTTTTGCCTCTGTCATTGCTTCCGCTTTGGTTGCGTGCGCTGTATGGCCTTCTTGCCATAAAAATTCTGCCGTACGAAGAAATAAACGGGTTCTCATTTCCCAACGAACTACATTTGCCCATTGGTTAATTAAGATCGGTAAATCGCGGTAGGATTGAATCCAGGTTTTATAAGTATTCCAAATAACAGCCTCACTCGTAGGTCTAACGACTAACTCCTCCTCCAGCTTTGCATTAGGATCGACAATAAGCTTTCCAGGGTTGTTTTCATCATTTTTCAAACGATAATGAGTTACCACCGCACATTCTTTGGCAAAACCCTCTGCGTTTTTTTCTTCGGCTTCAAACAAGCTCTTGGGAACAAAAAGTGGAAAATAAGCATTTTCATGCCCCGTCGCCTTAAACATTTTGTCTAATTCCGCTTGCATTTTTTCCCAAATGGCATAGCCATAAGGTTTAATAACCATGCACCCTCTGACAGCAGAATTTTCTGCGAGGTCTGCATTTACTACAATTTCGTTATACCATTTGGAATAATCTGTACTTCTTGAAGTTAATTTACTGGCCATATAAACGTGGCATAGATTTTGCCTATATTTGTTTAGAATAATATTTGTGGTACAAAACTAAACTTTTTGAATCATATCTCTAAAACGAATCATTATGAATGTAAACATTAATTTCTCGAATATTAAAAATTCAATTCTAGGGCTTGCTTTTTCAAGTTTAGTATTAAGTTGTGGAAGTTTCAAAAGTGCTTCATATTTTGAATCTGATGGGATCTACGTTTCAAATTCAAATCGTCCACAAGAGACTCAACAAGAAGTAAATAAGAACACTTACTACAGTCAATATTTTAAAGAAGTAGCAGAAGGTAACATCGCCGAAAATTCTGAGGAAGTTTATTTTACAGACACCGATGGCTATTCAAGTTCAGGTCAAAATCAAAATAACACTTCAGACAATGGTTATGATCAAATCCCTTGGGGAGGAGAAACGTCCCAAACTGAAATTATAGTCGTAAACAATTCACCAAATTATTTATGGGGTCTTTCTGGTTTTTCCTTTAGATACTCACCATTTTGGAACAATTACTATGGAAATCACTTTCGATTTGGTTTTGGTAATTTCTACAACCCTTACTTCGGGTATTATGGATCTAGTTTAGCAGGATACTGGGGAGGCTTTAATTCTTTTTATAGTCCATTCAATTATTATGGTGGAATGTATAGTCCTTACGGATTTAGAAATGCATGGAATCGTAATGGATTTGCAAATCGATTTAGAAATGGCTTCATGTCAAACAATAATGATTATAACTCTACTGTGGCACGAATTAAATCAGGGCGAGGTGAAAAAAATTATGGGGATTCTACAAGAAATTCTAAAATCAAAGGAGATCGTGAATCCAAAACTAATGATACAGATATTCAACGTACAATCAACCGAATTAATGTAGGAAGAGGAGTAAATTCTCTTGGGAGAAACGTATTGATTGGAAATGGAAGTAATAATAGATTGGGAAATAAAACTATTGGAGGTTCTAGAACTGCAAGACCAAATGTTAGTGGGGGTAGCTCAGGAGTTACTGGCTTATCAAGAAACAGTAATTCAAATCCAACAAAATCCGTTAAAAGTAGTAGTGGTCGATTTTCGCAATCAAGATATAATGCTGGAGCAAGAAATAACACTAAAACAACTTCACCAAGAACAAGGAGACCTGTCCAAAGAAATGTAGTACAACCACGTACCACAAAACAATACAATAATAACAGAAGCACAAACAATAGTTCATATAGAACTAACAATAATACCAGTAGATCAAACAGCTACAGCAGTCCGGCAAGATCATATAGTTCTGGCAGTAGTAGTAGACCAAGTAGCTCAAGTGCTGGAAGAGGATCTTCTGGTAGCAGTAGTGGTGGTCGTAAAAATTAATTTCTAAGATATTTATTAAATGATGCGTAGCCTCAAATTCATTATTATACCCATACTTACCTTTCAACTATCTGTAGCACAGACAGTTAACGATGTCAGGTATTTTATATCATCAGAACTAAATGGTTCGGCACGTTACACAGGAATGGCAGGAGCGTTTGGTGCTTTAGGAGGAGATTTATCCGCAATCAGTTTTAATCCGGCTAGTGGATCTGTATTTTTACATTCTGAATTTGGAGCCTCTGTTAATTATAAAAATATAATAACCGAGAGCACTTATTTTAATACTACCAGCGAACGAGAAAGTGATGATATTCGATTTGATCATTTTGGAGGAGTCTTTGTTTTTAACAATAGTAATTCAGAGAGTCCTTGGACTAGAGTTAGTGTTGGAATAAATTTTCAAAAAATTATACAGTACGATCAAAAAGCTACTGTCAACGGGAATAACTCAAACGGAATTGACAATTATTTTCTTCATTATGCTGATGGTTTAGAATTTCAAAACCTTCCCCTGTATGATGAAGAAACCCCTAACGAGGTATATGGTATTCTTGGAAATGAACAAGGCTTTGGTGCGCAACAAGCTTTTTTAGGATATCAAAGTTATATCATAAACCCATTTAGTTTTACTGACGGAAATACAGAATACACATCTAATGTAAACTACAATAATATTAAGCATCAGTTAGATATTATTAATCAAGGATGGCATAGAAAAACAAGTTTGAATCTCAGTGGTCTATATAAAAATTTAGTTCATTTAGGGTTTAATTTAAATTTTCACTCGTTAAATTTTAACAACAGTCAAGTTTTATTTGAAACGAATCAATCACAAAACTCACCTACATACAATATTAATTTTGAAAATGAATTAATCACTATTGGAAATGGAATATCTGCACAATTTGGAGCTCTATTTTTATTAAAAAACATACGCCTTGGAGTAACCTATGATAGTCCGCAATGGATTGAATTGACAGATGAAACCAAACAAAGCATTAGTGCATTTCATTACGAAGAGGGATTAATTGTTAAAGAGGAAATAAGTCCCTCTGTAACCAATCAATATGATATATATCAGATAAAAATACCTTCAAAAACCACCTTAAGTTTTGCTTATGTTTTTGGACCAAAAGGTTTGTTTTCCATTGATTACAGTAATCAAAATTTTGCAAACACTTCTTTAAATAATGATTTTGGAAGTAATTATTTAACTGATGTAACACAAAGAATCGCTTCCAGATTTGAAGGTGTAAATACATTAAGAGTGGGAGGAGAATACCGTATAAAAGACATTAGCTTTAGAGCTGGATTTTTAAATCAAAATACTGTACATAGTAATACCATAAAAAACAATAAGGCTTTAACATTTGGTATAGGACTTGATTTTGGTGCAAGCAGTCTTGGAATATCTCTTGTAAACTATGAGCAAAATAAGGAGTTTGAGCTTTTTTCTGAAGGCTTAACAGACCCCTATTTTTTACGTCAAAAAATTACTCAACTTACCATAAGCTATAACTTCAAACTTTGATCTGTTGAATAGCGTTTTATTCCTATAGAAATTGAGTATATTTGTAGGCATTTATTACCTATGAAAATCGAAAAAATAATCACTGATAACACTATTCAAGAAGGAGAAGATCATTTCTCTAATAATGCCAAAACTCCTCTAAAAGAGAATGCTTTTGACAAGAGCAATGATGAAAAAATTATAATAATTCAAGAACATGTAAGCACTATTCTAGAGACATTAGGAATGGATCTTACTGATGATAGCTTAAAAGGAACTCCATTGAGGGTTGCTAAAATGTTCGTGAATGAAATTTTCGGAGGTCTTCATCCTAACAAAAAACCAAAAGCTTCCACCTTTGACAATTCATATAAATATGGTGAAATGTTAGTGGAAAAAAACATCACCCTCTACTCTACTTGTGAGCATCATTTACTTCCTATTATAGGTAAAGCACATGTAGCTTATGTATCAAACGGAACTGTGGTTGGGCTTTCCAAAATGAATCGTATTGTTGATTACTATGCCAAGCGTCCTCAAGTTCAAGAACGCTTAACTCTTCAAATTGTTCAAGAGCTCCAAGAAGTTTTGGGCACAAAAGATGTAGCCTGTGTTATTGATGCTAAGCATCTTTGCGTTAACTCAAGAGGTATTAGTGATACTGCAAGTAGTACAGTAACCAGCGAATTTGGAGGGGTTTTTAAATCTGAAGAAAAAAAGAGAGAGTTTTTAGACTATCTCAAATTAGATACTGATTTTTAATGGATAGCACTCTAGTCTTATATAATTCATTAAATGGTAAAAAAGAAACTTTTAAATCCATCCTTCCCAATCATGTAGGTATGTACGTTTGTGGACCTACCGTTTATAGTAATGTCCATTTAGGAAATTGCAGAACATTCATTTCTTTTGATTTAATTTTCAGGTATCTACAGCACCTGGGGTATAAAGTTCGCTACGTACGTAACATAACCGATGCAGGACATTTAGAAAATGATGCTGATGAGGGAGAAGACCGAATCGCAAAAAAAGCAAGGCTAGAATCTATTGAACCCATGGAAGTAGTTCAGCGGTATACCGTAGACTTTAGAGATACAATGGCTCAGTTTAATGCTCTAGTTCCAAGTATCGAACCCACGGCCACAGGACATATTGTAGAGCAGATTGAATTGATTAAAGAAATCATTGAACAAGGCTATGCATATGAAGTAAATGGTTCTGTATATTTTGATGTTATCAAATTCAATAAAGACATTCCCTACGGAAAATTAAGTGGGAGGAACATTGAAGATCTAATTCATAATACAAGAACCTTGGATGGTCAAAGTGATAAGAAAAATCCTCAAGATTTTGCCTTGTGGAAAAAAGCAGAGCCCGTACATATTATGAGATGGCCCTCCCCATGGAGCGAAGGCTTTCCTGGCTGGCACCTTGAGTGTACTGCCATGAGTACCAAGTATTTAGGTTCACAATTTGATATTCACGGCGGGGGCATGGATTTGAAATTTCCGCATCACGAATGTGAAATCGCTCAAGCAGAATCCATACATAAAAAGTCGCCAGTCAATTATTGGTTACATGCAAATATGCTAACCCTAAACGGGAAAAAAATGGCCAAATCAACGGGGAATAATATTCTTCCGGGTGAAATGTTTAGTGGTGAAAATAGCATCTTTAAAAAGGCTTTTTCTCCAATGACTGTTCGCTTTTTTATTCTTCAAGCACACTATAGAAGCATAGTAGACCTTAGTGAATCAGCTCTGGAAGCTTCAGAAAAAGGATTTCAAAGATTGATTGATGGAATTTCTAAATTAGAGCGTCTACCCATAGGTGATAAAACTTCAGATTTTGACTTAGTCAAATGGAAGAATAAATGTTATGCTGCTATGAATGATGATTTTAATAGCCCGCTATTAATCGCTCATCTCTTTGATGCGGTAAAATACATTAATGCTGTTGACAATGGCCTTCAGCAAATTAATAAAGATGATTTAAAAGACCTTTCTAAGCTGATTAATGATTTCTTCTTTGATGTCCTGGGCTTATTAAATGAAGATGATAATAATAAAGAAAATGGAGGTGTACAATTAGATGGAGCTTTGAATCTAATTTTAGAACTCCGTAATAAAGCTCGTGCATCAAAAGATTTTGAAACCTCAGATTTGATTCGTGATTCTTTATCTGAACTAAACATTCAGATTAATGATACTTCAGAAGGAACTACTTTTAAGATAAATTAAGCATTCTTATTTTGAAAAAGATTTTAATTTACCCCTTTGTTTTATTAATAAAAGGGTACCAATCTTTTCTATCTCCACTCCTACCACCTAGCTGCAGATATGAGCCTACCTGTTCACAATATACTCTAGAAGCACTTAAAAAATTTGGCCTTTTTAAAGGTGGGTGGCTAGGAATCAAACGTATTGCCAAATGCCATCCTTGGGGAGGTTCAGGTTTTGATCCAATTCCTTGAGTAAAAATTTCCTAACGCCTTGAATTTAATTACATTTACATTGATAAAATTAGCACATATGTTTTTTTCTAAGATTGACTGGGCTCCCAGTGAAACACTCTTTAAAATTGGTAGTTTTGGAATTCATTATTATAGTTTAATGTTCATCATTGCGTTTGGACTTGGCTATTATATCATGAAAAAAATATTTGAAAAAGAAAAGATTCCTTTGGAATATTTAGAGTCTCTTTTTATCTATATGATCATCTCGATTCTATTAGGGGCTCGACTAGGAGATGTGTTTTTTTATAGCTGGGACTACTACCAAGACCATTTAATTGAAATACTTCTTCCCATACGTGATACACCAACAGGGTACACATTTACTGGATTTAGAGGTTTAGCGAGTCATGGTGCTGTTATTGGATCTCTCATTGGACTATACTTATACAAACGCAAATTTAAATTCAAGCCCCTTCTCTGGATTATTGATCGAGTTATTATTCCAGTTTCTATTGGAGCTAGTTTTGTGAGAATTGGAAATTTTTTCAACTCAGAGATTGTGGGTAAATATTCAGGTTCAAATTTTGGGGTTGTCTTTTTAAATCGAGGCGAAAATGCAGCCAGACATCCAGCACAATTATATGAAGCTTTAGGGTATCTTGTTTTATTTTTTATACTCAAGCAAGTATACAAAACCAATAAAAAAGATAAACCAGGCTATTTATTAGGTGTCTTTTTCACATGCATGTTTGTTATTCGTTTTTTTGTAGAATACCTCAAGGAAAGTCAGGGTGGGTTTGAAGAATACCTTCCACTTTTGTCCACTGGGCAATGGCTTAGTATTCCTTTTATTTTACTGGGACTGTTTCTCATGCTAAGAAAAACAAATAACCAATAATTATATCTTATACTTTTTGAAAACGTAGGCTTCCTTTTAAACGTTTTCAATAGTACTGTTTTAATTTTCCAAATTATGAATGAAAATGAATTGCTAAAACTCACCTACCCTGTTGGTAAGTTCGAGTGGAACGAAAAGCCAAATAAAGAAGAAATCAAAAAAGGAATTACACTTCTTGAAGAATTTCCCGAAAAACTGAGAAAAAGTGTTTCTAATCTTTCTAAAGAAACATTACTTAATCATTATCGCCCTGGTAGTTGGACTATAGCACAAGTTGTTCACCATTTAGCAGATAGTCATATGCATTCCTACCTGCGTTTTAAACATGCAATTTTAGAGACTACACCTTCTATTAAAGACTACCAAGAAGCTCACTGGGCTGAACTTCCAGACGCTTCTGAAACAGACTTATCCTATAGTTTAGATTTACTAACCGCATTACATAAACGTTGGACCATTTTTTTAAACACGCTTTCTGAAAAGGATTTGTCTAAGACCTATTATCATCCTGAAAGAGAAAAATATTATCCCTTGAATACAACTATTCTGATTTATGCTTGGCATGGGGAACACCACCTAGCACACATTGAAAATGCTAAGAAAAAAGGATATTAAATAAAAAAGCCAAATCGTTTGATTTGGCTTTTTTAATATTCTGAATAGACAATCTCTATTTTTGTTCTAGTGCTTTTTTCTTTTGAGTATCATACATTACCGGTGTTGCGATAAATACAGAAGAATAAGTTCCAACTAACACTCCGATAATAAGAGCAAACATAAACCCTCGAATGGATTCACCACCAAAAATGAAAATTGCTAACAATACAATTAAAGTAGTAAGTGATGTATTTAATGTTCTACTTAATGTACTGTTTAATGCTGCATCAACAGTAGTGTTGAATTCCCATTTAGTATGTTCAGCTAAAAATTCACGAATACGGTCAAACACAACCACAGTATCGTTCAAGGAATACCCAATAACCGTTAAAATTGCCGCAATAAAGGCTTGATTAATCTCCATGCTAAAAGGCATGAAGGTATAAGTTATCGAAAATATCCCCAAGACAATCAATACATCATGGAAAACTGCAACAACAGCACCCAATGAGAATTGCCACTTTTGAAAACGTAAAAGGATGTATAGGAATACTACAATTAAGGATCCTATTACTGCTAAAAATGAATTGCTTTTTATGTCATCAGCAATGGTTGGACCCACTTTAATAGAAGACATAATACCAATCTCCTTTTGAGAACTTCCATTTACAAAGTTATCATAGCTCATTCCATCAGGAAGATAAGACTGTAGAGCAGTGAATAGCTTATTCTGAATTTCTTCATCAACAGCAATTCCTTCAACATCTACTTTGTATTTAGTAGTAATCTTTAGTTGATTATCTTCTCCAAAGGTTTTGGCTTCGGCACTTCCAAATTCATTTGATAAAACAGCTCCAATTTCAGTTGGATTAACAGGCTGTTCAAAACGAACGGTATACGATCTACCACCAACGAAATCAACCCCCTGGTTTAAACCTTGGAAAGTTAAAGAAGCTAAACTTACCAAAATCAATATTGAAGAAACGATATAAGCAACTTTTCTTCGTTGAAGAAAAGAGATATTAATATTTGACAATAATCCTTTAGTTGCTTTCGTAGAGAAAGAAACATCTTTCCCTTTTTCATTTCGAGAATCAACTAAAATTCGCGTAATAAAAATCGCAGTAAATAATGAAGTTCCAATACCAATTAATAAGGTTGTTGCGAATCCTTTGATAGGGCCTGTTCCAAAAATAAAAAGAATTAAAGCAGTAAGTCCTGTTGTAATATTGGCATCTAAAATTGATGAAAGTGCGTTATTAAAACCGTCAGCAATAGCTTTTCGAATACCCTTCCCTTTAGAGAGTTCTTCTCGTACACGTTCAAAAATAAGAACATTAGCATCTACTGAGATTCCTATTGTTAAAACCACCCCTGCAATTCCAGGTAATGTTAGTACCGCTCCCAATCCTGCCAATATGCCAAAAATGAGAAGAATATTCAATATTAAAGCAATGTCAGCATAGATTCCTGAACTTCCATAATAAAAAATCATCCATCCCAAAACAAATATCAATGCTATTATAAAAGAATAAATTCCAGCTTCGATAGCTTCTTGACCTAAGGAAGGACCAACTATTTCAGATTGAATAATTTCGGCAGAAGCAGGAAGTTTCCCAGCACGTAAAACATTCGCTAAGTCAATCGCTTCATTTAATGTAAAATTTCCTGTGATTTCAGACCTTCCGCCGGCAATTGGCCCACTAGAAACTCCTGGTGCTGAGTAAACAATATCATCTAATACAATGGCTATATTACTTGCTTCTTTAAAAGCTTTACCGGTCATAGATTCCCATATACGTGCACCTCTAGAATCCATTTGCATGGATACTGCTGCATTACCTACTTGATCAAATGTCTGAAGAGCATCTACTACAACACCCCCGCTTAGAGGCGCAAGATTGTCTCGGTTGGATTTTAGTGCGTATAGTTCTACTACATCACTGTTTGCAACTGGCTTTCCCCAAGCAAATTGAATGTATCTATATTCTGATGGCAATAATTTTCTAACCTGTGGCTGATTCAAATAGTCTAAAATCAACTCACTGTCACGAGAAGCAAACTGAGCTAATACAGGTCCTCCTTGGAAACCTTGTCCCACAATACGATCTAAGATAGGATTTGAACCAGATGCAGAAATCGAGTCTTGTGCAGAAACATCAGCAAGTAAATCATCTATTTCAGAGGCATCGTCTTTCTCTTCCTCTACAACAGCTTTAGATTTGTCGTTTGTTGTCTTTAAATATTGGTTGGCCTCAACCAAGAATGTAATTAATTCATCATTTTTATACGTTTCCCAAAACTCTAGTTGAGCAGTACTTTGTAATAAATTCTGGACACGCTCCACATCTTTTGCACCAGGTAATTCAACAAGAATTCTTCCCGAAGTACCGAGACGTTGAATATTAGGTTGGGTAACTCCAAATTTATCAATACGCTTTCTCAATACCTCAAAAGCAGAAACAATGGATTCATCTATTTTTCTACGAACCACAACCTGAGTTTCTTGGTCTGTCATGTCAAAATTGATTTCATCGCTAAGTGTTCTATTTGCAAAAATATCTGGAGAAGCTAGCTTTTCACCACTTTTAACAGCATCAAAGGCGTTGAAAAAGGATTCAATGTAAGGATCGTCAGTTGACTTTTGAAGTATATCTGCTTCGTCTAATGCTTTGTTAAAAATAGGATTTCTAGTATTTTCGGCTAATCCACTAAGAATATCACGAATAGAAATCTGAAGGATTACATTGATTCCACCTTTCAAGTCAAGACCTTTGTTTAGCTCTTTATCTTTGGCGTCGTTATAGGTTGTAAAACCATATAAGCTGTTATTTCCAATGGAATCTAGGTAAGCTATAGCTCTTTGATCACGAACCTCTAAATAGTTAGGAACATCTTCCGAAATAGTTTGTTCGGCAAAGATATCTGCTTGATTTTCTACATTACTGGCGATGAATGTAAACGAGAGTTGGTAGATACTTACAAGGGCAAATAAAATACCGAAAACTCGAATTAAAGAATTGTTTTGCATTTCAAATTAAATTTAAGCTCAATTAAGGCGAGCAAATATAGGATTAAACCAAAGAATTGACAACTCTATGGAGAATTAATGAATATGAAAAGTATGAAATCAGAGAATATCGGTCAAAGCAGCGTTCATTGCTGCAACTTTATTAGCACTTTCACTCATTAATTGTTTCTCTTCGGCGTTCAATTGTACATCTACAATTGACTCTATTCCATTTGACCCAATGATACACGGCACCCCAATACAAATGTCATTTAAACCATATTCTCCCTCCAAATAAACAGAACAAGGAATCATACGTTTTTGATCACTTAAGATACTATCCACCAAATATGCAACAGAGGCACCCGGCGCATACCAAGCCGAAGTTCCCAAAAGTTTTGTTAGTGTCGCGCCCCCTACCATAGTATCAGAAGCAACTTTTTCAAGCGTTTGTTGATCTAAATATTGAGATACAGGTGCTCCATTATAACTTGCCAAGCGTGTCAATGGTATCATTGTAGTATCACCATGTCCACCAATCACCATACCATGTATATCATTAGCAGGCTTATCTAAAGCAATTGAGAGGTAGGTTTTAAAACGAGAGCTATCAAGGGCACCACCCATCCCGATAATTCTATTCTTTGGAAGACCTGTTGATTTGAGAGCCAAATAAGTCATTGTATCCATCGGGTTAGATACTACAACAATGGTAGTGTTAGGAGAGTGTGCTAAGACATTTTCAGATACACTCTGAACAATTCCAGCGTTGATTCCAATAAGCTCCTCTCTTGTCATTCCTGGTTTACGAGGAATTCCAGAAGTAATGACAACTACATCACTTCCAGCAGTTGCTGAATAGTCATTTGTAACCCCCGTAATAGAAGTATTAAAACCAAGAGTGGTTGCTGTTTGAAATAAATCTAAAGCTTTGCCTTCTGCAAACCCTTCTTTAATATCAAGTAAAACGACTTTACTGGCAATTCTTTTTTGAGCTATATATTCCGCACAAGAGGCACCCACATTTCCTGCTCCAACTATGGTAACTTTCATTCTTACTTTTTTAAATATTATACATCTATATTTGCGTAAATCGCATTTTTCTCAATAAATTCTCTTCGAGGTGGAACCTCATCACCCATCAACATAGAAAATACTCGATCCGCTTCTCCTCCGTTATCAATGGTCACTTTTCTTAAAGTTCGCTCTTGAGGATTCATTGTTGTATCCCACAATTGCTCTGCATTCATCTCTCCTAAACCTTTGTAACGCTGAACGCTTGAACCTGAACCAAATTCCTGCATCAAAAGATCACGTTGATCATCACTCCAGGCATAATCCTTTTTCTGACCCTTTTTCACCAAATAAAGAGGTGGTGTTGCAATATAAATATATCCAGATTCAATAAGCTCACGCATGTATCTAAAAAAGAAAGTAAGAATTAATGTGGAGATATGACTACCATCCACATCGGCATCACACATAATCACAACTTTGTGATAACGTAATTTTTCTAAATTTAAAGCTTTACTGTCCTCTTCCGTACCAATAGTAACTCCTAAAGCTGTGTAAATGTTTCTGATTTCTTCATTTTCAAAAACCTTGTGCTGCATTGCTTTTTCTACATTCAAGATTTTTCCCCTAAGTGGGAGGATCGCTTGAAAATTTCGATCACGTCCTTGCTTAGCAGTTCCGCCAGCCGAGTCTCCCTCAACCAAGAAGACTTCGCAAAGTGCAGGATCTTGTTCTGAACAATCTGATAGTTTTCCAGGAAGACCGCCCCCACTCATAACTGTTTTACGCTGAACCATTTCCCGTGCCTTCTTAGCAGCGTGTCTTGCTTGTGCAGCCAAAATAACCTTCTGAACAATGATTTTAGCATCATTCGGATTTTCTTCCAAATAATTCTCTAACATTTCTGAAACCGCTTGTGATACCGCTGAAGTAACTTCTCTGTTTCCTAGTTTTGTTTTCGTTTGACCCTCAAATTGCGGCTCTCCAACCTTAACAGAAATAATAGCAGTTAATCCCTCGCGAAAGTCATCCCCTGCTATTTCAAATTTTAATTTATCAAGCAAGCCTGAGCTATCAGCATATTTTTTAAGTGTTGAAGTCAAACCTCTTCTGAATCCAGCAAGGTGAGTTCCTCCCTCATGAGTATTTATATTGTTTACGTAAGAATGTAAATTTTCAGAATAAGAAGTATTATAAATCATCGCTACTTCAACAGGAACCCCGTTTTTCTCTCCTTCCATAGAAATCACATCTCCAATAATGGCTTCTCGTGACTCATCTAAAAAGTGGATAAACTCAATCAAACCTTTTTCAGATAAGAAAGTCTCAGATTTAAACTCCCCTTTATCATCTGTTTCACGTCGATCCGTAATTGAAATTTTTATTCCCTTATTCAGATAGGCCAACTCACGCATTCTTAGCGATAAGGTATCGTAATTATACTCTCTTGTTTGAGTGAAAATCTGAGCATCTGGTCTAAAAGTAACAAGAGTTCCAGTTTCTTTCGAATCACCTATACTCTTAACAGGAGCTAATGCCTTACCTCTTTCATAGGTTTGTTCCCAAACCTTTCCATCACGATACACTGTTGCAGTAAGGCGTTCTGAAAGAGCATTTACACAAGAAACACCTACACCGTGTAATCCCCCAGAAACTTTGTATGAATCTTTATCAAACTTACCTCCAGCACCAATTTTAGTCATTACAACCTCCAATGCTGAAACGCCCTCTTTTTTATGAATACCTACTGGAATTCCACGACCATTATCTTTGGTCGTAATTGAATTGTCCTCATTTATTACTACAGAGATTTCATCACAATATCCTCCAAGGGCTTCATCAATTGAATTATCTACAACTTCATAAACTAAATGGTGTAATCCTCTGATGCCAATATCCCCTATATACATTGAAGGTCGCATGCGAACATGCTCCATTCCTTCTAGGGCTTGAATGCTATCCTCCGAATATTGTTTATTTTGATTTTCTTCACTCATAACAGTACATTTTAAGGCCTATTTTAGCCGACTAACAAATATAGCCATTCAGCAGCTCAAAACGTACCTAAACCCTTGTCAATAGTGATGAAGTTATCAACATTAAAGTGTGAAAAAAAAGTCGTATTCAGTGACTTAAAAAAGAGAATTTAGTAGCTATTGGTTGTAGCTTTTTTCATGCACCTTTGCAACCGCTCTCCCACTTGGATCATTTTGATTTTGAAATGCTTCATCCCAAGCTAATGCAACAGGTGTACTACAAGCTACAGAAGGTACTGATGGCACGCTTAAAGCGGCAGCATCACTAGGGAAGTGAGATTCAAATATTGTGCGATAATGAAATTCCTCTTTGTTTTGTGGTGTTTGAACAGGAAAACGATATTGTGCATTTGCCATCTGTTCATCAGTCACTTCTTGGGCCACTACTTCTTTCAAAGTATCAATCCAACTATAACCCACACCATCAGAAAACTGCTCCTTTTGTCTCCATGCAACGCTAGGGGGTAAATAGTCCTCAAAAGCTTTACGCAATACCCATTTTTCCATGCGTTCCTCAGTGATCATCTTATCTTTAGGATTCAAGCGCATAGCGACTTCAATAAACTCTTTATCTAAAAAAGGAACTCGTCCCTCAATACCCCATGCAGCAAGAGACTTATTGGCTCTCAAGCAATCATATTGGTGTAACTTTTCAAGCTTTCTAACGGTCTCTTCATGGAATTCTTTTGCATTTGGTGCTTTATGAAAGTATAAATACCCACCAAATAATTCATCAGCACCTTCCCCAGACAATACCATTTTTATGCCTAATGCTTTAATAGCTCGGGCCATCAAGAACATAGGGGTTGATGCTCTTACAGTAGTGATATCATAGGTCTCTAAATGATAAATAACTTCTCGTATTGCATCCAAACCTTCCTGGATTGTAAATTTAATCTCATGATGAACGGTACCAATATGCTCAGCTACTTTTTGAGCAGCAGCTAAATCCGGAGAGCCCTCAAGACCAACCGAAAATGAATGCAATTGTGGCCACCATGCAGACTGTGTGTCATCAGACTCAACTCGTTTTGCAGCAAACTTTTTAGCCAATGCTGAAGTGATTGAGGAATCCAATCCTCCTGAAAGTAAAACACCATAAGGAACATCACTCATTAATTGTCTGTGTACCGCATCTGAAAGTGCATCATGTAAATCTTCAATAGAGGTTGGATTATCCTTTACATCATCATAGGAAGTCCACTCCGGAGTATACCATTTGGTAGGAACTTCATCATTACTATGAAAATAATGTCCGGGTGGAAACAATTCTATTTTAGTACAAACACCTTCCAATGCTTTTAATTCAGAGGCAACGTAAAAAGTACCATTTGCATCCCATCCCATATACAATGGAATGATCCCCATATGATCTCGAGCAATAAAATATTCATCTTTTGATTCGTCGTAAATAGCAAAAGCAAAAATTCCATTTAACTTGTTTACAAAATCCTTACCTTCTTTTTCATACAATGCTAAAATAACTTCACAATCCGATTGGGTTTTAAAAGCATAACTCGACTCGTAAGGTACTCTTAACTCACGGTGATTATATATCTCACCATTGGCTGCAAGAATTAATTTTCCAGAAGGACTTATTATAGGTTGTTTTCCAGAAGTTGGATCCACAATAGCAAGACGCTCATGCGCCAAAATAGCTTTATCACAGTTAAAAATTCCGCTCCAGTCTGGTCCTCGGTGACGAAGGCGTTTAGACATTTCTAAAATTTGAGGACGTACCTCATCAACTGATTGCTTTAAATCAAAAGCACATACAATACCACACATGATTATAAATTTTTGTCAAATTTAATGATAAGGATTAAAAAATTTATGTATAAACTGAATACAGTATACTTTATTAACCAAAAAAGGCTAAATGATATAAAATATTTAGCCCTTAGGTGTATTGTTATGTGTTTTATGGAAAACGTTAATTAACTTAACGTATACGATTACTGTAGACCACATTTCCATCCAGGATAGTTGCTACAATTCTAGCTTTTAAAATTCGTTTATCACTGACTTTCATAATATCTCTGTCTAACATAATGAAGTCAGCATTTTTTCCAACTTCAATAGATCCTTTCTCATTTTCTTCAAAATTAGCGTAAGCACCCCAAATTGTCATACCCCTTAAAGCTTCGTCTCGGGAAAGTTTGTTCTGAGAGAGATAACCCTCCTCAGGATATTGCTCAGCGTCTTTCCTAGTAATAGCAGCATAAAAAGTCATTATAGGACTTACTTCTTCCACAGGAAAATCTGTTCCTAAAGCAATTCTACCAGATTGCTCTAGCAAAGCTTTATTCGCATAAGCACCCAGCAATCTGTCTGAACCCAAGCGCTCTTCAGCCCAGTACATATCACTAGTAGCGTGTGTTGGCTGAACAGAAGGAATAACTTTTCTGTTAAATAGTTTAATGTCAGCTGTATCAATTATTTGAGCATGTTCAATACGCCATCTGGGATCATCAGAAAAAACAAGTGCTTTCTTATAAGCCTGAAGAACAGCATTGTTTGCATCATCACCAATAGCATGTGTATTCATCTGAAAAGGGGTTGTAGCTAATTTATACGCTAATTTCTCAATCGAATCTCTTGAAGTAATGAACTCGCCACTATGCGAATCTAAATCTGTGTATGGAGATTTTAAAGCTGCACCACGAGAACCGAGTGCACCATCTGCATAAACCTTAAATGATCGCACTGTTAACTTGTTTGTTTTTATTGGACCTGCCTCTAAAAAATAATCCATGTTCTCTTTTGTGTTTGAAACCATAGCATAAACACGCATGTCCAACAAACCCTTCTTTTGCAAGCTATCAATCAAAAACACATCCTCCTTATCCAAACCTGCAACAGACACCGAAGTAAGTCCATTAGCAAATCCTATTTCTGCGGCATCTTGAAGTGCCTTAATCTTTTGTTCTACTGTTGGCTTGGGAAGTATATTTTGAACTAATTGCATGGGTGCATCAACAAGAACCCCGGTAAGCTTTCCATCTTCTTTGATGATTGTTCCTCCTTTAACCTTGGTGTCAACTGTAATTCCAGCAAGGTCTAAAGCTTTTTGATTTACCAACAATGCATGTCCATCAATACGTCGCAATGCAACCGGTGTATCTGGAAATAATTCATCTAAACGATCTTTGTTAGGTAAGCTTTTATCCTCCCAATCATTCTGATCCCAACCGCTCCCAACGATTGAATTCGATTGTTTTCCTTCAGAAGCATCTTTCAAAAGAGTGACAACTTCTTCAAAGCTATTTGTTCCCTTTAAGTCAATTTGCTGTAAACTGAGACCTAATTTTAAAAAATGACAATGAGAATCAATTAACCCCGGGTAAACAGGTAAGTTTTGTAGATTTAAAACTCTTTTAGCTTTGTATTTTTTCAGTAATTCTTCACCCCCAATTGCAATGAACTTTCCATCATCAACAACAAAAGAAGAAGCGACTGTGCCATTATTATTCATTGTGTAAACCAATCCGTTATGTACTAATAAATCGACTTTATCTTGACAAGAACTCAGTAAAACTGAAGCAATGATTGAAAACAGTAAGGATGATTTTATATTCATTTTTGGAACATAGATGTGTTAAAAATAATATTTTAAAAAGATAAAATATTCGTGCAAATGTAATGAAAATCAAGTATTGAAACTAACTAAATTTTAAATCAAAAAAAAAAAAACGGTTAATACTGAAAATCAAATTTGTAAGTCACCCCAGCCAATAAGAGAAAGGAGGGTTCGTTATAATAAAGCCAACGTCCATGTGGACCCACGGAATTTAATTTAAGCTTAACAAAAACATCAAACTGATCTGAAAGCTTGTATGCTACATGAGATGTTGTACTCACAAACAATGGAACATTTTCTTCCTGAAACTGCACGTTATCAACTTGTTGATTTAAAAAAATGGGACAATAAGCTGCAATACGGTCACCCAAAAGACTTCCTTGAAAAGTAAATGTTAAATTATCTTTCCAATTAAATTGTCCTTCCCAATTCATTTCTAGAGATGGAACATTCCAAAGTTGCTGAGTACTATTAGTATTAAAATAACTATACTTAGTACCAAAACGAACAAAATTATTTTTAGCTAGATCTATTCGAATAGTTGCTTTAAAGCCATACAGATCAAGATTGGTATACTTATTTTCATAAGAATTTGAAAGGCGATAAGAATCATTATTGTTTGACCCATCAAAGGGTAGGCGCTCAAAGAGCATAAAGTTTTCAATCTGATCATAAACAACACCGAAATTGAAATTCAATATAGATGACAAGGAGGATCGCACTCCTAAAGAAGCATTATACTTGCTAAACGTTGGGTTTAATGTAGTCGTAGGCGCTAGGTATGGATTGACAGAATAAAGGGATTGATAACTATTCATTTTCACTCCTCCCATTGCTTTTAGATAAGGAACCATAACCCTTCCTTTTTTCTGATATGAAAGATCAATTTCTGGATAATAAAGTAACTCACTTGAAAAACCATCCATTTTGGAAGAATAAGCCATTCCTGCACCAAGCTTTAATTTGAAATCCGAAGAAGTATTTTGCCAATGTACCCCTAAAGATCCAACTCCAATTTGTTCCTCTTGAAGTTCTCTTCCAAAAAAAGACTCCCTAAAAAGTGTGCTTAATCCCTTTACTTCGGTTGTAGCCGTGATCTTTCCATCCCCTAATTCAATCTCAAAATCAGCTTTTAAACTCAATTGTTGCTCAGAAGTATCAAAATTATCAGTCGTTAAATTAGCCTGAAACTCAATTGCCCTTACTACGAAGTCATACCAATTCCAATGGGTTCTAATTTTGAATACGCTTCGTTTTATCGCTGGATCTACACCAAGGATTAATAAATTATCCCAATCACGATCGTACAAACCAAAATAATTGTTTTTGGTCGTAGCAAATTGTAAAAGGGTATTTGCATTGTAATCATTACTCCTAAGATTGTGATGAACACCAAAACGACTAAACTGCTGGTTACTTTTTAAAATCGTATTCGGCAGATCTCCACCAAAACCATCACGGTATATCTTTAAACCAAAACGTTGCGTACGATCTAATTCAATAACACTTGAGACATCTAAAAAGAGCTGGCTTTTAATTCCAAAACCTCCACTAAAAAGGGTGTTATATGGTGTTCTAGAAGAGCGTCTTTGTAACTTCAAAGGAGTTGCTTTGTTAGGAACAAAGGTTGAAACAACAGGAACAGATTTAATTTTAAATTCAAGCACTTTATCTTTAGTCAATAAACTATCGGGTGAAACAGGACTTGAATTTATTTTAAAAGCATCGGACAAGCTAGGTGTATAAGATTTAACAACCAACACCTCTTGTGTTCCTATAGACTCACTTTCCTGACCCTGAACAGCAACATATACCAAGCAGAACATAACAAATCTGTAAAAAAGGGCCTTAGTTCTCATTATCTTTTTGTGTAATTGATCTATTTTCTTCTGCTGCAGAATTTCTATATGTCACAAGTAAATTTTTGGCTTCTTCTGTAATTTCAGGATAGATTATAAAATTTTCTATAATTGATTCTAAGACAAAAATTGCCTGAAACGAATCATCAAGAGCGTAATAATTTTTAGCCAAAAGCAGCAAGGCTTTTGCATTCCAAAGGTTTGACTGCCCATTTCCTCCTGCTATTTTTTCGATCACAGAAATAGACGTTTTAAAGTCTTTTGTTAAAAACAAGCGCTCTGCTCTAAAAAACAGAGCTTCCGAAGCATAATCTTTTCTTGAAACCCTTTCGAGTTTTTCATAAGCAGTAGCCGCAACCAAACTATCGCTTAACATCAGGGCAGAACGAGCCTTCAGTATCAAGGCATCCCATTGCAATGTTGAATCTAAACTTTGAATTTCTAAAACAAAATTTGCTGTCTCGAGTGTTTTTTCAAATTCATTTGAAGCATAATAGGCCTGCATTAAATTCAATTTTGCAAAGCGTCTATTTTCGTCAAAAGATGCAATTTGATCTAGTTTTTCTAAATAAGTGATTGACTCAGCCTGGCGCCCCTCCTTTTTTAACAAGGTTATAATTCGAACAAGGGACTTTTCAGTATAACTTGAAACCTGTTGGTTTACTATGGCTTGATAAAATGGCAAAGCCTCAATAGAAAGTTCTTTTTCAAAATAAATTTCTGCCAAATAAAACCCTGCAGGGTTTCCAAAAACACCTTGGGGATAAGTCTCAATATATTCTTTTAATAACTTTTCAGCTGTATTAGTATTCCCGTCTAAAAATTGCTTTTCTGCAGAAGTAAAAGCTGTTTTTTCTAGCTCTATATCTGAGAATGTGTTTAAGTTTTGGGTTTTTACCCATTGGGCAAAAGCAGAAACCTCAGCTTGATCAACAGCAATTTCTCTTAATGTTCTAACCGCTTGTTGAGCTACAGGATCGCGTCTGTACTTTATGGCGATATCTTCCAATATAGTTTTAGCCTCAATATACCGCTCCTTATTATACAAAATCAATCCTTTATTCAAGCCAGCTCTTGGTGTGTATGGACTGTTTTTATAATTTGACAGTAATAGATCATACGTTTCTATTGCCTTAATTGTATTAGATTCACGACTGTACGAAGAAGCCAATTCAAATAATGCGTCATCTAGCAAAGGATCTTTCAAATACGTCTGGGTAAGCTGAAGTAAAGTTTCGATCTTTTTAAGATTACGATCTACAAAACCATAACTTATCCCTTTCTGATACATAGCATAAGCACCCTGTTCAGAATTTAAAGCGATCGCAGTGTTATAAAACTCCATCGCAGACCAATACTGTTTTAAAGCAAATTCACAATCGCCCATTCTCAAAAAAGTATCTCGTTGATACGACTGATTAAAACTACTGTTTACAGCATTAAATTCTTTAAAAAATTTCAGTGCGAAAGCATATTCGCCAAGTTTGAAATAAATGTAGGCAATATCATAGCTTAATCTTGTATTAGACAAAACACTATTTCGTTCAGAATGTTTTTGAAACTTTTTAAAAATATCTAAAGCATTATCAAATTGATTTCTTTCATATTCCGAACGCCCAAGCCAATATAAACTGTAAGCTTCAAGAGACTTGTCTTCATTTATTTTTAGTGCCTTTTCAAACATTTCACTACTTTGGGAAAAAAGCCCTATTTTAAAATCTTCAATAGCCTTTAACACTAAAACACGCTGAAGAGTTTCATTGTTTTTATACCCGTTTTTGCCCTCCAAAATATCAATAGCGGCAGCGTAATTTCCTGATTTGGTGTAGGAGTTAATAAGCAGTTCACCAATAAGTTCAGCTTGCTCATTTTTAGAATAGGCTTCTAAAAAATCTAATAAAACGTTAGGTGGCTCTTCGTAGGGGTTACCCACTTCATAACTCAATTTTGCATAATTCAAAAAAGCATCTTCCTTAATTATAGGGTCAAAATTCATCCTTGAAGCACTTTTAAAAGCATTTTGAGCAGCCGCTTTCTGGTTCGTTTTCAAATAGCAATCAGCTAAATAATAATAAGCGTTTTGAGCTAAGGAATTTTTCTTTCCAATAATTTTATTAAACTGTCCTACGGCCTTTTCATAATTTCCCTGCATGTAATAAGCATACCCTAGTTGATAGAAGTCTATATTTTCCCAGGTTCCTTTTTTTCCCCTGTAAGCTTCTAGATAAGGAACTGCTTCAATATAGGATTCTAGATTAAAAAAACTTTCCCCAATAATTTTTGAAATTTCTGAAAGCTCATCTTCAGTAGCTTTCTCTAGAAAAGGTTTTCCAAGTTCGATTGCTTTATTAAAACGCCCCAGCCTAAAATTCATATCGGCTTGGAAGTATGACAGATTCGCTTTTTGATTAGGATCAGAAATATTACTAAACTGTGTTTCAGCTTCGTCAAAATCTTCAAGCTGATACGCTATATGACCTAAATAATAATGCGCATCTGACTCAAAAACTTTATTATTTTTTACTTTTTCAAGATAGGGTTTCGCTTGTTTGTATCGTTTTGCAGAAAACAAAGTATATCCTTTATTGAAATTATACTCAGGAAGGTTCACTTTGGGAACTTGATTTTCCGAAACACGCATAAACCACTTTAGGGCGTAGCGGTATTTTTCATTATTAAAATAATAATTTGCAACATCAAAATCAATGGTAGAGGTTTCTGGGGAGTTCGGATAATCTGCTTTAAACTGACTCAACATCTTTTCTGTCCCAACATAATTGAGTCGGAGCGCATTGGACAAAGTACTAAACTCAATTCTTTGTTTTAGTTCGTTTGAAGCATACGCATCATTTAAAAATAAATTGGTCTGCCATGAAGATGGAAAATAACCTAATCCAAAATAATGAACGGCATTTTCTGGAACCATTTGTGAATCATACAATTGCCCCATCAAAAAAGCGGGGAATAGAAAGACAATAGTCCATTTAATTCTTAAGATTTTCAAATGGTAAAGCATCAAAACAAAGGTAGCTGATTTATGTTACCCTACTAACGTCAATAACAATTGAAAAAGTATATTTTATCAACAAAATATTTAAGAATAACTCAAAAAACATACCTTTAACACAAAAGTACCTTCTCTATGCAAAATGCAATTGTCACGCTAGATAAAGCGACTATTATAAATGAAAAGAATGTCATTTTCTCTGACATAAACTTTAGTGTGGGGGCAGGTGAGTTTGTTTTTTTAATTGGTAAAACAGGAAGTGGGAAAAGCAGTCTTTTAAAAGTACTTTATGGAGACCTTCAGCTTTCAGCTGGACAAGGTGCTATTGTTGGATATAACCTAACAGAAATCAAGGAAAATCAGATCCCTTTACTTAGAAGAAAAATAGGGGTTGTCTTTCAAGATTTTAAACTACTCCCCGATCGCACTATTTTTGATAATTTAGTTTTTGTACTAAAAGCCACCGGCTGGAAGAATAAGGAGCAAATAAAAACTCGTGTAAGTGAGGTTTTACATCTTGTAAACGTACCTGCTGATACAAATAAATTTCCCTTTGAATTATCGGGAGGGGAACAACAACGTGTTGCAATTGCCAGAGCTTTACTCAACCATCCTGAACTCATAATTGCTGATGAACCAACAGGAAATCTTGATCCAGAAACTAGCCAAGAGATTATGCAGCTTTTCAGAAAACTTCACGCAGAGGGAATGAGTGTTATCATGGCTACACATGACTATAATATGATCATGAAATTTCCAGGAAAGATATTTCAGTGCGACAAAGGCAATCTTAACGAGGTGATTGCGAAAAAATAATATTATACTTTTTGACGCTTACGTTCATTTTCATCTAAAAATACCTTCCGTAAACGGATTGAATTAGGAGTTACTTCCACATACTCATCTTTTTGTATGTATTCTAAAGCTTCTTCAAGAGAAAATTTAATAGGAGGAGCTAATTTAACTTTATCATCAGACCCTGAGGCTCTTACGTTAGATAGCTTTTTAGTTTTTGTTACGTTTACCACCAAATCATCTTGTCGACTGTTTTCACCTATTACTTGACCCGCATAGATAGCTTCATTAGGTGCAACAAAGAACTTTCCTCTTTCTTGTAATTTATCTAATGAATATGGAATCGCAGAGCCTTTTTCCATGGATATCAATGACCCATTTATACGTCCAGCTATAGCACCCTTGTAAGGACTAAACTCAACAAAGCGGTGGTTCATAATTGCCTCGCCAGCTGTTGCTGTAAGTAATTGATTTCGTAACCCTATGATTCCTCGAGAAGGAATTAAAAACTCACAAATCATTCTAGAACCTTTTGGATTCATACTGACCATTTCTCCTTTTCTAAGGGAAACCATCTCAATTGCTTTTCCTGAAACATCTTCAGGCAAATCAATTGTCAATTCTTCCATGGGTTCCATTTTTTGCCCATCAATTTCTTTTATAATTACTTGCGGCTGTCCTATCTGCAACTCATAACCCTCACGACGCATGGTTTCGATTAGTACAGACAAGTGTAGAACACCTCGACCAAATACAATAAATTTATCTGAGCTATCTGTCGTCTCTAAACGCATAGCTAAGTTTTTCTCTAGCTCTTTTTCAAGACGATCGCGAATATGTCTAGAGGTAACAAACTTACCCTCTTGTCCAAAAAATGGAGAATCATTAATAGTGAAAAGCATACTCATGGTAGGCTCATCAATAGCAATTGTAGGTAGTGCCTCTGGTGCCTCAATATCAGCAATAGTATCCCCTATGTCAAATCCTTCCAGTCCAATTACAGCGCATAAATCTCCTGGCTCAACTCGGTCTACCTTTTTACGTCCCAAACCATCAAAAAGATGAAGTTCCTTAATTTTAGATGGTATTTTTTGACCATCTCGCTTGATTAAATTCACACGCATTCCACTGTCTAAATTTCCGCGTTGTAAACGTCCAATCGCAATTCTACCAGTAAAAGATGAAAAATCAAGAGAGGTTATGAGCATCTGGGTATTTCCGTCTTTTATTTCGGGACTAGGAACATGCTCTAAAACCATATCCAATAAAGGCTCAACAGAGTCTGTTTGGTTATTCCAATCCGTGCTCATCCAATTGTTTTTTGCAGAACCATATACTGTAGGAAAATCAAGTTGCCACTCCTCAGCCTCTAACTCAAACATCAAATCAAATACAGATTCATGTACTAATTCTGGAGTACAGTTTTCTTTATCCACTTTATTGATAACAACAATGGGCTTTAACTTAAGATCAATTGCTTTTTTTAGTACAAAACGTGTTTGCGGCATCGGTCCCTCAAACGCATCAACTAAAAGTAAAACACCATCAGCCATATTCAAAACACGTTCAACTTCACCTCCAAAATCTGCGTGGCCGGGTGTGTCAATGATATTAATTTTGACATCTTTATATACTACAGAAACGTTTTTAGAAAGAATAGTAATTCCTCTTTCTCGTTCCAAATCATTATTATCTAAAATAAGGTCTCCCGTGTTTTCATTGCTACGGAAGAGGTTACAGTGATGAAGAATTTTATCTACTAAAGTTGTTTTTCCGTGGTCAACATGCGCGATAATCGCGATATTTTTGATAGCTGTCATAGCGTTTTTTAAGCGTGTGCAAATATATTATTAATTCTCACTAGAGCGAGAAAACCTAACGATTATTAATCAAGTAATTAGGATAAAAGATTAATAAAATAATAATCACATTGGGTTTGGCGCAATCTTTGTAAATTTGCACCTTAATTAGTTCTTTGAAAATTCATGGGGTCGTCTGGTTTTGACAGCAGGACGCATGAAAAGGTAAGCAAGTCGAGCGCTGAATTACAGCTCGTAAATCTCATTGTTCACACTTTTAAATGGCGAGAATAACTACGCTCTAGCTGCATAATTAACAGAATTATAGTACGTTAATGCCAAGTCCTGACTAGGTCAGGAAGCTGGATGTCTCTGAATAGCCCTTGTTGACGGCGATTTATATTGAGGCACCATAAAAGTCAACATCGAAACACAAAAGCATCGGTTGTGTTTTTCAATAAAGATGATAAGGTTGGTTTGGGCAGGTTTCGGTCAGGGCTAATTCGAAAATTAATCGAAACCTAAACTTGTAGAAAGCTTTTTGATCGCTTGTTTGGACGCGGGTTCGACTCCCGCCGACTCCACTTAATAGTCCCGAAGATTATTTGTTTTTGGGACTATTTTTATTTACAAGTCAATGTAAACCAAAAAACCTTTAACATAAATATGTTACTTTTATAAATAGAAAATTTTCTATGATTAAAGTCATGCGCTTTCTATTTCTGATTCTTATCGGAACACTTACTTTTTCATGTGTCAACCATAGCAGCGAATTTATTCCCCTATCAGTTATAGCCAAACACACTAATGGTCTTGAATATGTTGGTATGAACTCATGCATAGAGTGTCATCCACAAATTGTTGCATCCCACCTTCAAACCTCACATTACAATACCTCAAAACCATTTCGCTTTGAATTGATAGAAGAGGCATTCATTCCAAACAATAACCTTTTATCTTTTGGAAATGGAGACCTCATAAAATTCACTCAAAAAGAAAGAGCAGCTTTCCAGGAAGGATATTTGAATCAGTCCGAAAATCCTGTTTTTAAAAAAAGCATGGATCTAATTATTGGTTCTGGAAATAAAATAGGTCGCTCTTTTTTAAACTGGGAAGACACGTCACTATTCCAACTTCAAGGATCGCACTTTTCTCCGCTAAACCAATGGATTAATAGCCCTGGTTATACATCCGCTTTATCTCCTATGCGACCCATTTTTCCTAGATGCCTTGAATGTCATACCACCTATGCAAGGCCTGAGAATCCCTCAAGTGCTACACAAAACAATCGCTATGTAAAAAATCAAATAATATATGGAATCGATTGTCAAAGGTGTCACGGCGAAGTAGTAAAACATGTAAACTATCAAAGGAAAAACAGATTGGATACTGTAGGAAAATACATTACTCGATATGCTAATTTTTCTCAAGATCAAAGAATTAGTATGTGCGCTCTTTGCCATTCTGGTACTGGACAGGAGAGCAGTATTAAAAGCTTTTCTTTTCAAGCTGGTGATGAACTCACAGAATTTATTTCGACCAATTATAAAACACCCTCCTCAAATAAATTAGATGTACATGCAAATCAAGTTGGTCTTTTAATGGCTAGCATGTGCTTTCAGAAATCTAAAAAAATGGACTGCATGACATGCCATGATCCACATAAAACTGAAAGAGGAATGGAGGTTAAATTTAATAATATCTGTATTTCGTGTCATCAAGGAATCAAACACAATCAAAATACAACACTAAAAACGCCTAATCTTTCGGATTGTATTTCATGTCATATGCCACTTGAAAATAGTAAAACAATGAAACTTGAATTAGAAAAAGAAAATTTACAGCCTGTTAAAGTTAGAAGCCATTTAATTGGGATTAACCCTAATTTAACCTCAGAATAGAGAATAAATTTATATCCAAATTAAATGGCTGCAAAATAAGTGTTTAGAAAACCTTTTTTTGAACGGATTTATTCTGGTAAGCGTATGGTTATATTTCTATACTCTACTTTACCATGGTCCCCTTGAAGCATAATTGGCCCTGGAGCTCCCTCATTGCTATCTAATGCACCACCAGTAATACCAGGTATAATTTGATCATTAATAATTATTTTATCGTTAGCAATAATCGTGACTCTTCGTCCAATTAGGGTAATATCAAAAACCTGCCACTCTCCTGCTGGCTTTGCAGCCATTTGATTTGGCGTTAAAAACCCGTAAACAGCACCAAAAAGTATAGAATTAGGATCTTTTCCAAAACTATCTTCTACTTGTACTTCATAACGTCCACGGAGATAAATTCCAGAATTACTTTCTTGTGGATATCGCACTTCTAAATGCAACTGAAAATCTTCAAAGGATTCATCGGTAACTAGATTATTCCCAGAATAAGGATTCTTCAGAACTCCCTTTTCTGCTATCCATTGATTTTTTTTATTCTCATTTACTTGATGCCATCCATTTAGGCTTTCACCATTGAAAAGCGGTTTTTCTTTACCGAATTTAATGGCTTCTTTTCTGATTAGCTTAGGAGCCCTAGAACCATCAAAAGGATAAGCAATTGCATTACTTCCTAGAATTGTTCCAACTAACTTTCCGTTTGTCAATTTACCTGTAAAGTGAAGATCTGTATTGCCATTCCATTGAGGAGGAATGGAAAAATCAATAATTCCATTTTGAAAATACACCTCAGAAATTGGTCTTGCACTTCCATTATACTCTACAAAATACCCTACTAATGTGTTTGTTCCAGACAACTTAACTTCCAACCAAGAAGGGGCAATTTTATTTTTCATTTGGACATTTAAATCCCATTTTCCGATAATGCTTTCTCTTTCCTGAGCACTAATTGAAACTGTACAAAAAATTAGCAAGATTAATGAGTGACCGATGTGTTTAATAATTTTATGCATGCGTTTTTTTTATGTTTTTTGATTTATTTAAAAGTTACTAATTATTAATACTAAAACTACAAACTTAAATAGTCTGTACCTAAATATTTATCATCCTTGTTGTAATACCACGATCGATCTTTAGGCATGAATATTCCATTTACATTTAGTTCATTTTTCAAAACAATATATTCGCCATCATTTTTAGATTCATCATGAAAAAATTGATATCTTTTTAGTTGAAAGCTGTTTTTATCAAAGTAAAAATACCAAGTATCTCCAACTGTCTCAGGCTCATAAGTAACCTTTAATTTCCAGTAAGAAACATTATCAACAACCTTTTCTTCTACTAAAGGATTTAGAATGGTTCCTGAATCTTTAAGTTTCATAGGAAGACCATATAGATAGGTGTAATAATCCCTATACATCTTTGCGCTTTCACAGGAAAGGCGATTCTTGTCTGCAATTTCATCTGAAAAATCACTGGCTCCATTATAAGACAGTAAACACTCCTTATCTTCCAATTGAGAAACTGAAGTATTTACATCTGAGTCTACCGTTAGCCTAAAAAATGAATCCTTAAAATTCAATTCAATTTTACTTTTACGGAAAGGGCGGTTTGGACTTTCCATACTTACATTAAAACTTCCATTAAAGTTTTTCCACAACCCGTCTGGATCATGATATGTAATTGAACGATTTAATAATTCGTTAGCTGTAAAATCTTGACCTTGGAGTGTTGAAAAAGACAAAATAAAGGCAACTAAATAGACGGCTTTTTTCAGAACTAAAGTATTAAAGTAAGTTATATATTTCATTCTTTTTTAAACTGAGAACACAAAAGCCTTTAAATCTGCTTTTGAAATTGGAGGATTTGCACCTTTACTTCCAGCCACTAGTGCTCCCATTCCACAAGCATTATTGAGGACTGATTGTATTTCATCCCCCTCTACTAAACCCAAAACTAGGGTTGCTAAAAAAGAATCTCCTGCTCCTACAGTATCAATTACTTTTATTTTATACCCACTGTTGTGGTACCATGAACCCTGATGAAATAAAACTGCACCATGCATGCCTTTTGTTACACAAATAGTTTGGGTATTTGTTTTTTCGGCTAAAAATACTACATGCTGATTTAAAGAATCATGGGGCGATCCCATTTCGGATGCTATTTCATACAATTCATCATCATTAAACTTTAACATGTGAGCAACTTGCATTAATTCAATTAGTGTGGCGGTGTCATAAAAAGGTGGTCTTAGGTTTAAATCAAACACACTAAATTTCGAAACATTTAAAAAAGACATCAGTGTGGCTTTGGAACTTCCTCTAGCGACCAGACTTCCAAATATAAATGCTTCAGCATGACGAGCAGCATATAACGTTTCTTCTGAAATTTCAATAAAGTCCCAGGCAGCATCTTGAGCAATTTCGTATTGAGCTGACCCTTCTTTATTTAAGGTTACATTAACTTTCCCCGTTTTGTGTTTAGAATCGGTTTGAATAAAATGAGTAGAAAGTCCTTGACTTTTCACTTGCGAAAGAATTGCATCACCTAATTCATCTTTACCAACACGACTTATAAATTCTACTACCCCACCCAATCCATTTATTGAGCTAGCAACATTGAAAGGGGCCCCACCCAACATTTTTCCACTTGGAAATAAATCCCAAAGAATTTCACCAAAACATATAATTGATTTGTTGGACATAAAATTAACCTTAAAGAAATTTAAAATTATAAGCAATTGAAACCAAAGAACCTCTAAGCACAGAAAGTTCATATGCACCTAGTGGACTCCCCCCAAAAACATCTCCATCTTGAGCTCCATTTCGTTGGGTATAATAAACATTGAATGGATTACGTCTGCCATACAAATTATAAACAGTTAAGGTCCAATCCCCTTGAAAACGTTTATTAGGGTCTTTTCTATAAGCAATTTTCCATGAAAAATCCAAACGATGATATACAGGAAGGCGTCCGTTGTTCCGTGAGAGAAAAATTGGAATCGTTACGTTTTCTTGATTGTAAACTCCATTGGCAACAGTGTAAGGTCGTCCCGTCTGTCCAGTAAAATTAAAGCTAAAGGCATTGTATGCATCCCCTTCAAAATTTACAGTAGCATTAACAGTATGAGGTCGATCAAAATCTGATGGATACCAGTTGTTATTATTGATTCTGTTTTTTAATGCGAGCTCATTGGTTTTAAGCAAACTTCGAGACCAAGTATAGTTAATGAATCCATTCACTTTACCTTTATTTTTCCTTAAACTCATTTCAACACCATATGAATTCCCCTCAGCCTGAGTTACCTCTTGCTCCAAAAACTCTGAAAGAAAAAAATCTGCCCCTGGCTTATACGTTAAATTATTCTCTGTTATTCTGTAGTATCCCTCAGATGAAATTTCTAAACCTAGATTTGGAAAGTTTTTATATAATCCCAATCCGTAGGTATCATTTTTTTGAGGTTGAATAAAAGTATCAGACATCTTCCAGCGTGATGTGGGTAAAGGGGTTGATGTATTATAGATGTTTTGAATGTATTGATAAATTCGAGCATAACTTGCCTTTAGAGCACTATCCTCACCTAACTTATAATTAATTCCTATACGGGGCTCTGGCCTTGAATAATTGACTACTGTTTCGTTTTTTAAAAAATCTTTTACGCCTTCAAAAATTCCATTTTCTGTATACTGTCCCTGACGAAAAGGTCCTAACAATGAAAAGTTAGTAAATCGTAATCCTGAAGAAATGGAAAGTCGTTCACTGGGATTCCAATTTAAATTGGCATAAAATGATAATTCTCTACTTTTTTCATCTTCTAAATCAACTGGTATTATTGAATTCCCTGAACCTGGATTTAAACTACCAGGATTGATACCGTACTGATTTAACTGAAGACCAGCATAATAATTTAAGTCTTCATTACGGTCATCTTTATATTCAAATTGTGCACTTGTATACTGAATTTGGGATTCAAAACGTATTACATTAGTCGATTCAATCTCTGGAAATAAATTTTGAGGCAAGTAATTACTGTGAACAAAAGTTCCAACTAAATTAGTTTCATTATCGAAACTATGCAACCATCTTAAGGTATGGTTAGATGTTCCAAAATCATATTGATTGGATGACGAAACAATATTTTCAATAGAAGAAATTAGGTCTAATTGATAAAAATCTTGTGAGAAAAAATGAGTGTATGTCAGCTGATTATTCTCGTTTGGTAGATAAAGCAACTTTACTGTACTATCCTTAAAATTAGCTTTTGTATTTTTTAATCTTGGGATTAATAAGGGAAATAAAAAGTCTGTAAATCCAATTCTACCGCCAGCCAAGAGCATTAATTTATCTTTAATTATTGGGGTTGACAAAGACAACCTGCTTGATATAACACCAACTCCACCCTCCAATTTAAATTTGTCTGTGTACGGACTCTTAACTTTAATATCGACTACCGAAGCAATACGACCACCGTATTTTGCAGGAATATTGGCTTGATAAATATTTACCCCGGAAATCACATCGGGAGTAAAAACTGAAAATAAGCCAAAAAGATGTGTAGGGTTAAAAACTGGGGCAGACTCATAAAGCATTAAATTTTGGTCCAAAGAACCTCCTCTAATTGAGACGCCATTACTTATGTCACCAGTATTGTTTACACCCGCCAAAAGAGTAATACTTCTCAAAACATCAAACTCTCCTAATGCTGTTGGAATTTTTATCAAGTCTCTAGCATTAAGTTCAAATACTCCCATTTGGGTACTTTCGACATTCTGATTTCGCTTTTGAGCAAGGACTATTATTTCTGAAAGCTGCTCTTCTTCTGTTTCCATTGTTATGGAAAGATTGGTGTTCTTATCCAAAACAACAGTGCGGATTTCTTTTCTGTATCCTAAATATTCTATACTCAAAGTATAGGTGTCCGCTTTTAAACGTTTAGAAAAAATTCCACTAGGATTGGTGATTCCACCACAACTACATGGATCCAAAAGAACAGTTACACTACTCAAAGGATCCTTAGTGTCTAAATCAGAGATAGAAAGTGTTAGAACATATTCCTGACCTACAACACTAAAAGAAAACAATACAGCAAAAAAACTATACTGAATCGACCTAAATAATTTAAATTTTATTCCTCCCATGTTAGTGGTTTTATTTTAGTTTGATTTCGCCCTTCTAGACAAGGAGTTTCATAAGTAATTGGATTTGGAAGAGGGTCTCCCAAAAGTTCTGGTTGTGGAACTCGGAAGGCACCAACAGTCATTTGAGGAATGTCTCCTCTTTTTACAAAAATTGATTTACTACTTCCAGCAGCAGCAGTAAAGCGACCTAAAACAGGATCTTCCGAATCTTCAGGATTATAAAAATTACCAATTAAAGCAGAGGGAAGAGGAGCGTTAAATCCACTGTTATTATCTACAATATCTTTTATAGTTTTATAATATTTGTGCGCTTCTTCTGTAATATTCAGTTGTAGGATCTCAACCAATACATCTTGTTTTGTGTAAAGAGGTATTTTTCCAACCAATAAGTTAGAAATATTTTTACCATTAGTAAAAGCATCATCAAAGAGCGTAATCTCCTGATTAAAGGAAATTTTCCAGCACGTTTGATCACACAAATAAGTATAATATTCCTTTGCTAAGGGATTGTCTATTTGTGAAACACATTCACCGAATCGTAAAACACCATTATTACATACAGCACAATAAATTTCTTTTTCATAGGCTCTATACTGAAAATAATAAAAGTTTGTTTCTTCTACTGGTTCCTGAAAATCAATTCGTATTTCATGACCAGGAATAAATTTTCCTATAGATTCATCAAAGGACATTTCTTTGTTATAAGCATCAGAAATTGCATCAATAGAAACTACTTTAGGAACAACTTCTGTAATTGATTTATAAGTCTTTCCAGCGGGTGTCGTTACCTTCAACTCCCATTCGGTTCCCTCATCAACCCTAAAGTCTGCTGAAACCAAGTAACTCTCTTTACCTTCAATTAAACTTATTTCTTCATTTGTGACTGAATTCTTTAAGCTCACCTTACACCCTTCCATAAATTCAGTTTTGTAAATACCAAACTCCAAAACTGTTTTCTTCACAGTAGCATAAGTAGTTCCTGGAACCGTAGAGGCAATTGCATCAATAATAACCAATCCATCTTCATAATCAAATTCAGGGGGGACAGGGTCTATACAAGAGTGCATCAAGACCCCCAATAGTAGCAATCGAATAAAAGTTATTTTATTATGAAAAGCCACTCTTTTTTCACTAGATTTATTTTTCAATAGTATATAATTTAAGCTAATAAAAACAAATATTTAATTTCTCTATTCATTTATGTGAAATAAATTCATTTATTTTTAACTATGATTCGATCCTCCATAAAATATTTTCAGAAACCCATCATTTTAGTCATTGCATTTCTCTTATTTTCCTGTGAAATAACTATGGAAAAATCCCCTAAAAGTGATCACCTTTTATGGTATGAACAGGCAGCTTCAGAATGGGAGGAGGCACTTCCACTCGGTAATGGTAGATTAGGTGTGATGGTCTTTGGAAATCCAACTAAAGAACATATTCAACTCAATGATGATTCCCTTTGGCCAAAGGACTTAGAATGGGGGAACCCAGAAGGTACCTTTGAAGACCTAAAACAAATTAGAAATTTATTAATTGATGGTGACATTGAAAAAACAGATCATCTTTTAATTGAAAAGTTTTCTAGAAAAACCGTTGTCCGCTCACATCAAACACTTGGTGATCTTCATATTCGCTTAGATCATGATTCAATTTCAGACTATAAAAGAAGCCTTAATTTAAATAAAGCTACAGCGTATGTTAATTACAAAACGGAAGGCTATCCAGTTAAAGAAAGTGTTTTTGTTTCCCACCCCCATCAAGCAATAGTTGTTATAATAGAATCTGAACATCCCAAAGGAATTAATGGATCAATACAACTAAGTAGACCTATGGATGAGGGATTTCCTACCGTATCTGTACTATCTAGAAACAACTCAGAAATAATTATGACCGGGGAAGTGACCCAACGGGGTGGTAAATTTGATTCTAAAACGTTACCTATCTTGGAAGGTGTTTCCTTTGAAACAATTCTGAAAACCTCCCATGAAGGAGGAAGTATAGCATCAAATGAAAACAAATTAGAATTAAAAGGTGTTCGTAAAGCTGTTCTTTATATAGTGTCTAACTCTTCCTTTTATCATGAAAATTACACCTCTCAAAATCAAAAAAACTTTGCCGTAATTGAAAAAACTTCACTTTCTGATATTGAAGAACAACACATAAGAGATCATCAAAACTATTATGAACGTATAGATTTTAATATTGAAACGAAAAACATTTCCCAACTAATTCCAACCGACAAAAGAATTGAAGCTGTTAAAAAAGGAAATGTAGATTTAGAATTACAGGAACTACTCTTTCACTTTGGGAGATATCTTCTAATAGCCTCTTCTAGAGAGGGAACTTTACCTGCAAATCTTCAAGGGTTATGGAACCAACATATTAGTGCACCATGGAACGCTGACTATCATCTCAACATTAATCTTCAAATGAACTACTGGTTGGCAAACGTAACCCAACTGGATGAATTAAATAATCCACTATTTGATTATGTTGATCGTTTATTGATAAATGGAAAAAAAACAGCCCAAGAAAACTTTGGAGCTAGAGGTTCATTCCTTCCTCATGCAACTGACATTTGGGCACCTACATGGCTGAGAGCTCCAACGGCATATTGGGGTGCATCATTTGGTGCTGGCGGATGGATGGTTCAACATTATTGGAATCATTTTGAATATACTCAAGATTATAATTTTTTGAGAAACAGAGCTTTTCCTGCGATAGAAGAAGTAGCAAAATTTTATAGCGATTGGTTGATTGAAGATCCACGTGATGGCTCATTAATTTCTGCCCCTTCTACTTCTCCAGAAAATCGATATATTAACGATCAAGGAGTGGCAGTCTCAAGCTGCTTGGGTAGTGCCATGGATCAACAGGTTATAAAGGAGGTTTTTACGAATTATCTCAAGGCAGTAAGACTGTTGAATATTGATAATGAATGGATTCAAAAAATAGAAAAACAACTAAAGCAATTGCGTCCTGGGTTCGTCCTGGGCAGTGACGGAAGAATTTTAGAGTGGGATCGTGAGTATAAAGAATTAGAACCCGGTCACCGTCATATGTCCCATCTGTATGGTTTTCATCCAGGAAATCAAATCAGCTCTCTAACCACACCTAAATTATTTGATGCGGTAAGAAAAACACTTGACTTTCGATTGGCCAATGGAGGTGCTGGAACTGGCTGGAGTAGAGCATGGCTGATCAACTGCGCTGCAAGACTTTTGGATGGTGACATGGCTCAAGAACACATTCAACTAATGTTTGAAAAATCAATCTTTTCAAACCTCTTTGATGCACATCCACCTTTTCAAATAGATGGAAATTTTGGATATACTGCTGGAGTTGCTGAACTTTTATTACAGTCTTATGAAGAAAACACCCTACGATTACTGCCTGCACTTCCACCTCTTTGGAAAAAAGGAAATGTAAACGGTTTAAAAGCTAGAAACAATATACTTGTTTCAATGCAGTGGGACGAGGGAAAGCTTATCCAAGCAGAATTGATCGCTCAAAAGGATACAGAAATTAACCTCATCTATCAAAATAAATTTTCTATCGTCAAATTAATACAAAAACAACCCTATATATTTAAAATTATGGATTAAAAGTTTTTATATATTTGATATTATTAATTATTAAGTAATGGAGAGTAAATTTAATAATCCACTTCAGTCGCTTGATCATTGGGAAGATGATTTATTAGAGCGTTATCCTGAAAAAGATCTAAAAACAAAAGAGGAATATCGAGATTATGATACTTCTGATCGAGCTGAGGGCGTAAGAGCTTTTTACAAGTTAAATCATGAGTTCCAGACCTATGATTTTGTGTGTCAAAAAGAAAAAGAGTTTTTATCCTTTAATAAAAAAGAAATGTCACTCTGGGATGCAGTTGACTTTTTGAACACTTTAGTAGATGATAGTGACCCAGACATTGACCTTGATCAATTTCAACACCTTCTTCAAACTTCAGAAGCAATAAGAGCTGATGGCCATGAAGATTGGTTTGTTTTAACTGGCTTTTTACATGATTTAGGAAAAGTACTCTGTCTTTTTGGAGAGCCTCAATGGGCAGTAGTAGGAGATACTTTCCCTGTAGGTTGTGAATTTTCTAAAAAAATAGTACACCCAGAATTTTTTGAATTAAATCCAGATTCTAAAAATCCAAAATACAATACCCCATTAGGGATATACTCAGAAAATTGTGGGCTGGATAACGTTAAAATGAGTTGGGGTCATGATGAATATCTTTACCAAATTTTAAAAGATCACCTTCCTAAGCCAGCACTTTATATGATACGATATCACTCATTTTATGCTCAACATAGAGAAGAAGCATACAATCATTTGATGTCACAAGAAGACCTCGAGCTTTTTGAATGGGTAAGAAAATTTAACGCTTATGATTTATACTCTAAAGCTCCTACTCCACCAGACAGCAAGGCATTGCGCCCTTATTACGAAAAATTAGTCTCTAAATACTTGCCTAAAACTCTTCGTTTTTAATCAATATAGATTTGTTTTAAAGTTGCGAATACGCTAATGGCTTTAAGAAAGTTCTCTTGATATCTGAAACTGAATTAGCATACATGGGAAGTTTAGAAATACGTTTCCATTCTGGATGAGCAGAAAACTTTGCCCAGTTTGAATTCCGTTCTTCCATATTTTTGAATGATAGCATATAGGTTAACGCTGGCATCAAAGGTCCTGAAACTTGACTGCCAAAAAATACTGAGTGTAAGCCTGTTTCTTCAAAAATAGTCAGCTCACCATCATTAAACATATCCGTCTTTCTGTCTACAGCATTTTCGCTATACCCTTCATAGGTTCTCAATTCAAATAATTGTGACCCTTTTGCAGGTTTTACAATTTGAGGTAACCCTTTGAATGCAAAATAAAAAGAACTGCTGTATCTTGTGTATACACGATTAGTAACTGGAACTGCATCATAATCCTTCTTATCTTCTTGATACGTTTTATCAATTTCTAAAGCACTTAAAACCGCCCCATAATGAGCAATACCCTTAAAAGGAATTAAAACCACTAGTTGCTTGGGAGTAGGCTCGCCTAATGCCTCAAAAACCCCAATATTCTCAACACCAGTTCTGTTTAGAGCAGGAAGTAGAGCTGTAGATAAATAATCATGTAACTCCGACTCGGAACCGTTAAAGGGGATCGTATACGTTCTCAATTCATAATAATCCTTTTGCCCAAACGCAAAAATTGAAAGCATCAAAAATGATAGTAAAAAATAATTTTTAAACATCGTCTATATCGTTAATTAAAGTTAAATTTAAAGATATATAATAGATTTATCATGAGAGCATTTTACCTTCTTTTATTACTACCTTTTTTTGTTTTTTCGCAACAAGAAAACTTCAAACTGACATTTAATCATCAAGCACTACCGGTTAAAAAACTTCAAGAAACAGGTGATTTTTATGTACAAATTTTAGGTTTTGAAGAAATGAAGGTTACTGCAGATCAGACGATTCCAAAAAGATGGCTTCACAATCATGAAGGAAAGCAACTACATTTAATTACAAGCGAAGATGGAGTTCCAAATACAATAATAAATCATATGGCTTTTTCTACTCTTAATCTTGATGAAGTAGTTGCACATTTACGCAAAAATAAGGTTGACTACTGGACTGATGAAGGCAAGAAAAACGAAGTTAGAATTCGGAAAGACGGCGTGCGTCAAGTTAAAATTCAAGACCCAGAGGGACATTGGGTAGAAATAAACGAAGCAAATTAAAAACCACTTCTCATAATCCCCATTGCTAAACCCCTCAATTCAGCTAATCCCTTTAGTCTTCCAATAGCAGAGTATCCGGGATTCGTAGTTTTATTTAAATCATCTAACATTTGATGTCCGTGATCAGGTCGCATTGGTATTTCACAATCCTTTCGCCCTAAATTTTTGCGTTTCCTCTCCTCTGTTAAGGCAGCCTTGACCATTGCATACATATCAACATCTCCTTCAAGATGATTCGCTTCATGGAAGTTGCCTTCCTCATCTCTTTGTGTACTCCTAAAATGTAAAAAATGAATACGTTCCGCATGCTTAGTGAACATTTCTAAAAGATTATTATCTGCTCTAACTCCAAAAGAACCAGTACAAAATGTCAACCCATTATTCAAGGAAGGAACAGCGTCAAATAATAAATCAATATCTGCTGCGCTACTAACCACCCTCGGAATTCCAAAAAGAGAATAAGGGGGGTCATCGGGATGGATGCACATATTTATTTTACAAGCTTCAGCAGTAGGCATCAAAGCCTTTAAAAACTCAATTAAATGGCTACGTAAAGTTTCTGTATCGATGTTTGAATAGCCTCCAATTTGTTTATTGAATTGCTCCATTGTGTAGCCTTCCTCTGCTCCAGGTAAACCTGCAATAATGCTTTTGGTCAAGGATTTGATCTGAAGGTCATCAAGACTTTCATAGTACCGTTTTGCCACATCTATTTCTTGAGCAGAATAATCCTGCTGGGCATGTACTCTTTTAACAATATAAAGATCAAACGCTCGCAACGCATTAATCTCATAGGAAAGTGCTGTTGAGCCGTCTTCTAAAGTTTTATACAAATGCGTTCTTGTCCAATCTAAAACAGGCATAAAATTATAACACACAGTATGGATTCCACAGCGAGATAAATTTTCTAGAGTCTTTTTGTAATTTTCTATGTAGACCTCAAAATCTCCGATACGTTGTTTAATGTCCTCATGAATCGGAACCGACTCGACAACCCCCCATTCTAAACCTGCTTTTTCAATGATCGTTTGATGTGCTTTAATTTCTTTAACTCCCCACACCTCACCGTTAGGTATGTTATGAAGAGCTGAAACAACTGTTTTTGCGCCTGCTTGACGAATGGTAGCTAATGTTACCACATCATTCGGACCATACCATCTAAAAGATTCTTTCATAGCTACAAATTAAACACCTGAGAAGGCGCTAAAACCCCCATCAATAGGCAAAACAATACCCGTCACAAAGCTAGAACTATCACTACATAAAAAATGAATCGCTCCATTCAACTCTTCTGCTTTCCCAAAACGTTTCATAGGAGTGTTTCGGATGATTTTTTCACCTCGTTCTGTTAGGCTTCCATCATCATTTAAAAGTAATTTTTGATTTTGTTTTCCGATAAAAAAACCTGGAGAAATCGCATTTATACGAATTCCATCTCCAAATTTAAGTGCCATCTCGACTGCCATCCATCGAGTAAAATTTTCCATTGCTGCCTTAGCAGCAGAATATCCCACCACACGGGTGAGGGCTTGATTAACAGTCATAGAGGAATAATTAACGATAGAACCTTTTCCTCTCTCACTCATCGATTTACCAAATACAATAGAAGGCAAAACAGTACCCTTAAGATTCAAGTTTACAACTTCATCAAAATCAGGTACAGACATATCAAAGATAGTTTGATCATCGGAAATTACAGCCCCGGGAAGGTTCCCCCCTACCGCATTGATCAAAATATCTATATGACCAAATTGATTGATAACTTTCGTTTTTACCTGTTCTAATGCCTCTCTATCCATAACATCAACCACATGAGCTGCAGTTTCAGTCTTAGAAGACAACGTTTCTAAAAGAGAATTTAAAAGAGATTGGGTTCTTCCCAAAATAACAATCTTAGCTTTTGCTTTGGCTAAACTTATAGCCAAACTACTCCCAAGAGTTCCGGTAGCTCCGGTAAGGATAATAACTTTATTTTGAAGTGAAAACATAGAATATATCGTTCTAAAAATTATAGGACTTGTCCCAGTATATTGTTTTATTTTGATCCATCGCTCTAATTCCCATATCAATTGCAAAAGCTGCTTTTGATCCAGAAATAACATTAGATAATGGGGCTACATCATTTAGAATAGAATCTCTAAAGTCTTCCAGGGCTTGCTGTGTAGGATCGGTGTGAGAATAGTTTAAAGGAATTCCCTTTCCTGCCTCCCAGTTTGTTGTGGCACCTGAAACACCATCTACATCTCCATATTCTTTGACATAAGAACCTTCAGGATAAAACCATGCTTTAGCATAATCAAGTACCATGGTTCCTTTATCCCCAAAAACGTGAATTTTATAATCATCTTTTGCATTTCCAGTCAAACAAGTATAACTTGCTTTTACACCATTTGGATAAGCAAAAATTACGTGGGTGTTGTCATAAGTTTCTCTTCCATCTTTCCAATAATCAATTCCGCCGAAACCTGTTACTTTTTCAGGATGAGAGTTTAATAACCAATTCGCAAAGTCAATTTGATGGGAGCTCAGCTCGGCCAGCAACCCAAATGAATATTCTCTGTACATTCTCCAATTGATTTGGCGTTCAAGCTTCGGATCTGGAACCGGTCTTCGCCAGTTACCATTTCTATTCCATTGCGCTCTTATACTGGTTACCTTCCCTATTTTTCCTCCTTGAATTAAATCTACTGCATGGGAATACAATCTTGAACTGTGATACTGATGACCGGTTTGAAATACTTTTTTGTGCTTACTCAAAACTTTTTTTACTAAATCAATTGTCTCTTTAGCTCCTTTAACCATTGTTTTTTCACAGTAAATATGAAGGTTAGCATCAACAGCATCGGAAGCAATTTCTGCATGTGTATTTAAAGGTGTGGTAATGATCACAGCATCTAAATCTTTATTTTCCATCAGGTCTAAATGACTGTTATAGGTTTTGGCTTTGGGAGTAATTCTAGAGGCCTCTTTCAATCGGAAAGGTAAAGTATCACATAAACCAACGATAACAACACCCTCCATTTTTGAAAAAATTCGTAGTAAGCCATTACCTCGGTCTCCTACTCCAATAACTCCTATTCTTACGGTATGGCTGTTTTTTAAATCAAGAATTGAAAAGCCACTATTGGGATAAGCTAAAGATGCGGTTAGGATAGTAGCTGCTGTACCTAAAAACTTTCTCCGATGTTTCTTCATATTCAATAACTATTTTGTTTCCCATAAAAGTATTAGAAATCTTGGATTCTTTGAAGCTTTAAAAGGTTTATATTCGTTAAAAATGAGTTTATTAGTAAAATGAAAAATAATTCATAATTTAACTTCAAACTTAATCCATCCAAATCAATGAAAATATTTTCAAGTAAATTAGCAATACTATTATTGTCTTTTGGCTTACTTCCATTGCCCAATTTGAATGCTCAGGAGGTTCCTAAATGGGAAATGATATTCAATGGAAGCGATCTAAATTCCTTTAAACAACTTAATGGGGATGCATCCTTTATAATTGAAAACGGGACCTTGGTTGGTGTTTCTAAACTAAATACCGCAAATAGTTTTTTAGCAACTAAAAAGACGTACTCCGACTTTATACTCGAATTTGAAGTAATGGTTGACAACGGCTTAAACTCAGGAGTTCAATTCCGAAGTAACAGCTATTCTGAATATAAAAATGGCCGTGTTCACGGATACCAATGTGAAATTGAAACTAGTGATCGTAAATGGGCTGGTGGTGTTTTTGACGAGGCACGTCGTGGCTGGCTGTATCCACTAACAAGAAATCCAACGGGACAAGAAGCTTTTAGAAATGGAGAATGGAATCATTACCGTATCGAAGCAATTGGAAACCAAATTCGAACTTTCATTAACGGTATTCAATGTGCCAATTTAATTGATGACTTAACTTCTGAGGGCTTTATCGCGTTCCAAGTACATAGCATTAATAAAAAAGAAGATAATGGTAAAAAAGTACGCTGGCGAAATATAAAAATATTGACGCAATCTTTAGAACAATTCATGAATCCTCCCACAACTTATGCTGTTGAAATAAGTAATTTAAATAATACGCTAACTCAAAATGAGATCAGAAAAGGCTATCGATTATTATGGGATGGAAAAACAACTCAGGGTTGGAAAAGTGCTACTAAAAATGCTTTTCCAGAAAAAGGATGGTCAATTGAAAAAGGCAATCTTATTGTGGAAGCTGCCACAGGTTCAGAATCAGAAAATGGAGGTGATATTGTTTCAACAAGTACTTTTTCAAATTTTGAATTAAGCGTTGATTTCCTTTTAACAGAGGGTGCTAACAGCGGTATTAAATATTTTGTAAAACCCACACTTAATAAAGGACCTGGTTCTGCAATTGGATTAGAATTTCAACTTTTGGATGATGAAAAGCATCCTGATGCCAAACAGGGTAAGAACGGAAACCGAACAGTAGGCTCCCTTTATGATCTAATTCGTGCAGAAAATAGAACCACAGGAGGTAGAGGAAAAAATTTTAAAGGAGTCAATACATGGAACAATGCACGAATTGTTGTAAAAGGAGGGCATGTTGAACACTGGCTTAATCATGTAAAAGTCGTTGAATTTGATCGTTTCAGTCAAGTTTTTGAAGCACTTATAGAAAAAAGTAAATACGAAAAATGGGAACAATTTGGACGTTGGCCTGAGGGAGTAGTTCTTCTCCAGGATCACGGTGATAAAGTTTCTTTTAAAAATATTAAAATCAGAGAATTCTAAATTATGAAGAATACAAGAAGAAATTTTATTAAGAAAACATCAATTGGTACAGCTTCTGTAGTTATGGGTGCTTTAAGTCCTAATTTCATGATTGGAAGAAACATTCTTGGGGCAAATGATCGAATTAATTGTGCTATTGCTGGAGTAAGAAGTAGAGGAAAAGCCCATGCTGCCGCCATCCATCTTCAAAAAAATGCTAATGTAATCTTCAGTTGTGATGTTGATGATAAAATCATAGAAGAGCATAATATCTGGAGTAAAAAAAATATAGGTTATGTCCCTAAAGTTGAAAAAGATTTTAGAAAGCTCGTTGAAAACAAAGACATAGATGCTGTATTTATCGCCTCACCTGAACATTGGCATGCTCCTATGGCCATCATGGCAATGCAAGCGGGCAAGCATGTCTACCTTGAAAAACCATGTAGTCACAATCCTCATGAAAACGAATTATTAGTAGCTGCCCAAAAAAAATATGGCCTTAAAGTTCAAATGGGAAATCAACAACGCTCGGCAGTGACATCAATGCAAGCGATAACAGACATTAGAAATGGAATCATCGGCGAGGTGTATAAAGGAGAAGCCTATTATTCCAACAATAGAGGGTCTATAGGAATTGGTAAAGAAATTTCTGTCCCCAAGACTTTAGATTGGGAGTTATGGCAAGGTCCTGCTCCAAGAAAGGCGTATAAAGACAATATCCATCCCTATAATTGGCATTGGTTCAGAAATTGGGGAACAGGAGAAGTTCATAATAATGGAACTCATGAAATTGACATATGTCGATGGGCTTTAGATGAGGGTTTACCAGAAAGCGTTTCCTCAGTTGGCGGAAAATACACTTTTCAAGATGACTGGGAATTTGTAGATAATCAGCAGGTTACTTTTAAATATCCTAAAAATAAATTTATTACCTGGACAGGGCATAGTAGAGGGTTAATCCAACCCAAACGTCCCGGGAGAGGTGTAACAATTTATGGTAGTAAGGGAACAATTCAACTTAGTAGAAATTTCTATAAACGCTATGACCTAGGAGGAAATCTAATCGACTCTATTTTTGAAGATGCTGTGAGTCAAACCACAGATACTCGAGGCCAAGGTCAGCTGGATGTAAATCATGTTGAAAATCTTTTTAATGCCATACGAGAAGAAAAATCTCTAAATGCCGAAATTAAAGATGCCAGTATTTCAACCATGATGTGTCATCTTGCAAATATGGCTCAGGATGCAGGTGAAACCCTTCAAATTGACCGTAAATCAGGAAAAGTATTAAATAATACTATGATAATGAAAAATTGGAATCGTGAATATGCTCAGGGCTGGGAACCCAAGGTTTAAATTATAATTAAATTATTATAGTGGACAAATCTCAATCACAACAACATTTTATCCATGCTGACTTTCTACTAGATAGTAAAGAAGCAAAGGAGCTCTATCATAATTATGCCGCGTCGCTTCCTATAATAGATTACCACAATCACCTCTCGCCCGAGGCCATTGCAAATAACACCTCATACAACAACATTTCCGAGCTTTGGCTTGCGGGTGATCACTACAAATGGAGAGCTATGCGTGTATTAGGCATAGATGAAAAATTTATTACCGGGGAGGCAACAGACAAAGACAAGTTCCTAAAATTTGCTGAGGCAATGCCTTACATGCTTCGAAATCCCTTATACCATTGGACACATCTTGAGCTCAGTCGCTATTTTGGAATCGACTCACAACTATCTTCTAAAAATGCTGAAGCTGTTTACGAAAAAACTTCTTCTTTAGTTCAAACAAAAGAGTTTTCAACGCAAGCTCTACTCCAAAAAATGAATGTAGAAATGCTTTGTACAACAGAAGATCCTATAGATAGTCTGCAGCATCATACTACTCTAACAAAATCAGATTTTAACACAAAAGTTAGCACCGCCTTCAGACCCGACAAGTCTTTATTCATTAATGGAGTAACATACAATTCCTATATAGATGAATTAGAAAAAGTATCCAATTGTTCGATTGCTACTTATGAAGATTTATGTATTGCTTTGCAAAATAGAATGGATTTTTTCCACAGCAAAGGGTGTAGACTATCGGATCACGGTCTTGAATACATTCCTTTCAAGATGTGCAAGGAAAAAGAAATTGACAGAATATTTAGGACAAGAAGGTCTGGTGGAGAAGTCAGTCCCCAAGAGACTGAACAGTTTCAGACAGCTCTTCTCCTATTTCTAGGAAAAGCATATTCAAAACTGGGCTGGGTTCAACAATTCCACCTAGGAGCTATGCGAAATAACAACACACGAATGCTCAATAAAATAGGTCCAGATTCTGGCTGGGACTCTATCGGCGATTATTCCATAGCATTCGGTCTTTCACGTTATTTAGACATGCTGGACAGCACCAATCAACTTACAAAAACAATCTTGTATAATCTCAATCCTGCTGATAATGAAATTATGGCAACCATGATTGGGAATTTTAACGACGGGAGCTCTAAAGGAAAAATCCAATGGGGATCAGGATGGTGGTTTTTAGATCAATTAGACGGCATGACTAATCAAATAAATACCTTGTCCAATATGGGACTAATTAGCTGTTTTATTGGAATGCTAACCGATTCAAGAAGTTTTCTCTCATTCCCTCGCCACGAATATTTCAGACGTTTACTCTGTTCTATTTTCGGTCAAGAAATCAAAAAGGGATTACTTCCAAACGACCCTAAATGGGTTGGAAAAATTATTTCTGATATCTGTTATCACAATGCAAGAGAGTATTTTGAATATTAATTTATACTTTAACCAAAAACAATTGAAATTTTAAAATGAATAAAGTTGTGACTTTTGGAGAGATTATGTTGCGTTTATCTCCCCCTGGCTTTTTACGATTTTCACAAGCAAACTCTTTCGATGTTGTATATGGAGGAGGAGAATCAAACGTAGCTGTTTCCCTAGCAAACTATGGAATTGATGTAGATTTTGTCACCCGATTACCACAAAACGACCTCGGGGATTGTGCGCTCAGAGAACTTCGTAAACAAGGAATAAATACACACAATATAATCCGAGGAGGAGATCGATTGGGGATATACTTTTTAGAAACTGGAGCCGTAAACCGCGGAAGTAAAGTGGTGTATGATCGGGCAAATTCTTCTGTATCAGAAATCAAGCCCAATATGGTAGACTGGAAAAAAGTATTTAATGGAGTACGCTGGTTTCATTGGACCGGTATCACTCCTGCTATATCTCAAAGTGCTGCAGACACTTGCCTTGAAGCAGTTAAAATTGCAAGCTCGTTAGGAATTACGATTTCTACAGATTTGAATTATCGTTCTAAACTATGGAAGTATGGAGGAGATCGCGAAGCTATCATGTCAGAACTCACCTCCTATTGTGATATTATTTTAGGAAATGAAGAAGATGCAGAAATGCATTTTGGAATCAAACCAGAGGGCTTGGATGTTACCACACAAGGAGACCAGATAAAAGCGGATGCTTTTCTGTCTGTCTGTCAACAGATGATGAAAAAATTTCCAAAAGCAAAAAAAGTAATTACCACTTTAAGAGGTTCTATTTCCGCTTCCCACAATACCTGGGCAGGCATCCTTTATGATGGCAATACTTTGCTTGAAAGTCCACAGTATCAAATCACACACATAGTAGACCGTGTCGGCGGTGGTGATTCCTTTATGGGGGGATTGATATACGGATTACTTACCTACCCAAATGCGGATCAAAAAGCATTAAACTTTGCTGTTGCTGCCTCAAGTTTAAAACATACAATAACAGGAGATGCTAATCTAGTAAGTATAGAAGAAGTAGAAAAATTAATGGGTGGAGATGCCTCAGGCAGAGTTGCTCGATAAAAAATAAATAATATGGCAAGATTTACAAGATTACAAGTGATTAGTCAGATGCAAAAAACAGGCCTAGTTCCACTTTTTTATCATGCTGATGTAACTGTCGCAAAACAAGTTCTTCAAGCGTGCTATGAAGGAGGTGCTAGACTACTTGAATTTACACATCGGGGGGATTTTGCTCATGAGGTATTCAGAGAACTTGTCCTTTTTGCTCAGGAAACGCTTCCAGAAATGATATTGGGTGTTGGCTCTGTAACCGATGCTTCAGCTGCTAGTGACTACATGAAAATCGGGGCTAACTTTGTGGTATCCCCAGTTTTCAGGGAGGATATTGCCATTATATGTAACCGTAGAAAAGTGTTGTGGTCACCAGGTTGTGGAACCTTAACCGAAATTGCCATGGCTGAAGAACGAGGTGCGGAAATTGTGAAACTCTTCCCAGGAAGTGTTTATGGACCAGAATTTGTTAAAGCCATTAAAGGACCACAGCCATGGACAAGTATAATGCCTACAGGAGGAGTAAATACATCAAAAGAAAATTTAAAATCTTGGTTTGATGCTGGCGTAACCTGTGTTGGTATGGGATCACAGTTAATTTCAAAAACGGTTATCGAACAAAAAGATTTTAAGGGATTAAAAGCTACTGTATCGGAGGTAATCAATACCATTCAGGCCCTAAAATAGTTTTGATGAAAAAACTTTATTTACTAGGGCTAATTTTTCTATTTAATTCATGTACTAGTGATTCTAAAACAAGAATAATTCGTTTGGGCCATGGCCTAGATGTAACACACTCTGTACATCAAGCAATGCTAAAAGCAGATCAATACCTTAGCGAAATTTCAAATGGTAAAATGAAAATTCAAATCTATCCTAATCAACAATTAGGAAGTGAACGAGAATGTTTAGAATTATTACAAATTGGAAGTTTAGATATGACAAAGGTCTCTGGTGCTGTAATGGAAAATTTTGCTCCTAACATGCGGATTTTTGGTTTGCCTTTTCTTTTTGAAAATAAAGAACATTTATTTCGAGTTTTGGATGGTTCCATTGGGAAGTCCCTATTAAAAGAAGGTGAAGATTATTGGCTCAAGGGCCTTGGGTATTACGATTCTGGAAGTCGAAGTTTTTACACTAGAGAACGCCCAATTTCTAACCCTAAAGACCTTGAAGGTTTAAAAATACGAGTTCAAGAAAGCGCCTCTGCCTTTGAAATGGTGAAACAATTGGGAGGCTCTCCCACCCCCATATCTTGGGGTGAACTTTATACATCCATTCAACAAGGTGTAGTAGATGCTGCTGAAAATAATCCTCCTAGTTTTTATCTCTCCAGACATTATGAGGTGTGTAAGTACTACATAATAGATGAACATACCATGATTCCCGACATCCTTCTTGTGAGCACACACCTCTGGAATCGTTTAAGTCAACAAGAGCAAGATTGGCTTCAACAAGCAATAGATAAATCAATACTGGATCAAAGAAAATTATGGACTATTTCAGAAAATGAATCACTTCAAGCTGTAATTGATGCAGGGGTAGAAGTTACCTATCCAGACAAAGGACCCTTTAAAGAAGCTACCAAGAAAATGTATCATGACTTTAAAAAAGATCCTTCAATAGCACTTTTAATCAATCAGATTCAAAATGAAAAAAATTAGAACCCAAGTAGACGCCTTTGTAGGGAAATTACTAGTTCTTATTTTGGGCGTTATGGTTATTAATGTTTTATGGCAAGTATTTAGTAGATACTTCACAGATAGCCCTAGTTCATTTACTGATGAATTGGCTCGATATTTAATGATATGGTTAGGTATTCTGGGAGCTGCCTATGTAGGCGGTAGAAATGAACACGTTGCCATTGACTTTTTTGCAAAAAAAAGTAGCCCAAAAGTTCAAAAATGGCTTAAACGTTTTATCACTTTTAGTATTTCGGCTTTTGCCTTTTTTGGTTTTGTTGTTGGGGGTGGACGCTTGGTTTATATCACAATGAAATTACAACAATATTCGCCTTCACTCCATATTCCACTTGCTTTGGTATATTCTATTGTTCCATTAAGTGGCGTATTGATTGTTTTTTATAAAATCACCCAAAGTAAAGAATAGACTATGGAAATAATACCTGTTATTATACTCGTTTTAAGTTTTATTTTTTTCATTAGCATTGGAACACCTGTTGCTTGGAGTATTGCTATTTCATCTTTACTAACCATAATAGTCTCCATACCCCTATTACCTTCTGTTACTACAATTGCACAGAGAATGGCAACTGGACTAGATAGTTTTGCACTGTTAGCCATTCCATTTTTTGTTCTTTCAGGACAATTAATGACACATGGAGGTATTGCACATCGACTGATAGGATTTGCTAAAACTATTGTGGGAGCTTTTCCAGGAGGTTTGGCATTAATTAATATAATCGCAGCAATGCTTATGGGTTCCATTGCGGGATCGGCGATGGCCTCCGCATCTGCCATGGGAAGTATTCTTGGTCCAGAAATGGAAAAAGAAGGGTATGCAAAAGAGTATGGGGCAGCGGTAAACATTACCTCAGCAACCATAGGTCTGATTATACCCCCAAGTAACGTATTGATTGTATATTCCCTAGCCAGTGGTGGGGTCTCTGTAGCAGCATTGTTCTTAGCAGGCTATATTCCAGGTATATTAACGGGTCTTTTACTTATGATTGTAGCTGGAATATGGGCAAAGAAACACAATTATAAAACCTTCCCAAGAAGTTCTTTTCGTGAAGTTTTAAAAACTTTTATCATTGCCTTCCCTAGTTTGCTATTACTGTTTATTGTTATTGGCGGAATTGTGGGTGGTTTTTTTACAGCTACCGAAGCTTCTGCAATTGCTGTTATTTATACACTCGTATTAGGATTCATTTATAAGGAAATTAATGTGAATAATATTCCAAAAATTTTACTCGAGTCTGCAAAAACAAGCGCTGTAGTAATGTTACTTATTGCTGCTTCAATGAGTATGTCATGGATTATGTCATATGAAAATATTCCACAAACGTTGGGTGATTTTTTATTAAACATAAGCGATAACAAAATCATCATTTTACTCATCATAAACCTGCTACTCCTTTTTGTTGGTGTTTTTATGGATATGACTCCTGCGGTTTTAATTTTTACTCCCATCTTTTTACCGGTAGTCAAAACATTAGGAATTGATCCTATACAATTTGGAATTATTATGGTGCTAAATCTATGTATTGGACTATGTACACCTCCGGTAGGATCAGTATTATTTGTAGGAATTGGTATCGCTAAAACAAGTATAGAAAAAGTAATTCGTCCTCTACTACCCTTATTTTTAGCTATGATTCTGGCCTTAATTTTAATAACATTTATTCCCCAAATCACCTTATGGCTTCCACAAATGTTTGATTATGTAACACTTTAATTAAAATCGTACGTATAAAAAACAAGTCTGTAACAAAAGATAAACATAGCACTGAAATGAACGTATCAAAAAACGCTTTAAGAATCAATTCCAATGATAATGTAGCTGTTGCCCTTTGTAGTATTGCTAAAAATATTAAAATCACTATTGATTCAGATAAAATTATTTCAAGGGAAGACATTCCTATCAAACATAAAATAGCCTTAATTGACTTCAAAAAAGACATGCCTATTTACATGTATGGAGTGCTCGTTGGAAAAGCCACCCAGCCTATACAAAAGGGGGGATTACTAACTACCGAAAATGTAATTCATTTGACTGAAAAGGTTATTGAAAAAAAAGGTGACTCACCCTGGAAGGCTCCCGATATTACAAAATGGAAAGAGAAAACTTTTATGGGATATCATCGTAAAGATGGACAAGTGGGAACGGATAATATTTGGCTATTTTTTCCCTTAGTTTTTTGTGAAAACAGAAATATTCAAACACTAAAAACTATTTTTGAAAAAGAATTTGATCCACCAAAGAAAGACCCAAACCAACAACTTTTGAGTGACTTAATAAATGGGAAAGAACAACATTCAAGTCAATCAAATAATGATGATGTAAAAACAAAAACACCATTAGACAATATCAAGGTAAGATTCATTACACATCAGGGAGGCTGTGGAGGAACGCGCCAAGATGCTAAAGCATTAGCTCGGCTTTTAGCAGGGTATGTAAACAATCCAAATGTTGCAGGAGCAACCGTTTTGAGCCTAGGGTGTCAGCATCTAGAAGTCAAGATGTTTAATGAAGCCTTAGGGGAAATAAATTCAGGGTTTGAAAAGCCCATACTAATGTTTGATCAACAAAATTCTGGAACTACCGAAAAGTTTATTGGAAAAATTATCTCTGACTCGTATAAAGCTATTAAAAATGCAAACTCCATAATACGTCAACCTGCCCCATTATCTAAACTTACCATCGGTTTAGAGTGTGGTGGATCTGACGGTTTTTCGGGAATTACTGCAAATCCAACTTTAGGAAGAGTTAGTGACCTAATGGCTGCTCTGGGAGGGAAAACTATATTATCCGAATTTCCAGAACTATGTGGAGTAGAACAAGAAATCGCGAATCGATGCAAAACAGACGCACTGGCAAACAAGTTTTTATCTCTAATGAATCGCTATGAAGGAACAGCTAAATCTGTAGGTTCTGGATTTGACATGAATCCCTCACCTGGCAATATTAAAGATGGGCTAATAACAGATGCTATAAAGTCTGCTGGAGCAGCAAAAAAATCAGGAAACTCAACAATTAATGACATCTTAGATTATACTGAATATGTAAAAGAAGATGGTGTTTCATTGCTATGCACCCCCGGAAATGATGTAGAAAGTACAACTGCGATGGCAGGTTCTGGTGCTAATATAATTTTATTTACTACAGGATTAGGAACACCTACAGGAAATCCAATTACTCCTGTAATTAAAGTTTCTAGTAATACAAGCTTAGCAGAAAAAATGCCTGATATTATAGATTTTAATTGTGGCTCAATGATTACTGAAAACCACGACATAGAAACATTGGGAGATTTGCTCCTAGAACAAATAATTAAAATTGCCAGTGGAACTGAGTTAACAAAAGCTACGGAATTGAAGCAACATGATTTTATTCCATGGAAAAGAGGCGTCTCTTTGTAACACCTTTTTCTAAAACCGTTTTTAAATAAAAATATGTGATCATTAGATTCCGTAACCATTATTACTTCTTAAAGAATACAGTTTTAATACCTTTGAAAAAAAAATATCAAAACGTCTAAAATATACAGCATCCTTTTTTTAAAATGCCCAAGATGTAGATTGGGTAAAATGCTGGTGTCACATCCTTACAATACCTCAAAATTCAATAAGGTAAACGAGTACTGTTCGCATTGTCAATTAAAATTTAAAATTGAGCCAAGTTTTTTCTACGGATCCATGTATGTTTCTTATGGTTTAGGAGTTGGCATCAGTATTGTGATTTACTTATTACAACTTTTTTTAGGGTTAGCACTCGGAATGATTCAAATTTTCTTTTTGATCACCACTATTTTAGCTTTCTTGACACCCTATATAAATGCCCTTTCTAAAGTGATTTGGGCAAATTTCTTTTTTCGATATGACCCCAATTTTAAAACTAATAGAAGTAAAAATTATTAATTTTGAATTTTAAAATAAAATGCAAAACTTCGATCAAAGATCATTTCAATTTCAGGAGGTAAGTCAAGAAATCAGTCAACTTCTAAATCAATACTTAACTGAAAGTAAAGAGGGGAAAACTCAGGTGTTAAAACAACAAAGTCCTGAGTCTATAGCAGAAAAACTACAGATAGAATCAAATTTCAAAAATGGCTTTAAATCAATAAAAAACATAAAAAATTTTATTGTTAATTATCTTGAAAACACCAATCATCTGAACAACCCCAGATATATGGGACATCAAGTTGCAGTTCCACAAGACCTATCCGGAATTCCAGACTGGATCCATGGAACGGTTAACAATCCGAGTTCACTATACGAAATGGGACCAGCAGGGGCAACCCTTGAAGCATTTATGATTAACTGGATGCTAACCCAATTAGGGTGGTTTAAAGGGGATAATTTATATGACTTCAAACTGTATAATAATAGTGGAAGTGGAATCTTAACTCATGGGGGTTCCATAGCAAATCTCACAGCATTATCTGCCGCCCGTGCAGCAATTTCACCAGAAGCATGGACTGAAGGTTCCCCAAAAGATTTAGTTGTTATGGGGCCTAGCACTGCTCATTATTCTATAGCACGTGCAATCTCAATTATGGGTATGGGAAAAAATGCTTTTATCCCCGTTCCTGTTGACAAAAACGAGGTTTTGATACCCTCAGCATTAGAAGAAGTCTATAAAGAACAACTCAAGCAAGGAAAAAGAGTAATGGCCGTAGTGGCTAATGCATGTGCAACCTCAACAGGCTTATTTGACGACTTAAACGCTGTAGCAGACTTTTGTGAAAAATATAAACTTTGGTACCATGTAGATGGTGCTCATGGGGCTGTTGCTCTTTTATCTGAAAAAGATAAGGAAAGGGTTAAAGGAATTGAACGGGCAGATTCTTTAATTTGGGATGCACACAAAATGATGCGTGTTCCTGCTTTATGTACCGCTGTACTTTATAAAAAATACAATTCTCAAATTAATACTTTCCAACAAAAAGGGAGTTATGTTTTTCATGAAGGAGATGTAATAGGCATGGATTCAATGCCGTTTACCGTTGAATGTACCAAATCTGCTTTAGGCACAAAGCTTTATTGGAGCTTTGCTCTCGAGGGTGAAAAATCAATTTCTGTTTTTGTAGAAAAAAGTTTTCAGCAAGCTAGAAACCTTTACAAATATCTAAACGAACATCCTGACTTCTACTGTCCCTATGTTCCAGAATCAAATATTCTTTGTTTTCAATTCCGACCAGATATACTCTCTAACAAGCAGCAATTAGAATTACGCTACAAACTTATAGAAACAGGAGATTTCTACATTACCTCTTGTGAAGTTCAAGGAAAAAGATATTTAAGAACAGTTTTAATGAATCCTTTATCACAAAAAAAAGAGTACAAAGCCCTGGTAGATAAAATCAAAGAGATTGCTGATAAAATCATAAAGGATACGCAAAAATAAAATTGGTAAGGCATAAAATGTTGAGGAAGGGCTTTTAAATGACTACTTTTGAAACACAATACTTATTTATACTATGATTAGAATTATCGAGTTTTTTGTTTCGTTTTTTATTGAGCACGGATTTACATCTTTTTGGGCAGAGCTTGTCAGTAGAGCTTCAATCTCCATACTTTTATTTATTTTTAGCTTTCTGATTTATTGGATTTCAAAAAAAGTAATCGTTAACATATTTACGAAAATCGCAAAAAAAACAAAATCAGATTTCGATGATCTTTTAATAAAAAACAAAGCGATAGATAGGATCTCATATTTATTCCCAGCGTTTTTTTTGTATCAGCTTTTACCAGAAACATTTTTTAACATAGAAAGCGTTTATGCGTTATTGAAAAACATACTTGAAGCCCTTGCTATTGTAATTATTATCAATTTAATCAGAGCTTTACTTAATACAGTCAAAGATTATATTAAAACCTTTCCATCATTCAAAGATAAACCCATAGACAGTTATATTCAAGTGGTTATGATTTTTCTTTGGTTTGTAGGAGGAATCCTGATTTTATCTGTTTTGACAGGTAAAGATGTTGGTACCTTTCTGACTACACTTGGAGCATTATCCGCTGTTTTACTTTTTGTTTTTAAAGATACCATCCTAGGTTTTGTCGCCAGCGTTCAAATTACGGTAAATGATACCGTACGAATTGGTGATTGGATCACCATGCCGGGGAATAATGCTGATGGAGATGTAATTTCTATCAGCTTGTCAGCTATTCAAATTCAAAATTTTGATAAAACCATTACCTCAATTCCAACCTATAAATTACTTTCAGACGCTTTCATCAATTGGCGAGGCATGAGTGATTCTGAAGGTAGAAGGATCAAAAGATCTCTTTTAATAAAGATTAGTAGTGTTCGGTTTTTAGAAACCAAAGAGCTTGATGAAATTGAAAAAATAGAGCGCATTAAACCTTTTCTTCAAAAAAGAAAAGCAGAAATAGAAGCCTCAAATGAAAACGGTAAAAATGATAAAAATCTGTTAATCAACGGTAGAAATTTTACCAATTTAGGACTATTTCGAAACTATGCAGAAGCATATTTAGAGGAGCACCCAATGATAAACTCAAACATGACAGTTATGTGTCGCCAGCTATCACCAACAGCACAGGGAATACCTTTGGAGATATATGTGTTTTGTGTCGATAAGGATTGGAAAAATTACGAATATATTGCAGCAGATATTTTTGATCATTTATTGGCCGCAACGAAGTATTTCAATTTAGAATGTTTTGAATTGTCTTTATATGATAATCTAAAATCCTAATGCTTCATAAAAAAAGGCTATTTTAAAAACAGCCTTTTTTATAAAGTAAATACTTGTCATTAGTTTATTCCTTGTCCATTAATATAGGGAGCTCCTGCAGCTTTAAGAGCTTTCTCAATTGGAGTAATAGAAGAATCAAGGGCTTCTACTTTCGCCTTAATTGTTGTTAGCATCTTTTTAGCAATTTCAAAACTCTTCTTATTTATGCCAGTTGGACCATAACTATTTTCCATACCATTCATTGCATTGTATAAATAACTCTGCATTGTTGCTGGATTTCGCTCCCCTATTTCGCTTCTAGAAGGACTACCAGAAAGCTTATTTATAGCATTGATTTCATTATCTAAAGAAGCGAGTTGTCCCTCAATTGGACCGGGAGCAATATTACTTCTAGACAAAGCTACTTTCAGAGCTTTATGCTTTTTGATACTTTCTGAAAAAACATCCTGAACCGCATTCATTTCCTTCATTAATTCTGTAAGGGCTACACGGAAGGAATCATAATCTTCGTAACTAGCTCCCTTCAAGACTCCTTCTCTAATGGGTTTAACTTCAAAGGAAATAGGTCCATCTAGAGGCGTAACTGAGCCCTCTTTTTCTAGGTGTAAAGAAGCTGAATAATTACCCGGAATTACCATTGCTCCTCCTCCACCATAACGTCTCCGCGAAGAGCCATCACTTGAAATTGCAAAAGGATTAAAATGAGTTAAATCCCAAGCAATACGATGGCTTCCTTTTGATGCCTTTTGAGACACTTTATTTATAATATTTCCTGCTCCATCATGAATTGTCAAAATCACTTTAGCTGTTGACTCTCTTCCTTCTGCATCAAGAGCATCCCATCCAGGAAAAGGGATATTAGAATTTTTTATTTTCTTCTCTTTACTAACTCTAATTTGTTTTTGAGTCTTATAGTCATCCGCTAAGTGATAGGTGAAAACTGCTCCAAATTCAGGGTTTTTGGCAAAATAATAATCGGCTCCTGTATTACCTGTATTACTTCTAGGCACAAACCATTTGGCTGGTCGTGGAGAAAATAATTTTCCTTTTTGATTTAAATTACTCTCCGTAAATTCTCGTAGTGCAGAATAATCATCCAACACGAAAAATCCCCTTCCGAAAGAAGCCGCTACTAAATCATTTTCACGTTTTTGTATTGTTACATCTCGGAATGAAATTGTAGGCGTGCCGGGAAGTTTTTGCCAAGAATCCCCTCCGTTTAAGGATGTATATACTCCATACTCCGTTGCAGCAAAAAGAAGATTCTTTTTTACGTTATCCTGAACCATTCTCCAAACTAAAGTTCGCTTAGGTATGTTGTTTGAAATTGACTTCCAAGTCAATCCTTTGTCCGTACTTTTATACAGATAGGGATTAAAATCACCTTCTTTGTGATTGTCAAGCGCAACATAAACTGTGTTCACATCATATAAATCTGCTTTAATATCATTGACAAAAGAACGTGCAGGCAGACCTAAATTAGTCACAGGAATAGCACGCCATGAATCACCCCCATTTTCAGAAACTTGGATAAATCCATCATCTGTTCCAGCATATAATAAGCCTTCTTGAATAGGAGATTCTGATAATGAAGTTATGGTGTTATAATTAGACATGGCTCCCACATCCCAAGCATTATCCCAACTTTGTTGACGCCCCATAATAGGAAGTGTAATTCTCTCTTCGTTTCTAGTCAAATCACCAGAAATAGGTTCCCAATCATCACCTCTACTTTCTGATTTCCAAACCCTGTAGGATGCAAAATACAAACGAGCAGGATTGTGAGGACTTACCAATATAGGTGCATCCCAATTAAAACGCTCATGAGGCTCCCCTGCTCTCGCTTGAGGCTGAACAGAAACTTGTTCCCCTGTCGTTAAATCTACGCGATGTAAACCACCTTGCTGGGTTTCAGCATAAATAATATCATTATAAACTGGATCTGTTGCCGACTGATGTCCATCTGCAAATAAGGTTTTATACCAATGTTTATTAGCGATTCCTTCTCGCTCATCAGTTGCAGAAGGTCCCCCAGCAGATCCATTATCTTGAGTACCTCCAAACATATGATAAAAAGGCTCTGCATTGTTTACAGCTACTTTATAAAACTGTGTCAAAGGAAGGTTTTTAATATACCTCCATGTTTTTGCAGAATCAAAACTCTCATAAATTCCTGCATCAGTTCCTAACATAATATAATTAGGATCCTCTTTTTTAAAGACGATTGCATGATTGTCAGAGTGCTTGTTACGCTCTGGTAGTTGAGAAAAGGTTTTTCCCCCATCTCCTGAAGTTAAAACACGAACATTCATTAAATACAAACGATCAAATTCATGTGGACTTGCATATAACTCTTGATAATAATGTGGACCTGTTCCGCCCGAAACAGTATTTGACATTTTAGTCCATGATTCTCCACGGTTAGCAGAGCGATATACACCCCCTTTTGTCCGATCCAATTCAATTGCAGCATAAACAACATCGGGTTGTTGAGGAGAAATTGTAATCCCTATCTTCCCCATATTAGATGAAGGCAAACCATTGGTTAATTTTCTCCATGTGTTTCCGCCATCATCTGAGCGATGAATACCAGAGCCAGGACCACCACCCATCAAAGCAGCAACCGTTCTATGTCTATCCCAAGTGGCTGCATATATTATTTGAGGATTTCTAGGATCAACCATGATATCAGTCACCCCTGTCCACTCATTGTTGCCTAAAACTTGCTTCCAGTTGGCTCCACCATCAGTGGTCTTGTACAAACCTCTTTCACCACCTTTACTCCATAACGGACCTTGGACAGCAACCCAAACAACATCAGAATTATCTGGATGTACAATAATTTCTGAAATATGTTCAGAATTTTTTAAGCCCATGTTTTTCCATGTTTTTCCGTCGTCAGTACTTTTATAAATACCGTCTCCATAAGCAACATGTCGTCCTCCTACATTCTCTCCGGAACCTACCCACACTGTTGAGGGATTACTCGGGTCAAGAGTTATACAGCCCGTAGAATAGGTTGATTGGTCGTCAAAAATAGGGGACCAAGTCGTACCCGCATTTTCTGTTTTCCATACTCCTCCTGAACCTACCGCCACATACCAAACATTTGAATTTTCTGGATGCGTGACAATATCAGCAATTCGGCCAGATAAAAAAGCCGGTCCTACATTTCTAAATTTAAATGCATCTAAAGAAACCTTTTTGGCTTCTGTTTTTTGATTTTTCTGCTTACGTTGTGCTTCGATTCCTTGAAATGGAAATAAAAAAGACACACATAAAATTGACATCAGTAATGACTTCATTTTTTAAATATTTAAGTTAAAAAAAAACAATTTACACTTTTATTTATTTTGATCTTTTAAACTTTTCTAACTTTTTTTAAGATCTTGTTCTTTTATCTTTTAACTATCAAAAAAAATGAAATACATCAACATCTTACTTTTTGTGTCTTTTCTTCATACGGGATTCTTAATTTCTGCTCAAAAATCTAAAAATGAAAATAAGCTAAAACCCATTGATTCTCTGACTAAAAAAATGACGAAACATTCTGGGCTAATCACTACATATCAAGAAGATGACAATGTGTTTTTAGAACTCTCAGATTCACTTTTGGAAAAGGATTTACTTATGGTAACTCGCTTTGTTCAACTTCCAGCTAATTATCAAGCCTATATAAATGCCGGGTCAAAAACAAGTCAACAACTTATCCATTTCAAGAAAAAAGGGAAACAAATTTTATTGACTCAAGAAAGTTTTGTGAATTTTGCTAACGAGGAAGATCCAATTTCACAGAGTGTGAAGTTAAACAACTTTCCTCCCATTTTAGCCGCTTTTCCTATCAAAAACAGTGAAGAAAATAGGTATTTAATCGATGTGAGCTCCTATTTCAATAATGATTCTCCAGGATTTAACATTATCAGAAAAAGTTTGAAAAAAGAATATAGTATTGGAAGTAATGATAGCAAGAGAAGTTTTATAGATTCCGTAAAATCATTCCCTGAAAATATTGAAATCCGACATACACTTACCTATAACTTAGGTAAGCCACCCAGAGGTAATACTGCGAACACAATGAGTTTTCAGGTAAATCATTCTATTATTGCTTTACCAGAAACTCCCATGTCTATTCGTTATTCTGATCAAAGAGTAGGCTGGTTTAGTTTAAATAAATACAATTATAGCTCAGATGCTTTAAAATCTGATAATATCAGAATTATACGTAGATGGCGATTAGAACCCACCAACCTTGAAGCCTACAATCGAGGGGAATTAGTCGATCCTATCAAACCTATAATTTACTATCTTGATCCTGCTACACCAATGAAATGGAGACCTTATTTCAAACAAGGAATTGAAGATTGGGCAAAAGTATTTGAGAAAGCTGGTTTTAAAAATGCAATTATTGCCAAAGATCCTCCAACAAAGGAAGAAGATCCTAACTTTAGCCCTGAAGACATACGCTATTCAACCGTTAGATATGTAGCAACTACGACACGTAACGCAACTGGTCCAAGTGTTTCGGATCCTAGAAGTGGTGAAATTATTGAAAGTGACATTATATGGTATCATAACCACTTGCGTTCTTACAGAAATCGCTATTTATTAGAAACCGGTGCTGCAAACCCAAAAGCAAGAAGTTTGGATACACCAGAAGAGGAAATCGGTGAAATGATGCGTCGAGTGATATCACACGAAATTGGACATGCACTTGGTTTACCTCATAACATGAAAGCCAGTTCAGCCTACCCAGTAGATTCTCTTCGCTCGGGAAATTTTACACAAAAAATGGGAATCGCTACCACTATCATGGATTATGCAAGATTTAATTATATCGCACAGCCAGGAGATGAAAATATACGTTTTGTTAGGCAATTAGGACCCTATGATGATTATGCTATCGATTGGGGATATCGCTATTTTTCGGATCAAACTCCAGAAAGTGAGAAAGTATTATTGAATGAAATGGTCGATAAAAAAAGCATGGACCCCGTGTATATGTTTGGCTCTGGAGGAAATGACCCCGATACTCAAACTGAAAACATTGGAGATGATCCTATTAAGGCAAGTGAATATGGATTAAAGAATTTGAAAATCGTCGCTAAAAATCTAGACAAATGGACCACAACCGAAGGTCAGTCCTATGATGATTTAAATGAACTTTACAATGAAATGATTGGTGTTTATCGAAGATACATCTACCATGTCATCAAGATGGTGGGAGGTGTAAACGAAACTCTTATGCGTAAAGGTCAAGATAACACTCCATATAAAAACCTAGACCAAGCATTACAAAGACAAGCTTTGGATTTCTTACATGTAAATTTATGGGATACGCAAAATTGGTTAATACAAAAATCTCTCGTTTCAAAGATTAAAGATGAAGGGAGTTTAAAACTGATTCAAAACCTTCAAATGAGTGCTTTATTTAGGATTCTAAGTGTCAATAATTTAAACAGAATTTTATCATCACACAACACACTAGTTGGACAAGGATTGCATCCTGATGAAATTTTAGATCACTTTTTTATTCATTTGATAGTTCAAACGAATACTTTGGATGATTCCTTTAAAACACTTCAAATACGATTTGCGGAGAGAATTCAAGAACTTTCAAAAGAAGAAGAACTAAACCCCAGAATCAAGACAAGTCTTGAAGCCTTTAAAAAAGAGATTTATAGTATTGCTAAGAAGAGAAGTAAAGCAGGCACAAAGGTGGAGAAAATACACTACACCTACTTAACCAAATTGACATCTGAATAAAATCATTATTTTATTTCTTTAAAGAAATAAAGTCTCAAGCACTTCAAAGGCAGCCTCTGCCATCCGGTTGCCTTTATGATCTAATAAAGGATTAATTTCACACACCTCAAGGGCGACAACTTTTTCAGTTGTTTGAATTCCTTTGATTATTCTTACAACCTCATCCACGTCAAATCCCTTGGAAACCGGAGTCCCGGTTCCATGAGAGATTAAGTCGCAGTCTAAAGCATCTACATCAAAGGTGATATAAATCATATCGACCTCCGATAACTGTTCTAAAGCTTCAGCAATACAAATCTCAAAACTACGGTGTCGCATTTCATGTACCCCATAGTTTCTAATCCCACAACGTTCTATAATGGCATCTTCTTGCGCCTCAGTATCTCGAACACCAAAATAAATCAAATGTTCTGGCTTTAAAATAGGTGAAACAGAACCCATATTTTTCATTTGCTGCCAGTCGGCTATTGTTTCATGACTAACATTGTTGATTTTTTGATCTGCATTATCATGACCTAAAGCTGCAGCAAGAGGCATTCCATGTACATTTCCTGAGGGAGAACTAAAAGGTGTATGTAAATCAGCATGGGCATCAATCCAGACTACACCTAACGTTTTTTCTGGAAAAGCACTTTTAATTCCTGCTAATGAACCTAAAGCCGAAGAATGGTCTCCTGACAAAATCAGCGGAAAAAAACCTTCCTTTAGTGCTTGCTTCGTTGCCAGTTTTAGGCGCTCACACTGTGCTGCCACAAAATTAATTCGTTTTGCCGTTGTATTTTTTACTTTGTCATAAACGGTTTCATTGTGAGTAGGAATGTCGATAAATGGATGACGATTAAAAAAATCATGTCCAGAGTTTATTGCAGCAATCTCTAGAGCATCAATTCCCATATCCGATCCACGAGTACCTGCACCAATATCTGATCTGTTTTTAAGGATTCTAATCGCGTTCATAAAAAGTGGATATGATTTAAAAATACATTCAAATTTAAACTTATTGCCGATTCCATTTTTTATATTTGGCAAAAATAATTTTTTATGCCTTTTTCTGATTTATACACCTCCGGATTTAAAACTCGTAATCGAGATCATTTTGCTGCAATCGTTCGTGTCGCCCTTGCAGACGGAATTATTTCTTCAGAAGAGGAAGCCTTCATCAACAGAACTGCTATTAATCTTGAAATTGATGAAAACGAAGTGGCAGAAATTAAGGCAAACATTAACGATTACCCAATCAACCCTCCCGCTTCAGAACAACGTAGACTTGAACGCCTATATGATTTAACGAGGATGGTTGTTGCAGATCATATTGCTGATGATGCTGAAAAAAAACTCATGCACCGACTTATTATTGGTCTGGGATTTCCTTCTGATAAAGCAAATGAAATTATTGAAAAATCAATTTCAGAAATCAACAAAGGAAGTGATGAAGAGGACTTTATAGCTTCGTTCCTTTAATTCTTTACTTAACCATTCTTCCTTTAATAACAATTGCTTCCCCCACTAGGGCGATACCACTATTAAATACAATTAGTGCAGCTGTACCCCAATAAAACCAATTAAAATCATTTTTAAACTTGTAGAGTATCGCTTCTCCTAATAAGGAAAGTCCAAAACCAAGGAGCAAGAGCCCTCCAACTGAATATAACCACCACTGTTTTTTCATTTGTGTAAACTTTTGAGTTAAATATTTAGATGAATCAAATAAATCACCTAAACAAAATTCATCAAAATTAATATTTATAAAAAAATTGTCTCTATCTATTTGGAATGAAATCGGTAAGTGTATAACCAATTTCTTCATCAGCAATCATTTCACTAATGTCAAAGTAAATATAAGTAGGGAAACCATACATAGAATCAAATTCCAAACTCTCTACTATTGGATTTTCAAGACGTTGATTTTTGATGTATTCAAAAAATTCATCAATGGTCATAAAAGTTCCAAATTCTGAATCCGCATAAGCAACCCCATCCACAGATTGAATTTGATTATTTTTTACTACTATAGCTTTAGGAAAGGTATATTCTGACATGCAATAACACGAAATTTGCAATGTAAAAGCATAATCCGTAATACCTTGCTTTTTCCATTTTTGCTCTTGTATTGAAACTTTATCTTCAAGAACGACCTCAGTGTTTTTTGTACATGAAAGTAAGATTGAGGAAACGATTGAAATAACTAATAATAGGGGTCTCATATAATTTATTTTAAAAAAGAAATACAAGAACTATGCCTTACTTTTTATCATAAATCACTTTCGATTTAAAATAAGATGCTATTCCTAAAACAACTACTATTACTGCTGCGTAATAGATGAAACTAGGGGTAATAATTTTATCACCACTGGCATAAGAATGCAAGCCTACAAGATAAAAATTCACACCAAAATAAGTCATTAAAATACTGGCAAAAGCAACCACACTCATTAGATTAAAAATCCAAGCACCACGCAAACCGGGAACAAGACGCATATGAATGACAAAGGCATACACCATAATACTAATTAATGCCCATGTTTCTTTAGGATCCCAGCCCCAATAGCGTCCCCAGCTTTCATTAGCCCACATACCGCCCAAAAAGTTTCCTATGGTAAGCATAATTAAACCTACTGTTAGAGCAAGTTCATTAATTATGGTCAATTCTTTAATTTGAAGTTTTATTTTTTGCTTGTTATTCTTATTCGCAACTAGCATTAGCAGTAATGAAACCCCACCTATAATCATCCCTAAAGCAAAAGGACCGTAACTTCCAACAATAACCGCTACGTGAATCATTAACCAATAACTGTCCAAAACAGGCACTAAATTAGCGATAGCAGGATCCATCCAATTCCAATGTGCAATCATTAAAATCATTCCTGCAACAAAAGCCGTAGAAGCCATGGTTAAAGCCGATTTTCGTCCAAAGGCTAATCCAAAAAATTGGGTTGCCCAGGCCACATAAATCATAGATTCATAGGCATCACTCCAAGGAGCATGGCCTGAAATATACCAACGGGCTATTAAACCTCCTGTATGCAATACAAAAAGCAAAACCATTATTGCTTTAAAACCGCCTACCAAAACAGAGATAACTTTGTTGGATTTAAAAATCTGTATTAGTAAAACGATAAAAAATAAAGTTCCTGCATAGATATACCAGCTGTACAGTTTTTTGAATATATCGTACTTGTTATAAGTAATTTCAGCTTTTACTCGATCTTCAGAAGGCAAGACCTCACTTCCAAATTTCTTTTGAAATCCGTAAATACTTTCCAATAAGTCGTTTGCTTGATCGTAGTCCTTATCTTGTTGTGCCAATCGTAAGGATTGAAAATAAAGAGGTAAAATATTTCGAACATACAGAGAGTCTTTCCCTGTAAAATTGGCTTCATTAAGTTCTGGAAAGGATACCCATTTGTTATTCTCATCATTAGGTAAGGGAAATATTCGCATGATTTTTCCTTCCAAAGCAGAATACAGTAAATTTACTCTTCGGTCTAATTCTATAAAATCTTTTTGAAACTGATTGGGAACAGAAGCACGATAAGCTGCTTCCAATTGTGGTGCAAGCTTGTAATTCCCCTGACTATCAAAAAAAGAAAGCAAAGGTGCATATTTTTCCTTTATCCCCTGGCCTGTAAGTTTTCGCAAACTATCATTTCCACGTTTTAAAAATATCATTGGCACATTATACCATACCGCTGGGTTATTCATAATAGACAACAACACTTGATCAGAATTTAATCCATTGTAAGTGTCACTTTTACTAACCTTTCTGAGTAATTCCGATGAAAAGGTGTTGGCGGGTTTCATTCGTCCTCCAGCATCTTGAATAATGAGTTGTCCAAATTTCTCTGCGTGATCAATAGAAAATGCATCTGCCTGGATAATAGAATCAAAATCAATGGCACTTTTTTGGTCGTGAGCATGCTCTTGCGCATGTACAGAAAGTCCTGACAAACCGATTAAAATGAGACCTATTGTAAGGACTTTCTTTTTAAGATTTATTTTCTCCAAAGAATTTGACAAATCTTTAAAACGTGTTTTTCCAATAAAGAAAATCCCTATCATACTCAAATACAACAGCATATATCCTGCATAGGTAATCCATGTTCCCCATCGGTCATGATTTACGGATAGAATAGTCCCTTTTTCATCCGGATTAAATGAAGCTTGAAAAAAACGATATCCTTGATGGTCTAAAACATGATTCATGTAGATGTCATAATCAAATGAGCTTTGGTCCTCAACCGTAACTTTACTCATAAATGATGCGTAACTTTTTTCTGTTCCAGGATATTTTTCAGCAATAAAGTCATTTAACTTTATAGCAAATGGGAGTTCAAATGACAAAGAGCCAAATTGTAAATAAAAATCCAATCCTCCCACACTTATTTTTTTAGGATCATTGATTGAACCTTTTCCTCCCAATAAAGTAATTATTTCTGTTTCACCTTCAGAGGCAACTTCAAGGCGAAGCGCATTTTGAATAGACTCACTCGGCTCCTCAGACTTTATAATGTCAAACTTCCCGCGAAGAGCAGGCTCTGGAATAACAAATTGAAAATTGGGCAGGGTATATAAAGAACGTAATTGAAGCGGGGTATCTACCTCTGCATCAAGCGTCCCTTGAAATTGATCTGCCATTCGCATGAATTGACCCGAAAAAGGAGAGTTGATCGTGTAAACCCCCTTGTCTAAAATAATGTTTATTGCGCCTTCTTGAGGTCTGTTTAGCGTAAATAATATATTATGAATATTGGCAATATCCCCTTCTTTCAAGTAGTGATCATGACGATTTCCATCTCCTGCTTCAACAATTTTCAAATAGCGTTCCCCAGTTTCGTCCAAAACCAAACCTTCTGTTGCATTTTCTAAAAAGTCAATGTAGGAAATACTAAAGGCTTGACCATTGAAATCATTTTCCCAACGGAATGTATTGTCAACATGTTCAGATAGAAGCAAGTCACTTTCCAATTTTTTCCTCCTGGGCTCCCCTTCCATTTCACCATCCACAAAAATAGTGAGATATGTTTTTTCAGATAAAAACTGATTTTCTGAAGCCCCTTCTCTTATTGGCATCATTCCTTCATAACCAATATATCGAGTCACAAAAGCTCCAAAGAGAATCAATAAAAAAGAAAGATGAAGCATTAATACTGCCCATTTTTCTTTTCTTAAAAGTCTGTATTTAAATATGTTTCCTGCAAAATTGATTGCCATAAAAACCATCAACAGTTCAAACCACCAGGCGTTATAAATCCAAATTTTAGCAGTATCAGTGCTGTACCAGCTTTCAATAAAGGTACCAAAGGCCATAGCCGTTGGATATAAAATAAAAAGCAGAGCAGTAAGGCGGGTGGAAAAAAGAATTTTAAACAGTTTGTCTTTCATCAAAATCATCTTCATTATTAGTACAAAGATACTGTTTGTGATCTAAAAAAACAGTGCCTTTTTTTGATTAAAATATAATTGTGTTCCTACAATTTTTTAGGATACTCGAATTGAAATTAGACTTAAAAAAAGTAGAAAATCAACCTTCCGTTCTCCAACCTCATTAAGGTTTAGTATTTTTACAACTTGACTATGAAAATTATATTACTTGGCGCTGGTAAATTAGGTAAACAGTTGTATGCTGCTTTTGTTAACCATCCCAAAATCAACCTTATCCAATGGTACCAGAGAGGTACTCTTACAGAAAGGAGCTCCGATGGAATTCCTATTACCTCTTCCCTGTCCAAAATTTATCAAGCTGACATATACCTCCTTGCTATTTCTGATGATTCTGTAGCGGAGGTAGCCCAAAAATTACCTTCTACCGCCCTCGTGGTTCATACTGCTGGTAGTGTTCAAATGAATGTAATCCCACAAAAAAGAAAAGGTGTTTTTTATCCCCTCCAAAGTTTTAGTAATAATCAACTAGTCGACTTTTCAACTATTCCCATTGGGATTGAAGCTACTGAGGAAAAGGATGTAACCTTGCTAATGGAGCTTGCTCAAACCATCGGTAGTAAACCGAAAATCCTTTCTTCTGAACAAAGAGAGATCGTTCATTTAGCTGCAGTATTGGTAAATAATTTCACAAATCATTTACTCACACAAGCAGCCAAACTCTGTGAAGCTCATAACCTTCCGTTTGAACTATTACGTCCGCTACTTATAGAAACTGTGCGTAAAACGGAACAAAGTACACCACACGAATCACAAACAGGTCCAGCGCTTAGAAACGACCAAAAAACATTAAGTCGCCATTTGAAACTCATTGAAAATCCTGAATTAAAAAAGATTTACATAACCCTCACGAGCGCTATTCAAAATCATTATGAAAATGAAAAATTATAAAACGTTACTTCCCAATATCAAGACTTTCATTTTTGATGTTGACGGTGTCCTTACTGATGGTAAAATATTAATTACCAATGAAGGTGAACTCCTTCGTTCTTTTGACACAAAAGATGGGTATGCCATGAAATGTGCTTTGGTTCAAGGATACAAAATTGCCATTATTACAGGAGGAAGAAATCAAGGTGTTGAAGAACGCTTCAAAGAATTAGGTGTATATGATATTTATATGGGAGCCCATCATAAATTAGATGCCTTCCAAGACTTGTTGGACAATTACGATCTTGATCCGGAGACCATACTGTATATAGGTGACGATGTTCCTGATATTCCTGTAATGGAGAAAGTAGGATTGGGCTGCTGCCCAGCCGATGCTGTATCTGACGTTAAAGCCATGGTTGACTATGTTTCTCATAAAAATGGTGGAGAAGGCTGTGTCAGAGAACTTATAGAACAAGTATTACGTGTCCAGGGAAAATGGCGTTTGGACATTGGTGCTGGAAAAGATTAATATGGATACCGGAGGATATAAAATAATACTTGCTTCAGGCTCTCCCAGAAGACTGAAATTTTTCGAGGAAATGGAAATTCCTTTTTCCAAGAAAGTAATTCCAATAGATGAAAATTTTCCTGATAATCTAAAAGGGGCTGAAATCGCGGAATACATTGTAAAAGAAAAGGCGGAACCTTTCAAGGCCATGGTCGAAAAGGATGAAATTGTTATTACAGCAGACACCATCGTTTGGAATAAAAATAAGTGTCTAGGAAAACCAAAAGATAGAGCAGAAGCAACTCAAATACTTCAATCCCTATCCAACGATACCCACCAAGTAATTACTGCAGTAGGATTTTTACAAAAAAACAAGTGGGAATGCATACATGAAATTTCCGAAGTTACTTTTGGTTTCCTTTCAGATGAGGCAATTCAAAGCTATATTAAATCAGGCTCTCCAATGGACAAAGCTGGTGCCTATGGAATTCAAGATTCCTTTGGCGTTCAAAATATTTTATCTATTTCAGGAAGCTATACTAATATCATTGGGTTGCCAGTGGCGCAAGTATTAGAAAAATTAAAAGAAATTATCAAGGAAGAATAAGCCATTTAAAAATTCCAAATACCTTCAAACCATGAAATATTCACTTTTTATCATCTTATTTATTGCTTTGGGATGTCAACCCAAGGAGAAAAAGGGACCCGTTGAACACTTCCCCCTTTCTAGTGATTTTAAAAACTATTGGTTTGATGGAACTGCAGAACTAAGCAGCTATCAACTGACTCAATCTCGTTATGGCTCTCCACGCGTTGGACAAGCCGTTTTGATTTATGTCACAGAAGATTTTCTCACCAAAGAACAGGTAAAAGCCAACAAGAAGTCCGAAGCCTCTCAATTGGTTTTAAAATTAAACAAAACAAAAAAATTTAACACAGGAATCTACCCCTACTCCATTATGACAAGCCTTTTTACGCGGTTGGGACAAACTAAACCATTGGCAAAAATTACTACTTCCGTTCAAGAATGGTGTGGACAAGCGTACAGCCAATTAAATCGAAAAGAAAATTTGGAAATCGCCAGTCACTCTTATTTTGAAGGAGAAGCAGATGAGAAATTATCGCTGCAAGAAATACTTACCGAGGATGAAATCTGGAATTGGATTCGGACGCAACCCGACCAATTGCCTTTGGGAACTCTCGAGATTCTCCCCTCATTTGAGTACATTAGATTAAAACATAAGCCTATTAAGCCCTATAAAGCAGAAGGAAGTCTGGAAAAAACAAATGAGCACAATACATTTCACCTCACCTACCCCGAGTTGAATCGACAGCTTTCGATTTCTTTTTCTAAAGAAATTCCCCATGAGATTATGGGCTGGGAAGAAAAAAATCTAAAAAATCCTGATCAAATCACTACCGCCAAAAGAATTAAAACACTTAAATTACCCTATTGGACTTTAAACAATTTAGGTGATGAACGTTTTAGAGATTCCTTAGGTTTAAAATAAATGAAATGAAAAAGACATACTTCTTATTTCTTCTGATTTTTGCTCAAAATCTTACTGCACAAAGCAGTGCTGAAATTTATAAAAAATTAAAAAAGTTAAATACCCTTGGGTCTGTTCTTTATGTTGCAGCACACCCAGATGATGAAAATACTCGCCTAATTTCTTTATTTTCAAATCAGTACAATTATAGAACGGCATACCTGTCGATGACTCGTGGGGATGGCGGGCAAAATTTAATCGGCACCGAATTAAGAGAAAGTTTAGGATTAATTCGTACCCAAGAACTTTTGGAGGCTCGCAAATTAGATGGGGGTCAACAATTTTTCACCACAGCCAATGATTTCGGGTATTCCAAACACCCCGATGAAACACTTGCTATTTGGAACAAAGACGAGATTTTAGCACAAATTGTGTATCGCATTCGCTCCTTTCAACCTGACATAATTATTCATCGCTTTGACCACAGAACTCCGGGAAGCACGCACGGACACCACAGTAGCTCAGCTATTTTGAGTAAGCTTGCTTTTGATTTAGCAGGGAACCCAAATGCATACCCTGAACAATTAAAAACAGTTTCCGTTTGGCAACCCAAAAGACAATTTTACAACACTTCATGGTGGGCCTATGGGAGTAGAGAGAAATTTGAACAAGCTGACAAAACCAATATGATTACGATAGAAAGTAATCCAATGGACCTGGTGTTGGGTCGAACAAATGCAGAGGTAGCTGCAAAAAGTCGAAGCCAGCATAAATCTCAAGGTTTTGGCAGTAGTCCTGAATTTGGAAGTCAAGAAGAATATTTAGAACTCATCAATGGAGCTGCCCTAAACAAAAATGATCCATTTGCTGGAATCGATACCCAATGGAGCCGCGTTACAAAGGGAGGAAATATTGGTGGGATGGTAGAAAAAGTACAAGCAGATTTTGATTTAGAAAAGCCCTACACAATTGTACCACAACTCCTTCAGATATACAATAAAATCAAAAGTCTTGAAAATTCCCATTGGCGTCAGATAAAACTTGAAGAAGTAAGTAGTTTAATCCAAGATTGTTTGGGATTACGATTACAATTTAACACCACCCAACCTACTGGGGTGGCCAACACAGAATTATCCATTAACCTAAAAGCTATTAATCCAAGTCCATTGAAAGTTTCCATTTCAAAAATTGAAGGGGCAGTAAACTTAAATCTTAATGAAAATTTAGCCCCCAATAAAACGTGGTTGAAAAGAGAAAAAATTAACTTGCCAGATACTCAGACAACTCCTTATTGGTTATTAGAAAAAGGAGATATTGGAAATTATAAAGTTAATGACAAAGTATTAAAAGGTCTCCCAGAAACACCTAATCCCATTCAAGCTATTTTTCATTTGACAGTAGAAGATACTTCACTAAAAATAGCGATTCCGCTATACTATAGAACCACCGATCGTGTAGCAGGTGAAGTTGCTGAAAATTTTCAATTACTTCCCAAAATAACTACTCAACTGGATGAAAGTCTAGTTTTCTTTAATGATGAAAACAGTAAAAAAGTACGCTTATCAGTTACTACTCATTCTGCTAATTCTAAGGGAACTGTAAAACTGAACACACCTTTGGAATGGAAAGTAAGTCCTGAATCTCAATCATTTGATATTTCGATGGCAGGTGCTTCGCAAGAATTCAACTTTGAAGTCACTCCTCCTAAAGGAACTACAACAGGAATATTTAGCGCTCTTGCAACTGTAGAAAATCAAAACTATGGTATGCAATTACAGGAGATTGAATATCCTCATATCTCGAAGCAATATTTAGTTTCTCCCAACGAAACCAAGGCAGTAAAAATTGATATAAAAACAAATGTTAATCATATTGCATACTTAAAAGGAGCAGGGGATAAAGTTGCTGAGAGTATACGAAACATAGGAATTAAAGTGACCGAGTTTGACACAGAAGAATTACGTTTAGAAAATCTAATTGGTTTTTCTACTCTAGTAGTTGGGATACGAGCTTTTAACGTGCATAAAGACTTAGCTTTTAAAAATAAAATCCTTTGGGAGTATGTAAAACAGGGAGGAACAGTAATTGTGCAATACAACACCAGCCGTGGCTTTGATGGAAACATTGCAGGTCCTTATCCTATTGAATTTTCAAGAGATCGTGTGACAGATGAAAACGCAGAAGTCACTTTTTTACAACCTAAGCATCCACTACTCAACACCCCAAACAAAATTACAGCTACCGATTTTGAAGGGTGGGTACAAGAACGGGGATTATATTTTTCAAGTTCTTGGGATGCAGCCTATCAACCGCTTTTATCCATGCAAGACAAAGGAGAATCTCCAAAACAAGGAAGTTTACTAGTTGCAGATTATGGCAAAGGAAAATTCATTTTTACAGGACTTAGCTTTTTTAGAGAATTACCAGCAGGCGTTCCGGGGGCCTATCGTTTATTTATCAACTTAATTTCGTACGGTCAATGAAACGATCTACCTATTTCATTTTAATCTTTTTGAACCTCCTCTACTGGATCGGTTTTTATCAATTTATGATTACCTATAGCTAATGCAACTACTGGACTGGATCATATTGGGTGCCACCCTGGCTTTTATCGTTTTATATGGCGTATGGAAAAACAACAGCCATAAAAATATAAACGAATACCTAAAAGGCGGAAATGAAGCACGCTGGTGGACCGTAGGTTTATCCGTAATGGCCACACAAGCAAGTGCTATCACTTTCCTATCCACACCAGGGCAGGCGTTTCATGACGGAATGGGATTTGTGCAGTTTTATTTTGGACTGCCTTTTGCTATGCTCATTATTTGCCTCTTTTTCATTCCCGTTTACCACCGTCTGAATGTCTATACTGCCTATGAGTTTTTAGAAAAACGTTTCAACCTTCAAGTGCGTACCCTAACGGCCTTATTATTTTTAGTTCAACGCGGACTGGCAGCGGGAATTACCATCTATGCCCCTGCTATAATTTTGAGTGTAGTATTGGGTTGGGATTTAAAAATAGTCGTGTTGATGGTAGGGACTTTGGTAATTACCTACACTATGATTGGAGGAACAAAAGCCGTAAACGTTACCCAAAAGCAACAGATGTTTATCATCTTCTTGGGCATGTTTATCGCTTTTGGATTTATCATATACCGATTTCCTGAGGGAATTGGATTTAACGAAGCCCTCCACCTTGCAGGAAAAGCAGGGAAATTGAACGTTTTGGATTTTAGCATTGACCTCAACAGTCGTTATACTTTTTGGAGTGGCCTTACGGGTGGTTTATTTTTGGCATTATCCTATTTTGGAACGGATCAATCACAAGTACAACGGTACCTCTCTGGAAAATCTCTTAAAGAAAGTCAAATGGGGTTGATCATGAATGGGATTTTAAAAATTCCCATGCAATTTTTCATTCTCTTAGTGGGTGTCATGGTTTTTGTGTTTTATCAATTTGAACCTGCTCCACTAAACTTTAATCCCAAAGCCATTGCAGCCGTGCACAATTCTGAGTCTGCAGCAGCGTTTAGTCAATTGGAAACAGAAAATCGCAGCACACAAAATGACATTAAAACCTTACTCCTCAACGCCATAGATGAAGCTGATTTTCAACAGCAACTGGAGCAACTTACACAAACCGAAAAAATACAGCGCCAAAAAGCAAAAGAGTTAATTACTTCAGTTGATCCCACACAAGAAACAAATGATAAAGATTATGTCTTTATCTCTTTTATTTTAGGGTATCTACCTACAGGATTGATTGGTTTATTATTGGCAGTAATATTTTCTGCTGCCATGAGTTCTACCGCCTCTGAGTTGAATGCCTTGGCCGCAACAACTACCGTAGATTTATACCAACGGAATGTTCAAGAAAAAACACCCGCTCACTATGTTACGGCGTCCAAAACATTTACCCTTATATGGGGAATCATAGCGATTCTTTTTGCTAGTGTAGGAAATTTATTTGAAAACCTGATTCAATTGGTAAATATTATTGGCTCGGTCTTTTACGGTACTATTCTGGGGATTTTCTTAGTTGCTATCTTTATTAAATACGTAGAGGGTAAAGCGGTTTTTTGGGCTGCTCTACTTTCTGAAGTCATTATACTATCACTCTTTACTTATGATGTGGTAAGCTTTCTTTGGCTGAATGTAATTGGAGCAGTGCTGACAGTACTTTTTGCTTTAATACTACAAGTGGTGATTGGGAAGAAATAAGTTGTTCTTTTAATTAAACAAAATGTAAAGACGTTAAGAAGTTAGAAACCTCTTTGTAAAAGGAATCTTCTTACTTTAGCACTTCATGGAGAAGAATAAAAAAGTTGCTATTATTGGTGGAGGGGCTGCCGGTTTTTTTGCTGCTCTTTCTGCAAAACACCATCATCCAGGAGCATCCGTTAGTCTGTTTGAAAAAACATCTAAAGTACTCAGCAAAGTAAAAATTTCTGGTGGTGGCCGCTGTAATGTGACCAACGCAACTTATGACATAAACACGCTATGCAATGCCTATCCCAGAGGTGGAAAGCAGCTAAAAAACATCTTTTACCACTTCAACACAACCGATACCCAAGCGTGGTTTGAAAATCGAGGAGTACCTCTAAAAACGGAACCAGACGGGAGGGTGTTTCCGGTATCCAATCAATCGCAAAGCATTATCGACTGCCTAGAAAGTGAAGCAAAAAAACTAGGCGTAGACATTATCTATCAAGCTGCAGTAAGCAGCCTTACAAAAGAAGGGGAAACATGGAAAATACACTTCTCAAAAGAGCCTCAGGAACAGCTTTTTGATGCTGTTATTATCGCTACTGGGGGAAGTCCTAAACTACAAGGATTTCAATGGCTCAAAGATCTAGGGCATACCATCGCTCCCCCACTCCCCTCGCTTTTTACGTTCAACATACCAAAAAATACCATAACGGAACTAATGGGGGTCGCAGTAGAGAACGCCAAAATAAAAATCAAAGGTCATAACATTGAAACTGAAGGAGCCCTATTAATAACACATTGGGGCATGAGTGGTCCAGCCATACTAAAAGCCTCTGCTTTTGGTGCTCCTGCACTTGCAGGATGCCAATATAATTTTGAAATTCAAGTGAATTGGATAGGAGAACGAAATACAGAATTACTTTTTAATCGATTACTAGCCTGTGCGCTGGAACATCCCCAAAAATCAGTCAGTAAGCAAAAAGCATTTCCATTACCTCAGCGGTTATGGCACTATATCATTGATAAAACAGAAATATCAGCTGATAAAAAATGGATTGATTTGGGTAAAAAGAAAGGAAGACACTTGGCTGAACTTCTCGCTAATGATGTATATACCGTTTCAGGTAAAACTACTTTCAAAGAAGAGTTTGTAACCTGTGGTGGGGTTACACTAGACTCTATTCATTTAAAAACAATGGGAAGCAAAACTCATAAGGGACTTTATTTTGCTGGTGAAGTACTCAATATAGACGCCATAACAGGAGGATATAATTTTCAAGCAGCCTGGTCAACTGGTTTTATTGCTGGTCAACTTGGGTAAGATATTAAATAAAAAACCCTCCATAGGGAGGGTTTTATTTATTATGAAATTATTCATATTAATTGTCTTTTCCTGCTAAATCAAAAGTTCCTTTTTCTGTATCAACATGACCAATATGCAAATAAATTTGGTCTTCATGTGATCCACTAACTAGACTCCAGAATGTTTTTCTAGATTCAGCTAAGCTGTCATCCTGAGGAGCAGAGTTGGTAACTGATGTTGAAAAGTCAACCAATGAATTATAACATTGCCATACTTCAACTTCATGTCCAGAACCCATAAAATGATATGAAACGCCACCTGAAATTGAAGTATTTGAATCTACTTCAGGTTTGATTCTCCAATCAAAAAAGGCATTTCCCATTTTGACCCAGTTTCCAGAAGAATTATATTTTCCAACTACCATAACAAAGGGAATGTCAAAATTTACATTCTCTGCAGACAAAACAGATGTTGGACTTGAAACCCTCACTTCATCTGTGTGTCCATCAGAAAAAGCTCTGTATTCTATCCATTCCTTTTTTGTCGCTTCTTTTGTTGCCTCATCTTTTATAGCATTAATACTATTATTAATGTTTTCTAAAAAAAGATCAGAATCAGCATGGAAATCTTCCATTGAATTAAACTGCTCATAAATAACAAATGTGTGTCCTGAACCATACCAATGCCTAAAAAGCCAATCACCCGTATGTTTTCTGTTTTCTCCTAGAGACATATCTGTGAATTTTTTGTGTAATTCAATAAAGCGTGGTACTTCAGAAGCAGCAACATCGTTTATGTAAGTTGCTGAATGATAAACTCTATCCGTTTGTGCGCTTGTAACGTAAAAGGACAAAGTAAGTGTAAGTGCAATAAAAATATTCTTCATTTTAAAATGATTTATGATTAATAAATCAAATTTACACATTTATAAAATGATATGTTTGAAATTTAAAAAAAACGACTAAGCAAGATAAATACGGACAAAGGTTTTAAAGGAATTGGGTTTTGACCCCAAATTCTTTACGCATTATTGGAAAAACAGAAAGGGGGAGGTTTATCTATTTGTTTATGAATATGGGTTTTTAAAAAAAGACGAAAATGGAAAAGATAAATATGTATTGGTCATATGGCAAGATTATATGAGTTAAGAGTTTCTAAAACTTTAAAACCCTTTGATATTAAACGTATGTAAATGATAAACCTATTCGGTTTTGTATTCGCTTATTTTTTTGAATTTATCTCAAGTAATTCTATCCTAGCACTTAATCCTTTTATTATGTTTTCCAAGACGTCTACCCTTTTTTCAAATTGCCCTTTAGGCTCCTCTTTTTTTTCCTTTACAAGCATTTCCTCCTCACCGTACATAATCCATTTAATATTGTATTGGGGAAACTCCTTTGAAAACGATATGAGGTTTTCCAACGTTACTCCGTTTCTGCCGTTTTTTAGGTTGTAAATTTTTTGAGAACCTAGTTCCCTTATACGACGTCCAATTTGTGAACCGTTAAGCCTCGTGTCATCAATTGCTAGTAAAAAACGTGTTCTTATTTCTTCTATTGTGCTTTTTTTGGATAATTCTGTTTGATCCTCCATGGTAGATTTTGGGTTTTGAATATTGCTTCATTTTTAGTGAATCGTATTCGGTAGCCTTGGTTCGTAAAAAAAAATCATTGATTTTCATACTTAAAGTGTTGAAAACCAATGACTTGTTTTTGTAGCGAGAGGGGGGCACGATCCCCCGACCTCCGGGTTATGAATCCGACGCTCTAACCAGCTGAGCTACCTCGCCATTTTGGGTGCAAATATAGGATATAAAACTGATAGAAAAAACTGACGGTAAGAAACATTAGAAGGAATTTATCGTGTAGATAGCACCTTCAATTGTTTTATGTAGTTTTTAGAATACAACCCATTGAAAAAATAATGAAAACATTATTTTTCACCTTTTCTCCCCTAATAAGGCAATAAATTTTTTACCAAATAAAGACCTTTTAGCTCTTTTGGAAAGGTGATTATATAAAATCTCTGAATCCAGTTGAGCAGTTATGTATACAATCATATCCGCCCCTGCTTTTTTGATTGCAACTTTGCCAATCGTACTGATTAGTTCTCTTATACTTCTTGAAGATTTGAATAGGTCCCTTGAATTTAATTCATTATCATTTATAAATACTCTTAATGGACCACCAGAATTCTGATCTCAACATCTTTCTTAAAAACAGGTTTCTATCTTTAAAGGAACAGGCTGAATTTTCTACGTAAATTTCTGGAATTATTTTTGCAGTATTTATAACCCCTTCTAAATTGATACTTTTCCCTTGTTGACCAAAAAGAAAAAAGTGTAACTAAGAAAACACCCATAAAAATTAAATTTTTCAAAATTGAATTGATTTATTGAATTTTTGAAATAATAAAAAATATTTTAAACAATGAATCAAAGCTATTGTATTTAGGCTATCAAATCTCAATGTTGAACCGCAAGGCAATAGGGTCATTATAAAAATAATTACAAATCACATGTTGAATAATCCTTTTTAAAATATCATAAAATAAATATGCTCCTTGCACTTTTTTCAATATATTGGGAACTTGAAAAAAACAACATGAGCGATAAAAAAAGCTACTCTATAGAATATGATTTCCACTCTTCACCACAGTTACTGTTTCAGTATCTGTCTACCCCTTCTGGACTCTCAGAGTGGTTCGCAGATAATGTGAATTCTAGAGGAGAACTTTTTATTTTTATTTGGGATGACTCGGAAGAGCAAGCCAAATTGATTCAAAAAAAGAACAATGACAGAGTTCGTTTTCAATGGCAAAATGATGAAGAAGATTTTGATCAATATTATTTTGAATTTAAAATTCAAGTAGATGAAATCACCAAAGATGTTTCTCTGATCATTACAGATTTTGCAGAGGAAGATGAAATAGAAGAGTCCAAAATGCTCTGGGATAATTTAGTTTCCGATTTAAAACAGGTCCTTGGTGCCAGTTAATCGTCTCCTATGATCAACTGTAATGGGAACTTAGTTTCAAGTCTTTCAAAGGGTGATGAGGCAGTTATTAATGGTTTATTTAATGGATTTTCAATAGAAGAAAAACTGCGTAGTTCTAAAGGAAATGTTCTGCTCTGGGAAACCCATTATTTCAGAATTATTGCTGCCCTTAGAAGACATCGCTTTAGGATTCCAATGGAATTTACCATGGAATATTTGAAAAACGAAATTCAAAAAACAATTGAACAAAACAACTCTTCGTTTGAGGAACATTTGATCCATTTTAAATTTATAAAAAGTGACAAAAGTGTCTTTTTTATCATTATGGTGGAAGAGGCTACTTCTTTTTTTAAAAATCCTGAAACTACCTTTGCTATAGATTTGTATAAAGAAGAATGGATCGCTAGCGGCTTTTTCTCTAATTTATCAAAAACCAATGAGTCCTTACGAATAATTGCTGATGCCTATGCATTTGAAAATGGTTTGGAAGATTGTGTAATGCTCAATGATCAAAAAAATCTTGTAGAAGCTACTTCAGGAACACTATACCTAATTCAAGGTGCTGAAATATTAACTCCTAATTTAGATTCTGGATGTCAAGATTTTGCAATCAGAACTGCTTTCAATCAGTGGGTTGGAAAAGAAAACAACAAATTTACTTTGATTGAAAAAGCCATCAATCCTTTTGAACTTCAAAAATCAGATGGACTTATTCTTCTCTCAATTGAAAAAGGAGCTCAGAATGTTACCCATTATCGAAAAACGGCATACACCCAAGAAAATGTGAGCTCTGTTTTTAAAATTTTCTTAGAAAAGTTAGATTAATTCCAACTGGGATTTTCTGGAGCGTTAGACCAGATTAAGTATTTACCCCCTAAGGCGTTCATTTGATCCCTCCACAAGTCTGAGGAAGGGTTTTTAATCCATTTAGATTCTAATGAGGCATCTCCCAGTATCCAAGATTCACTTTCGATTTCTTCTTCCAGCTGCTTCTCTCCCCATCCTGTATATCCTAAAAAGAAACGAATCTGATCTTCTTCAAGTTTCTTACTATTAATTAACTCGATGACTGTCTTATAATCACCGCTCCAATAAAAATCTTTGTTGATAGGTATGCTATTTGGAATCAAATCAGCAGCACGGTGAATAAAAAAAAGACTATCCTGTTCTACAGGGCCTCCAAAATAGACAGGAACTTTTATAGCTATTCCATCCATGACTTCGTCCAAAGTATAGTCTAATTTTTTATTGAGAATAAATCCAACCGTTCCAGATTCTTTTTGATCTACCAGAAGCACAACAGACCTTTGGAAATTAGCATCTCCAATTATAGAGGGGGTTGCAATAAGAAATTTTCCTACATTCATTAATTCTAAGGTATAAAAAAAGCTCCACAAGGGAGCTTTTATATAAATCAAATGTGATGATTTAGTTTACTGAACCAGATAATTCAGCACCTGCTTTAAACTTCACAACGTTTTTAGCTGCAATTTTGATAGTAGCTCCTGTTTGAGGGTTTCTTCCGTCACGAGCAGCTCTTTTAGATACTGACCAAGATCCGAATCCAACTAGAGAAACACGTCCTCCTTTTTTAAGAGTTCCACCTACGCTGCCTAAAAAAGATTCTAATGCTTTTTTTGCTGCTGCTTTTGAAATGCCAGCGTCGGCTGCCATTGCGTCTATTAATTCTGTTTTGTTCATAATGTTTTATTTTATAAGGTTATTAAACAAATTTATATGGATTTTGGTAGGAGCAAACAAAATCTGAAAAAAATACACGATTTTGTTGATAAGTAAGGGGTTTTGTTGATAATGGCAGCCATATTTAGGCTAAAACCCTCGCATTTTGATCAAAGGAATAGCCATTTAACAGGGCAGCTGCGGACATGCGTTTCTTATTGGGGAGTTGAACTTCGATACAATTTAGGTACCCTTCCTTGGTTGCAATCAAGATTTTATTTTCTTTTATCAAGATAGTTCCTAATGAGTCTGAGTGGCTTTCATGCAAAGCTGAAGCCATGAAAATTTTAATTCTTCCCTCTTCTCCTTTATTACTATAAAAGGACCAAGCTCCTGGGTAAGGACTTAATCCTCTTATTTTATTAACCAGATTGACTAATGAATCGTTCCAATTCAAGCATGTATTCTCAGAAGTTAACTTTGGAGCTTCATTTTCGTTTCCAGTGATTTGTTGCGCCTGAGGCAACAAACTCTTTTCGGTTAATCCAATTAAGGTTTCTATTATCAAAGGAGCTCCTATACTCAACAACTTGTTGTGCAAGACTCCTAAAGTATCCTCCGTTTCAATCTCAATTTCTTTTTGAAGTAATATAGATCCCGTATCGATTTGCTCATTAATTAGAAACGTGGTTACGCCCGTTTTTGATTCACCATTAATCAATACCCAGTTAATTGGAGCTGCACCCCTATAATTTGGAAGTAATGACGCGTGTAAATTAATCGTTCCTACAGAAGGAACTTGCCAAACTAACTTAGGTAGCATTCTAAAAGCAACCACCACTTGAATGTCTGGAGAGAGTTTTTTTAAGTGTTCTGAAAAAGAAGGATCCTTTAGATTCTCAGGTTGTAAAATGGGCAACTGTTGCGCTTCACTATAAATCTTTACTGCAGAAGCATTTATTTTCTTACCACGTCCAGATTTTCGATCTGGAGCAGTAACAACTGCAAGGATAGGAAAACCTTCAGCCACTAATTTTTCTAAACAAAACTGAGCAAACTCCGGGGTACCAAAAAATATGATCTTAGGTAATGTTCTTTTTTTACTCATGGTTCCAATAGTATTTTTGCATTTCTACTTGTTTAATTTGTTGTTGGCTCAAAAGTGTTTCCAAAACATTTTTCAACGCCAAAGGTTCAAAATACAACTTTTGCTTAAGTTCTTGAATAGTGTGTGGTTGCACTTTCAACAAATCAATTAATTTATTTTTAAAATCAGGTTCAACCTCAAATTCCTGAACACAGGATAAAGAAGAACATTGATGACAATTTTCTGAAGGGTTCATTCCAAAATAGTTCAAAATTTGGTTACGCCTGCACGAATCATTATTAAACGCAAAAGAGATCATTGCCTCTACCTTCAATTTCTTTTGATTATAAAGGATTTTCGCATTCTCTAATACCGGTTTAATTGTGTATTGATCCTCTCTTGGTGTTTGAGGTACAATATAAAAATGAGCACTAGGAATTGAATACTCAATAAAACCATCTTGTTGAAGCTGCTCCAGTATAGCTGAAAATCTACTTTTTGAAAGTTTTAGGGGAGTACATATTCTAGCGGGTTCTACCAGAACACTTTCTGTAAAAAAGTAGGGATATTGTCGCATCAACAGTTCCAATACCTGAGCCGAAGTGACTTGTTGACTAATAAAATCAGTCGCTTGGTTAGTCGAACACTTAGATTTAATTTGAATATACTTTTCTTGAATCGTTTTAAAAGAGATAATTCCCTCACGATCAAATTGTTCCAAACAATGAAAGGTCTTACGCCTATTTCGCTGGTATCGCGAACAAAAACGATCAAAATCCATGATAAATAATTCGTCTGCCCCTTCTCCATAAGCGATTTGAAAAAAATTGCACACGTCTTTGTAAGTAGAGGTAAGTTCCTTGTCGGTAGGGAGATAATTTAAAAATTGATTTTTTAGTTCTTCGGAATCACCGTCATGCAATAATAAAAAAGCTTTCGCCTTTTTACCGTCTCTTCCTGCCCTACCTGTTTCTTGATAGTAATTTTCAAGACTTTCCGGAAGCTGCATGTGAATAATAGTTCTCACATCTGCTTTATCAATCCCCATTCCAAATGCAGTGGTTGCAGTCATGTGTGGTGTTAAACCTTGTTGCCAATGTTGAAGCTTTAATTTTTTATCTTCAGCAGACAGACCTCCATGAAAAAAGTCAGAAGAAATGCCTGATTCTGAAAAAAAACGAGAAAGTTGTTCAGATTGTTTCCGGGTATTACAATAAGTTATACTACTCCCCTTATGGTATTTCAAAATCTGAGCAGCTGTATTATATTTATCTTCTGTTTTCCAAATTTTATATGCCAAATTAGGGCGCTCAAAAGATTGTTGAAATACATGAGGAGCATGAAACGCTAATTGACTTTGAATATCAATTATAACCTTGGGGGTTGCAGATGCGGTAAGGGCTAAAATGGGAAGATCAGGAAATACAGTTCTTATTTTACTTATTTTTCGATAGGCAGGTCTAAAGTCATGCCCCCATTCAGAAATACAATGCGCCTCATCTACCGCTATAAGTGACAAAGGTGCTCTGGAAATCTGCTCAAGAAATAGTTCGTTTGTAAGTCTTTCTGGGGAAGTGTAAACCACCTTATAATTACCATAAATACAATTGTCTAATTGTTGTGAAAGAGGCAAACTGTTTGAATGAGATTCAAAATACATTGCCTTGATCCCTTTATTTTCTAAACTTTTCACCTGATCTTCCATCAAAGCAATCAAAGGAGATACTACTAGAACTGTGCCTTCCTTAAGGAGTGCGGGCAGTTGATAACATAAAGATTTTCCTCCACCTGTTGGCAATAAAGCTAGGGTGTCATTTCCTTCCAGTACAGAGGTTATAATTTCATCTTGCAAGGGCTTAAAAGTTGAGTAACCCCAGTATCTTTTTAGGAGTTCCTTCTTATCCATTCCAATCATTTAAATATTCCAAAATAAAAGAGACACGTTCTTCAATACTAACGTTAGGAACAAAAACTACAGGATGATCTTGAAAATAAATTTTTTTAATAAACGAAAAATACAATTGCGCTTCATCAAAAGTTTCCATTCTTTGGGCATCCGATTTATAAATTGACTCCCAGGGTTCTAATAAAAAAACAAGATCATACTTAAACGCTCCCACCAACTCTTCCCAATATGTGCTAGCTTCCCCTAATGCATTTAGATATGCATAGGTGTCATGTATACCACGATCGAAAAATACATACGGTTTTGTGGGTTCTACTTTTAATGTATTTGCTGTTTCAAACTGCTCTTTTCGACCTAAAAAAAGACGCTCACTGAATTCATGTGGATCTGAAAGGAAAAAATTGGCTTTCCCTTTCGCCTTTCCTTCTTCTATAATCGTTCGAGAGAACTCTTCAAAAACATTATATCCATTAGCACTAAGCACTTCAATAACACTTGTTTTACCTGCTCCCGGACTTCCGCTAATGACTATTTTTATGTTCCGCATAAAAGCATTTTTTAACAACTTTAAAACAAGTATCTTTACACAAAAGTAATCGCCTTGTCGCAAAACGATACTAAGTCAGAAGAATTTTATTTAAGATTTAGCGAACACCTAGCTGAATCGCAATCATGGCCTGGAATTTATATGTTTAAATTTGTAGTGAAATCAGAGTCACCAAATTTAAATGCGTTAAAGGCACTTTTTGATTCAACAAAAGCTAATTTTTCAGAAAAATTATCTTCAAAAAAAACGTTTACTAGTTTGACCATCAAAATAAACGTAAATTCCCCCACAGAGGTCATCAATATTTATAAAAAGTCAAGTACACTTGAAGGTGTAATGGCTTTGTAATTTTAACCAAAAGTAGTGTTGATTCAATTGAATTTATTATTTTGCATCATTATTACACTACACTTAGCAACTAGCAACCCTTTTTTATGGAAACCTTGCAGTACAACACAAAGCGCAAGCAATTAATTATCCCGGAATACGGAAGACACATACACATCATGATTGAACAAGCCATGGCTGAATCTGATGCTGTTGAACGCAACAAAAAAGCAAAAGCCATTATTGGTGTAATGGGAAATCTCAATCCACATTTACGAGATGTTCCTGATTTCCAGCATAAACTATGGGATCAATTCTTTATCATGGCCAATTTTGATATCGATGTAGACAGTCCTTTTGAGAAGCCACAAGCCGAAGTATTGGCAGCAAAGCCAGGTAAATTAGCCTATCCTCAAAATTTTCCCAAATATCGCTTTTATGGAAATAACATCAAACGCATGATTGATGTAGCTTCGAGTTGGGAAGAAAATGAACTTAAAGAGGTTTTGATATTTACTATTGCAAACCACATGAAAAAGTGTTTTCTAGGTTGGAATAAAGACACCGTTGAAGATGCAGTCATATTGGCTCATCTAGACGAACTTTCCAATGGAAAACTCAAAGTAGCAGCAGCACAACTTCCCTTGACTGACTCTGGTGAATTATTGAAATTCAAAACCAAAAATGGTAATGGTCCCAAAAGTAACATGAAGAAAAACCCTAAAAGAAACAACAGAAAACGATACTAAATAATCCATGGAATCATTTGTTATTGAAGGCGGCCAACCTTTAAAAGGTTCAATTACTCCACAAGGAGCAAAAAATGAAGCGTTACAAATCCTATGTGCCGTTTTACTTACCTCCGAAGAGATTAATATTCACAATATTCCTGACATTGTAGATGTCAACAAGCTAATTCAACTTCTCAAAAATTTTGGCGTGAAAGTTGAAAAAATAAGCAAGGGTAGTTATCGCTTTAAAGCAGATGCTGTTGACTTAGATTATTTAACCTCAGATCAGTTCAAAATTGACGGGAAAGGGCTTCGTGGCTCAATCATGCTTGTTGGTCCTCTTTTAGCTCGATTTGGCAAAGGTAGCATTCCAAGACCCGGGGGAGATAAAATTGGAAGACGTAGATTAGATACTCATTTTGAAGGTTTGATAAAACTAGGAGCATCGTTTAACTACAATAAAGAAGATTATTTTTATAGTGTTGAAGCTAAAAAATTAATCGGTACCGACATGCTTCTTGATGAGGCTTCGGTAACAGGAACTGCAAACATACTAATGGCAGCTGTTTTAGCGGAAGGAACAACATCAATTTATAACGCTGCCTGTGAACCGTATTTACAGCAACTTTGTCTCATGCTCAACAGGATGGGAGCAAAAATTGAGGGGATTGGCTCAAATTTATTAACCATAGAGGGAGTAAAAACCTTAGGAGGAACAGAACACACACTTCTTCCCGATATGATTGAAATAGGTAGTTGGGTTGGACTAGCTGCAATGACGCAAAGTGAAATCACTATCAAAAATGTACGTTGGGAATATTTAGGACAAATGCCCAATGTGTTCCGAAAACTAGGAATAACAATTGAGAAAAAAGGAGATGACATTTATATTCCTGCACACACCAATGGTTATGAAGTGCAAAGTTATATTGATGGTTCTATCCTTACCATATCTGATGCTCCCTGGCCAGGATTTACACCTGATTTACTAAGTATTATTTTAGTTGTTGCTACACAAGCAAGAGGGAGTGTGTTGGTACATCAAAAAATGTTTGAAAGCAGATTATTTTTTGTCGATAAATTAATTGACATGGGGGCCAAGATTATTTTATGTGATCCTCATAGAGCATCCGTAATTGGTAATGATTTTGAATCCAAACTTAGTGCAGCAACCCTCACTTCGCCTGACATTAGAGCAGGTGTCTCTTTACTTATTGCAGCACTATCTGCAAAAGGAACAAGTACTATTCATAACATTGAACAAATTGACCGTGGTTATGAAGATATTGAAAATCGATTGAAAAAAATTGGCGCAAAAATAAAACGAATAAAAACATAAATTTTTCTTTTAAACCCCATGAAAAAGAAAATTCTTTCCCTACTAATATTCGCTCTAAGTGTGTTTTTTGTTCTGCCCATATGGGCTCAAACTTCACTAATTGGCCAGGTACTAGATTCAGCTACTAAAGAGCCCATTCCCTATGTAAATATTGGGGTACTAAACAAAAATATTGGAACAGTATCAGATGATGAGGGTTATTTTCAATTTGAGGTCAACGCACAGCAAAATGGAAAAGACACCCTTCGCTTTTCGATGATTGGCTTTGAATCTAAAACTTATATTTTAAGTGATTATTTAAAACAAAATCCTCTTGAAATTTATCTTTCCGAAGAGACAACAGCTTTAGAGGAAGTCATTTTAACCTCAGCCAGACGAGAGTTTCAAATTAAAAAACTTGGAAACAAAACAACCTCAAAGACAATTTATGCTTCGTTTACTTCAAACAAGCTTGGTAATGAAATGGGCTTTATTGTTAGAGCTAGGAAACGTCCAATGATTTTAAAAAAGTTCAATATTTCAATTGTAGAAAATGATTATGGACCCATAAAATTTCGTGTTAATCTGTATGATGTTTTAAACGGTCTTCCAAATAAAACAATACTTAAGAAAAATATTTTCCTTGAAACCGATGTTAGCTCAGGAATTGTGAGTCTTGATTTAACCCCCTATGAAATTGTAATAGACAAAGAATTTTTCATCACTATAGAATGGATAGAAGATTTAGGTCCTGGAAAATTATTTTTCTCTGGAGGCTTTTTTGGAGCACCCCTTTACGCTAGAGAAGTAAGTCAAGGCAATTGGACAAAAATAGGAAATGTAAGTGTAGGTATGAATTTAGACGTAAGCTACTGATTTCTTCTAACGGTTAGTGAAATACTGGTTTTTAAAATTTTCTCTAAAATAGCCAAATCTATATCTTCAAGCTTTTTTATATATAGACATCCCTTTCCTTTTGTGAACTTGCCAAGTCCTTCAAAAGCAATTTTTTCATGAGAAACATCACACATTAGATAGACTGTTAAGGCCTTTTTTCTTGGTGAAAAGCCTATCAAAAACCAATCCCCCTCTCTCCCACTTTGATATTTATAATGATAATCACCAAAACCAATAATAGAAGTTCCCCATAAAATACCATGAGCACCTGTAACTCTCTCCATAAGGGTATACAATTTCCTGCTATCCTTTTGCTTTTGTTCTGGAACAATTGAGTTTAAGAAAAGAGGTATCGATGTTGCAGTAGGTTTTGTTTTATTTGAAGACATGAATTTTTGTATTTAAGTTACAAAAATTAACGCTTAGACACTTTATTATTACTGATATTGCGCTGACGGGAACACTTAAAACGAGCAACCGTTTCAGAACGACTCTTACTGTGTTTTGTTTTTCTCCCCTGCACTCTGGCTCGCCACATTTTAAAACTAGAGGGTTTCATTTCTCTTCGCATTAGAGAAATGACATCTTGTTCTTTTAATCCAAATTGGAGTACTATAGCATCAAAAGGAGTTCTGTCTTCCCAGGCCATTTCAATAATACGGTCAATTTGAATTGCATCTAGTTCAATTTTATTTTTCATCATCATTTTCTATTGGGTAGCGTGTGCCTATTTAAAATTCGTTTACTTTCTTTTTTTACCAAACTATTTTTTTGAAGGTTCCAGAGAATTTGACTTGCCTTATCTCTTGTCGTATCAATATCCACAATTGGATGTGGATAATCCTCCCCTAATTTAAAATCATATAAGGAAGATTCTAGTGGCGTAATTTCCCATGGAGTATGCAGAAAACGCTCTGGAAGTTTCTGTAGCTCTGGAATCCATTTTGACACAAATTTTCCTTGAGGATCATGCTCAAGTCCATTTTTTACAGGGTTATATATACGTAAGGTATTAATACCAGTTTCCCCTGCCTGCATTTGAATTTGAGGAAAATGTATACCGGGTTCAAAGTCAAGAAATTGTCGTGCCAAAAATCCTGAAATTGATTGCCAAGGTTGCCATAACTGGTGGATAACAAAAGAAACTACCAAGGCTCGCATTCTGAAATTCAAATAGCCTGTCGTGACCAAACAGCGCATGGCTGCATCTACCATTGGGATTCCTGTATGTCCTGTTTCCCATGCTTTTAGATAATCGACCCTTTTTTCCTTTACCAACGCATGGTACCCCTTATTAATACTTTTGTATTCCATACTGCATTCCATTTCGAACTTCTGTATAAAATGAGCCTGCCATCGCAATCGTGAACCAAAAGAAACAAGTGCTCTACTTTTATTCCCTCTTTCCTTTTCTTCTTGTGTTCTTTGCAATACTTGACGCATGGAAATATTACCCCAGGCGATATAAGGAGACAGTCGACTGCAACTCTTTCTTGCTAGATCGGGTTTTGAAATATGTTTTTGATAATTTAAATACCGCCTTTCAAAAAACGAATTGAGATAGCGGCTTGCCTTTTTTTCACCCCCCGGTTGAAACCATTGAGATTTGGGAGTGTTAAGTTCCATGACTTCAAATTCTTTTTCAAATTCACAAATTAACTCCGCAGAAATGAACTGATCGTCTTCCGGAGAAAAATTAAAAAGTGGACGATTCATATGAGCAGTCCATAAATGAATCCATTTTTTCCGATTTGGCAATCCTCTGAACACTCCTTGCTGTAAAAATTCATTCCAATGAACACCATTCTTATCTGCCCATTGCTTTACTGATTTATCCCGTTCAAAAGTGAGACCTATTCCTGTTTCTTGATGAGAATACAAAGCAATAGAATACTGTTCTGAAAGTGTATCTAAAGCTTCTATAACTGATCCTTTCAAACAAAGCACTCGGGTGTTGAATAACTTCAACTGATTATTCATTTCCACAATAGATTGCTTAATAAAATCAAAATGTCTTGCGCTGTAATGAAAATCACTGAGTAATATGTCTTCAAAAACATACATCAAAAGACATCGCTTTTTAGTTGCTAAAGCATTGTGTAACGCCTCATGATCAGAAAGACGCAAATCTCTTTTCAACCAAACAACAGCAAGTTCCTTTTTATTAATACTCATCTGGATTAGAAATGATTTTATAGGCCCTTTCTTTAAGGTCCGCCAATTCTGTTGGTGGAATTTTTTCTAGCAATCTAAGCATCATTGCCATACGGTTGTTTTTTGCAAAATATTGTTTTTTATCATCTAGAAAATTCCAATAAAGGCTATTGAATGGGCAAGCATCATCACCGACACGCTTTTTCTTATCGTACTTACAACCCTCACAATAATTGCTCATCTTATGAATGTAAGCTGCCGCAGAAACATATGGCTTTGTAGCTACAATTCCACCATCTGCCCACTGGCTCATTCCACGTGTATTGGGAAGTTGAACCCACTCTACCGCATCAGCATATACCCCCAGATACCAGCGGTCAACTTCATCAGGATGAACTTGTGCAAGCAGTGCAAAATTACCTGTAACCATTAAACGCTGAATATGATGGGCATAAGCATGATCTAGAGAATTTTTAATGCTCTGCTTTAAACAATTCATGTTTGTTTCACCTGTCCAATAAAAGTTTGGAAGGGTATTGTGATTATCCAAAGCATTTTTTTGCCCATACGCTGGCATTTCTCTCCAATAAATACCACGCATATATTCTCTCCATCCAATAATTTGACGAACAAAACCTTCCACTTGTGAAATGTCGATTTCATCTTCATTTTGATGGTGGTAATCAATCACAGACTGAACAACTTCTAATGGAGTGACCATTTTTGTGTTTAAAGCAAAAGACAAACGAGAATGAAATAAATTAACTTCTTCAGTATGCATCGCATCCTGATAAAAACCAAAATACCTTAGTAGGTTTTTATTAAAATATTCTAACTGCAAAAGGGCTTCCTTTCGTGAAGCAGGATATAAAAAAGAAGTAGAATCTATCGTTCCTAAGGTAGTGACCTCCTCTTCTCGCAACATTGTTGTTAATGAATCTAGATTAGAAGAATCAACCCTATAAGCTTTTGGTATAATGGGAGATCCTTTCCATTTATTCCTATTATTTTTATCAAAATTCCAGGCACCACCCAATGGATTTTCCCCTTCCATGAGTAGGTTAAAATCTTTTCGAATTCTACGATAAAAATACTCCATCACCAATTGTTTTTTTCCCTCAAAAAAGGAGGACAAAAAAGTTCTCGATGTCATAAAATGTTCTGTATCTATCGTATTTGTTCGGATTGAAAGTGTTTTACAAAAATCTTCTAATTGTTTATCAAGCCTATATTCATCTGGATATTGATATTCAAACACCCTCGCTTGGTAGACATCAATGAGATGAAGTAGATTTTTAGTTAAGCTTTGTGAATTGGTCTTGTCATTTAATTCTATATAGTGAACACGGTGTCCCCTTTGTTCTAAATCAGTTTTAAACTGTCGCATCGCATTGAAGAAGGCAATGACTTTTTGTATGTGATGTTTGACATAATTAGTTTCTTGTTGCACTTCCATTATGACATAACAAACAGAATCATCCACTTTTTCAAACCAAGAGTGGTTTAAATTTAATTGATCGCCAAGGAGTAGTCTTAAAATCATTCAAATAAAGAATTTTGCAGCCACAGGTTTTGATATTTTCCATTAGAATCATAACGTTCTGCCTGAAGTTTAATATTGAATTTTCTGTCTCTTGGGTCATTTCCAACTCCAGCGACATACATCCAATTACCCCAGTTACTGTGCACATCATAATCTACAAGTTGCCGTTCAAAATAAGCAGCGCCCATACGCCAGTCCATCATCATGTTTTTAGCAAAATAGCTCGCTACATTTTGTCTTCCGCGATTGCTCATGAAACCTGTTTTTTTCAACTCAATCATGTTTGCATTTACAAAAGGCTCTGCTGTTTCTCCTTCAACCCACTTGAGGAAATCCTCTTGTTTAGAATTCCATGTGTATTCTTTCTTAAGAATCCCACCTAAATGAAAGATTGAATTACCATGCTTTAAAGAAATATACTTAAAATAGTCTCTCCAAAGTAACTCAAAAATAAGCCAGTAGGTGGATTCGTTTTTTTTAACTTCTTTTTCGTAGCGCATAACTTCCCAGTAGATTACTCTTGCAGACAGTGATCCATTTGCCAACCAAGGAGAAAATTTTGAACTATAACCTACACCCACCAAGCCATTTCTTGTTTGTTTATAATACGAGAGTCGTTTGGTATTCCAAAAGTAATTTTGCAAATGATCGAGACCTGAAACCATTCCCCCTTTAAAAGGGAATGCTGAATTGGCATGATGAGTAAAAGGTGTAAATTCAAAGTCTTCTAGAACAGGCATAGCTGGAGTTTCGGATAACAAAGAGCTTTTATTCAAAACTTTTGGGGCACTAAAACAAGGCCTGATGTTGCTAAATTTTTCGCATTTTTTTCTAAATTCAGTAAACACCTTAGGAATGGATTGAATTTCCATGGAAACATCCTCTGGATGGTATAGGAATTGATCGTAATGAGAATAGACATTTATATCATTAGAGATTTGATTGACAACTGCATCTGAAATCATCTTCTCCTCAAATGTCCATTCTTCTTGAAAAAAGAGTGCTGTCGCTTTAAGCTGGTCTAACCAGAAAGGAATCCCTGTTGCTGCAGATCTATTTTCCACAATAAGTGAAATATTTTTATTCTCTAGCTCTGTTTGTAAAGAACGTAATGTTTCTAAAAGAAAGTGAGTTCTGAATTTTCCTGTTTTTGTAAATCCCCACATTGTTTTATCATAATCCTTTGGTTCAAAAGAAAAATAAGCCACTACTCTTTCATGCTCTTGACAAGCCGTAAAGAATGAATTTTGATCTTCAAATCGAAGATCATTACGCAACCATACCAAGGCAGTCTTCATCGCATTTTACATTTTTGACTACAATATTTTACAGCTTCCCAATCCCGCTCCCATTTTTTTCTCCAGCTAAAAGGACGCATACAGGTTGAACAAATTTTCTCAGGGAGATTCTGTTTTAAAACCCCTTTCATAAAGTATTTAAGGCTTCTTTGTAGGTCGTCAAGCAACGTTCTCGTGCATATTTGTGATCTACTATTGGTGAAGGATAGTCGAGTTCTTGAAAGTTAGGGACCCATTTCTGGATATACTGAAGCTGTTTATCAAACTTTTTTATCTGTTCCGAAGGATTGAAAATACGAAAGTAAGGGGCTGCATCTACACCACAACCCGCAACCCATTGCCAGTTGCCGACATTGCTTGACATCTCATAATCCAATAGTTTCTCAGCAAAATAGGATTCCCCCCAACGCCAGTCAATCAAAAGATGCTTACACAAAAAACTACCTACTAGCATTCTAACCCTATTATGCATAAATCCAGTCTCATTCAATTCACGCATTCCCGCATCTACAAGGGGATAGCCGGTCTCACCCGCACACCATTTCTCAAACTCATCAGGATTATTTCTCCAAATTATCCTTTCGTATTGAGGTTTAAAGCTTTTTTGCTGGGTATATGGAAAATGCCACAAGATTTGCATGAAAAATTCTCTCCAAATCAACTCTTTTAAAAATGTATTATTAGAACGTGAGGATGCCTGATTAACAAGCCGACGTATGCTTACAGTTCCAAAACGCAAGTGGGCACCCAATCGAGAAGTTTGATCTAATGCTGGAAAATTTCGTGTCGCCTCATATTGATCAATGAGTGTGTCATCAAATCGATATTCAGGCTGAGCAATACCACTCGTTTCAAAACCCAAGTCAGAAAGGTTTAAATCAGGGAGGCTTTCATTTGATGCTAAAGAATCGAGCTCTACTTCTGAAGGATAAAATTGAAGGGGTGTTTCTTGATATTTTTCCAACCATTTTCTGGAATAAGGAGTATAAACTTTGTAGGGAGTGCCGTCACCTTTAACTACCTCCTCTTTTTCAAAAATCACTTGATCCTTATAACATTCAAACTGAATTCCTGCAGCTTCTAATAAAGTTTTAATTTCACTATCACGCTCTGAAGCATAGGGCTCATAATCTTCATTGCAGATTACTTTTTCAATATTCCACTGCTTAATTAGCTTTGAAAAAATAGCCTTCGGGGTACCATGATACTTTCCAACATTACATCGGTTCCTCTTCATAGCAATATCAATGGCACCCAAGGCTAATAAAATCATCTCTACTCGAGCATCCTGCTTGGGTAGTTTTTTAAGTATTTCTTTGTCAAAAATAAAAATAGGAATTACCCTATTTTCTCCCTTCAAAGCATGATAAAGTCCACAATTATCTTGGATTCTCAAATCTCTTCTAAACCAAAATAGTGTGACTTTTTCCATGTTGTCTTAGGTTTTTAAATTCCCTATTCCTCCGTCTAACTGTACTATATTTCCTGTCATCCAACCGCTTTCTTCACCCAATAAAAATGCAGTTGCTTTAGCGATTTCTTGCGCATTACCAACTCTACCCATAGGATGACGTTCATTAGCTTTTTCTAACTTCAATTCATTGTTTAGAAACTTTGAAGCTAAAGGAGTGTCCACTAACGAAGGGGCAATTGCATTAACTCGTATTTTTGGCGCAAATTCTGCAGCTAATGATCTTGTTAATCCCTCAATAGCTCCTTTAGAAGCAGCCACTGAACTGTGAAAAGGCATTCCTGTCTGAACAGCAACTGTACTGAAAAATACCACCGAAGCATTTCCACTTGCGTTCAGTAAGTTCAAGACAGATTTTAAGGCATTAACAGCACCAATTACATTTAGCTCAAAGTCATTTATAAAGGCTTCTGTTTTTAGCCCTTTAAAAGGTCGGAGGTTTATAGATCCTGGACAGTACACAAATCCATGAAGATTATCAGGCAGTTGTGATACATCAAGTTCATCCGAAGTGGCATCATAAGCGATGTGATTCACTTTGAGTTGTGAAAGTGACTCACTGCTTCTTGAAGCTACATAAACCGAATTCCTCGATGATAATAATTCTGCTAGCGCAAGTCCAATTCCAGAACTTCCCCCTATTATTAATATGTTTTTGTTTTCAATCATACTTTGTATTCTCCAAACATTTCATTAAGAGCGTGTTTTCTAAATTCAAAAATTTCCTTAAGCTTGGGTGCGACTATAATTGGGTGAACCAGTTGGCCTAAAATCCCAAAGGGGATTTTGTAATCAATAATATCAATCATCTCAACACCCTTGTGAATGGGTTTTATAAAATGCTTGTGATGCCAAAGTGCGTAAGGACCAAATCGCTGCTCATCTACAAAATATTTACCCTCGTCAACATGGGTTATTTCAGTAACCCATTTAGTAGGTATACTCATTACTGGTGTAACTATATATTGAATTATCTGACCCGCATACATTTTATCTGAAGCACCACTTAATATTTCAAAACCCATGTATTCTGGAGTGATGCGCTTTAAATTTTTTGGGTCTGACAAAAAATCCCACGCCTCTTTTTGAGAGATTGGCAAATTCTGAACCGTCTCAAGACGATATAGTTTCATAGGGATAAATATTTAGTGATTCAAATTTACAAAATGTTTAACTATTAAAGCTATTTGTTAAACAAAAATTTACGGCTAATGTTTTAAAAAGAAAAAAATCTTTAAACTAAGGACTAAAAAATTATATTTGATAAATCTTAAAACCCAAAAAAATGAAGTACTTAAAATATATGTTCTTATTCGTTTGTACTTATGGTATAGCGCAAATTCAAACACCACAACCCAGTCCCTTGGCAAAAGTTGAACAAGAGATCGGACTTACTCAAGTTACCATAGAATATTCCCGTCCTGCTATGAGAGGAAGAAGTATCATGGGAGAGTTAGTTCCCATGGGAGAATTATGGAGAGCAGGTGCAAACAAAAATTCATTAATAACTTTTTCTGATGCTGTAAAGGTGGGAGGAATTGATTTAGACGCTGGAACGTATTCAATATTTATCCGCCCAGGTGAATCAATGTGGGAAGTGTTCTTTTATACGGAAATAGAAAACTCTGGTCTTCCAGCAAAATGGAATCCTGATTCCATCGCAGCTACTGTGGAAGTCGAAACAAAAAAATTAAGTGAAAGTATTGAATCTTTCACAATTGCTCTGGAAAACTTGAATAATAACGGGGCTACAATTAATTTTAAATGGGAAAATACTCAAGCAAGTATTCTCCTGGAAGTTCCTACACATATTAAAACCATGGCTTCAATCCAGGAAACAATGAAAGGAAATCCTAAATCTGGCGATTATTATAATGCAGCCATTTATTTTAGACAATCAAACCAAGATCTTAAACAAGCCAAAAACTGGATAGCAAAAGCAATTGAAATGGATTCGGGTAAATACTGGATGTACCGACAACAATCTTTAATTCTTGCAGAGTTAAATGACAAAGAAGGTGCTATTAATGCCGCAAAAGAGTCATTAAAGCTTGCAAAAGAAGCTGGAAATCAAGATTATGTTCGCCTAAACACCAACGCTATTGAAGAATGGTCTAAGTAAGATTAATTGGGATAACACAAACCACCTTCGGGTGGTTTTTTTTTGCATTATGATTTTATTTTAGACTTATATAATACATTAAGTACAAGTCCAAAAATTACTAAAAAAGTACCCAAAAGATGAAGGAAATCATAGCTTTCTGATAAAACAAAAACTCCAAATAAGAGGGTAAATAAGACTTCAACATACTTGAAAGGTGCAACCATGTGTGCTTCTCCGTTTTGAAATGCTTTGGTCATGAATAACTGGCCAAAAAAACCAAATAACCCTAAACTTAAAAGTAAAAACAAGTCCGTTATTGTTGGTGTTACCCAATTAAAAAAACTGCCAATTCCCCCAACAATAGTAGCTAATAGCATGAAATAATGAACAACTACAACAGGATGATCTCCTTTGCCTATTTTAGATAACAAAATATAAACTATGGCAGAGAAAAACGCGGCTAATAAAACGAGAAAAACACCAAAATTAGACCCAGAAGTGTCGTAGCTTTTAATTAAAAAAACACCTACAAAAGCCATAATAAAAAACAACCATTGAATGGGTTTTATTACTTCTCTTAAAAAAAACACAGCCAACAAAGCAGCAAAAATTGGTGAGACATAACGCAAGGTAACTGCACTGCCAATGGTTATATAGTGGACACCCCAAAAAAACAATACCATTGAAGTAACGCCAACTAAAGAACGAAGAATGAGTAGTTTTTTTTGATTGCCCCATTGAGGAATCCCTTTGACTTTCAAAAAACTAAACGTAATTGCAAGAGATCCTATGGATCGAAAGAAAACCAATTCCAAGGTTGGATAATCAACTAAATATTTGACTAATGCGTTCATCAACGCAAAAGAAAATGTACTTAGCAACATAAATCTGACCGCTCTGAAAAAGGAAGAATTCAAATGTTTTTTTTTGCAAAGATGAGCAAATGTGTCAATTCGACATCTTCTAAATGAAAGATAAAATTAGTGTTATATTCGAAGCTTGTAAATAAAAAACATTCAATCTGGGAACGCTTTCGCATTTAGATTTTTTGATTGCCGCTTTTTGCGCCTTTTTACTAGGGGTCTCCAAATCAGGGTTAAAAGGTATCGCAGCCCTTATTGTTACTGGTTTTGCCTTAGTTTATGATGCAAAAAACTCTACGGGTGTTTTGATGCCGCTTCTTATTGTAGGAGATGTCTTTGCTGTTACTTATTACAGAAGACATGTGCAATGGAGCTATATCGTCAAGCTATTACCATGGATGGTTACTGGAGTCCTAGTAGGAGTCGTTGGAGGAAAATTTATTTCTGATAGCCTTTTTAAATTTGGGATGGCAGGAATTATTCTTTTCAGCGTAGCCTTGATGTGGTATTGGGAAAATAAAAAAGATAAAACCATCCCCTCACATTGGACCTTTGCAAGCTCTATGGGGATTTTAGCAGGATTTACCACCATGGTTGGGAATTTGGCTGGTGCATTTTCAAACATTTACTTTTTGGCCATGCGACTTCCAAAAAACACCTTTATAGGTACAGCTGCTTGGCTTTTCTTTATTATAAACACGTTTAAAATTCCTTTTCACATATGGAGTTGGGAAACGATTAATAATACTTCAATTCTAAAAAGCTTGGAGTTAGTACCCTTTTTATTATTGGGATTGATCTCAGGTGTATTCATCGTAAAAAAAATCAAAGATGACAGTTATCGTAAGCTAATCTTGATTTTTACTGCGCTTGGAGGAATCGCGATACTCTTCAATTGACCCTTATTTGTTGTATAACCTTTTTCAAAACAGAAGAATTACTTTCCAAAATTTCTTGATTTAAAAAAGACATTTCTTGATTGACACCTGATGGAATTGAAATAGGCTCTAATGGAACTGATCCCGAAAGATGAATAGCTTTAAAACCAGCTTCCTTAAAGTAGCTACAGTTTTTATCGTTTATACCGCTTCCAGGCATAATTCCAATTTGATCCCCAAACTTATTGTTCCAATCATCTAGATTATTAAAACCGTCCATTGCCTTTTCTTCCTGTCCGGAACTTAACACACAATCAAAACCCAAGGCAATCAATTCCTTAAGTGCTTGATGGGGATGTTGAACCACATCAAATGCTCTATGAAAGGTCATGTACATAGACCCTGCCAGCTCTTTCCATCTCTCCAATCGTTTTATGTCTAGGTGAAATTGAGGTGTGAGTGCTCCAACAACTACCCCTCTACAGCCTAGTTTTTTTGCTGCTAAAATATCTTGATCAATAATCTCTACCTCCTCAGAAGTGTAAATAAAATGTCCCTCTCTTGGACGAATTAAACAATGAATAGGTAACGCATCAAGATGTACCGCTTCTTCAATCAATCCATAAGATGGGGTGACTCCTCCTACTCCAAGTGCAGAACATAATTCAATGCGATCAGCACCAGCTAAAGCAGCTTTTTTGATTGAGGAAATTGAGGTAACACAAACTTCTAAAAGCATAATTTTTTATTAAAAACTTAAACAAATTTAAAATAACTTAAAGAATAAGTAATTAATGAATTACTTATTTCCATTTAATATAAAATGTTATTATATTGGTGGCTCATGAAAAGAAAAACTTTCATTCATCAAAGTTCTTTATTGGCAGGAGGCATTCTTATTTCGCCCACTTTTTTTCACGTAAAAGAGGATCGCTTAATAAAAAAAAATATTTCGTCACATACCCCTTATGCCATTAGCACCTGGAATGTTCCAAGGGCCAATGAAATTGCAGGTGAAGCACTGGAAAAAGGTTCTAATGCTCTGGACGCTGCTGTACTTGGTGTTGCTTATGAAGAAGCCAATCTTTTAAACACTACCGTTGGAAAAGGAGGCGCACCAGATAGAGATGGAGAAGTTACCCTCGACGCATGTGTCATGAATCACAAAGGAGATTGTGGTGCAGTGCTAGCTGTTCAAAATATTACACATGTTGCTGCTTTAGCAAAAGATGTAATGGAAAAGACACCTCATGTGATCTTAGCCGGAGAAGGGGCTAAAAAATTTGCCTTAAGCCAGGGTTATATTTCTGAAAACCTTCTTACACCTGAAAGTGAAAAAGCTTGGCAAGAGTGGCTAAAAAAAGGAAGATACGAGCCCGAAATTAATGTTGAAAATCATGATACAATCGGAATGCTTTGTTCAGATCAAAATGGACACCTCTCAGGAGTTTGTACAACTAGTGGTTTAGCATATAAAATGAAAGGTCGCGTTGGAGATTCACCTATAATTGGATCGGGGCTATTTATAGATAACAATGTAGGGGGCGCTGTTGCCACAGGTTTGGGGGAAGAGGTGATAAAAACGGTAGGAAGTTTTCTTATTGTTGAACTAATGCGTCAAGGAAAAACCCCTCAAGAGGCCTGTGAAGAAGCTGTCAGCAGAATTTTAGAGAAACAAATAAGCAAGCCTGATTTTCAAGTTGCCTATTTGGCTACAAACAAAAAAGGTGAAATAGGATCATACAGTATCCACAAAGGTTTCACTTATACACAATATAAAAATAATCTTAATCAAAACATTGCTTCTAAAGCGGTGTACTAAAAATGAACTAAATGCAAATAATCGAAAACGAAAAGAAATACGATGTAGTAATCGTTGGATCGGGAGCTGGAGGTGGAATGGCCACCAAAGTTCTGGCAGACGCAGGACTAAAAGTTGCTGTAATTGAAGCAGGACCCTTTTTTGATCCTGCTAATCCAGCGCAACAAACTCAACTGAAATGGCCGCATGAATCACCACGTCGAGGAGCTGGTACCACTCGTGCTTTTGGAGAATTTGACATGGCTTACGGTGGCTGGGAAATTGATGGCGAACCTTATAATCAAGTGGGAGATTCTCAATTTGATTGGTTTCGATCTCGAATGCTAGGAGGAAGAACCAACCACTGGGGAAGAATTTCTTTGCGCTTTGGGCCTCGAGATTTTAAAGGAAAAGATCGAGATGGTTTGGGTGAAAACTGGCCCATTGGTTATGAAGATATTAAACCTTATTATGATAAAGTAGACAAACTGATCGGGGTTTTTGGAAGTAAAGAAGGAATGTACAATGAACCTGACGGTTATTTTTTACCTGCACCCAAACCTCGACTACATGAATTATACTATAAAAAAGGTGCTGAAAAAGCAGGGGTAAAAGTTATGCCCTCTCGTCTTTCTATTTTAACCAAGAGAATTAACAACGAACGTGGCATCTGTTTTTACTGTAGTCAATGTAGTCGATCATGTTCTGTCTATGGAGACTTTTCTGCTGGGTCTTGTTTGATTTTCCCTGCTCAAAAATCTGGGGGTCAAGTTGACCTTTATGTGAACAGCATGGTACGCGAAGTGACTACTAATGAAGAAGGGAAAGCTACTGGAGTATTATACATCAATAAAGAAGACCGCAAGGAATATAGAGTTTCTGGAAAGGTGGTAGTACTGGCAGCCTCTGCGTGTAGTACTGCACGTATTTTACTTAATTCAAAAAGTGCACAACACCCGAACGGGTTGGGGAATAGTAGCAACATGGTTGGTAAATATGTACATGATTCCACGGGAAGTGACCGAATGGCTTTTGTTCCAGAAATGATGAATAGAAAACGCTATAACGAAGACGGTGTAGGTGGAATGCACCTATATTCCCCATGGTGGTTAGACAATAAAAAATTAGACTTTCCTAGAGGTTACCACATTGAAGTTTGGGGTGGTCTAGGTATGCCTAGCTACGGCTCTGGATTTGATCCGAATAGTCTAAATAAATACCTAGGACTGAAAGTAGGTGGATATGGAAATGGACTGAGAGAAGATGTCAAAAAATTCTATGGTTCTGTAATGGGAATGTCTGGTCGTGGGGAATCTATCGCAAGCGTAGACAACTACTGTGAGATTGATCCTACAACGGTAGATGAATTTGGAATCCCAGTATTACGATTCAACTATAGCTGGTCTGATTACGAACGAAAACAAGCCAGACATATGCATGAAACTTTTGAAGAGATTATACATAACATGGGTGGTGTCGTTTTAGGTGACAAGCCAGGAAAAGATAAAGATTACGGTTTATTAAATCCAGGTAGAATTATTCATGAGGTAGGAACAACCCGAATGGGTAGTGATCCTAAAAAATCAGTTGTAAATGAATTTGAACAATTGCACGATGTTGACAATGTATTCATAGTTGATGCGGGACCATTTGTTTCACAAGCAGATAAAAATCCAACTTGGACTATACTTGCTCTTTCATGGAGAACATCAGAATTTATAATCGAACAATTAAAAAAACAAAACATATAGTCATGAACAGAAGAGATAGCATACGTTCCTTATTTTTAGGAAGCATGGCGGGTGGATTAGCCCTTGAAAGTTGTATAAGTGCTCCAGAAGAGGTTATCAATGAAAAAATCTGGCAATATCAGTATGGTAGAACACCAAAAGAAGCTGCTAGAGATGAAGCCTTATTGGGTCAAAAATATTTTGAAAACACAGAACTAAACACCATAACACGTTTAGCAAACCTTATCCTGCCTCCTACTCCCGAAGGCACAATTGAAGAAGCAGGAGTGCCAGAATTTATTGAATTTATGGCAAAGGATTTTCCAGGATTACAAACTCCCCTAAGAGGTGGGTTGATGTGGTTAGACAGTTACACCAACAGAACTTTTGGAACTGATTTCATCAATAGCACTGAAGACCAACAACATGAAGTATTGGATCAAATAGCATTTCCTGACCCAGATGCAGGAAGACAAAAACAAGAAGTACAATTCTTTTCCCTTATGCGAAATTTGGTCATGACCGGATACTTTACCTCTCCAGCAGGTATTAAAGAATTGGGGTATAAAGGAAATCAACCCAATGTATGGGATGGTGTTCCTGATGATGTACTTAAAGATCATGGAATGTCTTATGATGAATCCTGGATGACAAAATTTGTTGATCAATCAAAGAGGAATGATCAAGCTATATGGGATGATGAGGGAAATTTGATATCCTAAACCATTCCTTTTTTAATTAGTTAAATAAAATTAATGAATAAATATATCCTTGCGATAGATGCTGGAACCACAAGTTCCAGGGCTATTATTTTCGATCAAAATGGAGCTACAATTGGTGTTGCTCAACATGAATTCACTCAATACTTTCCCAAGGAAAGTTGGGTGGAACATGATTCCATTGAGATTTGGAACACCCAATTAATGGCCATAAATGAAGTTTTGGAAAAGACAAACACCAAAGCATCTCAAATTCATGCAATGGGTATTACTAACCAAAGAGAAACTACTGTTATTTGGAATAAAAAGACGGGGAAACCTGTTCATAAAGCTATTGTTTGGCAAGACAGGAGAACCTCTTCAATTTGTGATTCACTTTCAAAACAGGATAAATCGGAAATATTCTATAAGAAAACAGGGCTTTTGTTGGACGCCTATTTTTCAGGTACAAAAGTCAAATGGATTTTAGATCAAGATCCAGAATTAAGAAAACAAGCACAGAACGGTGAACTTGCATTTGGAACAATTGATAGCTGGTTAATATGGAACTTAACGGGTGGAGAAGTTCATGTTACGGATGTAACCAACGCAAGTAGAACCCTTTTGTACAATATTCATACGTTAGAATGGGACAAAGAACTTCTAGAAATCTTAGAAGTCCCAGAATCTATGCTTCCTAAGGTAGTATCCTCTTCTGAAGTTGTGGGAAAAACTATTGAAGGGCTTTTTGATCATGATATTTCAATTGCAGGAATTGCAGGTGACCAACAGGCTGCACTCTTCGGACAAATGTGTATTCATCCCGGAGATGTAAAAAACACTTATGGTACAGGATGTTTTTGCATTATGAATACAGGTGAAAAACCGGTAATTTCAAAAAATAGAATGCTCACCACCATTGGTTATCAAATCAATGGAAAAGTAACCTATGCACTTGAAGGAAGTGTATTTGTAGCAGGTGCTGTAGTTCAATGGTTACGTGATCAAATGGGTATTATACAATCTGCTCCTGAAATCGAAGCACTAGCTAAAACGGTTAAAAATAATGGTGGGGTAACTTTCATTCCTGCTCTCGCAGGTTTAGGAGCTCCCTATTGGGACCCACATGCAACAGGCTCTATAATGGGAATTACACGAGGAACAGAAAAAGGCCATATTGCTAGAGCAGCCCTGGAGGCAATTGCCATGAGAACAAGAGAGATTGTTGTCGAAATGCAAAAAGATGCGAACACTACTTTTAAAACACTTAAGGTTGATGGTGGAGGGAGTACAAACGACCTATTGATGCAAATCCAATCTGACCTTCTTCAGGCACAGGTAATAAGACCAGAAAATACGGAAACTACTGCACTAGGAGCTGCATTTTTTGCTGGATTAGCAACCGGATATTGGCCCTCCATAGAAAGCCTATCTTCCATTTGGAAAATTGACAAAAAATTTACACCTAAAGTAGATACACAAAATGACAAAATAATTGACTCCTGGCGTCAAAGAATTTCTCAAATAACACAATCATAAATAATGAATAGAAAGTCCAACCTAGAACAGCTAGATCAAGTAAATGAATGGGATGTTGTTATTATAGGTGGTGGTGCTTCAGGCCTTGGCGTTGCAGTAGATGCTGCAAATCGAGGATACAAGACATTACTTTTAGAAAAAAATGATTTTGCCAAAGGAACTTCCTCTAGGAGTACAAAGCTAGTACATGGTGGTGTCCGCTATCTCCAAAACGGAGATATCTCTTTAGTTATTGAGGCCTTGAAAGAACGGGGTATTATGAGAAAAAACGCGCCTCACCTAGTACGAGACTTGAGTTTTGTTATCCCTTCCTACGACTGGTGGAATAGCCCTTTTTATGGCTTAGGATTAAAAGTTTATGACATGATGGCGGGCAAGTTAGGGCTAGGTCCTTCCACTATTCTGGATCGTGAGGAAACATTAGCATTGATCCCCAATGTAAATCAAGACGGACTTAAAGGAGGTGTTATTTATCATGACGGACAATTTGACGATGCACGAATGGCAATTAGTTTGGCATTAACAGCTGATCAAGAGGGAGCAACCTTAATCAACTATGTTAATGTTGAAAATCTAATAAAAGAAAACGACCTAATCACTGGAGTATGCTTTGAAGATAAAATAAGTGGTGAAAAGAAGATAATAAAAAGTAAAGTAGTTGTCAATGCTACTGGTGTATTTTCGGATGCTATCATTTTATTAGATCAACCAGAAGCAAAGCCAATGATACGTCCCTCACAAGGGGTTCATTTAGTTTTAGAAAAGTCATTTTTAAATGGAGTCCATGCTATTATGGTTCCACAAACTTCAGATGGGAGAGTTCTCTTTGCTGTCCCATGGAATGATTATGTTGTTGTGGGAACCACGGATACACCCATTAACGAAACCTTAGAGGAGCCCGTAGCGCTAGAAAGCGAGATTGAATTCATTTTACAAAATGCGGGAACTTACATGACTAAAAAACCAACTCGAAAAGATATAAAAAGTGTTTTTGCAGGATTACGCCCTCTGGCTGCATCAGAAGATAATAAAGAAAGCACAAAAGAAGTATCAAGACATCACAAAATCAATGTAAGTACGAGTGGTTTAATAAGTGTTTTAGGAGGAAAATGGACAACTTATAGGAAAATCGCTGAAGACACCGTTGACACTTTACAAGCAGTAGGTGGATTGCCAGAAAGACAATGCAATACTAAAACACTCCCAATATTTGGTTACGAACCTCATTCTGATTGGGAAGATCCAATGCATTACTATGGAACTGAATCAAAAAAAATAAAAGCAATAGACCACGAAAAAGCAAACCTTTCCTTATCTTCAAAATTCTTTATTACTGAAAATCAAATCATCTGGGCCATACAAAAAGAAATGGCGATTAGCTTAGAAGATGTCCTTGCAAGAAGAACAAGGTGTTTGTTTTTAGATGCATTTGAAACTGAAAAAATAGCACCACAAGTGGTGTCAATTATGGCAAAAAACTTAGGCCTTAATAAGTCATGGGAAGAAAATGAACTTTCACGATTCAATACTTTAATAAAAAAATATCAATTATGATAATGCATCCTTATATAGCAGAATTTATTGGAACAGCTATAATCCTACTTTTGGGCGCTGGAGTAAATGCAAATGTTAGCTTAAAAAAAACACTGGCAGAGGCAGAAAGTCCGTGGGTCTTAATTACAAGTGCTTGGGGATTTGCTGTTTTTGTAGCGGTTTTTGTGACCGCTCAATCCAGTGGCGCACATCTCAATCCTGCTGTCACACTAGGTCTAGCAGTGGCTGGTAAATTTTCATGGTCATTATTACCCTATTACTTTATTGCTCAAGTTTTAGGAGCTATGTTCGGAAGTTGGTTGGCCTACTTAACCTATATCGATCATTATCGTCAAACTACAGACGAGAACACAGTAAGAGGTACTTTCTGTACAGGACCAGCGATAAGAAATATTAAAAACAACTTATTTAGTGAAGGTTTAGGAACTTTCATGTTGGTTTTTGGAGCCTTATTTATTGTAGGTCCCAATATCGAAATAAGCGGAACGGAAGTTCAAAATTTTGGCCTTGGAGCTCTTGATGCATTACCCATAGGAATTGTTGTATGGGTAATTGGGATAGCCTTGGGAGGAACTACTGGATATGCAATCAATCCTGCTCGTGATTTTGGTCCCCGTTTAATGTATCAAATGCTCCCTAGAAAAAATAAAAATGCAGATTGGTCATACAGTTGGGTCCCGATAATTGGTCCTTTAACTGGAGGAACAATCGCTGGCTTAGCATATACCCTTTTAGTGCTTTAAATAATTTCGTTATTTGGCAACGTTAACGGCTCTAGTTTCTCTAATGACAGTTACCTTAACTTGACCAGGATAAGTCATGTCGGTTTGAATTTTTTGAGAAATCTCAAAAGAAAGACGTGCCGCATGATCATCAGAAACACGTTCACTTTCAACAAAAACACGCAACTCTCTTCCTGCCTGAATTGCATACGCTTTATTTACCCCATTAAAGTCATAAGCAATTTTTTCAAGGTCTTTTAAACGTTGAACATAACTGTCTAAAACTTGACGTCTTGCTCCAGGTCTAGCCCCAGAGATAGAATCACATACCTGTACAATAGGTGAAAGCAATGAGGTCATTTCAATTTCATCATGATGAGCCCCTATCGCATTGCAAACATCTCCTTTTTCACCGTACTTTTCTGCCCATTCCATACCCAGTAATGCATGAGGTGTTTCCACTTCTTCTTCAGGCACCTTTCCAATATCATGTAACAATCCTGCTCGCTTTGCAAGTTTTGGGTTTAATCCTAATTCAGAGGCCATAACACCACAAAGTTTAGCTACCTCACGCGAATGCTGCAAAAGATTCTGACCATAGGAGGAACGATACTTCATACGGCCAACTATTTTGACCAATTCAGGATGTAAGCCATGAATTCCTAATTCAATGATTGTCCGTTTACCCACTTCTATGATTTCATTTTCAACTTGCTTGCGTGTTTTATTAACGACTTCCTCTATTCGTGCAGGATGTATTCTTCCATCACTTACCAAACGATGCATTGCCAATCGTGCAATTTCTCTTCTCACGGGATCAAAACAAGACAAGATGATTGCCTCTGGAGTATCATCAACAATAATTTCCACTCCTGTTTCCGCTTCTAAAACTCGAATATTCCGTCCTTCTCTTCCTATGATTCTTCCTTTAACATCATCAGACTCGAGATTGAAAATTGAAACACAGTTATCTATAGCTTCTTCGGTACCAATTCGTTGTATAGTATTTATTACAATTTTCTTAGCCTCCTGTTGAGCGGTTAATTTGGCTTCTTCAACGCTATTTTGGATATACCCCATAGCATCGGTACGTGCTTTGTCCTTGAGACTCTCCATCATCTCATTTTTTGCCTCATCAGCAGAAAGGTTAGCAATTGACTCTAATTTTTCAAGTTGTATTTTCAACTTGGCTTCCAATTGTTCTTCTTTTGTCTCAACTTTGAATAACTTTTGAGTTAAAATTTCATCTTTACGCTCTAAATTCTTTTTAAAGTCTGTGTTACTCTTATAATCTTTTTGAGCTTTATTTTCTTTTTCTCGCACTAGATTTTCAGCCTCTGCCATTTTGCGCTCTCTAGCATTTATATCACGCTCATGGGTGGACTTTAATTCAATGAAATGCTCTTTTGCTTGAAACATTTTTTCTTTCTTCAAAGCCTCAGCTTCAAGTTCTGTTTTTCGGAGAATATCTTTCGCTTCTTTATTAGCACTTTCAATACGCTCCTTATTTTTACCGCGTCCCAAAAGGCTCCCTAGAAGTAATCCGACAACTAATGCCCCAAGAGCAATTGCGATATATAGTATGATTGATTCCATTTTTATTTTTTAAAATATTAAAAAAGCCCATATTAGCTTGCTTCTTGTATAAACTCCTAAAAAATCAAGTTTGAGGCTACATCACTGGTCAAGGATCTGCTCAAGGCAGCTTGCTTTTGCAATGAAAACTCACCTCTCTGAATTAAAAGCTCGTTGAGTTTATCAAAAAAATACTAATACAGGCAGTGTTGTATTGTTGTAATTAGAACTTAATATGCAGCTAAGTGAACATCTATCATATTGATAAGCTCTGATACTTTTTCATGATTATCATCATTTTTAGGAGCATCTTTTGCTTTCAATTGTTCTAATTGAGCTGCGTATTGGAGGGCACACATCGCAAGAACATCTTGCTTGTCTCTTACTGCATAATTCTTTTCAAGCTGAAGAATTGTTGTTTCAATTTTCTTTGCTGAAGCTCTAAGTGAAGCTTCTTGTTCGGGGGCAACAGACAATGGATATACTCTATTTGCTATGGTAAGCTTTATTTTTAATAAATCACTCATAAAATCAATTCATTTCTGACACCTGTTGAATACAATTCTCAACTTCCTTAATCAAATTATTTATTTTACTTTTTGTTTCTTGTGTTCCTTCATTACTGCCGAGTAAATTATTTGCAATCTTTAATGATTTATTTTCTTCCTGTAAAGAAGATAATTGCTGTTCCAAGGAAATATTTTGTGCTTTCAACACTTCATTTTCGTCTTGAAATGTAACTAAATCAAGGTGGTTTCCTTTTAGCTTATTGAGAAGATCAATAATTTTCTGCTCCAAAACAACAATCCCAGTTTCGTTTTTCTCCATCATTAAAAAGTAATAACCTACTTCATACACAAAGTTATTCAATCTTTTGATAAAAGTATCGTATACATCAAGAGTTTTAAAAATTTTAACAATCCTCTTTAGATATATTTACTCTATTAAGCCCCTTCAAAAAAATTGATTTTCTATCTTGCGTTTAAATAAACACAATACCTTTTTTATTATCAGACCCAATACATATTTCTTTTATTTGTTCCTCTTCTTTTTTTCTTCGTTCGCGCAAGAAAGGGATAAATGGATTGCTCCCCTTGATATTCCCATTCTTCTTTCAGGGACCTTTGGAGAGCTTAGGAACAATCATTTTCATGCTGGCTTGGATATAAAAACTCAGGGGAGACAAGGTCTTGAAGTCAAGAGTGTACAGTCAGGGAAAGTAAACAGAATCAGGGTAAGTACCAGTGGTTATGGTAAAGCACTTTACATTGAACATTTTGATGGAACAACGTCAGTTTATGCGCATCTCAAAAAATTTGCCCCCAAAATAGAAACCTATGTAAGGGCAAAGCAATATCTAAAGGAATCCTATACCATACAATTGTTTCCTAAAGAGGAGGAATTAAAGATTGAACAGGGAGAATTAATAGGTTACTCAGGAAATACCGGAGAATCTAATGGACCACATCTACATTTTGAAATTAGAGACTCTAGAGATCAGAGTCCCTTAAACCCTATGCAATTTCCACTAAAAATTGAGGACAACCTACGCCCACAAATTCAAAATTTCTATCTCTATTCTGGCAAAGATGACTTTAACTCTAAAAAAGAATATCCACTGATTAAGAAAAATGACAGTGTATATACTACTGCAGCATTAAATGCAGGTGGTTCCATCCAAGTAGGACTCCGTTTTTTTGATAGGCAAAATCTTTCCTATAATAAAAATGGAATTTATAGTGCTTCGGTGAGACTCAATGGCAAAGAAGAATTTAAGTATACAATGGATCGTATTTCTTTTGACGATTCAAAAAGTATTAATTTATTTATTGATCACAAAAATCTAAAGCAAAATAGAAGTAGAATTCAACGTTTTGCACTGCATCCAAAAAGTCAGTTAAGCTTTATAGATGAACCTCCTTTATATGGAACTTTAAGTTTAATACCCAATAAATCATATCAGCTTCTTATCCAATTACTTGATTATAACGGAAACGCTTCCTATGTAGAAGCATATCTTTCTGGAATTGAAGCGCCTCAGAAAGAAATTAAATCTCAAGTAAATTTATTAGACCCTATAAAGGACTACTTGTTTGATTTTAATTCCACGTCTGTCTATTTTCCAAAAGATTCCTTTTTTGAAAAAGCTACTCTTCAAGTAAAACAAAATGGAGATACACTCGTGGTAGGAGAAGATTCGCTTCCATTAAAAAAACCGTTTGAAATCAATTTTACAATTCCTGAGATGGATAGCTTACAAAAAGCACAATCCTTCATAGGTAAAATTAGTCAAAACGGAAAAGCATATTTTTTAAGTACAAAAAAAGAAGACAACAGATGGGTAGGGAAATCCAAATCACTAGGAGAATTTGTAGTCAGTAGAGACTCAATAGCCCCTAAAATTGTACCCTTAAATTTTAAAAATGAGCAATGGCTTTCTAACTACAGCTTTTTAAAATTTAAAATTGAAGATGATTATACAGGTATCAAATCGTATAGGGGTGAAATTAATGGCAAATGGATTTTATTAGAATACGAACCTAAAAACAATACCTTAATTTTTGATTTCAGTGATCTTGATTTTGAGCAGGCGCTCCATGAGGTGACTATAGAAGCAGAAGACTCGGTTGGAAATAAAACAACCTTTGCCATTGATTTTTACAGGAAATAAAAGTTGAAATCTTTTATTTTATAAAGTCCCTAAAAACCTCTATTAAATAATCCACTTCCTTCTTCGTATTAAAAATTGAAAATGAAAAGCGCAACGAAGGCCAATCTTTCACGGGAGGTTCTTGTATTTCATTTAAAACATGTGAGCCTGAAGCACTTCCAGACTGACATGCACTTCCTTTGGAGCAAGCAATTCCTTTTAAATCTAAATGAAAGTCTAGCATTAAAGCCTTATCTGTAGGAATGGGAAGAGCAACATTAATCAGTGTATACGTACTTTTATTTTCAATCCCCGAAAGACCATTGAAAATTGCTTCTGGAAAAAGCTCCTTGATTTTTTTGATGAAGTAGGCTTTCAATTCAACAACCTGTGTTTTCTCTTGTTCATAGTTATCGTAAGCCAACTCAAGTGCTTTTTGCATTCCCACTATATTGTGAACTGATTCTGTTCCTGCTCGCAATCCTCGCTCTTGAGACCCACCATGAATAAAAGGTTGAAGGCCAGAGTTTTTTCGTATAAAAGAAAAACCAACTCCTTTTGGTCCATGAAATTTATGCGCAGCTGCGGAGAGAAAATCAACAGGAAGTTGTTCTAAATCAAAAGTGAAATGTGCTATACCCTGCACTGCATCAGTATGAAACAAAGCATCGTTTTCATGACAAAGCTTTCCTACTCTACTAAGATCTAAAACATTTCCAATTTCATTATTTACATGCATTAAAGAAACTAATTTTTTGGAATTATCAGAATGTAATAAAATCTCTAAATGATCAAAATCAATGGATCCATCTTTTTTTACATTTACATATAACACCTTAATTCCATTGGTCAATTCAAGCGCTTCCATCGCATGAAGAATCGCATGATGTTCAATTCTTGATGAAATAATAGTAGTTACCCCTAAATCCTTAACAGCACACTGTAGAATCATGTTGTCAGATTCAGTTCCACCCGATGTAAAAATGATTTCCTGGGGTGCTGCATTCAATAATTTGGCAATACCCTTTCGGGCTGTTTCTAGGTTTGTTTTTGCTGTTCTTCCGTAAGCATGGACAGAAGAAGGGTTTCCGTAGCATTCTTCCATTACTTTAGAAACTACATCTATTACTTCTTTTCTAAGAGGAGTAGTTGCCGCATTGTCAAAATAAACATTCATAGAAAAGTTGTTAAGAATTATTAAACTTCAAAAGCTTTTAATGTTGTAGTAATAATATCTATACACTCTTCAAGTTGCGCTTCGGTCATTACTAAAGGAGGTGCAAATCTGATAATGTTCCCGTGAGTAGGTTTGGCCAAAAGACCATTATCTTTCAACTTCATACAAATATTCCAAGCAGTTTTACTCTCTTCCGAATCATTTATAACGATTGCATTCAAAAGGCCTTTTCCTCTTACTTTTTTCACAATTGTGCTTGTCATTATATAATCCTGTAGGGCCGCTCTAAAACGTTTCCCGAGGCTTCGAGCATTCTGAGTTAACTTCTCATCTCGGATGACCTCTAAAGCTTCCATTGCGACGGTACATGCCATTGGATTTCCCCCGAAGGTACTTCCATGCTGTCCTGGCTGTATCACATCCATGATATGACTATCACACAAAACTGCAGAAACGGGATAGGTACCACCACTTATGGCTTTCCCTAAAATTAAAATATCCGGTCTTGTATAGGTGGTAGATTGACGTTCACAATGTCCTTCACATGTACAATTTCCACAACTGGCCAACAAAGATCCCGTTCTTCCGATACCCGTTTGAATTTCATCTGCGATAAGCAAAACATTGTATTCGGAACAAAGAATACGTGCTTTACCTAGAAAATCCTCATTGGGAGTGTAAACACCTGCTTCGCCTTGAATGGGTTCTACTAAAAAGCCAGCTATATTAGGGTGGGTCTCTAAAATGGATTCTAACGCCTCAATATCATTATAAGGGATAGTAATAAATCCGGAAGCGTGAGGTCCAAAATGATTTTTTGACCCCGGATCACTAGAAAATGAAATTATAGTGGATGTCCTTCCATGAAAATTTTGTGAGCAAACAATAATTTCTGCTTTATTTTCGGGAATATTTTTTTGAGTATATCCCCATTTTCGAGATATTTTGATTGCTGCTTCAACAGCTTCCGCACCCGTATTGGAGGGAAGCATACGCTCAAAATTAAAATAGCTTGTAATATACTCCATGTACTTACCCAATTTATTATTATGAAAAGCTCTAGAGGTAAGCGTTAATACTTCAGCTTGTTGTTTTAAAGCATTTACTATCCTTGGATGGCAATGCCCCTGGTTTACAGCAGAATAAGCAGAAAGGAAATCATAATATTTTTTCCCATCAACATCCCAGAGATAAACTCCTTCTCCCCTTTCTAACACTGCAGGGATAGGATGATAATCGTGAGCGCCATTAGCGTGTTCTAGATCGATTAACTGCTGTGAATGTGATAATGTTTCCATATCCTAGATTTTATTTGAGACATATCGTTTAATAAAACGAAATAATTTATTCAAAAATACTAAATATAGCCTCCAAAAACCTAAAAGAAATGACGATTTATTTTAGTAAGCCCTTTACATTTGCATCATGTCAAGAAAAAAAATCGATCGTGTTGAAGCGGGACTCCATGTGGTAGATATCAATGCCAAAGGAATGGGAGTTGCCAAAAACGATGAAGGAGTAGTCTATTTCATCAAAGATGTTATCCCAGGGGATGTGGTAAATGTTCAAGTTTACAAAAAAGGGAGACGATATTTTGAAGCAAAGCCTATTAAATGGTTGGAAAAATCTCATCATAGCACGTCTCCACCCTGCGCTCATTTTGGCGTTTGTGGCGGGTGTAAATTGCAACATCTTGCCTATGAAGGTCAACTTGAGTTTAAAGAAAAAGGGGTACTTCACAATTTAAATCACATTGGAAAAATTGATATTAAAGAAGTACTGCCCATTGCAAGGGTTGAAAACCCTTATTATTATCGAAATAAAATGGAGTTTTCTTTTTCTAACAAACGATGGTTAACGAGTGAAGAGATTTCAGGGGGAGCGGAAATTGAGCGAAATGGATTAGGGTTTCACAAGCCAGGAATGTGGGATAAAGTGGTTGACATTGACCACTGTCATTTACAAGCAGAACCCTCAAATGCCATTAGAAATGCAATTAGATCTTTTGCTATTCAGGAGCAACTTGAATTTTTTGACACCAGAGAGCAGCAAGGTTTTTTAAGAACCTTAATGATTCGAAATACTTTGGGTGGAGAACTCATGGTACTAATTCAGTTTTTCAAAGAAGACCAAGAGAAAAGAGAATTACTTTTAAATTTCTTAAAAGAAAAATTCCCACAAATAACCTCATTACTTTACTGTGTTAACAGCAAAGGAAACGACAGCCTTTATGATCAAAATATCCTATGTTATTACGGGCAAGATTTTATCACGGAGCATTTAGGTGATTTACAATTTAAAATTACCGCTAAATCTTTTTACCAAACTAACCCTAAACAAGCAGAGGTACTTTATTCAATAGGCAAGGATTTTGCAGCGCTAAAGGGAAATGAAATTGTATACGACCTCTATACAGGTACGGGAACCATTGCGTTGTCATTAGCCAAACAATGTGCTAAAATTATTGGAGTAGAATCTGTTCCTGAAGCAATAGAAGCTGCAAATGAAAATGCAACATTCAATAAAATTAAAAATGCAACATTTGAAGTAGGAGACATGAAAGACTGCTTTAATGACGACTTTATAAAAAGACACGGAAAAGCAGAGGTTGTTATCACAGATCCGCCAAGAAATGGGATGCATCCCGATGTGGTAAAACAATTATTAAAATTAGCCCCTCAACGAATCGTTTATATTAGCTGTAATAGTTCCACTCAAGCCAGAGATTTAGAGCTGATGAAAGGAATGTATACCGTTGTAAAAAGTCAAGCAGTGGATATGTTTCCTCAAACACACCATGTAGAAAATGTTGTACTTTTACACCGCAATACAATAATATGAGTAAAACCGTTTTTAAATATTGTCTTTTCTCCCTTTTTGCTTCCCTTTTATTGTGTTGTGAAAAAGATGATATATGTATTCAAGACGTTGCGGAAACTCCCGATTTAATTCTTCTGATGTTAGATTCTAATGATGAAAATATTAGAAAAAGTCCTCCTGGATTTAATATCAGAGCCATTGGCACTGAAAACGTACTCCTCCAATCCCGAGGCGACTCTATTCCACTCCCCTTAAACACCCAAGAGAAAGTAACTCAATTTGAATTCATTTTAAATCAAGGAAGTGAGAATGAAAATATCGACACCCTACAAATAAACTATGATAGAATAGATCAATTTATTAATAGAGCGTGTGGTTACCGTGCAAACTTCATACTGCAACAACCCGCAATAACGCTCTTAAACCCCGGAAATGACTGGATTAAAGGATTTGTCATTTTAAAAGACACCATTACAGATGAGAAAGCTGCGCACTTGGGTATATTATATTAGTTTTTGGAGTATTGGATTCTTAGGTTTTACACAAAAAACCCAGCCAGCTGGTACCCAAAAAGAAGTACTTCTTGACTCGCTTCCAGTAAAAGAAAAAACACCTTTAAGTCTTCGTTTTGGTATTGATTTATTCCGTCTCACACGCACACAATTTTCTAATGATTATAGTGGCCTTGAGCTTGTTGGGGATTTACGTGTTCGCGAAAAACTATTTCTCGCCATTGAACTCGGAAATGAAAAAACCACAAAACAATCCGAACAGATAAATTTTACGACAAGTGGGAGTTATTACAAAATCGGAATAGACTACAATATGTATGATAACTGGGAAGGAATGAATAATAATGTCCATCTTGGTTTTCGAATTGCCTCAAGTAGCCACAACCACTTGATCAACAACTACACCTTACTAGATAGAACTCCTTTTTGGCCCAACTTCGACACCCCCATAAATGCTGGTTTCGCAACAGGAGAACGAGCGAACTTAAATGCGCAATGGTTTGAAATTGTTGCTGGATTTAAAGTTCAACTACTAAACAACATTTATTTGGGGCTTAGCCTAAGGCTCAATAGATTATTAAGTGATAGTATCCCTTACAATTTTGATAATATTTTTATACCGGGTTTTAATCAAAAGACCGATGAAAATAAATTTGGGGGAGGCTTCAACTACACCCTCACCTACAACATCCCTTTTGCTTCAAAAAAGAACTAAGTTAGTCTTCTTTAAGTTTATGAATTCGCTTGGTACCCTCATAAATCGGATAGAGCAGCAGTCGGGATTCTAACTTTCCATTAAATAATTTAATTTTCCGACTAGGACGTAATCCAACATGCTTGAGGGCCTCCATATTGGAACTGATCATCCATGCCTGTGTGTTCGGAAAACTCTGCTTAAAAGAATCTCCAATCCCTTGATAAAGAACATTCATATCCCCTTCCAGGCGTTCTCCATAAGGAGGGTTGGTCAACAGATGAAGGGGGCCTTTGGTTTCCTTTTCAACTTGGAAAAAATCTTTCTTCTCAATGGTTATAAAATCACTAAGATTAGCATTTTCAACATTCTGAATTGCTTTCTCAACAGCAGAAGGAGCCTTATCAGAACCTTTTATCTGTACATTAGGATTGATGATCTTCTTTAACTGGCTGGTTTTGATAGTTTCCATCAATGATTCATCCCAATCCTTCCATTTTTCAAAGGCAAAAGACTTTCGATTAATGTTTGCTGGAATTTTACATGAAAAAAGGGCTGCCTCAATCAAGATAGTTCCACTCCCACACATAGGGTCATAAAAATCCGTGTTTCCTTTCCACCCTGAAAGTTGAATCAATCCCGCTGCAAGCACTTCATTTAGTGGAGCAATATTGGTTGCCGTGCGGTACCCACGATGGTGCAAAGAAGCACCAGAACTATCTAGGGAAATTGTACACTGATCGTTTTGGATGTGTAAATTGATTCGTAGATCAGGACGGTTCATTTCCACACTGGGACGTGCCTGAAATTCATCTCTAAAACGGTCTACTAAGCCATCTTTTGCTTTTTGTGAAGCATATTGTGAATGCGTAAACAATTCACCATACACAACACTATCGATTACAAATTTGGAATCTACCTCCAAATAATCGGTCCATGGAAAATCATAAAATAATTGATACAAGTCGTTATCACTTTCAATAGTAGCGGTATGGATTGGTTTTAAAATTTTTAGTGCGGTACGTAAACATAGGTTAGCCTTATACATAAATCCCTTATCTCCTACAAAAGAAACAGCACGATTTCCTATTTCAACCTCTTGAGCACCTAGTTGTCTTAATTCTTTTGCAAGAATCTCTTCAAAACCAAAGAAGGTTTTGGCAAGCATTTTAAAATTTTGTTCCATGAGCAGTATTAGCCCTCAAAAATACTTTAAATTTATTGACTTATAGAAAGAACAATTAAAGGATGGATACAGTATCTTCTTTGGGATTTATTTTACCCTTTATTGGAGCCGGTTTAGGAATGACTATAGCCTTTATAGCAAAGCCTAAAACCTCCAATGGACTAAAATTAATTTTAGCCTTTAGTGGTGCCTTTCTCCTCGGTATTACCATCTTTCATCTGATGCCTGAAGTCTTTTCTGATAAAGGATTTGAGGCCGGACTTTGGATAATAGGGGGAATTGTATTGCAAATACTTCTGGAATTTCTTTCCCAAGGGGCAGAACACGGCCACACCCATCTTAAAGAAAAGGGAGTACTCCCCAAGGTCTTATTTTTAAGCTTGTGTTTGCATGCGTTTATTGAAGGAATGCCGCTACAAAAACAGCCAGCTCTTGTTTGGGGAATCTTTATCCATAAAATCCCAATTGGCATGGTGCTTTTTTATATGGTATGGAATGTAAGCAATACCAAGGTAATAAAACTACTTTTTCTTTTTCTCTTTGCTCTCATGAGTCCTCTCGGAGGAATCGCATTCATACATTTTGACTTTTTAAAAAGTCTACAACTCCCTATAACTGCACTAGTTATGGGAATGCTTTTACACATCGCCACAACCATTCTTTTTGAAAGTAACCAAGGACACGCATTTAATATTCGTAAATTACTAAGCATCCTTGTGGCATTTACCATTTCCTATTTATTGTAAATTTCCATTCATTACACTTTTTTGACCACTCAAGAAATACTAGCTAACTGCTAACTACTTTTGAATTTTCAGTGTAAGTGTTTTTATAGAAATTCGTAACAAGAAATAAAACTATATATACTTGAAAACTATATCACAACATACAAACCCAAACCGTTTTTTTAAAAACATTTCCCGGAGGTATAGATCGTTACATCTTCTTGTTGAACTCTTTCAAGCACCCTCTTCAACCTTTGCTTTCAACGCTAAAAGCCATCCAAAAACCTCCTTAACTTCTATTTATTTTAATACTTAACCTATTTATTTTGTTTATTTTTTTATTTTGATTTTTTGATTAATGCTGAAAAAACCTCACTTGCCCTAAGTGGGGTTTTTTTATGTAGTTCCCAAAAATGTCAAATCAAAAACTGGGTGAAGTAATCAAAAAAATAAAAGTAGTATAAAAACCACTAGATTAACTCCATAAAAACACCTAGAAGAAAATTCCTACAAAAGATATTTTGTTTTGGGCGTTTTAGAGTCGATTCAGGTAAACAACAGAGCATCTACCTCTAATTCCCATTTCATCTTTGGATAATACAAAAAAAAAGACCCGTTCACGATTGTGAACGGGTCTTCGAAGAAGGCGGCGACATACTCTCCCACCGGATGGCAGTACCATCTGCG
>Ga0257114_1000004_pt1 | contig 182729 bp, 186 predicted proteins | sample SI112_10mmetaG_FD_190149 | JGI IMG/M metagenome (GOLD analysis project Ga0257114, IMG submission 190149) | Marine microbial communities from Saanich Inlet, British Columbia, Canada - SI112_10m | ecosystem: Environmental > Aquatic > Marine > Inlet | place: Canada: British Columbia | collected...
AAAATTTAAATTTTTATATTTTTTAATTTTTTTTTTTTTTATTTTTTTTTTTTCATATTTTTATATTGTGTTTTTTCCTTATCATTTATGCTAATACAACAAAAAAACCCAAAAAATCACTTTTTAAAAAAACTGAAAATATAAAGTTTAATCATTATTTAAAAAATAATGAATTATAGAGATCCATAACATAAAAGAAACATAATTTTCAATACCTAAATGGGATTCATAATATTGTTGTAAAATTGAAATTTGTCTCAGTTCAATTTCAGTTATTGGTGATCTTTGTAAACATTCAATAATAGTATAAATAATATCATCACTTGTTAAATTTTTATTAAAAAATGATATGGTTTTAAAAATTTTTATAATATCGTTTATATTTTTAATATTAGATATACATCGCCTTATATATATTAAATATAATTCATATAATAAATTATTATTGTAATGGTTATTATTATAAAATATAGAATATAAATTTTTATACATAATTTTTTATATAATTATATAAAAATATTTTTTATTAATAGAAAAAAATATTTTAAAGTGGTATTGTATATAAAATGAGTCGAAAATTTTCATATAAAGAAATCTTTTATTATTCAATCAATATAACATTTATATTATATGTTTTAGTTATCTTGGGAATAACACAATTTGCGCCAAAATATTTAGTGTTTTTTAGAGAATTTTTAAAATTATTTATTGGATTTTTATTGGTTATTTTTTATAATCCATTTATAAAATTTCATAAAAAAATAGATATTACTGATAGAAAAATCTTTTTTAGTAGTGGTTTTTTGCTTATTATTTCATCTGTATTTTATACTTATATTGAAAATGAATTTTATCAGGTAACAGGTAATTTCTTAAATACAAAAAATATTTTTTCCTTATAATTTTTTAGTAAAATTTTTTTTGGTTTGTTTATTTTTTTTTGTAAAAATATTTTTGTTTGCAAATTTTTTTATTATTTTTATCATGTTATCTGTTAATATAGTTTCTATTTTTTTTTCTATTAATGTTTTATTAATAAACTCAAGATTATATTTTTTTGTATTTTGAATAACAAAATCATGAAAATGAGAGTAATTTTTATTATTAAATAATTTTAAATTGGAAATATAAAATTTTTTAATTAATGTTTCAAATTTAACATTATAATTATACGGTTTCAAATTAATATATAATACATTATCATTTAGCATATTTTCATGAAGTTTATCATCAAAAAAACATATATTTGTATTTTTAGATAATTCTGTACATTTTATAAAATCATTAAATGTTTTATCATATGTAGTTCTGCATGGCTCGCAAATTTTATTATCTATTTTGTAATTTCTAATTATTTGATCGATTAATTTATAATTTAGTTTATGGTGTATATAATCTTTTATTATTTCTATCCAAAAGAATTCCGCATTATTGTTTGAGTATATAATTACTTTGCTACATGATTTAATTTTTTTTTTATTTTTTATTGTATTAAAAATTTTAAATATATTTGGCCTAAAGAATAATTCATTATCGTCAAGTATAGAATAAAAATGTTTTTTTTCTATATTATTATTGAAAAATAATTTTATTAACATCCAAAATGTATATAATTGTGAAAATGATCCAAGTGTCTCATCAAAATCAAATACCAGTACATTTTTTTGCATATTTATTAAATATAAATATAAAAATTATAAAATAAATTTTTATATTATACTATTTAATGAAATTAAATAGAAATGATTATTTAGATATATTAAATTATTATAAAATACATATTGATAAAAATATTAAAACAAATGTTTTAAAAAAAAAAGTGGAAGAAATAATAGCAAACAAATTATGTAGTTGCATAAAAAAAGTTAATAATAGAATATTATATCAAGATTACAGTATTGCCATTTGTAATAATAGTGTAATTAAAAAAAAAAATTTAAAAATATATGGTTTTAATTGCAAAAAAAAAAAGACATTAAAAAAAAAGAATAATGTAGGATTATTGAAAACAAATAAAACGCTCACTATTAAAGGTAAACAAACTAGAAAAAAACTTATTTATTGATATAATTTACTGCTTTAAGAATTAATAGTTCATCAGAGCTTAATTTTTTAAAAATCAAATGTTTATGATAATAAATTCTAAAATAAATATTATTGAATGTTTTCAATGTCATATTTATACCATTATCATTTGCATTAATATTACAAATTATATAATTACATGATAATTTAAATTTTTCTGGATTTTCAATATTTATATATTTTATAGTGTGACCTATTTTTATTTCATTTATATTTGATATGTATATATAATGTTTTAATTTTTTATTAAACAATTTAATATCTGAAGCATCTAAATATAATGTTTGTAATATATTATTTATATTGTTTTTTATACTACTTTTATTAGTATCTATTACATTTACATTACCTTCATCTTCCAATGCTTTTACTAATTTATCTATATTCATAAATAATTAATTGATATATATTAATTAATTATTTAATTATTTATATTTTTTTTATACATTTAAAAGTTTTATCATTACTTCTTACTTTATTTGGAGGACACTTTTTATTACATCTTTTAGTATATGGATTGTAATCCTTGTTTAAGCTTTCACAAACTTGTTTTTTTTTATTATTTTTTGATGTTTTATTTGATACACATTTAAATTGTTCATTGTGAATATAACCATCTTTGCATTTTTTCAAACATCTAAGGGTTTTTGTATTTAATATTGGTTTTTCATCTGGACATTTTTTAATATTATTATTATTACTATTATTATTACTATTATTATTATTATTATTATTATTATTAAAATAAAAATTTAATAAATTTGTATACTCAGAAATTAAATAATTTAGATCACTATATCTTTTTATAAGTTCGATATCACAATAATATTTTAATAATTTTCTTACTTTTAAAATAAGTTGTTTATAGTTTATACTCAATAAATTAGGTTTTTGTTCAATATATTTAAATAACGAGTTTAAAGCTAATGATAAACAATAAATATCATAAGTTTCCAAGTATTTATTTATAAAGCTATCATATGACATATTTTTAGAATATTTTTCACATTTTGTGAGATATGTAAACATTTTTTTATTTACACAACTATTTTCTGGTGGAAAATATGACCAGGAAACAGCTAAGCGCTCGCGTGATTTATCTGCATTTTTTTTTAATTTATCTGATTTAATTGATAATCCAAAGTCTATAAATTTACTTAATTTACTTGTTTTATTATATACTATATTTTGTAATTTAATATCTCGATGTATTATTTTTTTTTCTCTAAAAAATTTCAAACCTTCAAATAAATTTATAAATGAATAAAAAAAATTTTTTATATCATCTTCACTTAAAGAATCAATTTTTTTAACAATCAAAGATAAATCTTCTCCACCATCTTCTAATAACAACATAGAAAGAGTTTTTTGATAATTACTATTTGTCAAACGAATAGTAATTTTTTCATTTTTACATGTTTTTGCAGTTTTTATAAACGTATTATCTATTTTTGGTTTACATATTTCAGGATTAACTATAGCATATTTCTTTAAATCTTTGATTTTGGATATGTTATTATTTTCTTTTAATTCGGCTATTGCATCTTTTTCAACCATAATTTTAGATACTTTATTAGTATAATTTTGATCACTATCACATTTTAAACTTGGTTTAACCACACAACCATAAGTACCTTCTCCAATTACTTTAAACTTTTTAGACATTATATATAAATATATAAAATAATTATAGCTCCTTATTAGTATTATTTGCATTATATATTAATAAACTACGCGCACTTGCATCTTTTGCATTAACAAATTTTGGCATCCAATAATAAGGAATAAGATAGTCACATTTATTATAATGTTTATTAAATAAAAATCTATAGTAACATTTTTCTAAAGTATCTGGTAGGTTTATATTTTTATTATTAGCAAAAGCAAGATTTTTATAGTCTTGTTGTAGTTCAAATAATTTTTCTTTTAAATAAATATCATTATCACAAATATGATTAATTTTTTCATTAATTATTTCATACCATGATTTAGTTAAACTACTTACACCATCGCTAAATGCTTCTTTTGTTCTCCAAAGAATTTTTTCTGGTAATAATTCTGGATTTACAATAGAGAATGATTTTCGAATTAAATATTTTTCACAATTATTTTTAGTGACATTGAAACGTATTTTTTTATCAATGGTTAAATAATATTCCACCCATTCTCTATCTAAAAATGGAGTTCTTGGCTCTAAACCATTTGAAGAAATAGATTTATCACTTCTTAATACATCAAATATATGAATATCCGTTAATAATCGCCGACATTCTTTATCAAACGCGTATTCATTTGGAGAATTTTTAAAATATAAGTAGCCACCCATTAATTCATCTGCACCATCACCATTAAAAATAACTTTACAATTTGTCATTTCACTAATATATTTTGCTATCAAATAATTTCCAACACTAGCTCTAACTGTTGTAGTATCATATGATTCTATTTTATGAATAACTTCTGGAATTGCATTAAAAAAATCATCTTCGCTTAAAATAACTTCATGATGATCACTATCTATATGTTCTGCTACAATTTTAGCATATTTTAAATCTTCAGATCCAGGTAAGCCAATACTAAATGTTTTCAGTTTTTCTGTTTGATTATCTGCCTGTTTTAATTCATTTGATACTAATGCTGCAATTAAACTACTATCTAATCCACCCGATAATAGACATGCAATTGGTCTATCGGTTGTTCCAATAACTCTTTTTTTAACTGCATTTTTAATTTTGCTAACAATATTAGGCGCTATATTATGTAATTTTTCATGATGAAAGTCGTTATATAAAGTATTCGTAAAAGGCATAGTAGTATATTTTTTAAATTCGAGTGAAATATTTGTTTGAATATTTGATATAATTAAATATGTAGATGGTAAAAATGTTTTAATAGTAGTTTTATTTTTTGGAAGATCATAAATTGATTTTAATTCACTAGAAAACCCATAAATATTATCTTCATCAAAATAATATAATGGTCTTATACCATAAGGATCTCTAGCAATAAATACTGTATCACTATCTTTATCATATAATACAAAAGAAAAAACACCATCTAATAAATGTAAAGTATATTCAATACCATATAATTTATAAATATGAATAATAATTTCACAATCGGAATCAGTATTTAGATGTATATTATTATCTTGTGCTAGTTTTTTAAAATTATAAATTTCTCCATTACAAATTAAAAAACAATTTTTCATAAAAAATGGTTGATTAGATTCTTTATTAATTCCATTTATTGCTAGTCTATGAAAACCAATAAAAAAATTATTAATTTCTTTTGTAATTGAATGTTCCGGACCTCTATTTTTTCCCTGTTCAAAAGATTTATAAATTTTTTCTCTATTAATAGTTTTATGATTAATTAGAGCAAAAATGCCACACATTTAAATATTATTGTTATCGTATCTTTAACTTTTTTTAAATAATATTTAAATCTTTAAAGATTTAATACATTTATTTAATAAATATAAAAATTAATAATTAAAAATATAAATTAGTTAATAATTAAAATATAAGATAATTTATATATTATTTAATACAATGAAAAATAGTATTACATTTAATAATTTAGATAATACAATGAATGATAGAATTTATGAAAGAAATGTACCTTCAAATAATTTAGAGCCAAATTTTTCATCAATAGGATTATCAACTAGATATGCAAAATTTTTAGTAGATAACACTAATAAATATAATAATATAAAATCAGATTTTCAAAGTTATAACACAAATAAAACTTTTTTCCCAGGAACATCAAAGCCACATTTTAGCGGATTTAGTAGTCAAGTAGATAATGAATCTGTTTTAAGAAATCAAATTTATCCTTTAATAAAATCAGATTTACATGTATGGGCTCCAGATTCGACAAGTATGTTATATAACAAAACTGAAAATATAAATAATAAAAGCGATTTTTTATTATTTAATGAAGAAACATTTAATGAATTTAATCCAAATCTTAATAATAAAATTGGTAGTGATTTTTTTTATAATTCTACAAGGGTTCAATTAAAAAATTTATAAATAAAATTGACTTAAATATATATATAATTTTTTAATATTAAAAAATGTTTAATATTAAAATACTCGATAAAAATTTAATTAAAATTTTCAATAATTTCATAAAACCACAAGAATCTACATATCTATTAGGAAGATGGTGTCATAAAAACATTCCAAATTGTAATGATTATGTAATATTAAGAAAAATAGATTTTGCAAATAGCGATAATAATTTATGTAATAAATTAAATGAAAAAATAGAATTAGATGAAATTAAAAAAGTATAATGTTAATTTAAAAATGAATAATAATTTATTAAAAATTAATAAGAACGATATAAATTTAGTAAATGAAAGATTTATAAATAAACAATATTTTCAAGAAAATGAGATAAATAATTTAAAAAATGATTTTATAAAATATAAAAGTGAAATTAAAGAAGTTATAAATAAACTTTATAAAAGTTATTATGATATTTCGAATAATATAGAATGTAATGAAAATGAAGAAAAATATATTTTTTACTTTAATATGTTTATTAAAAAAATTATATTAAATATCAAACTTGATAAAAAAAATGATTATATACAAAATGAGTTACTAGACTATTCAAATAATTCACTTAATAAATGTGAGAATATTATTTTAGATAATTCTAATAATTATATAAATGACCTAGATAAACGCGTTTTTTTATTTAAAAGTACAAAAGGAAATAAAATGGATGAATATTTAAATATAAGTAAAAAAACAAATAAAATATTACCAAAAAAATATAATAATTAAAAGTTTATGGTTAATTTATAATATTTTAAAATATATAATGAAAACATATGCTAAAAAAAAAATAAATACAAAAAAAACACGTAAAAAATTTCATTATTTAAAATGCGCACCACGTCAAAAAAAAATGGTAGATTCAAGATTAAAAGATAAAACATGTTACAGTAATAAAACTCTTTTTATGTTAAGAGATGAATATAATAAAAACAAAGAAAATAAAAAAATAATTTCTAATGATCCATATATTATATGGAATTTGTTAAAAAAATATAATACTGAATGTTTAAATGAAAAATGTTGGATTAAAAATGAAAAAATTAATAAACTTGAATATTTTAGACCAAAATCACCAAAAACATGGACAAATAACCCATATACATGGCTAGACAGTAATGATATAATAAAAGTAATGAATCAATATGAAAAAAAATATAAGGATTTTAAATTTATAGGGCCATCACCAATCGATTTTGATGATAAAAAAATGTTTGGAGAATGTATATGGGAAGAATTATGTAATTTTAATTTAATTGATATGATTAAAAAAAAAATATATAAAGTAGGTATAATTTTAAATTTAGATCCGCATTACAAAGGAGGATCACATTGGGTGGCAATATTTATAGATGTAAAAAATAAATTTATTTTTTATTTTGATAGTAATGGAAAAAGACCAAATTTGAGGATTAAAAATTATATTAAAAGAGTAAAAGAACAAGGAAAAAATTATAAATTAAAATACTATGATAATTTTAATTTTGTACATCAAAAAAAGGACGGTCAATGTGGAATGTATTGTTTGTATATTATTATAAAATTATTGAGACAAGAAAAAAAACCATTAGAATTAAAAAATATAAGAATTTCGGATGAAGAAATGAGAGATTATAGAAAAATTTATTTTAATTCGTAAATATATTATTATAATAATTATTTTACTATAATAATATGAATAAAATAACTAATATAAAAAATAAAGAACTATTATGGAATATATTATTTAATAATAATTATTTTAAAGGAATATCAAATGGTAAAATAGATAATGTAAAACAGTTGTTTGAAGATAGTATTATGCAAATTTCAAAAAATATAATAAATGATAATAATATAAATATTATTGAAGTAAATAAAAAAATTTTAGATGATATAATAAAAAAATTAATATTATTAAAAGAAGATAATAATATTATTGAATTAAAAAATATGGAAGATGATCTAAAAAATTATGTAAATATAAAAAAACCAGAAGAAATAATTTTTTCAGATAATAATGATGAAATTTTAGAACCAGATGATTTATCTAAAAAATTAGAGTATATGAAAATGCAAAGAAATAATGAATTAAATTTAGATTTTTCTAAAAATAATATTATTGAGTTAAATAATAAAGAAGAAATGGATGTTTCAAATAACAAAATACTATCATATAACATTCAAGAAAATCAGGATAATGAAAATACTATATTATTTAAAAAAAATCTTATTTTAAATCAAGAATTTAGAAATGAGAGAATGTTTAATATAGCAAGTAAGTTAGATTTAATATTAAAAAAAATAGAAATTTTAGAAAATAATCAAAGTATTATATTAGAAAAATTAAATTTAAATTAATTTTGAACCAATTCATATTTACCGTCTTCATTTTGAATAAATTTTCCTAAAAATAATAATTCTCCTTTTTTATATGCATCATAATCATAAACATCATTAGTATCTTTATCTAGAGCTAAATTTTGATTGCGAATTTTAAATAATTTTAATGCGACCTCTTTTTGATTTATTTTTAAGTCTTTATCTTTTTCTTCATAATTAATATTTGGAATATACATTGGATTTTCATGTAATGCATTTCCAATAGAAAAGCATTTTATTTTTTCACTTGAAGATGATCTAGAATGAATCGAACAATCAATAGCTGATTCTTTAATATTTCTTAATATATCAATATTAATTTTTTCTTTAATATTAGAAATTTCATATAAAAATTCATCACTTGATAAAACTAATTTTTGATTTAATTTACTTTTATCTTTTAATCTTAACTCAATAGCACTATCACTATTTACTTGTTCATCTGTAAATGTCATTAAATATAATATTACATGAACATCTTGATATTCTTTAGGCAAATCACTATGACTACATATTCTTCTTGCTCTACCAATTACTTGTTGAATTCTAACAGGATGCCAATATGGTTCCATTATATGAACATATCTAACATTTTTTAAACTAATGCCTTCTGCACCCGATGATGTTATCATTAAAACTTTAATAATTTCTCCAAAAAAATTATTAGGAGATATTTTTTGTATTTCTTTCAATATATTTTTAGGAACAAATTTCCAATTACTATTTAATACATTTTTAATAATATCTCTTTCTTCTTTTGTTTCCGAACCAGTATAACTTGCATACATTGGTTTTCCATAATCTTTTGGATCAACATTTAAAATATATTCACCGGAAGAATTTTTTTTAATTTTAAATTCTATAAAATTATTGTGTTTTAATACTAATTTAAATATACCAATTCCTTCTAATGATTTAAATTGAGAATATAATAAATGTATACCCTTATGGTCTGGATCTTGAATATTTTCTAATATATTTAAAAATTTAGGACTTAATTTTTGTAATGATGTTGGTGTTAAATATTTTTCAGCATTTTTACTTAACATTTCTAATGATTCAAGTATTCTCTTTTGATATGTATTATCACTTATAGCATCTTTATCTTTTTGCATATTTTCTATATCCTCTTCTTGGAAATCACCATCTTCGTCATTTATTTTTTGTGAAATATCAACATCATCAATAATGTCTTCTTTTAATACTCCATTATTCTCAATTTTATCTAAAACAGCTTCAATTTTTTCATCTTTATTGGGCATAGGTCTTTTAATTTCTGGGGATGGAAAAACAAAATTACAAAATGCGCGTGAAAAAATTCTATAAGTAGAAACTGAATCACCGTATATATCATCTTTTTGAGCGCCCATTTTTTTAGCTTTATTTTTTTTATTTTTCGATTCTTGATTTCTTTCATTAACTCTTGCTTCTTCATAAATACCAAATTGAAAATCACTCATCGGAATTTTTTGCACATAAAAATGAGACTCGTCGTATCTTGGCATAAGTTGTTCCTGAGCACTTCTGAAATAAGATGTTAGTCCTACTATTCGCTTTTTCAATAATGTATTATTTTTTATAGTATTATTATCATTAATAAACATTTTTTTAAATTCATCAAAATTATCGTAAATAGCTTTATAATTAATAATATTATCTTTATTATCAAATTTGATGTTATTATTATTTAAAATAGAAATTATTTTATTTTTAAAAATTTCAGAATTTATTTTTTCAGATTGATATTCTTGTTTTTTAGTATTAGCATTATACGAAACAAACCCAAAAGGATTTTGTGTAATAATAAGTTCTTTATTTTTTACATTAAAAAATATAAAGTCTACATGTTTATATATTCCACCTGTTTTTAAAATAGATTCAAAATATTCTTTTGATATATTGGTTTTTGTAGTGTTTATTTTAAATAAATAACTTTTAATATAACCTCTTAATATATTAAACATGATTCCTATTTCATTTGGATAATTAATAATAGGTGTACCCGATAACATAATAATTTTACAATTTTCAGCATCCATTAAAAAATTATATAATTTAATTGAAATAGATGATGGTCTATTTAATTTATTAACAATTCGACTAATAAAATTATGAGCCTCGTCAATAATAATAATCTTATTATGAAAAGGATTAATTGAATCATTTTGAGTTAAAATATTATAAATTTTACGAGTCATACCATTATAACTATAAAATTTATACTTCATAGATATCATTTTATTTATTTGTTCATTGATTAATTGCTGTTTTTCAAAACTCAACTTATCATAATTTGGTGCTTCTTTTTTATTCATTACCCATGCCCCGTTTTTTTCTAAAATATATTCTTCTGATAAATTTAATAGATTAGATAAAGGTTTTAAATAGTCTGGATATAATTCTATATTTATAAATTCCCAAAACTGATTTTTCATATAAATAAAATCTCCGCATTTTTTTAATTCATCAATATAATTTTCTCTTAATGAAGCGGGAGTAAAAACCATAACTTCTTTATTATTTTTTAAACCTTCAGCAATTGCGATAGATGAACATGTTTTTCCAGAACCTAAACCATGATATAATAATAAACCTCTATATGGCGTATAAATATTAATATAATCTCTCACAATTTTTTGATGTGTTAATAAAGAAAATTCTGTACCTGACTTTTCCTCACATGAAATATTAATTTTTCCATCTTCTATATCTTTTTCTTCTTTTAATAAAAGCTCTTTATATGGTAAAAATAATTTATTAATAAAATTAATAAAATTCTCTCGATTATTAAGATAATATTCAGATGCTTTTATTAAAACATTTGGTTTTAGTGGGGGTATTCTATTTTTAATTTTAGTATTTTTAATTTCAAATTCTAAATCTATAGAGTCAAAATTATATGTTTCAAATTTTGATTTATTTACTTTTGGTTTTGGAGTAATACGTTTTTTTTGATCATCATTTGTTTTTGATTGTAAATTTATAGATGCTAATTGTTTAATAACAATTTTTATATTTATTTTTTTTACATTGGTTAAAATTTTTGGTATTTCAACTAAAGAAGGTTCGTCTTTTTTTGAAGTTATATTTGGTTTGATTATAGTTTTATTTTGAATTTCTAATTTGGATTGAATTTTATTTAAAAATTCGGTTGGGTCTATTATTTTTTCACTTGTTTTATCAATAATATTAGGTTGCCCAAGCTGTTTATTTATAAAAAAAGAAAAAGTTTCTTGTTTTTTAGGAAGTGGTTTAACTTTTAAAAATTCAAAATTTTTATTTATCATTATTAAAATATATATATATATAAAATTATATATGTTTTAATTATTTTCTAAATAAAATACTTTTTTAGTCATTAAAAGTTTTAATAAGTGAAATTGCCGAATTACATGCTATTTGTTCTGCTTTTTTTTTAATTTTATGACTAGCTTTTGTTAAAAATATTAAAAATTTATTGTTTGTTTCTAATTTTTCATGAATAGCTTTAAATGTTTTAAGATTATCAAAATTTATAGCACTGTTAATATTTACATTATGAATATTTTGTCCAAATGATATAAATACACCCATAGTATAAATTTTGTCACATACATCATCATGTGATTGTTCTTTAATTTCTACATAATCAGGTGTAAGTTTAAATTCTTTTTGTATAATTACCTGTAATTTATTTTTAAAGTTATCATCATTATTAATTAGATCAGTCCAATCCACGTGTTTTTCCATAACATTTTCGATAAATATTTGCGCCATTTGAAAACCAACACCTGTATTGAAAATATTTTCAAACCATTTATGCTCATCCTTAATATCAATTCTATTAAAATCTAAAAAAATGGCACCAATAAATGATTCAAATAAACATCCTAATTTTTTAAAATTAGTGCGAATGTTTTTTTCTTCTGCATGTTTTGAAATAATAAAGTAATTATGTAATCCAATTTCATAAGCTAATTTTCCAATATGTTCATTTTTAACTAAAGCAATTTTTTTTTCTGTCATAAAACCTTCATCTGCTTTTGGGAAACGCTTATATAAATAATATTTAATAATACATTCTAAAATTCCATCACCTATAAATTCTAATCTTTCATTCGATTTTGTTTTTAAAGGTAAATGATTATCTAAATTTTCTGCAATTTTTATATTTGATTCTTCGTTTTCTAGTTTAGGTTTTTTTGTATAAGATCTATGTACAAAAGCTCTTTTAAACAATTCAATATTAAAAGGTTTAGTAAAAATACCATATTTATTTAATATATTGATAATATCATTGAGTATAATTTCTTTATTATTTGAATTATATGGATTATAAATTAACTCATCATTAATGATATTAGTAACATTATTATTAATATCATTTTCTGATTCAGTGTCACTATCTGAATTATCTGATAACGTTGTCTTTTTCATTGTTTATATTTAGAAATTATTTTTTAAATTATTATTATAACAATTTTTTTTTAAAAAAATATTATAATAGTATATTATACAATGGGAAAAAAAATTAGCTTAATTGGAGCGAGCAATTTACATACAAACAGTACATGTAATTTTGGAAGTATGGCTGGTCTAGCAATAACAAGTGGATGGGTGCGTCCTCATCACACTTCATTACCTGGATATAAATATACCAAAACTCAGAATGATGAAACTCATTATTCAATAGGTTGTGGTGCAGGAAAATCATGTGCGAGCAATACAAACTGCTTAAAACAACTTAAATTATTTAATGGTGTACATCAACGTTTTGATACTGTTCGCGGAAAATATTTAGGTTAAAAAATGTTATTTAAAGATAAATCAATATATAATTATTATTTAATGAAATTATATATTGATAATAGAGAACCAAAAAAAATTATAAATTTAATAACTAACTTATGTGAAGATAAATCTATAGTAGAAGTTAAGTCACTTCCGCTAGGAGATTATATGATTTGTGATAACGATGATAATACATTAATAATTTTTGAAAGAAAATCATTAACTGATTTAGAAAGTAGTATAAAAGATGGACGCTATGAGGAACAAGGTTTTAGATTAAACGATTACAATTTACATAATCATTATATTTATTATTTAATTGAAGGTTCTATTATAAATTATAAACATTCAAATTTTAAAAATGCACTATATTCTAGTTTAGCATCTTTAAGTTATTTTAAAGGATTTTCTATACTTAATTCAATTAATGATGTTGAAACTGCTGAAATAATTGTAAGCTTTTTTAAAAAAATAAATAAAGAAAATAAAAAAAAACCATTTTATTTAGATTTAGAAATACTAAAAAAAAATGAATTTGATGTTTCTGGTAATAATATTATACAAGTAAAGGATGAAGATAATGTTGAAAATTATGAAAATTGTATAAAATCAAAAAAAAATTCATATATTTCTAAAGAAAATATTAACAATATTATGTTAATCCAAATTCCTGGTGTTAGTTTTACCACGGCTAAAATTATTTTAGACGAACATAAAAGTATTGAAAATTTAATATCTAATTTAAGATTAGATGAAAATTGCTTAAATAATTTAAAATCAAAAAATAATAGAAAATTAGCAAAAAATATAATATTAAATATTAAGAATTTTTTACTTTAAAAATAATATAAATATATATAAAATGAAATTAGATAAGAAAAATATAATTAGCATAGGAGTAATTAGTATTGTATGTTTAATATTATTTATTATGTTTATTTCAGTTAACAGAAAGTATAAATTTTTTACTAACCCAACAACTGGATATAGAATGGAACTAAAATCAGAAGAAGATAATAAGATATTAAAACAAATTGAAGGATTTGAAAGTTTTAGTAAAACTAAAGATGATAATGAATTAACTACTATTATTGAAAATAAATTAAAATCGTTGGCTCAAGAATTAGGAAATAAAAAAGGATTATCAGAGTCAAAAGAAACATTAAAGAAAACTAAAAAAATTTGTGATATAGAATCTACAAAATGTATGATGAATATGTTACAGGAAAATAAAGGTTTAAGATCTATTAATTTAGATAATTTAGCTAATGATGATTCGAGCGAAAATTGTATGAAATGTAAAAAATATACAGAATTATCAAAAAGTTTACAATCTATGATTGATAGTTTGTAATATATTTATTTTACAATTTTTATTTAATAAAAAATACAACATTTTGTATTTCAATTTCATTAATACATGTTTTTTTTATATTTTCACCAATAAATATAAAAAAGAAGTTTTGCTTACATTTTTTAATATATTTTGATGACATATATATTAAATACACATATATTATTATTATAATGAATATTAAATATCCTTTAATAATACCATCTATTGGACATGGTGCAACTGATTTAATTGATTTGCCATATGAAACAATAAATTATAATATTTTAAGTATATTAATAATTTATAATTTAAATTACAATATTCGAAAATATTTATTAATTTTTACATCAATAATTCATATTTCAAGTGATTTTAATATAAAAAATAAATATTTGTTTTCTGGATTATTTCATATAATTTGGTTGAAAAATCCAATAATAAGTAAATTATATTTATCATTTATACATACTCCTTTACATTATTATAAAATATTTAAAGCAAAAAAAAAATGGAAAGAAAAGTTTTTTGTTGGAAATTTTATAAATATATTAGCTGTTTTAGGATTACAAAATAATATAGATAAAATAATCGAAAAAAAAATGGGTAAATTATGGTGGATTTTTCCAATTTTACCTCATATTTTATTAACAAAAAAAATATCTAAGTTAAATAAATAAAAAAAGATTATAATAATATAATAATGTTATTCAAATTTGTAGCTGGTAATAATTTAAAAAATGTTTTAAAAAAAAGTAATGCTATGTTATCAAAAAATAGAATTCCAATAATAAATTATATTACTGAAGATTGCAAAGAAAATAAAGAAATAAGTGTTTTTAACGAATATAATAATTTACTAGATAAAATAGACAATAGATTTATGATAGCAATAAAATTATCATCTTTTAATTTTAATAAAGAATATGCAAATATAATTGCAGAAAAATGTAGTAATAAAAATATAAAGTTAATAATAGATGCTGAAAATGAAAATAATATCGAAATTTATAGGAAACATAGTAATGAACTAATTTATACTTTTAATAAAAACAATTTGAATATTATAAAAACACATCAACTGTATAGAAAAGATAGTTTAAATGAATTGAAAGATGATATTAATTTTTTTAACTCTAAGAATATAATTTTTTCTACAAAATTAGTACGAGGCGCATATTGGAATAGTGAACATAAATTAGGACATTTGTTTATTAATAAACAAGATACTGACAATAACTATAATGAAGGAGTATTAGAATGCTTTAATAATATTAATAATAATTTTATAGCAGCGACACATAATAAATTATCAATTGATTTTATATTAAATTTAAATAAAAGAAAAAAAAATATAATATTAGCAAATCTAATGGGAATGAATGAAAAATATATAAAAAAATTAGATTCTACTAAAGCAACATATATACCATATGGACCATATAAAGAAATGATTCCATATTTATTAAGAAGACTCTATGAAAATATAGATCAAATTAAATATATACATTTATAATGCTTTAAATTTATTATATTCATTTCGTTTCTTTTCTAAATATTTTTCGTGATGTAACCATCCAAAATATGTACGAAAACCCCAGTCTTTGAAATTTTTACTCGGAATAAATAATGTCCAACAATATGGAATATTTTTATCTAATTCAATGCGATGAAATGTGTTTGCTGGTGCATATCTATAACTTCCTGGAGATCTCCAAAACTTTCCTTCATCTGTATATTCCCAGTAACCACCATATAAGATAATAGTTCTAAAATTCCACGGGTGATCATGCAGATCATCAGGATCTGATTTTAAAAATCTATGTAAAAATACATTAAATGGAAATTTTTTTCTATCTTTTAAAAATAAATAATATCTCTCTAAGTACGGTTCATTACTAATTCTATCATAAATAATACGACGTCTATTCATATAAATCATAATGTATACAAAAATTTTATAAATGAAATTCATTATTTATATCTACTTTGTATAAAAATATATATAAATCAATTTTTAATTTTTTCAAGAAAATTTTTTAATAAAATCCGCATCTCTTTGCTTTAATTTATTAGTAAATCTCTCTTCACCAATTTTATTGATTATATTTAATTCAGGATACATAGTTTCATCGTTATAATTTGGATGATGTCTACAAATAAATCTAGCATCATGTCTACAGCTGCATTGACAATCAGGTTTGAATTCTGGTGATTTATTTTTCCAAGTCGTTTCAATCCATGGAGAAAACATAAATGGTTTATTAATTGAATGTCGTGGACAACAATTACATTTACCAAGTGTTATTAGTTTTTCTTGTAAAGTATTACCTGAAATAGAATTTATTTTTTCACATAATAAATGATTGATTCTCTCATATTCATTATTATGAATTAATTTTTCCATTTTTCTTTTTAATATTTTATATATAAAAAAGAAAATTATTATAAATCAATTTTTTTATTAAAACTTTCATTTTCTAATATAATTGTTTTTTTTAAATTTAAAATTTTTATTTTTAATTTTAAATAAATTTTGTCTTCTAAATTGTTATAATAAGCATCACTAATTTTACATTTATATTTTGAAATAATATTATTAATATTTTCATCAAAATTATACTTATAAACATCATCTTTATTAAAATATATGAAACCATCAACATTTATTAATCCATGTAATTTAATTATTGATTTATATCTTTCAATCCGTTGATATTCAATATTTTGATTACCCAATACTGAAAAATTTATAGAAGTTTTATATATATTATTCATAATTGGTAATTTTGGTGCTAATATTGTTAAAATTGATACTAATAGCGATAACATTTATTAGTAAATATTATAATTAACATTTTAAATATTTTTATATATTATATTTGTTTTAATATAATATATATTATATATTGCATCGTCTGGGAATCGAACCCAGGGCGATCGCTTGGAAGGCGAACATGTTGCCATTACACCAACGATGCATATCTATATATTATAACTGATTATTTCTTTAAATTATATTCTTTGAAAAATTTTATTATTAAAATTTGTGGTATTTTTATATTTATATACTTCTCTATCTTTATAATCTCCTTTATCTATTTTGCTTTGTGTATATTTTTTTCCACCCCAGTTATGATCCAATGGATTTGCACTTACTTTACTATTTGAATGAAAAATACGATCTAAAGGAGTATCTCGGCCTATATTTTGATTTTCTTTATCAAATCCTGAATACATATTTTTATTAAAAATTTTGTTTTTACCAGATATTGACTCCTTAGTTGCATCTAACATTTTATTTTTATTATAATATTCTTTATCATTATACTTAAATTGAATCCCACCATTATTTTCAAAAATAGATGGCTTAACTTGTAAAAGCTCTTCGTTTTGAGTGTTAGTTGTATATTGTAAAAATACTACAGGGCATTTATTTCCTTTTGAATCCTCTTCTTCAACAAATTGTTTATATTCTTCTAAACTATCAAAAATAATAGGATTTGTATCTTTTGTTATTTTTTCTTTATTATTTAATAAATAAAATTTATTAGAATGTTCAATTAACATATTGTAACATTTTTTTTTATTTTCCATCGCCTCGAAATTATTATTATTATTATTGTTATTTTTATTATAAAATGTATAATAATGCAAACCAAATAAAAAAACAAAAATTGCAAATAATATAGTTGTATACTTTATCATTTATTAAATTATATATATATTTTTATTTTTTATTATAATATATATATATAATATGAAATATATATCTAATAATGATTTAAATATTGATGATGTTATAAATTCTAAAACGTGCTTTATCGGAATATTTAGTGATTCATGTATTCATTGTAAAAATATGAAACCCGAATGGAATAAATTTAAAAAACATGTTAAAAAAATCAATTGTAATTCTTATTTGATTGAATTAAAGGCAGAAAATATTAATAAAATAAATAATAAAACATTAAATGAGTATATGTCATATAATGGCATACCTTCTGTATTAAAAATAAAAAATGGAAAAATTATTAAAGAATATAAAGGAAATAGAACAGCAAACAGTTTGTTACAATTTGTTAACAAAAAGAAAACATTTAAAAATAAAAATAAAAAAAAAGTGAAAAAAACTAGAAAATTAGCAAATTATTTTTAATTATATATATATAAAAATGATAAATAATACATCGCAAAGTACGATGTCGAAAATGCCGACAAGATAAATATATTTTTTACATTTTATTTATATAAAATTTAAAAAAAATTTAATGCAATTTGTTAGAAAAAAACTAAAGCAAACTATAAAATTATGAAAATTTTTATAATTCGTTATTTTTGCAAAAAAATTTATCATATATTAAATTCAGCAACAAAACAATAAATGCTTCTGCGAATGGAAAAATAAATATTAATTCAATCATTCTAATTTTAAAAATTAGAATACGCAATGTTATAAATAGAATAAGATCAATTTTTTTTTTAGTTAGTCAAAGTAATCTATTTCTAAATTTTATTTTTAGTTATTTTTAATGTTCCCCGCTTCACATAAATTTTTTGTTGAAAAAAATTCACCTGACATACAATAGCGTTGATCACTTATTTTTGCACAACTTCTTTTATTATTTATTTTGCCTATATAACAAAACCCATTTTTTGAATTTTCTGAAGAGTCCCCTTCTACTTCTTCTTTATTATTTATTTTATCTTTTATTTTTTTTTCTAATTCATTTATTTCATTTTTTTCAGGTGATTTTTTTTCTTTTGGTCTATCTGTTTTTGGATCAAAAATGTTACTAACCAAATTTATTAATTTATCTCTAAATACAAAAATTGAAACAAGAATTAAAATAAATAAAACTAGAGCAATAATAATAATATTTTTAATTCCATCCAAGATTTTAAAAAAACCTGTAAATGCATTAGTTTTAGATTTATTTAAATCTTGTGAATTTTTAAAATTGTTTATATTTTCTTCGTTTGATTTAATATTATCACTAATAATAGTATTCATTTTTGATAATTTTTCTAAACTATCATTATTTATTGATTCATTTTTTATTGACCTTTTTATTTTTGTGGGTTTTGAAAATATGCTACTATTTCTATCTAAAGAAGATTTTTTAGATGTTTGTTTATTTTCTGAATTATTTAAAGAATCAAGTGATTTTTTTAATGAGTTCATTATAATTTATATAAATATTTTATATAAATAAATTGTTTATCTATATATAATATGTATGTTAAATCATATTCGCCAACAATAAATCAATATATATATAATATTGTAAAATCAGTTGATCATAATGAATTAAATCATTCTGATATTAAAAATAAAAAAAAAATAGAAAAAATTCTTTTAAAACTATTAAAATATAATAATATAAATGATATAAATAAATTAGAACCACCCGAACAATTATATTCAAATTGTTGGTTTAATACAATGTTTGTAAATTTTTTTTTTAGTGATAAAGGAAGAAAATTTTTTAAATATTTTAGATTTTTAATGATAACCGGTAAAAGGATAGAAAATAAAAAATTAATTAATATAAATGAACAAGATAATTTAAATTATATTTTTTATATACTCAATATTTACATTCAAAGGACATTTAATCAAAGTTATAATAATTTTTATACAAAAAAAAATAATGCAAAAAAACATAAAAAAAGTTATAAGCAAAAAAAAAATGTATTGAATATAGATAAATATTTAGATAAAATTTATTTAAAATATAATATTAATAAAAAAAATACCAATTATTTTATAAAAAATATATATGATATATTAGTTGAAAAAAATAAAAATATTATAAATGTTAAACAAGCAGGAAATCCAATTGAGTATTATAAAAATATAATTAATTATTTAGATAATACAAATATTTATTTAAATGAATTAAATATTACAAATAATATAGATATTTCTAATTATTTAGAACAAAAATTTCAAAGTAATTTTCCACATTTAATTTTAATAAATGATTTTCAAAGTACAAGTAAATATGATATAATGTATAATATTAATAATATAAAATATAAATTAGATTCTATTATTATTACAAATAAAGATCATTTTAATAAAAACTCAAATAGTCATTTTGTTAGTGTATTAACAATAAATAATAAAGAATATAAATTTGATGGTAGTAGTTTAAAAAAATTATCATCTTTTAAATGGAAAAATAAAATAAACAAAAATATTGATTGGGGATTTATTGAAGATCCAATTTATTATCCACATAAATATAATTTTACAAAAGGATATAAAATTCTATTTTATTATAGAATTAATTAGAATGTTAATTTCTTGTTTTTTTTTACTTTATAAATTAAAATTGTCTCCCTTTTTATGGATAGTTAATGTAGACGATAACATAAATATCTTTAAATATTTCATTGATAATGTTTATTCAGATGAAGAAATATATTATATAGTAGAAAAAAAAGTAGAAAATATTGATAATTATTTAACAAACTTTAAACGGTTTACATTATATAAAAAAGATAAAAATGATAATATAATTTATCAAAGTATTTAAATAATTAATTTAAAAACTTGCACTAATTAATATATATATGAAAACAGTAAAATTAACATACAATCCTGTGGAAGATTTCTTAATGCAAAATAAAGGTAAAAAACTATCTATAAAAACTATAAAAAAAAATTTAAAAATAAATTATAGAACATTATTTTTCTATATTAAAAATTCACATTATATAAAAAATGTTCGGCCAAATGAAGTAGGTTCGGGCAGTAAATTTTTACATGTTTATGAATTTGAAAACTAGTTCAAGTTATATTTATTAATCATATTCATCACTACTATCTTCATTACTATTATTTACAGATTGTAACGAAGAATTGTTTTGTTGTGCTAGTTGAATTTTAAGTCGTGCAAACTCATGTATTTGTTCTCTCAGAGTATCATTTGGCACTAATAAATTAGACACCAAGGTTAAACCCGTGAGAGGAGAAGTTAAGCGATATTGAAACCAGCGCTCGATAGATGTTCTATCATATGTATGATTATCCACCGTTTTAACAGGATCAGTCATAACATCTTGACTAATAGAACAATAAAATTCATTAGGAATATCATTGCTATCAACCAAAGTTGTAATAATGCTTGAATCAAATGTAATTGTATTTAGATTTTCAAGTTTTTGTTTTAAAAGAGCAATGGTTATTGTTACTTTCTTAACCATTCTTACTGCAACTGCCGGATTACCTAGTGTTGCATTAATATCATATCTTGTTTGTTTTGCATAACATGAAAAGCCCGGTTGAAATTCAATAATTCTTTTTGTATTATCAAATAATGTAATTTCAACGCTGTTGTTTCCTGCATCGAAAGCTTCATCTATTTTTTTATTATCTTCACAAAAATAAGGAGCCCACCAAGAATCGCACAGCTTAAAAATATTTCCTTGTCTTTCTGGAACTCCTCTGCACCACATCCAAACTGAGACATTTTTATTATTATCTGAATCTGGTAGTAGATCTTCTGAACACCATGGTTGAATATCAGGAAAATATTGTTGAATATTTCCATCAGATACAAGTAAATCATTAACATTACTTAAAGTTTCATTAAATGTATGCTGTGAATCACTTGCATGTCTACACATTCTCCATTCTCCGGACACTTGTTTTGCATAAACAGTAAAACAACCATCGGTAACTTCTATGGGCAAAATAACTCTATAACCTGGTGGTTTTCCTCCGCCACCACGAGGACCAGCATGAACTGGTGGTGTAGTTTGATAATAATGTCCATTTTTTAAATGAATAGTAGCATTGAAAAATTTAGATCCCAAAGTAATTTGACTGTGATCATTCCTACTACTTTGATGATTTCTAAATTCTTCTTCAATCTTATTTGAAACCCATCCTGGATAAACATCAACTTTTTTGCGAACTGGATCAACAGATGCCCATATTTTGCCGTTCATATTTATAATCAGGAATAACAATTTTAAATAGTTTTAATAAAATTTAAAATCAATTTTTTTTTATCCTCCAAAAATAGAGTATTTTTCTCAAATAAAAAAAATTGAAAATTATTATTTTATAAAAAAAACAATTGTATGCAGCACTTTGTATCTATTCATAAAAGAAATCACACAGATATAGGATTTATAGGTGCTGATATTGATCCTTTAAATAATAAAGGTAAAGTTGGAAAAAGAGGTATAGATAAAAATTTTACATTGGAAAAATTAATAGAGCTAGCATATGAAGTAGATGCAAATATTATAATAAAAGCAGGGCCGAATGCAAAATGGTATTTGAAAAAATTTCATATTCATGATATTGAAAATGAAATTTGTAAACAATCATGGAGAGATACAAGCAGAACAACCATGTGGATTATTGAATGGAGAAATAGTAATAATTTATATATTTCAAACAATTTACCATTAAAAGAAAAAAATAAAGAATCATTATCAATTAAAGAAGAAATTTCTGATATACCCGAATGGCTTTTACTTGCAGAACAAATTTTAAAAAATACAATATAAAATTTGTTATTTAAATTTTTATTCACTTTCTCCGCCGGCCATAACCCAAATTTCATCTTCAGTAACTTCTCCTTTGAACTCTTCAAGAATATTGTCTACCCACTTAACCGCGCGTCTATATTTTCCTTTTTGTAATGATTTAATTACTTTATTGAGCATCCATGCAGCTTCTTCGTCGTCGAACCAAGCCATTTTTATAATCTATAAATATATATTTTTTTTTACAAAAATTATATAAAATGGTGTATTTTTACTAAACCTTTCATCTATTATAATATGTATTTTTATTATTTCTAAATATTATCTAATAAATCAAATTTCTCAATAGTTTTTTCAATATTTGTTTTGTTCAAATTATGGAACAAGTAATCAGTTTTCAAAGATTCTTCATTTTTTTTAATTTGTCTATATATAACGTCAATATTTGATATAAATTTATTAATTAATTCTTTATCTTTTATAATAACTTGATCAAAATTAACAGGTTCAATTAATAATGTAAATGCAAAATAAATGATATATTTTCTTTTTTTTTTAAAAGAAGTATTATATTTAATACAAAATAATGTAAAAAGTGAATTAATAATTTTATTTAAAATAGAAGATTTATTGTCTTTTGTAAAATAAAAAATAATATCCCAAATAATCCATATTATATCATGATAAAAATCTTTAGGTGCATAACTTCTTCCTTCACATTTACATCTAATTTTTTTTTTATTCAAAATATTTTCATAATTTAAAATCCATTCATACCAATAACATGTTTCCACTATATTTTTGGTTTCTAGATTATATATAAGTTCATTTATTGGAATATATAATTCTTTGGGATCATTTTCTAAATATATTTTTTTAACATATTCAATACTTGGTGCTTTAAATTTATCTGATAATTCTAAAAGATCATATTCTGTATTTTTATCTATTTTAATTTCTTTATATAAATGTTTTTTATTTGATAACGCAGCAATGCATACTATTTCACAAAAAAGTTTTCTTATTTTATTATTATTTCTTAGTAATAATAAATTATCATTATAGCCATTGTTAATTATTTGTACAAAGTTATTATATCTCATTTCTAGATATAATATTAATTTAGGATTACCAATATGAATAAATTTACATACATATGATATAATTATTTCCCAAAGATCTAATAAATGTCCTGCGCAAATAAATTCACCACTCCAATAACATGCTTGTTCTAATTTAGAATTATACAAACTTTTAACTAATTCATCTCTCGCTTTAGATTTTTGAAATTTTGAAAATGTGATATTTCTAAATGCAGCTATATCTCTTTTGTCACTAATTTCATTAATATCCATTAAAAATAAAATTAATATAAATTGAGATAAAAAAAATAATATTAATACATATTAATAGGAATGCTGTATAAATCATATAAAAAAATAAATTCATTAAACTTAATAAGTAAATTTTTTTTAATTTTTATCATATTTTCTCTTTATTTTTTGTTTATTAGAAATAACAAAAAACGGGAACCATTTAATAATAAAATAATCGAATTAAATGAAAAAAATTTTTTTGATCAAAAATATGATGAAGAAATATATGATAATTTTTATAGTAAGTTATATGATTACATATATGTAAATAGTAAAAAAAATGAACATGAAATAAATTATATAAAATCATATTTAAAAGATTTTAATTATACTAAAATTTTAGATGTAGGATGTGGTACAGGAAATCATGTTAATTTATTAAATGAAAATTATAATATAGTAGGAATAGATAGTTCAAAAGAAATGATAAATATTGCAAAAAAAAAATATGCAGATTGCAATTTTCAAAATATTGATTTTTTAGCAAATAATTTTTTTGATAATAATACTTATACTCATATTTTATGTTTAAACAAAACGTTTTATGAAATTAAAAATATTAAAAATTTCTTCATGCAATGTAATTCATTATTAAATAATAATGGATATCTAATAATAAATTTAATTGATAAAAATAATTTTACACCATATAACAGCGAAGCTACTAAAAAAATTAAAGTTGTTTATGATCCCAAAAAAAATGATATAAAACCACATTCAAAAATAGTAAAATTTAATGAAGATATTGAAGTAATTTCAAAATGTAATACTAAAAAAATAAATGAAACAAATGAGATTGTTTATAGTGAAATATTTAAAAATTTTAAAACAAATTCAGTAAGAAAAAATGAAATAAGTTATAAACTTCATGATATTAACATTATAAAAAAAATAGCTGCAAAAAATAATTTATTTTTAAGAAAAAAAATAGAATTGAAAAATTACAAAGACGAGTTTTTATATATTTTTGTAAAAAAATAATTATCTAACATATTTTCCAACTCGAGCAAAAGAATCTATAATATAAATTATAAATATTCCTAAGAAAACATATAATATTAATTCTTCTGTAACATGACCTGTTTTTTCTGACTTTTGATCTTCTAATAAATTTAATATATTATCTAATTTCCCTAAAATCCTTTTGTTTATTTCTAAATATTTTTTATGTTCATCACTCAAATTTGATGTATTTTCAAATTGATTATTTGATGCATTATAATTATTATTGTAATTCATTAAATCAGTATCTTGATTATAAAAATCATTAATATTAGAAATCGATTTATTATATTTATCATTTTCTATTTTATTATCTGCAGTATCTGAATATATTTTTGTATTATCTAAAAATTGATTTGACATATTATATGCGTCTTGATATACTGTATAATCAATAGTATCATTATTGTCCTCCCCCCCTTCATCTTTATTATGTAATTTAGATATTAAGTTTGATAAATCTTTTATTTTTTTATTTTGATTAAAATTTGGTTTATTGAGTGAATTATAATTATAATTAAAATTATCTCTATTTATATTATTATCATCATTTTCATCATTTTCATCTTGTGCGAACTTAACCTGTTTTTTATTTTTCAAAGTTTTATTTTTAAAATTACTAGTATCAATTTTAAAATCTTGTGAATCTAAGGGTGCTGGATTTAATTGAAGCATACTTATAAAAAAAAAAGATAATAATATTTTGTTAAATAACAAAAAATTTTTTATCTAAATTAATATTAATGAGAAAAAAAAGTAAAAACGATATATTTAAATCAAGTAGTGATTTTATTAATAAATATATAAATTTAAAACCAGTAGAAACAAATAAATTATTTATTGGTATGATGATGATAATTATGAATATATCGTCTAGATATATTGAATTAAAATTTACAAAAGGACAAGAAGCATTAGTAAGAAATGTTGCTCGTGAAATTTTTATTTTTGTTGTTGCGTTTGTTGCAACTAGAGAAATAGTATCTGCTTTAATTATAACGGCAGTATTTATAATTTTAGCAAATTTTGTGTTTAATGAAAACTGTAAATACAATATTCTTCCTAAACGTTATAAAAATGTAGTAAATGAAATGGATTTTAATAAAGATGGAAAAGTAAGCGATGCAGAAATTAAAAAAGCTACAGAAATTTTAAAAAAAGCAAAAGAACAAAATAACCCGAATCAAGAGAATGAAATAGAAAGAGATAAAAAAACTAATTATAAACCAATAATGTTAAATTATTTAAGATGAACCAATTAAAATTTCTATATATCTAATTCATTAAAAGAATTAAATATATTATTATATTTACTTATAATAATATGTCAGATAAAGAATCTAAAAATTATACTATTGAAATTATTTTAAGATATAAATCAGGTGAAATTTTTAGAGATTTTGAATTTTTATCAAATAAAAAATCTAAAAATTATAATCTTAAAAGAATATTAAATAAATATATTTATGATTATTTTAATAGTTATTTTGATGATGAAGCTACATTGAACAGTATTATTGACAAATTCATCGGAAATATTAATATGAAATATGATAATAATTATTTAGATGTTAAAATAATAGAGCAAATTTTAAATTCGAACAATGATATGAATGAACCTTCAAATTATGATAAAAATAAAAATGTTGAAAAAATTGAAAAAAAGGTGAAAGAATGTAATGATAAAAAAATAAATCTTTTTATTAAAGATTTTACAAATTTTATTTCAAAACTTATTGTTGATAAATTTAATTACAAAAGTAATAAAAAATATCAAGATAACGATATAGTTTATATTATAAACAATAATTATATCAATGTTGTAGAAAAATATATAAGAGGATTGGGCGCAACTGGCGAGAGTGAAGAGAAGATAAAAGATTTACCAGATACTAATTATATATGCTCAGAGGAATTGTTAACAAGTATGCAGTCAATAACAAAAATTTATTCAGTTATGTATAATGAGATTGAAGGTGAAAATTCAACGGATATAGAAAAAAGAGAAAATATAAATAATATTCTGACTATTTTTTCTATTCCAGATGGTATAGTTGAATTTTTAAATTTTAACGATGTAGCTGGGCAAACCATCAAATTAAATAGTAATGGTCTATTGACAGTTAAAACTGGTGATGGTGATAGTACTTCTATTTTTAATACTACAAGAGTAAATAGAGATAAAGATATTTTAACAATTGTACAAAATTGTACTTTAAATACAAAAGATTTTTTTACAGATAATGATATGCATATAAAAAAATTTTTATTAGGATTAAATTCACAAAAAGAATTATTTTTTACAAATAAGGAATTAAATAAGACAGTTTATGATATAATTAATCCACTAATAAAAGAATGCAAAGATTATTATTTAAATTTAAATTTTATAATAAATTTTTTAAAATTAATGAAAGAAGAGAATGAATCTGAAAAATTTGCTGGAAATTTAGAAAAGTATAAAGAAAAGTCACTACTGTTTAAAGCATTAATTTACTTAAATGAAGAAGCAAAAATAGAACCTGAGAATAAATTATATTCTCATCAATTAAATTTTTTATTTTTAAGAATTTGCAATATTTATAAATCAAAAGATGTTAATAAAAAGGAAACAATAGAATATACAATATTCGAATCTATAAACAAAGATGGTAGATATGGTAATGATCATAATTATGAAAAAATTTTTAATAATACTGAAATTAAAACAAAATTAAATGATGAAATAAAAGATCGCGGAACCGGATCTAGTAACGGTTTTATTGTTTTAAATACTTTAAATTTAATAAATTTAATAAATTTATATTTAATATTCACTAGTAAAGACAATTTTAAATTTATTCAATTGCTTAAATCTAAAGATACTTCTTTTATTAAAAGAACTGGTATTAATAATATGTTCAAAGAAATTATTACCTCAATAAATAACGATTATTCAGAAAAAATGAAAACATTTATGATAAAAAATAATTTAACAAGTATAAAAACTAGCGAAAATATTAATAAAAATAAATCAGATTTGCAAAAAACTTTTAATAATACTGATGAAAAAGAAACATCTATATTTAATTTATTTTTAGATAAATCTGACAAAAGCGAAAATTATATAGGTAAACTATTTAGTATATTAGAAGACGATCTTAATAAATTTAAAGAATTTGAATCTCAAAAAAAATTTAAAGGTAATAATTATATTGAAAAAATAGAATCAGAAAATTTACCCAAAGGTTATAATACAACTGAAAAATTAAAAGAAATTTTAATAACATTTGGAAAATATTTTGATTATTTTAAAAGTGATGAAAATATTGAAGAACAATTTTCATTATTGGAAAGAAATAAAGAAGAAACTAAAAAAATAATTACATATTATAATATATTTCATATATTAGAAAAATTATATTTACCACCGGGAACTATTATTAATGATATTTTTTATGATGAAGTTTCTAGACAAGAAATTGAGCAATATTTTATTATAAATAAATTAATTCCTACTGTTCAAAAGAATGAAGTACAATTTATTAGAGAGGAAGAAAGTGGGGGTTTAATAAAAGTATATTTTGAAATTGACTATAAAATAACAAAATTTAATAGCTATATTGAATTTAATATAAATTTTAATAATGTTCTTAAAGAACCAGAAATTAAAGAAACTGAAACTGAAAATATAAATTCATCTGATTTTATTTTTGAAAATGTAAATTTTCAAGATGATAATATAAAAATAAAATTAAATTTTAGTAATAGTTATAGTTATAAATTTCTTGAAAATAAAAATATAAATAGTAATTTTAAAACAAAAGAGTATATTATTGATTTTATAAAAAAAGAATTAAAAGATAAGTTTATAGAAGAAAAAAAAAAATTAGATATAAATCAAATTGGCGAAACATTTTTTAATGAAAACATAAAAACTATAGAAAATCCTATAGATGAAAAAACATACTATAAATATAATTTTGAAACTTTAAATGATGTAATAGAAATAAAATACTATTTTAAAGATGATTATATAACATATTTAAAAAATGATTTTAATACTAAAAATTTTTCATATGAACTTGATATTAATTATATAATAGATAATATTTTTTTAGATAATGACAAAGGAAAAAAATCTTTTGAAGAATTTAAACAATTTAAACAATTTAAAAAAAGTCTAAAAGAAAAAAATTCAAGCGCGAGCAAGGCTGATGCTGATGCTGATGCTGATGCTGATGCTGATGCTGATGCTGATGCTGATGCTGATGCTGATGCTGATGCAGAAATATTTAAACAATTTAAAAAAAGTCTAAAAGAAAAAAATTCAAGTGCAGGCAAGGGTGATGTTGATGCTGATGCAGAAATTATGATATTATATGCTGAAATAAAAACATCCAAACAAATTATAAATTCTAAAATATTCAATAATGATTACACTGGAGAAAAACAGAAGTTAATCATCACTATCTATGATATTACTTCTAAATTATATTTAGAATGGAATAAATTTAAAAATAAATACAAAATCCAATTAGAAAATAAATTTGAAATAATTGAAATTATACCTAAAACACAAGATAATAGCAATGAAGATATAAATATTAGTTTAACTATGAAAAATGGTGAAAAAAAATACAATGAACCCCCAAATTTGGACAATCAAAATAAAGTAAAAGATTTAGAGAATTATTTAAAAAAAGAAAATATAATAAATGAACTAGAAAATAATTTTTATGAAAAAATTAAAAAAAAAAGAAATATATTATCCAAAGATGCTTTAGAAAAATTAGATATAAATTTAAATAATATTGAAGGTTTTGTTAAAGAAAATAAAATTGAAGGTTTTGTTAAAGAAAATAAAATAGCTTATATAAATTACAATTATTATAAAATTAGTTATGAGAAAACAAATGAATTAACAGAAGATAAATATTTAAAACAATTATATGAAATTTATGATGCAACAATATTTAATAAAAATGTACCTTCAAAAAAAGTTCATTTTGATCCAAAAATTGACTATGAAAATTTAAGATATGATTTTGATTCTTTGAAAACAAATAATGAAATTTTTTTAATAAATAGAGAATTTATTAATAGCATTGAAGATACTTTTTTAATTGAAAAAATAAATGATTATTATGGATTAAACTATATTGATAAAAAATACGATGAAACCGGTATTAAAAATACTGATGATAAAAACAATGTTATTATAACTAATAAAAAGATAGAAACTCTATTTATAGATTATTATTTTTTTAAAGAAAAAACAGATTTATATGTAAATAACAGTTATTATAATATAAGAAAAGTAGAACTAATAGAGCCAAGTAAATTTACCAGCAATAAAGAAGATGGAGAAGATGAAAAATTTAAAATAAAACTCGCTAATGATTTTAGATTAAAACATAATAAATTATCTAGTGTTTATCAAGTTTATTTATATATTAAATATTATGAGAAAAAATCAAAAGATGAAAAAATTCCAGCAAATGTGATTATTAGTGAAAGTGGTAATTGTATGACAAAGGCTCAAATTTTAGATAAGCAATTATTGGAAATATTAGGTACTAAGAATTATAAAGATAAATTTTTTTCTCATAAATTATTAAAAATTTTAAATAAGAAAAATATGAATACACAAGATAATACAATTAAAGAATTAAAAAAAATAGATGAACCAACAAAATTGGAAGATAGTGAAGAGAAAAAAATAAAAGAATTAAATAAATTAGGTAAAAAAAATGAAGAATTAGAAATTGATAAAGATAAAAATATAGATAAATTACAACAATTAGGAGGAAAAAGAGAAAATAATGATATAAAAAACAAAAAATTTCATAAAAAACAAATTAAGCATGTTATTAAAAAAAAATATAATAAAAAACCAAAATTGACACAAAGAATTAGAAAAAAATCGTTAAAAAATTCAACTGCAAAATTAATTAAATATTATTTAAAAAAATAATAAAATTTATTTCCAAAAATTAATAATATTTTATTATATTATAAATGAAGCGCTCGTTAAAATCTAGCAAACCATTTAATTTAAATTTTTTAAAAAAAAATAACAAATTAATACCATTATTATTAATAATAGTAGTAACTTTTATAGGCGGTTTTTGTGTGAATTTAATGCTAGGAAATAAATTAAATTCATCGATTGAAGGTCTTGAAAATGCGAATGATAATATGATTAAACCTAGTTTAACATACTATTTTATGGAAAACTGCGGACATTGCAAAAAATTTACACCCGAATGGAATGATTTCACTAAAAAATATAAGACTGAATTAATGCCAAAAATAACTATGAATAAAGTAGAAAGTAAAGAACCCAAACCAAGCACTCATGAAGATGTGGTACAGGGTTATCCTACTGTTCTTTTAGATAAAAATAATGGCGAAGATCCAATCGAATTTAAAAATGATCGCACTGTAAAAGGTCTGGAAGATTTTTTAAAAGAACATAATATATTATAATAATTTAATTTTTATAATATAAATATAATAATATAAATATTATAAAAAATGGCTCTTTCTAATATGAATAAAGATACATTAACTAGATTATTTCAAATGTTAAATATTAATGAAAATAAAGATAATAATACAATAAATAAAATTAGATCAAATTATGCAACATATAGTAAATTAGAACTAATAGCTAAACAAGTAAATTTATTAAAAAATGAAGCACAAACAATCATTGATAATCATAATATGAATTTAAATTTAGAAGCTATAGAATGTAGTTTTAAAAAGGTCCCTGGTAATTATTATTATATTTATGAAAAAGACAATAAGCAAATTTTATCTATGGTATCTCCAGACGAAGGTAATTTATATGATAAATTTATATTAAAAGTTTATTATGATTATGATCATTTATTTCATATTATTTAAAAAAGAAGTTAAGCTTTAAAAACTAAATATGCTAAAAATAATCCAAAGAAATTCTTAGAAAAAATATCTAATATATTATAAAATGTATTTTTTAGTTTATAATTAAAAAGTGCAGCCATACCATATAATCCCCATATAAAAAACATTAAAAAAAATAAAAAATAATTTTTCTTATTATGTACAACATAATATTTAAACATTTTATAAAACAATAGTCCAAAAAAATAAAAACCAACAATTGTTGATAAAATTATATTTATAATTTTAATTTCTTGCAGAAATCCTACTATTAACATATTTAAATTATAAAACCACAATTCAATTATTTTATTAAAATCTTTTTTTAAAAATGTTATTATATTATAATAAATTTTTTTATATGAATTATTATAATGAAAATAAATAATTATAGATAAAATCATTGTTGGTGTTGTTAAAAACCAATCATAATATCTGTATTTTGCAATATCTACTTTATCTACATTTTTTTCATAAAAATATATAAACCATAAATAAAAAGTTCCTTCGATAAATTGAACAATATTTTCAAGTAAAAGTGCATCTTTCAATATATTTTTATGATGCGGTACTTTTATAAATTGTGCAATAACGCCAATTATTAATGTAACAATTTGAATAAAAAAAGAAAATACCATACTATTTTTAACTATAAAATTATTTTGCATAATATATATTATTTATTTATTAAAAATTTAAAAAACTGATTATTTCACTTGCTAAAGTTTCGCGACACTTTGCTGCATATAAATTTATTCCGTACGATAATGCTTTTGGCCTTAAAATGTTTACGTTTGTTTTTGGATTCTGTTTTTTATAATTTTCTAACATTTTTTCTTGTTCATTCTTTGCCCTATAAACATCTTGCAAATATAAATTATTCATTATTTTAATTCCTGGATTAGAATCTGTAAGACTATCACCAACACCGTAAGCGCTTAATAATACAATTTTATCAAAATTAAATGATTTACAAGATAATATATTTTTTGTTATAATATCTGAATAATCATTTTGAAAAGGTTTTGCACCAGTTGTAAAAATAATATTAGAAAAATTATAATCAATATAATTATCATAGCCAGCAATTTCTAAATTTGAGCTTCTTAATAATAAATTAGAATTTTTATTATTTAATCCGCCACCCCTATATGGTATTTTTATATTATTTGGATTGTTAGTTAATGTTAAAATTTTTAAATCTTTTTCAATAGCTTGATAAATAATTTCTCTTCCTAATCCACTACTTCCACCAACTACACATAAATTAAATCCATAAATATTTAAAAAATTATAAAAAAAAATTAAAAATAATAATTTAAAACCCATAATATTTTAATAATTAAAATTGATTTTAAATATTAAAAAATATTAATATTTAAAATTAAAAATGCTTTTATTAAAATTAAATGATTTAATAAAAGTTAAAATTATTAGTAGGCCATCTAAAATATGCAAAACACCTTATGTCGCTGATATAGAACTTCAAGATGGTTCTATCGTACAAGCTCATTGTGCATCTCTTGGTTGTTGTGGTTTATGTGAAAAAGATGGTTATGTTTATGCATCTCCAATATTATCTAATTGTCCTCAATCAAAATCAAAAGTATGTAGCTATAAAATATATTTATCACAAATTTACGAAGAAAAAATTATAAATGAAGAAACATTTATTAATAATCAAATTATTGGTGTAGATCCAAAACTGGCAGAAACATTAGTAGAAAATGCATTAACTTCTAATTGTTTTACTAGCCTTAAGAATATTAAAAAATATCGTAGGGAAGCAGCATTAGGTAATTCACGTTTTGATTTTATTGGTATTGATGAAAATAATAAATATTTTATTTTGGAGGTGAAAAATGTACCATTATCGGATTTTGCAGATGTAAATTATGTAGAAAAAAAAAAATTATTAAAAGCTGATGCATTTAAAAATATGAAGTATAATGAAAAAATATCATATTTTCCAGATGGTTATAGAAAAACTAAAGAAGGAGTTGTTAGTGAACGTGCATTAAAGCATATTAATGAATTATCGGAAGTAACTATTTCAAAGATTATTAGACCAATTATTTGTTTTGTTATTCAACGAACAGATAGTGGGTCATTTCAAGCATCAAATATTGATCCAACTTATAAAGCAGCTTTTAATGAAGCAGTTAAAAAAGGTGTAGAAGTTATAATATTAATGATTGAGTGGACTGCAAATGGTGAAGCAAAATTTGTAACATGTGATTTACCTATAAATTTATAAAACCATTATTATAAATTAGTATATATATTTTTATATTCTTGTAAAAACTTATTTATTAGCTCTTCAGGAATTTCATCAAAACTAACTAATTTTCTATTTAATAAAAATTTTTCGTAGCTGTTTTCTTCTTTTTTGAATGCTTCTTCTAATAAACTATAATTATTATAATATTTTTCACATGTTTTTGGTCCACATTTTTTAAATACTGGTAAAATATTGTCCGATTTATCACCTAAAATTATTTTATAAAATAGATTTTTATCTGCTTCTGGAAATACTTTTTTAGATTCTCTCAAATTTTTATTTTGAAAGTTAATAATTTCTGTGTAATCATCTAATAATTGTAAATAGTCATGATCGTTTGCTATAATATATATTTGAGCTTTTGGATATTTTTCTCTAATAAATTTTTTAGTAATTGCTATAATATCATCTGCTTCTAAAGTAGGAAATTGCAATACATGATTTACGCCGGCTTCATATAAAAGTTTATTATTTTCTTGATAAATATGTTTGAAAAATGGCCCTCCCATAAAAGAGTCATCTTTATCACGAGTTTCTTTATAACTATTGTATAAAGAATTACGCCAAATTTCTTTTCTTGGGCAGTCCCGTGCAGCAATAATACTACATGGTGTAGCGGCTTTTGAACGTTGTTTATGTAATTTTTGCTTTTTCTTGAAACCTTCTAATGATTCTACAAAAGTTTTAACAAATTTTTCTAAAAATTCTTCATTTTCATAAGGATGTTCAAATAAATCTTCATCTGGATTTACATGCTTCCACCATTGCATAATAGCAAAATATCTATAAAATATCCAATAACTAGTATCTACTAAAATAAATGCTTGTTCGCCCGTAACCATTATTTAAATATATTAAATTAGTTTTTTAATTTAATATATTTTTCAATTTTATTTATTTTAGTTTATTTATTTTAGTTTATTAAATTTCTATTAATTTATTGATTTGTATTAATTCTTGCATTACAATATTTTGAATTTTTTTATTATCTAGTGATAAAGTATTTATAACACTTTCAACTGTTTTTAGTCCTAAACATATTTCATTAAACTCTTTTGACAAATTAAAATTATTTTTTTTTAATATTATTGCTATATCAATTAAAAATTTACATGTTAAATCTATATTACTATATTTTTTTAAAATATTTACTATTTTTTCTCTAAAAAAACAGTATTGTTTTGTATTATTATTTTTAAATTTATTTAATTTATCTTTTTCTTCTATTATTACACTTAATAATTCATCTAATTTATATTTATCATCAAATTTTTTATTAATATTCATCTCATAAAAAAAATAATAATATGAATTTTGATTGTTTTTATTTGGAAAACAACATATACCAAAATCAATTAAACCTAATTGATATTTTGGTAATTCTAAGTTAATATTGTTTATATAAAAAAAAACATTTCCCGCATGGAGATCATTATGTATTGCACTATTATATAAAATACTCAATAATCCAAATTTCTGAAATAATTTTGCAAACTCTTCTTTTATATTAGAATCTAATTTTTGAAGATCATTAATTGTTAAACCTTTTATATTTTCCATAACAATAACATTGTTATAAATATTTGTTATTTCTTTATAAACATGTGGAATTCTATATTCTGGTAAATTTTGATTTTTTAATTTGAATATTTCTATATTAGTAACTTCTTTTACAAAATTTATTTGATTTAATAGTGATTCTTTGTTATCTAGAAATAATTTATGTAAATTTAAATTATTTAAAAATGGAATATAAGAAATTATAGATGTTAAACATTCTATTTCATTAAAAACAGCATTTAATTTTTTTTCTATATTATTTTTTAATATTTTAATTACTACTTTTGAGTCATTTTTATTACCATCTAAACCTTTAAATACTATACCAATTATACCAGAATTTATTGCTTCTCCATCTTCTAATCTTATATTATATTTTGATTCCATTAAATCTAATAATTCATAATCAACTTCATCACTTGTGTATGGAACATTATCTGTATATTTTAATAAATAGTCTTTTTCATTAGGATATAATATATCTTTTTCTAAACACAATGATTGGAATATTTTAACATAAACAATATTTAAGTCTTCAAGTTTATAAGTGATAGATTTTACTAATTCTAATCTCTCTAATTTTGGTAATTTATATATTAAATAAATTAAATTATTAAAATTAAATTTGATAGTTTCACTAATAAAAATATAAAATAAATAGAAAAATCTTCCAAACATAATTAAATTGTTATATAAATAAATATTATTATTATGTATTTCATTCAACAATAATATAAATGCTTTTGTTTTTGTTTTCATTAATTTATTACTAAGGACTTATCTTTAATACTTATATCTAAATATTTATATTTTTCAAAAAGTTCATTCAAATTATTTATATATTTATTTTGCAAATCTATAATATTATCATTATTATAATCTATTTTTTTTTCAACAATAATTTCTTTTCCGATAATAGTTATAAAATTAATTTTGTTAAAAATTATTTTTCCTCTCGGAAACCAAATACCGGTTATTTTTTTAAAATAATAAAATATATTAAAAACATCAAAATCATATGATTTATAAATATTATTATTACCCAAAGTGTAAATTGGAAGTAATGTTAAATTATTTTCAATTGCTAATTTTAAAAAACCCTTTCTAGATTTTAATATTAAGTTGGTATTTCCATAATTACTAAATTTAGCTTCTTCTGCACCACCTATTAATAATGCAATAGAATATCCATTTTTTATAAATTTTTCAATAATTGGTTTAGAACAATCTATTGCACCTAAAAAAAGAAATAAATCTCTAATCAATGGTATATAAAAACAAAAACTAGCAATACCTACAAATAAATTATTTGATAATAATAGTGGAATTGTATTTTTAATATTTTTACAAATGGGTAAACCTAAAGTTCCAAGAGTACCAACTGGAAATAATCCATGTGGGTGTATAGCTATTAAATATTGTTTATCATTTTCTATACATTTATTATCATTAATTATTTTATAATCACCTATAAAATTAAAAAGTGATGAAAGTTTTTTGAGTATTGGATTATATAAATATAATTTTCTATTACCTTTAAATTCTGAAAATTCTAAATAACTTGGTAAATATAATAAAAATAAATTATTTAAATTTGAATTAATTATTAATGAGTAAAATAACATTATAAAATTTAATTTACATAAAAATAAAATATAATAATCTGGCATTTTATTTTGTCTATAACTAGTACCATGTAAGTGTGTACTATTTAAACTTATTAATATGAAACTTAATAATAAATAAATATTAATATAATTAATATTTGAAAAATTATATAATATATTATAATTATTATTAATAATAATCATAATTATACTAGTTAATAAATTAGAATACATTTTATTTATTATTTATTATTTAAATTATCTATAAATTGTTTTAAATTATAAAATATTTTTTTAAACATTAATCCTATTAAATTTTCCATATATATTGGTAAATCATCACTAATTAATATTTGAAAGTCTAATTCAAAATTTATATTCATAATATTATTAAAATTTTCATTATTGTTTAATTTACTTAATTCATTAAAATCTAAATTATTTAGATTTATTATTGTTTTTCCATAATTAAAAATTAATGGTTCATATTTATTTTTATCTAATTGCAATTGTTTCAAATAGTTTTCTTTAACTTCATTATTTATTAAACTTAAATCTTTATTATAAAAAACAATCGATCCATTATTATGATTAATTCCTTTTGTTGTTCTAAATAATATATATTTTTGTTTAATACCAATTTCTTTTGCAATATTATTTAATAAAATACAAACATCAGCTTCATTTGTATTTATTATATTTAAAATAATAATTTTTTCTATTAAATCTTGATTAATTTTTTCTAATAATTCATATATCCCAAAACCTAATAATGCTTTAATATTTACTTTATTTGGATCTAATTTATTAAAATCATATTTTAAAATATATGCTTTTTTTGAATTTTTTTTATAAGATTCTAGAAGCATATTTCCTTTATTACAAACAAGTGTTTTTTCAGATATAATTGTTTCTTCTTCCATTAATAAATAATAATAAACATTATTTATTATTATTTTAAATTTAAATTATTTATTTTAACAATTTCATAGTTTTTCGCATAAAAAAAAATCCTATTAAATAATCTATTAATTCATTTGCAGTATATTCTTTTTTAAAATATGGTAATTTTATCATTTTAAATTCTAGAAAATTTGAATATGATTTTTCTCCTCGTAAAGTTAATAGATTTGTATAATTATCAATAAATTCTAAAACATTTGATTTAAAATATAAACTGTAATAAAAAAAATTTTTTGTTTTATTTATATTTCTATTCAAGCTATTTTTTTCATTTGTATAAAATAAATTTTCTTTAGTCCTATATTTTCTAAATCTTATGAAATTATGTTCTACAAAATCCATATGACTTAATAATTTTGATTTCAAATTTTTTTTCAATCCTGATTCTGAAATTAAATAAGCTGCTGTACTTCCAGTGAAAAAATGAGTATTATATGTATTTGTTGTTGGGTAAAAAGCATCGCTATGTAATTGTATTATTTCCCAATTAGAATCTAGAATTTGTATATCATTTATTGTTTTATTAAGTTTTTCATAAAATTCTGATTTATTATATTTTGGAAAAGCATCATCTTCCATTATTAAAAAAAAATTATCAGATTTTTTAGTAGAAAGGTGAATGTTAATAAACTTATCATAAATATGTTTACAACATAATATATGGCTTAAACCACATCCTATAACGGATTTAGGTGTAAAATGTAAGGCAACTTTTGATATATATTTTTTATATTCAGGTTTTAAATGTTCATTTTTTATAGCATTTATTCCAGAAAATCTTTCAATTTTTAATCCCAATGATTTTAAATATGGCAATTGTTTAGTATAATTTTTTTTATAATCGTCTAAATTAATTACGAAGGTTTTTAAATTACTAAAATCAGATTTTATAGGATTAGCAAACATTATTTTATTAAATTATTAAAACATATAATATTAAATATATTTAAAAGATTAAATATATTTAATAATTAAATGAAAGAAATAATTACTATTGCTGTTCAAAAAAATAAAACAACTATTTATTATAAAGTACCATTTGATTTATTGTCAAATAAACAAAAATTACACTATTCTTCATACAAAATAAAAAAAAATTAATTATGCATAATATTATTGGAAGTAATAAATAATTTATTTAAATTATTTATTGAATAATTATATTTAGGCGTTGTTTCTAAAAATATTATTTTTTTATCTTTATTTTTTATCCACAGTGATGGAAATAACATTCTCGGATCTATTTTTAGATTATAATCAATAATATAATTTCTGCAAAAATTACTACATGTTTTACTATCAAATGCAAAATATATATTAGATGTTTTATTTATTTTTTTATTACAATAATCACATATATAATTCATATATATATGATTTTTTTATTTTTTAAATATCAATACTGACTATATTTTTATCACTTTTATTTTTACGTTTTGTTTTAGGCATTTTTGCACCATTTAAATCTTTCAGTTCTTCTAAACTAATTGTGCTTCCATCGTTAGTTTCATTGTTAATATCTAATTGTTTAGTTTTTAAATTTCCAAGTAAATTTGAAATATCTGTTTTATTAATAGATGGTGGTTTCATTTCGGGTCTACTAATTTTATCTTCATTTTTTGGATTTCCATAATTATTTGAAACTGATATATTTCCTCGAGCACTCATTAAATCTGGTCTATTTGAAAAATTTTGCGGCCGTTGACTTCTTTGAGGTAACTTTGTTTCAGTTGGTTCTGGTAGTGGACCTTCATTTATTACTTCTGGCATTTCTCTTTCTGCACCTGGGAAAATTCCAAACCCAGGATTTGCTCCACTACCAACTCCATTTTGGCGTTGACTATTTTCGCCATTTCCAAAAAGCCCATTCATGAATCCTCCAAATCCGGGATTACTTTTACCCATTGTATTTACTGCAGCATTTGTAAATTGTTTCATTAATTCGGGATTTTGACGCATAATATCATCCATACCAGGCATTGAAGATTTAAATAAAGTATTTGACATATGAACCATCATTGCCGATCCTCCAAGTTGAAATAATAATTTTAATTCTGGCGCCATTTTTGCTTTAGATTTATATTTTTCATGTAATTCTGCAAAAAGTTCATCATATTCTTCAATGTTTTCATTTAATTGTTCACCCCAACCATCTAGTTTTATATCAAATGGATCAAATTTATTATTTAAAAATTCTATTCCAGTTATACACGCCATTAACATTTTACCCTGAAACTTTATAGCATTTGATTTTTCTTTTTCTGCTATAATAGTTTCATATTCACCAATCATTTCTTTTAAATCAGAATCCATATTATAACGTTTGCTAAGGTTAACGCCTTTTTTTTCTAAATTTTCTAATTTTTTTAAATATTTAAATTTTTCCTTCATTTCTTCTTCCTTTGATAATTTTGGAGGTTCTTTAGTTTCTGGTATATTATTTAATTTGCTATAACCATCCCATGTCTTATTTTCATTGATTTTTGATGTTGATTTTCCTAAATTCTCTTTAGTTTCTTCTACTGTTTTTATATTTTTACCATTTTTTTTATCATCATTTTTAGCAAAAAAATCAAAGTTACCAAATAATGATTTTTTATTTTCTTTATTTTCAATATTTTTTATTTCATTTATTGAATCATTTGATTTATTTATATCATTTAGATCATTTAAATCATTTTCTAATTTATTAATATCATCTAAATCTATATTTGAAGATTTTTTACTATCATTTTTAGTTTTATCATTCATTAATAATTCTATGCCGCTACCAAAATTAACTGATGGTTTATCATTTATTAGATTTTCTTCTTCTATATCTAAATCTATATCTAATTCTTGTATACTAAAATCACCGTCTATATCAACTATATCCATAATTATTATTTAAATTACAAATAATATTTTTAAGTAGTCCGCAATTAAATATATTTAATTTTTATTTATTTTTTAAAATAAATTTATTATTATTAATAAGATAATATAAACCTTGTAAAAAAGAATCTGCTAAATCATCTTTCTTTGAAGTGTTCATAAAAAAATTAAAATGTTTTTCCAATTGATTTTTAATTAAAATATCTTTAGTGCAATCTATTCCAATTTTTTTTCTTTCATTGTATGTAGTTTTTTTATTTTCAATAAAATATTTTAATTTATTAACAGATGATATAAATTCTATTTTATGTACATTATTTATTATAAAATATTGTGCAATCATTCCTTGTATTGTTTTCATCCTATTTGCAATAGGACTTATTTGATTTTCTATTAAAATTGTATCTATTTTTTTCAATTCATTTATTTTAAATAATTTATTTAATTCTAAATTTATATTTATACCAATATCAATTAAATTTATTTCATTAGTATTTATTATCATAACTTCTTCTAAATAATTATTATCAATAAATTCTTTTATATTTTTAAGTAATTCTTGTTTGGTTTGCTTAATTGATTCATTTATAGGTATTTCATAATCTTTTGCTATATTCAATAAATCTTTAATATTTTTTTTATTTAATGACTTAATATTCAAATTTGATATTTTAAATTCAGAATGTTTTGCGTGTTGTTGGCAAAAAAACTGATTATTTTTTTTATATTTTGCATTTTTTTTACAAAAACAACATAATGTATTAATATTATTACATAAATTAATAGTATTCCAATCTACTATAGAAAAAATATTTTCTTCACTATTAGAATCTATTATACAATATCCTAAATTTTTTATTCCAACATCAATACTTAATATTCTCATTAATATTAATTAATTTTTAAATAATATTAATAATTGTATTTTTCTTAAATATATTTTATATTAAATTAAACTTCTCATACATATAGAATATAGTATTCTATAAAGGTAATATCCTAAAAATAATCCTAATGAATTAAATAATAATATCATACCCAAATCTGTTGATTTTTTACTAAAGAAATAGAAAAACGCTCTAATTAATGCAATTATTGCCATAAAAAATGAAAATAATCCAAAAACATAATATATTGTACAATGTTCTTTACCTAAAGGTGCCATTAATTCATCGAAAAAATTCATATTTAATAAATAAAAATATTTTAATTTATTATTAATAAATTTTATTAATATTAAATTAATTGTTTATATTTATTCTTGGAAGGTTTAAATTATTATTTAATTGCAATCTGGATAAATATAAGTTTTTTAAATCACTTTTATTATAACCTTGCGGTGAATTTTTTGTTAAATAATCTTTTAAAATATAATCTTCACTAGCATATTTTTTATTAGATTCATAATTTTTTTGATTTTTTAAAATAATTTTGTCGGCATTTGACTGTAAATATTTTCTGTATACATAACTATTATTTGTATTTAAATAATTTACTAAATTATCATCTATCATTTCTTTTTCTTTATATAATCTACCATCATCCATCAATCCTGGATAATTATTATATATATTATTAGTTTGATTGTAACATGTTGCCCAACTCATTTTTATATAAATAAAATATTAATTTTTTATTCTTTTATTAATTTTAATAATTCATTTTTTTTCATTTTTTGAGCACTTTCATTATCTGTTTTATTATTTGTTACCGCTAATGTTCTTAATTCGTCTACTCTCATTTTACTTAAACTAACTTTTTCTTCTCTGGTTTCTGAATTATTTTCAAGATTTGTATCTAATTTTATCATTTTTAATTTGCTAGATTTATCTTCATCAAATATAGAGTCATCTATAAAACCATCAAGATTCATATTTGAATCTAATAAATTATCTAAATATGTCTGATCTTTTTCATCAGTTAATTTTATAATTTCCAGTTCATTAATCCCATCGTCTTTAACATTATTATTATTTTTGCTAGATTTATCATAAACTTCATCGTCTTCACTGTCAATATCGTCTTCGCTGCCATTATCGTCACTATCATCATCATCATCATCATCATCATCATCATCATCATCATCATCATCATCATCATCATCATCATCATCATTATTATCTTCATCGTGTCGGCTTTCATTGTCAATATCTTCATCATCAGAAACTATTATTTTTTTATCTTCAGCATTATAATGATCATTATCTGTAACATTATAATAATTTTCATTATTAGTAGCTTTTAACATTTGATTATTATAATTTATAATAAAGCTTTGTAAAATTTTTCCATGTTCTATAATGCTTGCTTCTAATATATTTATTCTTCTGTATATATAAATTATCATTCCTGATAATGCAATTATTAAAATTGATATTATTATATTTAAAATACTAGATAAATTATTTGGACCAAACATATATATATTTTTACTTTACTAAAATAAAAATATATATTTGCATAAACGCAATATTTTTATATTTTAATTTAATTTTTTATTATTTCTTCTGGAAATTCTAAATCTTTTAAAATTTTTATACCCCCGTTAATTTTATTTATACCGCTTTCTATTTTATATGTGAATTTAAAATTGTTTTTAGAATCTTTATTAACCTTTGTTTTTAAATTTTGAATGTTGTTTTTATCTATTTTTTTACATAATTCATTATAATGTGTTGTTAAAATATAATCAATATTATTATATTTATTTAGATAATTTAAATAATTAGTTCCACCTTTAATCGCATCTCGTGGATTTGTTCCACTAAAAATTTCATCAAAAACACAAAAATGTTTACTATCGGAATTTTCTTTTACCATATCTATAATTTTTTTACATTTTTTTGCTTCTGCCTGAAATAAACTATCTCTTTCATTTGTATCTGGAATATTTATATAACAATGAAAATAATCATAAATTCTTATATTTGCATGTTTATAAAATCCATAACCAATTTGCTGACTCAAAATAATATTAAATAAAGAACCTTTCAAAAATGTTGTTTTTCCAGATGCATTTGGACCAGTTAATAAAATATTTTTATTTAAAGATATATCATTTGAAATAATTTTATCTGTTTTGTTATCTAATAATCCTATATATGATGTTTTTTTCATCATTGTATTTTTGTTTTCATTAAATGTACATTTATTTAATATATCAATGTTAATTAAATTTTTTATATTAATTAAATTTTTCAAATAACCATTGAAATTAAAAGAATAATATAATCCAGATATTAATTTAGAATCATTATAAATACTATAAAAATCACTCATTAAATTTCCAATTTTAACATAATTTTTGTAATCCGAATAGATATTTCTATTTATTATATATTTTATTTTTCCTACAAAATATTCTAATTTTGAAATAATATTTTTTAAATTATCATTAAAAGATTTATATGTTATATAATCATTAATAAGATTAGAAAATAATTTCATATTATTTATAGATTCATTTAAATATTTTTTTAAATTAAATAATGACTCTGTTATGTATTTAAAATTATGAAAATATTTTTTGCATGATGAAAAATTTGAATATACTTGAAAAATATATAATGCTACTGTAAACATTATATAAATACTGGATGAAAATGACATATTTTTAAAATCAGTAAATAATGTACCTAAAGCATGGTTTTGCAAAATATTTTTTAAATGATCAATATATGATTCAATGGTTATATCATGCCCTTGTATTTTTATTATAAAAAATGGTAAAATTAAACTAAAAATTGGTATTAATAATGTTATTAATGGAGATAAAACATTATAAGTACTCCATAATTGCATAGCAAATTCATTTGTATTAAATTTACTAAAATATGGTAAATTTATATAATCGTAATTATCAATAAAATTATCCGAAGTAATTATAGTTTCATAATTTTCAATAATACTATCATAATTACAAGATGAATCGTTCATATCAAAATTATAATTATCAATTTTAAATTCATTAATTATATTTTGAGTATCTAATAAATAATTTTTATCATTTGAATAAAATTTATTAAAGAATGAAATAGGAGATTCTTCAAAACTATTTTTTGGTTCAAATAATAAATAATATAAATTTTTTTTAATTATTTTTTCACTTTTTTCTGCATTGCTTAAATCTATATTTTTAAATACATCTAATTCTAGATCACAAATTAAATTACTATCTATTATTTTACATGAATTTTGATATTCAATTGGAAGTTTAAAACAATTTTTTAAAGATTCATAATCTATATTATTTTTTTTAGGAAATAAAATATTAATCAAATCCATTAAATTATAATAATAACCTTTATAATAAATTATAAAATATTAACGAAAAATTATATTAATAATCATTTAAATAATTATATATATAACTATTATATGATAAAAAAAAAATATAATATTAATTATATAAATAATATCAAAAATAATATCGATTTAACAATAGATTCTTGTATATCAGAATATTTTCAAACTATTATTTCCGAAATAAAATTAAAATATCTGGATTTATTAAAATTAAATGAAAAGGTAAATGATAATAATAATTATTATAATACTAATAATAAATCTAAATTAAATAAAAACTATAGATCTTACAGATATAAAAATGAAACTTATTATAAAACAGATAATAAATTAAATAACAAAACTGAAATTAATGATAACAATAATACTAATAACAATAATTCAATTCCTAATTCTAAAATTATATATAAAGAAAATATTAATAGAATAAAAAATAACAATAATAAAAGCGATTATGATTTGCATATTATTAATATTAGAAAAATTTTAAATAAAATATCAGATAAAAATTATGATAAGCTTAAAAATGAATTATTATGTTATTACCGAAACATTAATAATGAAATAAATGAAAAAAAATCATTAAATGAGATCAATATTTTTATTTTTAATACATTGATTTATAATAATGTATTTTATAGTAAAATATATAATAATTTATTAATTTCATTAATTAAAATTAACAGTCATTTTACTTTTTTAATAAATGAAAATTTGGATAAATTTATAAATATACATAACTTTATTTATATTAAAGATGAAAATAATATAAAAGATTCAAAAAATTATGATAAATATAATTGTTTTTTTATTTTTTATATTAATTTGTTTATTTATAATGAATTAGAAGTTGATTATTTAATAAAAACATTAAATAAATTACATGAAATTATTTTTCAAAAAATAGATGAAGAAAATAATATTGAATATATTGAAACACTACATTCTAGCATTTTTAATATTATTTCTAATATTTATAACACAACATTTTTTTTAAATAATATAAATCTATTTGATAATTTTTATTTAAATGTAGAAAAAATGAAAAAAATGAAAAAAAATAATTTTAAAAGTTTATCAAATAAAACTATTTTTATTAATATGGACATAATTGATAAATATAAATTAAAATAAGCTATATTCTATTATAATATAAAAATCTATTTATATATATTAATAAATGGTAAATTCAAAAATTAATAAAAAAATCAATTATTTGGAAGTAAATTCTGTAGATTTAAATGATATTAATTACGAATCTGAAATTTATTTGGGAACATTATACAACAAAAATATTAATTTTACAATTGGCTCCCCAATGTATGATTATATTGATTTTAATGTTATATATTTATATTTATATTTAGTAAAAAAAGATGAAATAATAATGAAAATTGGCTTATATGAATTTTCAAAAGAAACGTTTGAACATTTAAATGTCAAAGATGATATAGATATTACTAATCAAAATCCAATTATTTTTTCATATGTTAAAAGTTTCATAATGAATAATTATGAAGAAAATGATATTTTATATGATAAAGAAACTAATTTGCCTGACGATCACTCCCAAGATGAAGAAGATTTTTTGGAAGAAGAACAAGATCTTGAAGTTGATGCCCTCCCGGTTGCACCTAAAATAAAAATAAATAAATCATTAAAAAATGATTCAACTAAACTATTGAAAGAACAAACAAAAGAAGAAAGCGATACAGAAATATTTGAGTATATTGAGAAAAAATCAGATAAGTGGATAAATAAATATTTACAAAGTAATAAATATGATATTCTTGATAATGAAGGTGGTGGTGATTGTTTTTTTGCAGTATTGAGAGACGCATTAAAAAGTAGTGAATTAGAAAAATATAAATATATTTCAGTAGCAAAAATAAGAAAAAAATTATCAGAGGAAGTAGATGACGAAATTTTTAATAATTATAAAGAGTTAAGTGGATATTTTATGGGAGGACTTAAACAAACTTTACAAGAAATAAATGAATCTAAAAAAAATCATTCATTATTAAAAAAACAAATTGGTGGTGTTATTTCATCAGAAGAAAAAGATACTATTTTAAATACAGCAAAATCTAATATACAAAAATTAAATGATACCGTTGATAAACAAAAAGAATTAAAAAAAATATTACATGAAGAATTTAAATTTATGAACAATGTTAGTAATATTCAAGACTTAAAAAATGTAATAAATACAAATAACTACTGGGCTGATATTTGGGCAATCACTAATCTTGAAAGAATTTTTAATGTTAAATTTATAATTTTTTCAAAAGAACATTTTCAAAATGATGAAATGGATAATGTTATTAAATGCTATGATATGGATAAAAAAATAGTAGAATCAGGTAAATTTGAACCTGAATTTTATATTCTTGTAAATTATGAACAAGACGTTCATTATAAATTAATATCTTATGATAAAAATTTAAATAAATCGATTTTCAAATTTACTGAAATACCATATCGAGTAAAAGAATTATTTGTTGAAAAATGTATTGAGATGCAAAATTTTAAATCTAATTATTTAATTATACCAGATATTAATAATTTTATAGAATTAAAAAGCGATAATGATGATCAATCTATTTACAAAGCAAAATCAAAAACAGAATTAGAATTTGATACTTTTTTAAATAAAACAAAAGATTTAGAATATGATGAAAACGTTATAATACAATTTTATAATAAATCTATGGATAAAAAACTAGGAGAAGGAACAGGTGAAACCATATCTAAAGAATATAGAACATTACCTAATATATTAAAATTAAATAAAATTAAATCATGGAGAAAAAAATTAGATAATTCTTGGATAGTTGAAAATTTAACTATTGATAGTTATAACTTTTCTAGTGTTCAACATTATATATATGCTCTGCGATTTAATAATATTAAAGAAATTTTTAGTAAATTTATTAAAGATAATTCTCACCCGGCAGGAAATGATATTGATCAAGCTAAAAAATTATATGATAGTATTTTAAAAGATAAAAAATCTTACGATTTTAATTTTATTTCAGAAGGAGAATATGAAGATATTATAGAAAAAAATATGGAAAAAGCATTATATTCTAAATTTAATCAAAATAAAGAGTTATTAGAAATTTTAAAATTAACAAATAATTATAAATTAAATATTTATAAACAAAAACTTGGAGTTTTTTTAGCAAAAGATTTAATAAAAGTTAGAAATATTTTAAATAAATAAATTTTTGTTTATAAAATATATTATATATTATTTTTATATATATAATATAATAATGACTAGTAATAGTAATGAAAATACTCCAAAAAATAACAATATTACATTAAAAAAAAAACACAATAGTGGAATCAAAACTCAAAAAAATACATTTGTTGGTGGCTCGAAGTCAACGCGGCTCCTTACAAGACAAAGCAAAGCCAGAATGAACACGGCGGCGAAGAAGGTGGTGGCGGAGAACGAGAAGGCGGCGGCTCAGGCGGCGATGCCGCGGCGGCGGTCGGCGGAAGAGGCTACGAAAGAGATGGAGAAGGCAATAGATAATTTTTACGAAAAAAAATATAAACTTGATGACAAAATAAACAACCTAGAAAAACATACTAATTTAAAAGAAGAAATCTTTGATCTAAATAAATTATTTAATGATGTAAAACTTAATTATGTAATACTGCAAAATTATAAAAAAAACAACCCTAAAGATAAAGAAAACATACGCAAAATGAAGGACGCTAAAGAAAAAATAATAAAAGATAGTAAAAAATTTGGTATTGAAGACCTAAAAAATGAAGTAAATATTCAAAAAGAAAAAGAGATTAAAATTATAAAAAAAGACCTAAAAGACAATAGGCATATAGATTTAGGTATAAAATTAATATCATATAAAAGTTTACCAGTATCTGGTTATACCTGGAAAAAATTAACCGAACAGGAGTTTAAAGACTTAAAAAATTATGAAATATTAGAGAAAATTACAGAAAAACATACAAAGGATCAACAAAATCCTGCGGAAAAACTATCAAATATAATTAGCGAACAATCAAAAATAGAAGATGCACAAATAAGAGAGACATTGAGTAGCGACAGCGCGCCCACAACTGGAGGTACCGCCGCGCCGGGAGAGGAGGAGACGCCACCCAAATTGGCTCTCACGAGCGTGGAGGATGATGTGGATACAATCTTAGCGACGGCCAAGGCGGGCGGCACGCCCTTTAACGACCTGTTGACCGAGGAACAGGAAAAAGTACGGGCGGTGGGGGGAGGCGCGGTGGCGAGGGCGGCGGCGGCGGTACCGGCGACGGGGGCGGAGGAGGATAAGGCTCGGGTGAGGGCGGTGGCGGTGGCGGCGGTGGCAGCAACGGCGGCGGTGGCGAGGGCGGCGGCCGAGGCGAGAATGAAGGATAAGGTTAATGAATTCAAAAACACCATACATCGCGATCCCAGCACTATATTATTAACATCTAAAGAATTAAGTAATTTAAATATTGAACAGCTATATGATAATATGTATATTCAAATTGACGTGGATTATTATTTACCATGCGATAATAATAAGGTAGCGGACAACTATGATAATAAACTTTTCTTTGTTGGTGCTATTGATAAAATTGGTTTATGTTCACAAAACAATATAAAAAAAGATATGTTAATAACATCAATACAAATAAATCAAGGCAGCGACATAGAGGAGGATCTGGACCATGTAATATATAAATTAGATAAAACACTAAAAGATCAAAGGCAAACTGGCGGAACAGGAAAAGATAACACAAATTTTGAAAAATATATGTTTAAAGAAAAACAAAAGCAGGAGCAAGAATATTCTGAAATAGCTGACCCAACCAATAAAGAAAAATTTTCGATAACTTTTAAATATATTTCATATGAAAATTTTAAAGACTATTATGAAATAAATGAAAAATTTAAAAAAGCTAAACAAGATAATGCAAAAGAAATTGAACATTATGAGAAATATTATAAAAAAAGAGAAAAAGATAAAAAATTTGTAGAAATTTCATACAAAATCCCTGAAGAAGAAGTAAAAAAACTTGAAATAAATACAAACAAAAATGGACCAATTGGGATTCATCCGAAAGAAATAGATGGATTTGTTTTCATAAAAGATGTTACTTTAAAGACGGACGCCGGCCCGACGGCGGCGGCGGAGGCGAAACTCAAACACGATATGATTATTTATAAAATAGATGACCAACAAATAAAAAGTAACAAGCAATTAGCAGAAAAAATAAAAGTTTCAGGTACTCATACGCTTGAATGTTTTGAAATTGACAAGATTAACAAAGAAAAACATACTGTATTGTATGAAGCAAAACAAAAATATGAAAAAGAAAAAGAAGAGGCAGAAATTTACCTCAACGACATGATCAAAATCAAACTTGAAGAAAAATTTGACGAATTTGCCAATAAATATTATAATGATAGTACTCATGGTCTTGACCAGGAAAAAGTATCAAAACTACCCACACCACTTAACTTTATTGAAGAATTTAATATTCTAAAGAGAGAATTTCAAGAAACACTTTTAAGCATAGATTTTTTTGAACCAATTTTCAAAAAGATTGACTTTGGTAAAGGTGAAAGTATGAGATTTAAAGATACAAGCGACAAAATAGACAAAATACTGAATAACGAGGATGAAATTAAAGAAATAATAAATACGAAAGAAGACGAGATAAAATCAGAAAGTGAGTCAAAAACAGTGACTAAACTTACCGAAAACCAAACCATGGGAATATCTTTTGCTGAAAAAAATGGACATGTTTTTATTAAATATATTGTACCTGGAGGTTTAGCGTCTAAAAAAGGACTTAAACCAGGTATGAAAATTACAAATATTAATGAAACTCCAATAAACTCCCTAGAAGATGCATATAAACAAGTACTTTCTAAAAAAGAAGTTAAAATTGATGGAATTACGAAAGAACAAATAGAGGAGTTACCTGCTAGTTCAGAAATAAAGCAAAGTCAAAAACAAGCAGAAGAAATGACACAAGCACAACATGACAAAGAAGGTTTCTCTTCTCTTAAAAAAATTAGAAAAGAAGATAAATCCAAAGCTGCTGATAGTATTGAAGAAAATAAAAGAAAATTAAAAGACAAACAAGACGAATATAGACAAACAGTTTTTGAAACAATGGATGAATTAAGATTAGAAGATGAAAATAAGGGGCCTTATGGTATTATGATGGATTTTTATGAAAATTTTAGAATATTAGATCCAAACATTAAAATGACCTTAGAAGAATTTATAAAAAGGTTGAGCCAGGCGGAAATATCTTCATCATATACAAAATCAGAACAAGATAAAGTAGCAATGGCAAGGTTTAGTGAAAAACAGAGTGAGTTACAAGAAGCCCAAGCTAATCTGATCACAGCTAAAGATAAAGCTTATGTTTTAAAAGGAAGATCTCGAGATAAAAGAGAGGAAAGAGGAAAGATACGGGCTATACGTGAAAACACGTCTCTAAAAAATAAAAGTTATGAAGAAGAGAAAGCAATTGAAGGTGATGAAGAAGAGAAAGCAATTGAAGGTGATGAAGAAGAGAAAGCAATTGAAGGTGATGAAGAAGAGAAAGCAATTGAAGGTGGATTGTTAATGGCATTATCTGAAAATTCAGAAGTGCTTAATAAATTACGCCGTACTCTGAGCACTGAGAGCACTAAGAGCAGTGAGGGGCGCCATGAGGACGGTCTAGAGATCATGGACGGGGGAAGCGTTCTTGAAGATCAAGAACTAAAAAAAAGAGGCGCATTACTTAAAGATTATTATGGTAATGGAAAAAAAAGTAAAACACCAGAACTAAGTAACTTCGAACAAAAATATAGATATACATCACCACTTAAACAACGTGAAATTCTAGCAAAAAGAAACATAAAAAACGAGGCGGATAATGTCAAGCGTGCACGTGATTTAGAATCTGGGTATAGGACAAATTCTCAATTTAAATTAGATACAGCAGTTGAGCAAGATAGAAAGTTTAGCTCCCGTCAAAGGGGGGTGTTCCTCCCCGAAGGTATGCGCCCAGGCCTTGCAGCAGCGAAATCAAGAAATATATTTTCAAAAACTACTTTTTATGAACAATGTATATCTTTATTAAAAGAAATTGTAGTTAAATTTTTAGAAGCTATACAAAACGCAACTACAGCAAATCAAGAAGAAAATGATTTATTTCAACAAAAATACATTACTTTTATACTTGAATTTTTATTCCTTGAAAAAACTCAACCTGTTAAAGGAAATTATAGAGTTTTTTATGTTTTGCAACACGCAAGCACATTTAAATTATTTTCAAAAATTATGCAACAAATAATTACAGAGTTAATAAACGATAATAAAAGTATAACCGGAGGCGATTCTATGGATGCAATAATTAATGAAAATTATTTCAATATAATTAAAGAAAAACTATTAAGATTTTTAAATGATTATTATTATGGCTTAGCAGTTTCATATAATACGTTTAGTTTAAAAAAACGATTTGGCCCAGTTTCCAATAATGTAAATAAATTAAGAACTATACTTGAAAGTAATTCAAAAGACATTAAAAATGCAGACAATACCAAAGGAAAACAAGTTAAGAGACTAATTTATCAAATGTTTTCAGATTATGGAATAGATAGCAAACAATCATTTGAAGATAACAGTGCGACAGGGCAATTATTAAAACTATTTAATAATACACCAAAAGTAAAAGAATTTCATGATCAAATAATGAATGCAAAAAATGTACATGAAGTTAACTATGTTCTTTCTAATTATTTAAAGAATGGTATAGACTTTGATGCTACAAGGGGTGAATTGACGTATAAATTATATGGGAAAGATGACGATTTTCAAGTTAAAGACAATGTTGATGCAGATTATATCCAAACTTTAACAGATGAATTAGCAACATTTGCAAAAAAAATACCTAAGATTTCCAGTAACCCTTTGCCACAAATTGAAGAATTAAGAAACGCCATTGACAAGCTTAAGGAGCCCGCGCCGCCCGCCGCGCCGTCACTCCCTCCGTGACCCACTTCCTCTAGAAGGGAGGCACCAGTTTCCGCGTCCCTGGTGGCCTAATTTGTAAAAATTAAAAATATATATATAATATTTAATAAAATATTATATATATTAAAGCATGCAAATTCTTAATAAAATTAAAAACAATCTTAATATAAAAAAAAAATTTTTATATTTTCTCTCATTTTTGATATTTTTATTTATAATTCTTTTTATTTTATATCATTTAATAAATAATATATTATTTTATATAATGAATAAAGATTTAATTCAATTTTATAAAAGCAATAATGTTTATAAAACTACAGAAAATATTTCATTGCCGTATTCTAAACTTGAAAAAAATATTTATGAATTATATAATGATTTTTATGCTAATAATAATGTAAAAATAATTTCTAACGATATTTTTCATTATAAGTCAGATGATTTTAAAAAAAAATATAATAATGTTGAAAAAAAATATTTACAAAGAAATAAATATTTATCGGATTATATATTAAATAAAGTAGAAAATTTTAATAATAATAGTTATTTAATAAATTATAAATTCATTGTTGAAGGTATTGAATTAAATATAAATATTTACACATATAATATTAATCAAAAAAGAAATTATAAAAAGTATTTAAATAAAATAATTTTATATTTTAAAATAATTTATTCACTTATAAAACCCAAATGCATGTCAAATGGTTGTAATATTTATTTATTTTTGACAAATGCAAAAAAACAAATTTTAAATTTTAATAATAATACTATTTTAAGTTCTAATAATGTAAATACCGGTTTTTGCTTTGGTTGTAAAAAAACAGCAAATATTGTAATATATAGAGAAGAAGAATGTATAAAAGTAATTGCTCATGAATTATTACATGCGTCGGGCGTAGATAATAATTTATTTAATATAAATAATAGTTTAATAAAAAAATATTTTAAGTTAAATCAAAATGTAATTAATAATCTTAATTTAAATGAATGTTGGATAGAATATTGTGCGACAATTATTTATTTAAATATTGAAGGTATTTCATATTGTTCAAATAAAAAATTAAATGTTAAAGAATTCATATTAAAACTTTATAAATTTGAGTTAGCTCATTTTATGTTCCAGACAACAAAAATTTTAAATTATTATAATATAAATTATATAGATTTAATAAATAAAAAAAATAATAATTACAATGAAAAAACTCACGTATTTAGTTATTATATTTTAAAAACAATTCTTTTTTATAATAAGAATATTATTGATAAATCTTTTGAAGATGAGTTATTTAATTTAACTGAATATAAATATGTAAATTTATTAAAAGTTATATTAGAAAGTATAGAAAAAAATGAAAATTTTTCTAATAGTATGATTTTTTTACAAAATAAAATGAAAAAAAATAATAATATTATTTATACTAATTTGCGGTTCTTATCTATTTTTTAATAAAATATTAAAAAATATAAAGAAAAAAAAAATATATATATTAATAAGAAATGTACAAAAATAATAAATTAAATACAAATTCAATTATTGAAGATTTATTATCAAAAAATATACCTAATAAAAAAAGTAAAATTAAAGTAACAGATGATAATTTTGTAGTACCAAAATATGAAAATTATGATAAAATACTTAACATTAACTATAATAATATTCAATTAAAAGAAATTTTGAAGCACTATAATGTTAAAAATTCTGGAAATAAAGATATTTTAAAAAAGAGATGCTATAATTATCTTTTTTATTCAAAAAAATCAATAGTAATCCAATCGCAATTGAGAAGATTTTTTGTAAAAAAATATATACATTATCATGGAGAAGGTTTTAAAAATAAAGAAAAATGTATAAATGATGTTGATTTTGCCACATTAGATGAAATAAAAAAAATACCATTTAATCAATTTTTTAGTATAAAAGATGATAATAATTTTATATATGCGTTTGATATTCAATCGCTATATACTCTATATTTAAAAAATAAAAATATTGTTGAAAATCCATTTAGTACAAAAGAACTAAGCAAAGATGTATATAATGATATGATAAAATTTATAAAATATAGTCAAATATTAAAAAAAGACATTAAACTATCTTATGATATTTCTTTAAATATGAATGCATTTAAAATATTAGATATGAAAATTTTAAATATTTTTCAAAACATGGATAGTTTAGGAAATTATACAAATATGTCATGGTTTACAAATTTAAATAAACATCAACTTATTAAATTTATTCACGAATTATTAGATATATGGAATTATAGAGCAAATTTATCTCAAAATGTTAAAAGAGAAATATGCCCCCCATATGGTAATCCTTTTAAAAATTTTAGTCTAAATATTAATTCATTATTTAATTATAGTTATTTTGCAATCAAGAAAACTATTGTAGGAGTTTTAGAAGAATTTGTTTATAAAGGCATTGACAATAATTCTAAAGTTTTAGGATCTTTTTATATTTTATCAGCATTGACATTAGTTTCAAAAGATGCAGCTGAATCAATGCCATGGCTTTTTGAATCAGTATATTATGTAAATTAAAGTTATTCGTTTTTTTAAATTATTTATTTAGAATATATATATATTTTCGACCATTTATGTATTAAAATTATAAAAAATAAATATTGTTATAAAAAAGTACTTAAACAAATAAATATATAGTAAATTATAAAAAATGCCCCCTGCTAAATCTGCTCAAAAAAAAACTGAATCTAAAACAAAAGCAACGCCCGTCGAAGAAGTTGTTGTTGAAGCGGCTACACAAGATGTAACTACTACTAAAAAAGAAACAAAAACAAAATCAAAAAAACAGGATACAGTAACAACTACACCAGTTACTACTACAGTAGCTGAAACTACTACTACAATTACGCCTGCTACTCTAAATGTAGTAGTCCAGAGTGACACTGAAACATCGATTAGTGATAATTTTTCGGAATTTATTTCTAAATTCCAATCTATGCTCTCTAACTTTTCTTCACTAAAAGCTGAACTAAAAACATTAGAGCGCAAAACAATGCGTCAAATTAAAGTTGTTCAAAAACTAAATAACAAAAAGAAACGCAAAGGCACACGTGCCCCAAGTGGTTTTGTAAAACCAGCGCCAATTAGCAATGAACTTGCTGATTTCCTTGGTAAACCTCAGGGATGTGAAATGGCGCGCACAGATGTAACCCGTGAAATTAATAAATATATTCGCGCTAATAATCTTCAAGATAAAGATAATGGTCGCAAAATTAATCCAGACAAGCAGCTTTGCACTCTTCTAAAAGTAGAACCAGATGTAAATCTCACATATTTCAATCTTCAGCGATACATGGGACCACACTTCCCAAAGCAAATAAAACCAGCTGAAACTACAACAACCCCTGTTTCAACCGCTGTTTCTTCTTAAAAAAAAATATAACTAATTAAAAAAATTATTTATAATAATATATTATTATTATAAATATTTATAAAAAAAAATTTTTAAATGAAAAAAAAAATTGATTTAATAATTTTATATATATTTATATAGTAAAAAAGCCAACATGCTTGCCTACACAGCCAGCATTGCCCTTGCCATCGAACACGATGTTCTTAGTGAGTTCCTTAGCGCATCCTTGACGCAAGAGACCGACAAGTACAACGAGCGCGGTTTGAACGTCTCTGCTAGTAACAGGCACCAACAGCTGATCCCATGGACAACTGTGAAGTACTCGAAGGATACGATCGAGGAGGGCGAAGATGATGAAGAGTAAATTTAAAAAAAAGAAAAAAACATAAAAAAAAATACATATTTTAAACGCATAAACATTTATTTTTTTTTCATAAAAAAATAAAATATAAAAAAAATTGATTTAAAAAAAAAATATTATATATAAATAATATTAGTAATATGGCAAGCGTAATTTCTGGCACAACATTTAACGTTGAAAAAGATTTCACTTACACTAAGGTCAAAGTTAATAATGGCCGAAAAAGTGTGGGTATTCTTAATAAAGAGTCAATGAAGCAACTATATATGTCTACACCACTAATGCTTACATGGGGAGTTAATGAATATGTAGATGAAAAGAGTGGTGGAAAAACATATGACATGGCTCTTCAATTTCCAAAAGATGAATATAATAGTGATGCATGTGTAGCATTTCTTAAAAATATGCAGGCATTTGAAGAAAAAATTAAAGCTGATGCAATTGTAAATTCCAGAGATTGGCTTGGTAAAACAAAAGTAGAACCAGCAGTAATTGATGCTCTTTGGAGTCCTATGCTAAAATATCCAAAAGATAAAGAGACAAATGAACCTGATTATTCTCGTCCGCCAACACTAAAAATTAAAATTCCATATTGGGAGGGCGAATTTAAGGGAATTGAGATTTATGATCAGGAAAAAAATCCTCTATTTCCTTGTGAAAAAGATGATGATGTAGTGGATATTCAATCGCTTATTTCAAAAGCATCAAATGTTGCCACTTTAGTATATTGTGGTGGAATTTGGGTTGCTAATGGTAAATTTGGTGTTACTTGGAAACTATTTCAGGCTGTTGTAAAGCCAAAAGTTACACTAAGTGGAAAATGTCAAATTGAGCTTTCGCTAGATGATAGAGAAAAACTTGTAAAACACACTGACAGTGAAGATGATGCTGTTGACAGTAAAGAAGTAACTCAAACAGTACCTGTAACACTAACCAATGATACGGATGACGAAGAAGAAGTTTCTCTTCTTGCACCTGCACCGAGTCCTGCTCCGGTTTCAGAAGAAGTAACTAAACAAGTAGCAGTGGAAGATATTCCAAAGAAGTCAAAAAAAGTAGTAAAAAAGAAGGCATCTAGTAGTGAGTAAATATATAAACATTTAAATTTAATTAAAATAAACATAAATTATTAAAAAAATACAATATATAAAAAAAACTATTTTTTTTTATCATGTTATGTTATAATATGATAAAAAATATAATATTATTAGCAATTATTTTTGTTTTAGTTGATGCTGGATTTATATTTTTAATACGTAATACTTATCAAAATATGATTCAAAAAATACAAGGATCATCTTTAAAAATGAAATTAGTTCCTACTATTGCTTGTTATGTTATTCTTATATCTTCATTATATTATTTTATTATACATAAGAAAGGTTCTTATTTAGATGCGTTTTTATTAGGTTTGTTTATTTATGGTGTATATTCCACAACAAATATGGCAATATTTAAAGATTGGCCTTTAAAAGTTTGTTTAATTGATTTAACTTGGGGGGGATTTTTATTTTTAATTACGACTTATTTATTTGTTAATTTAACAAAAAAACAAATATAATTTTTTTTTGATATTTTAAACTATATGAATATTGTTAAAAAATATTAATTATATATAAACAATGAATCATATATTAAAAACATTTAATAATATTTCACAAAATCAATGGTATAGTTTATTTTTTACATTATTTGCTGCAACATTGGGTTGGTTAAAATTAATATTTATAATAGGTCCCAAAAAAAATAAAAAACCAATTATTGGAAAATATCAAATATATGGATTAATAGTGGGATGTATAATTGCAATTACATATTGGTTGCGACTATTATTAATAGTTGATCCATTAAATAATAAATAATTTATAATGATTTTTTTACACTATATGCAGATGCTAAAAATAAAAAAAGAGAGATTAAAAATATTTTTATATCAAATGATTTTAAATAAGTTGCAACAATATAATAAGTTATTGCCCATGATGTTATCCAAATACTATCTCCAATCAAAGCATTAAAACTTGCTTTTTTTATATATTTTTTAAAATAATCTATCCAATAAGTGGAATATTTTTTTGGCCAATTTTTAATTATTATAGAAAAAATAATATCACCTAACAATTGAATAAATAATAATAAAATTATAAAAATTATAAAACTAGATTTAATAATGTTGAGAGATACTAAATATTTAAATAAATTTAATGCAATTATTATACCACAAAACGCATAAGCCGCGTCTTGAATCAATACATTAAAAATACTTATATTTTTTCCTGAATACCAGTTTATTACTATAGTATCTTTTTTATTTTTATTTATTTTAATAAAAAATAATGCTAATGGTATTTCAAAAATAACAAAGGCTGTAATCCAATTCAATAAATTAATATTATTTAATTCATATAACTTCATATATATATTATATTTATAATATATATATATGAAGTATAATTTAAATGCGTATTATAATAAACATAAAAATAAACCAATTTTAGGAATAATACCACCACCAATGATAACAGAAGATAAATCACAAAAATTTCTATATTTGAATGATGGATATATTAAATTTTTTAGGCAATTAAAAATTAATATGGTTATAATACCATATAATATATCAAAAAACGAACTTGAATATTATTTAAAAAACATTGATGGATTATTTTTTTCAGGAGCAAGAATTGGTAATTACAATCAAGAAAAAGAATTTATTAATCAATATAAGTTTATAGATAATGTTTTAGAAAGAGCTATTCAATTAAACAATAAAGGCCGAATTTTTCCGATTTATGCATCATGTCATGGAATACAATCAATAGTTAAAACGACTGAAAATAGAACTGAAAAAATTGGTGGATTATTTGATGGTTTAGATGCTGTAAATTATAAAGCAAAAATACAATTTATTAATAATACAAGTAATAATGTTAATAAATATGCAAAATATCATAATAATATTGTAATTCATAATTGTACTTTTGGCATAACACCAGCAAAATTTTATAAAACAAAACATTTGCAAAATGAATATAATATTATTGCAATAGGGAGAGATCGAAGAAATAAAAAATTTGTTGATTTTATTAAACATAAAACATTTCCAATTTATGCATTTCAATGTCACCCAGAAAAATCAGTTGTAGGATTATTAGATGAATTTATTGAAAGTTTATATAAAAGTTATATTTTAAAGAAAAAAATAAATAAAACACTTAAAGTAAAAAAAATTAGTTTTAAACCAAAAAAATTATCATTTAAAACTAAAATATGCAAAAAATTACAACCTAAAGTTCAAAATGTAGTTACTACACAACTTAGACGTAGAACTAGAAAAAATACTAAATGTCATATTATTAAAATCAATTAAAAAAATTGAAATTAAAATTAAAATTAAAATAAACTGATATAAAATTTAAATATAACATATGATGGAAGATTATTTACATTCAAAATTTGGTTCTTTTATTATTGATAGTAATGGAGGCTACGAAAGGTCTGCACATGTACATAGATGTAAATCCTATGTTGCAGATTTAAAAAATAATTGGGCATACAAAGATAAAACAAATAAACCAAAATTAAAACTAAGTTCAGATGTATGTTATAATAGTGATTATAAAGAAATTATTAGTAAATATAATCTAAAATTTGTTATAAATAATTATAACTTAAAATGAAGAATAATTTTACATCGGGTTTTATTATTTAAAATATCAATGTTATCTATACTTGGTATTCCTAGATTTTCACATTCAATTATTAAATTTTCTTTTATTATTAATTTATCAAGAGATAAATCATATTTTATAATATCAGAAATATTAATTGGTATATATTTTTTATCATAATTATTAATTATTAACTTGTATATATTTTCACTTAAAAAAAAATGTAGATTGTTATTATTATCTATTTTAATATTATTAGATAAGTCAGGCTCTAATTTAATAATATAATTATCAAAATATAATTCTTTATGCCATAAAGGAATAATTATTGTATTATTAGATAAATCTAACTTGTAAATAAGACTATTATATATTTGATTTAAATTTGGTTTTAAATAAATTATTTCATAATTTTTAATTTTTTCATATAAAAAATCTTTAATAATATTAATAAATAATTCATTATAATTTTCAAAATATTTTTTTATAATATAATCATTATCGAGTATCCATATGAAATAATTTACTTTATAGAAATCCATATTATAAAAAAAATCATTTAATAAATTTATACTATAGTTATAACAATCTTTTTCAAAATTTTTTTGATCATAATTATTATTTATTAATTTAATAAAATTAAAAATTAATTCAATAAAACTTAATTCATTATTTAAAGAATCATTATTGCTATTTTCAATATGATTTTTAAGTACTAAATATGCATTAATTATATTTTGAAATTCAACAGTTGTATTATTTATATTTTTATCTGGATGATTTTCTAGAGCTAGTAAATAATATTTTTTTTTTAAATCATTTAAATTTAACTCGGAAATTGTATAAATATTATATTTATTTTGCAAATTAAATATCTTAATAGCATCAGCTATTTTCATATTTTTTAATTATACTTATTAAATATAATACATAATTCTCTAAATGATAAATAGGTCTATAATTATTATCATAATATCTAAAAAAAAAACATGTTTTTAAAAAAATGTTATCAATAAAATTATGATGTAAATTTTTTTTTGTTATTAAATTATCTATTATATAATAAATACAATCATTTATATTTAAATTATATGTCAATAAATCATATAATTTATTACGCAAATTAAAATAATTTAAATTTTTATAATTTAAAATATCATTAACAATTGCATCGCATAAAGTTTTATTAATGTGAATAATATTTAAATTATTTGTATCTAATTCAAGTGTTTTTAAAATTTCAATATTATTAATAGATTGTAATTTTTCTTCAAAATTATTTTTTAATAAAATACTTTTTTTATTTGTAATATTTGATAATTTATTATAATTTGATATACTTAATTTATTAAAATAAATTATTTTACTAATATTTAATATATTCTTATTAATAAAACTTAAATGATCTGTTAATAAAATGAATTTAACTGTAAAATTTTCAATTAATTTTTTTTGCATAAAACTATAAAAAATATCAAATAATTCACTATCAATTAAATGAAAATTTTTACATAAAATAATTCCTTCTCTTTTTTCATGCACTTGAATGGAATCAATAATATTAATATATATATCATTAAATAATGATTTTGCATTACATGTTAAATTTTCCATATTTATTTCATAATGTATATCACTTATTTTAATAACATGTTCATTTTTATTTGATAAAATTATCATTTTTTTTTCATATTTTAAATTAGAATTACTGTATTTTTCAATTAATTTAAGAGCACTAGAATATTTACCACTTCCAGGTGGACCATAAAAAATAAAATTAGTTACATTATTCAAATTATTATCCAATGAATTAAAAAAATCATTATATTTTTTATTAATGTTATTTTTATCGTAATTATTTATATATTCAATAAACGTATTTTTAATCATAATAATAATAATAATATAATTAATTTTTTATATTTTTTAAAATCGTTTAAATATAAATTATTATTTTTATATTAAATAATGATAGCTGAAAATATTGATAATATTAATCATAAATATATAATAATTAATGATGCTATAAAAAATAGCGTGCTGCAACATAGTAACTTCTATAAATTATCATATTCAAATGATATTATCTCATTAAATGGTATATTTGTTTTAGTAAATATAAATAAAATTCTTTATAACAATAATAAATCATTTAAAATCGAGTTTGATCATCAAAATAATATTAATATTATAGATAAAATTTTCAATTTAGAAGAAAAAATATTAGATTTATTAAATATTAAAGATAAAGAAAAACAATACAAAATAACAGAAATATTTAAATCTAATAATTTTAAATATACATCAAACTATGATGAAATAAATGAAGAATTAAATTTTAAAAGTGAAACATTAAGTAATGTATTTATTATTAAAATTTCTGGAATATGGGAAACAAAAGATAAATATGGAATAACATTTAAAATTTATTATGTAAATAAAGCTATTGATCTTTTATTATAATTTTTTATCCATCAGTCGAAAAATATTGCAACAAAATGTGCATAATTATTATAAATAAAAAATTTATAGTTCCTAAAATAACACCAAGATTTTTTACTATTGCTGTCTCATTTTTTTTTGCAGTAGTTTCTGTTGAAGAACTACTTCCGTATCTTTTACCTATTGAACTATATAAATATTTTGAAATTAATATAACCTGAATAGCAAAAATAATCATTGAATAAAAACTATATTGATCATAAGTATTTGAAACATTATTTTTATTTATTTTCTTATAAAAAACAAAATTTAAATATATAAAATATATTAATAAAATAAAAGTAATTATTATTGGTAAAGCATCATTTAATAATGCATTTAAAATTCTTTGTATTATATTTGATTTTTCTTTATCTTTAATATTTATTTTATCACTAATACTAATAAAAATCATTAAAAAAACTGCCAAAGTTGTTAAACCTAATCCCCAAATTGTTACTCGAGCAGGTCCACTATTTCCATCTGCCGAAAAATTTTCCTTAAAAAAATAAACTATTAATAATCCTGCTAAAGCTAAAACACTAAGATTAAATAAATCTAAATAATAATTAGTACTTATTCCCATTCCAAAAATTCCTCTATATTCTGTTAATGATTTCATATCTATATTGGTAGACATTGCTTATTATATATTTATTATATAATAAAGTTATTTAATTTCTTTTAAATTATAGCAATCTTCGCATAATGGAATATAAACATCATTTCCAATCAATAATTGACTATTATATTTAATTGTTAAATAACTATAAATCGATGGTTTGTTACAGTTTTTTGTATTACATTTACCAGTCATTTTATGTATTTTATTTGAAAATGGTATTAAATCTAAAATTTCACCAAATTTGTTCTTTTTAAAATCCAAATCAAGACCACATAAAATTACATTTTTATTTAAAACATTAGTTATAAATAAAATAATATTCAATAAATCCGGGAAAAATTGTGCTTCATTAATAAAAATATAATTTATATTTTTTAATCTTGCATTATTATTTGGATTATCTATAAAATCTCTTATATCAAATAACAATTCACAATTTATACGTAAACCATCATGTGAAACAATTTCACTTTCACTAGAATATCTTTTATCTAATGCGTAATTAAAAGTGATGCATTTATCTTGTCCAAATTCTTTTACTTTTTCATTATATAAATGTATTAGCTTTGTAGTTTTTCCAGAAAACATTGGTCCATAAATTATTTCTAATTTATTATTCATAATATTTATTAATATATAAATATTATGTTTATATTTTATCAATTTTTTATAAAGTATTGTATAAATTTAAAATAGATAATGCATCACCGCGTGCGTTTGGATCTTCATTTAACATTTGTGTTAATATTAGTTGTTTAATCTTTTTTGGAGTATAAAACCATTTAAAATTTTCATTCGGATTATATCTTTTATTTTCAAACATTTCATATAATAATATTCCACAAGAATATATGTCTATTTTTTTTGTATATTTATTATTATTATTTTTTAATTCTGGTGCCATATATCTTTGTGTACCTACATCATTTGTTAAATCATTACTACAAAAATTATTATCTACCACTATATTCAAATTTTCCTGATTTGAATTTTTTTTATTAAATTTTGATAAACCAAAATCTGTTATTTTTGCAACTTTTGAATTAGTTAATAAAATATTTGTAGGTTTTAAGTCTCTATGAATTAATTCTACTGGTTTTCTATTATGTATATAAGCTAATCCTTGTAAAATATCTTTCATTATAGTTTTTTTTTCAGATTTTTTTAATTTTTTTTCATTAATAAATGTTAATAAATTATTATTTGGTATATATTCCATTATAATAATAAATGGATTATCAATATATCCTAAAAATTGAACTATATTTGGATGATGTAATTTAGTCATAATTTCAATTTCTCTCAATACTAATTCTTTTTCCTTAGCGCAAATTTCGGGATTTATAACTTTCGCTACTACAAATGTTCCTCTCCATTTTGCTAAAAATACTTTTGAAAATGATCCTTCTCCTAATAATCTATTATTAAATATAAATAATTCCCATGGTGGAATTTCCCAATCATTAAAAATTTTATTTTTTATATAATAATATTCTTTTGGCACGCCATCATGTAAGCTTCTATCGCAATTAAATAATGTAATATTATAATTTAATGAATTTGTAAACATATATTTTTATATAAAAAAATATTAAAATATACTTTATTCATTTTTTTATTTAATTAATTTTATTCCATAAATAATAATAAAACAACCCAATATTTTTTTATAACTAATTAATTCTTTATAAATTAATTTATCTATTAAAAATGTTAAAATCATTCCTAATCCACACCATATAGAATATGCACTACTCAAAGAAAAACTAGATAATGCTTTTGGAAATAAATAAAAACTTAATCCATATCCTGAATAAACAGGAATAAACCAAATTTTATTATTTAGGGTTTTTTTTAAACATGCAGTAGATAAAGTTTCTAGTAATATAGACGATACTAATATTATTTCTGAATTTGATGGTTTATAAATTAAATTATAATCCAAATGGTTCCTATTAATACTATTTATAGCATTTAATTGATTACTATATTTTAAAAACATTTTTAATATTATAATAATTATATAAATGTTTAATATATTTTATTTTATATTGTCTATGACTATTTTTTCACCTGTGAAAGTATATATAAATATTGAGCGAGTTAATCCTATTATTACGCATACAGGCATTACTTTTGAAAATGATGAAAACAGTATAAGATATGATTTTAGAGCCTTTAATGATAATGATAATTATATCACAGATGAAGAAAGTCGCAAAAATATAAATGAAATGTTTCCAAAAATAAATCCTCGGTTTTTTGATATAAAAGGTTTTAATGAACATAGAGAAAATATTCATTCATTTTCAGACAAAATTTATGTAGGTACTACTAATTATACATTAAAAGAAATAATTGACTTTGAAAAAACAATAAATAAAAATTATATATTGGGAATACATGACTGTAGACATTATGTTAATGATCTAACAAAATGGTGTTTAAATGTTTCTATTCCTATATGGAATTTAAAAAAATTAAAATAAAAAATTGATAAATTTATTATTAAATTTAAAAAATTTCATAACTTAAAAATGATAACATTATTTTCATATTATTATTTATCATTATCATATCCATATTATTATAATCCAAATATTCATAATTTTGGAAATATAGGAATTGGCGGAAAAATACATGCAAATTTATCACCATTTGCTACAAAAATGATCGATGTAATTAGATATAATAATAAAAATATTAGACATGAATTAATGTCAGAATATAAAAATGATAAAATTCTTGATTTATGTTGCGGTATTGGTATTTCAACATATGATAATTCTATTGGTATTGATACATCCCATGAAATGATAAATGTAGCCAAACGAATTAACACTAATAAAACATTTTATTACGGTAATTCAGAAACTTATAAACCTAATTGTGAAATAGATATTGTATCTTGTATGTTTTCATTTCATGAAATGCCAAATGAAGCTCATTATAAAATCATAGATAATGCTTTTAAAATAGCAAAAAAAGAAATAATTATTGTTGATATTTCACCAAATTATAACCCATCTAAAATAATGATAACTGGCGAACCATATTTAAATAATTATTTAAAAACTATAAATAATGTTTTAGACGATTTTGAAGAAAATATACTCATTCCTCATCATGTTCATGTTTGGAAATATGTAATTTAACTAAAATATTATTAATAAATAATTTAAATTTATATAAACATTTTTTTTTTTCATTAATTTCTTCTTGTTTTAAAAGTTCTGTTAAATCTATAAATGTACCACTTTCTGATACTGTTTGCATAAATAATATATTAATAAATTATTATTTATATATTATTATTTTTATCAATTTTTTAATTTATAGATTTCTTTTTTTTTATCTTCTGGTTCTGGTTTAATAATAATCGGTTTAGTTCCATCTTCATTTAATCCACATAGTTCATTATAAATAAAAATATGTTCTACAGAGCCTGGCTGATATATATAATGATTCTTTTTTTTCTGTATTTTATCCCACTCTTCAATTATACCCATCTTAATATTTAATATTATTTTATTTTTATATTAAAATTTAAAAATAATTTTAATATTAATACTATAAATGCATTTACCAGAATTAGTTACTGGTTCAAGTTTACTTTTATTAACCACAACAAATGCTCCAATAAAACCATGGATTAGTAGAAAAATTTTACATATTGGTATTGGCACATTATTATTAAATGCAGATATTTCTGATCCTAATGTTGTTAATGGTATATATAGTTCATGTTTTTTAAGTGGCGCAGTTATAACTAATAAAGGATTAAATAAAGTATCAGATGATAGAAAAAACAATGGTTTTATTAAAGATATTGGCATTTTTGGTTATATTGTTGCGTGTTATATGTGTTTATTATTATCTGTACCATATAATGAAATATCGCCATTATTTTATGCAGATCCAGCTGGAGCAATTATTGGTAGAACAACTAATTCTACTAAAATATGGGAAAATAAAACTATCGCAGGAACTAGTGCAGTATTTGCTACTTCTTTATTAACATTAAATGGAAATATTGAAGAAAAAATATTATCTTCATTTATTATTACAATAATAGAATTAGTTGGTGGAAAAATTGATAATTCGTTAATTGCATTTTTTTTAATTGCAAAATATTTAATCCAAAATACTTAATATAATAAATCACTTTTATAAAATACTTTTTTTAAAATATCTACTATTACATCATTTTTTTTTTCTATTGTTGGATTATATTCTACAATATCCATTGAAATTAATTTATTTGACATTCTAATTTTATCTAACATTTTATTTATATTTTCTAATGATGGCCCATTTTTAACTTTAGTATTAACTCCACCAAAATCATTAGGATCTAAGCAATCCATATCAAAACTTAAATGTAAACAATCAAATTTTTCTATCCATTCATCTAATTGTTTTTCATTATCAAGTAATAACATATTATGTTCTTGAAATCTTTGAAATTCTAAACTATCAAGATCACGTAATCCATAAAATGCAAATTGAGATGGTTGTAAAAATTTTCCATATGATAATGAAAATAAATCATGTCCACATAATATTGATACTGGCATTCCATGCAAATTATAACTAGGTGATGTTTTCATTGTATTGAAATCAGCATGAGCATCAAACCATAAAACACCCAAAGAATCTTTATTATATAAACAATTCTCATTTGCAGCAAAAATACTCGATAATGCTATTGTATGATCTCCACCAATACATAATGGAAAATTATTAATATCTAATGAATTAGATACTTTTAAAAAGCCATCGCCAAATACACTTCGTAAATGATTATTTGCATTTATAATATATTCATTATCTATTGGTAAAAATTTTAAATCTTTTTCCAATTGCTTATATGCATATCTTGATCCTATTTTATTGGCACCATTATCATATGGAATATTAATAATATCTAGTAATAAAGCTGTTGCAAATAATGAAGTCCACATATTGTCTTATCTTCTAATTATAAAAAAGATTTAAATCAATTTTATTATATATTATATTAAGATATGTTCAAAAATAAAAAAATTTTAATAACTGGTGCTTCATCTGGACTTGGGAAAGCACTTGCAATAGCATATGCGAGAGAAAAAGGGAAAATAATTAATCTCTCTAGAAATCAAAATAAAATAAATATTTTAAATGAAAAATTAAAAAAAATAAATAATACTGATAATATTGGTTATAGTGTTGATGTATCAAATTATGATGAAATTTTTAAGGTTAAAAACAATCTTTTGAGAGAAAATAATTTGCCAGATATTATTATTAATAATGCTGCCGGAAATTTTTTGTGTCCATTTGAAGATTTAACTCCCAATGGTTGGAAACGCATTAATGATATAGTATTAACTGGAGCATTTAATATTTATCATATTTTTGGAAAAACATTTATAGAAAAAAAGAGAGAAGCCATATTTTTAAATATATCTACAACATATTCAGAAAATTCGTCTGCTTTAGTTATTCCAAGTGCCGTTGCAAAAGCTGGCGTTGATAATATTATGAAAGGTTTAACTGTTGAGTGGTCAAAATATGGAATGCGTTTTGTTGGTATTGCTCCAGGACCAATTGCAAATAGTGGCGGTGCATCCAAATTAGATCCATTTGGAATATTTAAATATTATAATAATTATGTAAATCCTAGCCAAAGAATGTGTGATCCGAGTGAAATAGCTGATTTATCATTATTTTTAACTTCAAAAAAAGCTAATTATATAAATGGAGAGATTATAAGAATAGATGGTGGAGAATATATAAAAAACCAAGGAGAATTCTCTTTTTTGACTAACATACCGTTTTATAAAAAATTATTTAAAAAATAATTATTTTATAATTTTAATATATATATGATAAATATATCTAATAAAGCTAAAAATGTATTAACTAAACTTATAAAACAGGAAAATGGATCAGCGGCTTTTTTATATTTAAAAGGGGGTGGTTGCAATGGATTCTCATATAAATTTAAAATATTAAAAGAAGATAAAAAACCTAATAATTTAGATGAAGTTTATGCCATTGATCGCCATAATTTATATTTATGTAATAAAAGTTTCATGTGGCTTATTGGAACTAATATAGATTATATTGAAGATATTATGGGTTCAAGATTTGATTTTCAAAATTCAAATATTGATAGCAAGTGTGGTTGTGGAACTAGTTTTAATTTTAAATAATTTGTATAAATATGAAAAAAATAAAATATAAGTTATAAATTCATCAAAACTACTATATTTTTCATTAGTTAATAAACATTTACCATAAATAAATCTAGTTAATATAGTTATTAAAAGTAAAAATAATATTAATAATATTATTAATTTATTAACAATAAAATAAATACCAAATATAAAAATTATAAAATATAATTTGTCTATAACTTTAAAAATTATATTTAATTTTTTTACATTAAATACTTTTAAAAATAGAAATATTATTTGTAATATTATTGAAAAATATAATAATATTTTTTCGCTAATATTATTTGTTTTATATGTTAAATAATATGTTGCTATTAATGTAAAAAAAACTATTGAATTTATAATATTATTCATTATTATATTATTAAAATATTAATTTTTAAATTAAATTAGCAATCTACACATCTTATTGCTCCATTATATTGTATAAAATTTTCAGTATTATATTCATCTCTAATATCAATTGTTAATAATAATAATACTTTATTACAAATAAAACATTGAATAAATGGTTTAAAATGAATAATATCCCAAATTAAAATTTTAATTTCTTCTGGTAAAATCATATAATATTTATTATCTATATTTTTACTGCATAATAACATAAAGTATTTTAAACCATCTTTATTATATTTCATATTTTAATATATAATAAAATATAAATATTAAAATATTAATTATTAACTTTTAAATAATGTTTTTATTTCTTCATTTGGATATTTATATGCTAAATCTGGCTGATCATCTATACCATCTCTTAATAGTTGATAATCACCTGTATTTGTACATAAATTATAAATATTGAAGTTATCTTTAATATCAAACTTATCTGTTCTTGTAGCAAAATTTACACTAATGCTACCGTCAATTCCACTTATTATTCTATGAAAAATTCCGGCAGGCCATACAACCATTGCAGGGCCATCGTAATATAATTTATCATTTTTATAAACTTTTTCAGGTGTTACAATAAAAGATGCTTTTGTTTTTGTTTTTATATCAAAAATATCTATATAACGTGTTCCCTGCAAAACTAATAAATTATCATCTTGACCCGAATGCATATACCATGGTCTTTTAACAGGAACAGGTGAATCTTCAACCGGTCCAGGTGAAATAGAATTAGGACCATGTATTACTCTATCAATTCCACTAATTTTTGGAATATCAGAAGGCACCATTTCATCAAACATAACCCCTGTAGTGCGTCTCAAAACACGTAAAGGAATAATACGATACATATTATTTTTTATGTATAATTAATATAAAATATTTTTATATTATTTTTATCTTCTTTTTTTAGATTTTATTTTCTTAGATTTTCTTTTTTTTATTGTTTTTTTTTTATGTTTTTTTAGTTTTTTTGTATATTTTTTCTTTTTACTAGATTTTTTTCTTATATATTTGCCACCCACCGCAGCCGCCAGCTGCCGCCTTATCATTTTTGGCTTGGTTATCCGCTCTACATAATCAGGAGAGTCTTCAAAATCCGAATCGAGGATCATGTAGCCGTCGTCATCGTATTTTGTTTGTTCTAAAAATAACCTAATTTTTTCTGCCAATTGCTGGATTTTCTGATTATCTTTTTTTATTATATCCCCTGATTCGTTTAGCACATCCACGATCGAATTCTTAAAATTAATCACTTTCGACCTCTCTTTCATTCTCTGGGAATCTACTTTATCTATGATTATTTGTAAATCTTTTAAAATATTTTCTTTAAGGTCTGGAGTAATATCCTCAAATGATTCTATTTCGTGACGGTGTTTGCCTACTGCGACGATTATACGTTTTGTAGACGTATTGTCTATATCAGTAATATCATCTTCATTTCTAGTTCTTTTATTCATTTTATTCATTTTATATATAATAAGAAAATATTATATATAAATATATATTATTAATCTAAATAATCTTCATAGCTTCCTTTTGGATGAAATTTAATTTTATCAAAATTTTTCTTTGCAAATTGAAATTTATCAGGATATCTTATTTTTCTATTATTTTTCTTATCACTCCATAATTCATATAACCACCAAGTCGTTAAAATTCTTGATGGATGATTAATTGGCAAAGCAAAATTCTCTGGATATACAATTTCCAATTCTCTGTTTACTATTTTTTTTATTTCATCAATACGTTTATTTTCAGCCATTTTACGTAATACAAATTCTGGTGGGTTGGACATTTTATATTATATAAATATAAAATAAAATTTGCAAAAATTTTGTAAGCAAAATAGCATATAAATTATTTTAACTTGTTTCAAGATTATTAAATTCGTCAACATTTATTATTTTATTATAAAGTAATTTATATTTATTGGAATTTTTATCAGACAAGCTATTTATTTCTTCAAGATCACTTAAAATATTATCTTTTACATAAATATTTTTTTTTAATTCTTGTAATATTTTTGGATTTTCTATTATTTCATTAAATATTATTCTCTCATTTTCATAATTTTTTAAAACAACAGGATTTATTAAATGTTTTAATAAATATCTTTCATAACCTAAATTATTAACAACTTCATTTATTTTACTTTGATTCTCATTTAGTAATTGATCAATAATATAATTTGTTAGTTTTTTACTTACATTATAATTATTTTCATAATAATTTACTGATATTGCTAGATATAAATTACTAAAAATATCTGCCATAGTACCAGAAAGCATTTGTTCTTTTTTTAATAAACCACCTTTTAGAGCAACAAAATTTGTTAAACATGCAAAATCAATTAACTGTTTTTCTAAAATCTTAGGTACACCTGGAAATAAATTTGTAAAATTAAAGGTTGAGTAATATAATTTGAGAGAATGAGTAAATATATTTTTAAAATTTATTAAAATATTTTTATCATTATTTTCTAAAACTGAATCTAATATTGGATAAATAAATGGATGAGATTTATTTAAACCTTGACCAAAAATTATGAGAGAACGAGTTAATGTATTTGAACCTTCTACTGTAATACCTATAGGAGCAGCTCTATAAAACTTTTCTAAGAAATTACTATAGCCTAAACATATTGCTCCACCTGCTTGAATATCCATAGCATGATTTAAAACAATGCGACCACGTTCAGTTGTTTGCTGCTTCATAATTGCACTTAAAACTGCTGGACTATTTCCCTGATCTAATAAATCATTAGTTAAATCTATAGACGATTGAATTATCCATGTATTTAAAACCATCATATTTATTTTTTCTTGTATTGCTTCCATTTTTGATAATGGCATATTAAATTGATGTCTTGCTTTTGCATAATTTATAATTCCAAATGTTGCCACTTTACTACTTGCATTTGCAGTAGCAGGTAAACTGATTCCTCTTCCAGCCGATAAACAATCCATTAACATTTTCCAACCATTACCTATATTTTCTCTACCACCAATTACTTGGCTTGGGTCTATATAAAATTCACCTTTAATTGTACCATTTGGAAATCCAGCGTTTAATGGATTATGATGTGTTTCTTGAATTAAACCTTCATGGTGACGTTCTAATAATGCCAAAGTAATACCACTTTTATTATTTTCTAATAAATTTTGAGGATCTTTTAAATTAAATGCTATACCCATTAAATTAGCAACTGGGGCCAATGTAATATATCTTTTATTTACATTAACTTTTATCATAACTTTCCCATTTTTTTCAACTACGGTACCTTCATCAATTGAACCAGTTGCATCTGATCCATTATTTGGTCCGGTTAATCCAAAACAAGGTATATAACTACCATCTGCTAAACCCGGTAAATATTTTTCTTTTTGATATTTTGTTCCATAATGTGTCAATAATTCTCCCGGTCCAAGAGAATTAGGTACCATAGTAACAACTCCAAGAGCTGGATCAACACTTGCTATTTTTGTTAAAATATTAGATAATTCATTAATACTTAATTTTATACCTCCATAACTTTCATCGATTAAAAAACTAAAAAATTTATTTTTTGCTAAATATTTTATCCAATAATCAGAATTATTATTTGGATAAACTCTTGATCCATCATAACTGTTTAAGAGGTCATTTAATTTATTCTCTGAAAATTTATTAGTTAATTTTTTCTTCTGTGGAAATTTTAAATAACCTTCTAAAATTGTTCTATCTAATGATGTATTACCACTACGTAATGCAATTAATTCTGTTGATGAAATTTTTGGAATTTTACTTTTTATTACGTTAAATAGCTTTTTTGAAAACATTTTATTTATAAAATACATAAATAAAATATTTATAATTTATTTTTATAATCATTTATTGCATTTTTAATAGCATCTTCTGCCAACATTGAGCAATGTAATTTTACTGGAGGTAATTTTAAATGCTTTGCAATTGTACTGTTACTTACATTTTTTGCATCTTCTATATTCATATTTTTAATATATTCAGTTGCATACGATGAACTTGCTATTGCAGAACCACAACCAAAAGTTTTAAATTTTGCATCTTCTATTATATTTGTTATTGGATTTACTTTTATCTGCAATTTCATTACATCACCGCAAGCAGGCGCACCTACTATAGCCGTTCCTATATTTTTAATATTTTTATTAAAACTACCTACATTTTTTGGTTTTTCAAAATGCTCAATTAGAGTTTTTGTATATTTAAATCTTATAAATTGTTTTAACATATTCTATTGTGATAAAAAAAAATTATTATAAGAAAAATATATTATTAAATATAAAAGAAAATAATAAAGTAGATTTAGGTAATACTATAGGGATATAATATTAAATAATTTATAATATATATATGAATAATATAGATTATAAAAAATATATTCCAAAAGATAATTATTATTATTTATACTTTTTTATATGCAGTAGTGTTATTTTTTTATATGCTAGATTTAGATGTTTAAATATAGACAATTATAAAGATCCTTTAGAAAATGGAATAAAAAAAACATCATTTGATGGATGGAGCTTAACTCATCTATTTTTTTATATGCTAATAGGATTTTTATATCCTAATACTTTCATATTAACATTAATATTTGGAATTTTATGGGAATTATTTGAGACATATATTGGATTATATGAACCATCTATATTTAAAAATTGGGGTTTTTGTGTTTCAAAAAATAAAAAAATAAAAAAAAAATGGTGGTATGGAAAATTATCAGACCCTATTGTAAATACTATTGGATTTTTAATTGGTATGAAAATTAACAAAATAAAAAAATAAATAAATAAAAATAATTATGCTTTCTAGTTTATAATTAAAAATATATTTATTTTTAAATTGATCCATTATATCTATTGCTGAATCATTGTAATTATAAAAATAAAATAAAAATAAAAACATGTTGTTTATTGCATTTAATGGTGAGTTATTTATAAATGGTATTGTATAACTAGTTATTTCACTTATTGTTATTGCAAATAATGGATCATTTGGTAAAATTGTACATGCTGCAATTGCTCTACATGTTCTAACTAGAGGAATTAAATACATAAATTAAATTATTTAATATTTAAGTCTTTAAACTACTTTGTAATATTGATTCTGCAATTTTTTTACCTATTTCTTTGTCGCTTTTATTTTGTTTTTTTAATTTAGGAATCAAACCAAGCATTTTTTTAGCTTGTTCTTCACTCATTTTTGGAAGTGATTTATTTTTAGTAAACATTTTTTTATAATTCATGTATAAATTTTTTCTTGGTTTTATACTTTTTGGTATTATACTTTTTGGTATTATACTTTTTGGTTTTATACTTTTTGGTATTATACTTCTTCTTTTTGTTGCTCTTGAAATTATACTTTTTGGTATAATACTTATTCTTTTTCTTGATTTTTTTTTTGATATTATATCCGGTTCATCTCTTTTTAAAATATGTTTTGGTTTAAAACCATCATTATATTCAGCATCTAAATATTCATTTGGTATTTTATTTTGTGTCTTAAAAATTAAACCTTTATTATTCATAAATTCTTCATCACCCAAACATCTATAACATTCTCCTAATATTTCAGTGCATCTAAGTTTTTTATTACCTGATTTTTTAGATTTTTTTTTATAACTTATTTTTTTTTTAGTATTCATACTTAATATATTAAAATATAATAAATTATATTATAATATAATATATAAATTTATTTATGACATCCTAATACATATAAAATTAACTCATATAAACAAATTTTATTTTTGAGTGAATCTTTAATTGATTTATTTAAATTAATATTATCGTTATTTTTTTCATTAAATATATTTTGCAATACTTCATCTATTATTTTTTTTCTACTTGTTCTCCGCAACATTCGCTTACATTCATTATCTAGCAAAATTGATTCATCGTCTATCTTTGGATATAAAGCCATTTCTTAAATATAATTAAAAAAGCAATACTAAGTTAAATCAATTTTTTTACTTAATTTGTAAAATCATATTTTTTTTATAATATTATATTAATGAAAGAAACTATAATAAAATTTGAAAAAGGACCACATAAAAAAAAATATACTGCTTTTGTAAAAGATAAAAAAACTCGTAAAATTAGAATAATTCATTTTGGGGCATCAGATTATCCTCAATATAAAGATAGAACTCCTTTAAAATTATATGCTCATAAAAATCATAATACAAGAAAACGAATGCAAAATTACTTTTCTAGACATTCAGGAACAAAAAAAAGAGGCGAAGCAATTGCGTTAGAAAAAAAAAAATCAAATGGTTATTATAATGCAAAAATTTTAAGCCATATTTATTTATGGTAAATTAACATATATTTTTAGTATTTCCCAAATTATAATTTTTTTTAGTTAAAAATTTCCTTAAAATCATATTTTTTTATATTATGACTATGCATTATATATTTATATATTTTTTAATATTTAAAATATATAAATGAATTTTCATGATTTACCAGATGATATTATATCACTTATTATGTTTTTTAGAAAAATAAAAACAGCTGCTAAAAAAGCAACTGAATATATACAGGCACATTGGTTTGGCTATAGAACAAGAGTATTGCTTGGTCGATTTAAAATGTTAAAATATTTAAAAGAATTTAGAGAATTTAATCCCTCACTTAAAATTTTTTTAATTAAATCGCGTTTATAAAAATTTTTTATAAATTTATATAATTCATATTATATATGTATCAATTGTATAATGTTATTAAATTATTTTTTATTATTATTAATTTAAATTCCACACTATGCTTTAATTTTGGAACATCAAGACGCTCACTAATAACAAATACATTATTATTAGCTAATACAAATTATAACAAAAGACATTCAAAAATTTTATTAAATGAAACAAGCAATAAAATTAATAATAATATTTATTTTAATGGCGCTATAACAGATGAATCTTGTATGCAATTAACTCAAGCACTTGATCATCATAGACAATTATCATTAAAACACGAAGAATACCCAGGTTGTATTAATCTTTTTATACAAAGTCCAGGTGGTTCATTATTACCGACACTGGCATTAGTAGATGAAATTAAAAATTATGATATTGATATTCATACATATGTAAGAGGTTATGCTGCATCTGCTGCAACTTTACTTAGTGTGGTCGGTAAAAAGCGATATATATATAAAAATTCATTAATGATGATTCATGGAGTTAAATTAAATGAACAGTCAGTTTCTACAGTGTTAGATGTAAAAGATTTAAATTATAATGTTGATTTATTTATGTCTATTATTACTGATATTTATCTTGATAATTGTAATATTGATAAAAAAACATTATTAAAATTATTAGATCATGATATTTGGTTAAATTCAAAAAATGCTCTTGAATTAGGTTTAGTAGATAAAATTTTATAATTTAAAAATAATATAAATATATTATTATCATTAGATATAATGAAATTTAATAACCTAATTTTAGATTATGGAATTTTACCAACAATGGGAGTTTTAATAGTAAAGTTTTTAACAAGTTTAGATTTTGATTTTACATATAAATTGTATGAAAATAATTTCATAATAATTGATTATTGGTTTTTTATACACATAATAAATACAAATTTAATTGTATTATATTATCCTTATAATATGAGTATTATTAAATTTTGGTATATTATTTTTGGTTGGGAATTTATTGAAAATTTTTTGGTACCAAATATAATAAATGATTTTAAATATTTTAAAGAAGACCCCAGAGATACATTTGGTGATATAATTGCGGCTATTCCTGCCTATTATTTATTAAATAAAATAAATCATTAAATTATAATATTTTAAAAATATTATAATTTTTAATCTTTTACAATGCAAGTAATACCAATTATAATAAATAATATTCCTAGCAATTTAACTGCATCAAGTTTCCCTTTAAAAAATAAAAAACTTATTAGTGTCAAACCCAAAATTAATGATCCAGAAAATAATGCTCTACTAAATCCTGGATTTGGTGATTTTTTTGCAGAATTAAAATAAACTATATTTCCTGAAAATGTTAAAATAGCTAAAAAAATAATTACAAAAAGATTATTAATTTTTATTGATTTTTTATAAAATTCTTTTGTTAGAAAATAAATAAGTGAAATTACACCACCCGCAATATACCATAAAGATACAAATAATTCACTAGGCAATTTTGAACAATCTGTATATTTATATAAAATATCTAAAATAATAAAAAAAATAGCACTCAAAGATGCTAAACTAAAATAATGCATATTTATTAATATAATAAATTATTATTATATTTTGTAATTTATTAATATGTATCTACACAAAAAAATTACTAACTATAGTTTTTTGCTTCTTTTAATAATAAATTTAAAAAATCCTCTTTTTTATTAGATTGTAATCGCATATTTATTAGTTTAGCAGGACTAATTGTCTCATTTGTTAAAGACGTTTCTATTTCTTCTGGTAAAATATCTTTATAATAATGTGTATATATTTCTTTTATAATATCTATATTTGCATTTTTCATTTCTAAAGTTAAATCAATTCTTCCCGGTCTTATTAATGCCGGATCAAGTGATTCATAATTATTGCTTGTAATAATTAAAATTCTACCAGGCGTTTCTCTGATACCATCGATTATATTTAAAATAAATGATAAAGTTATTTTATCATCTTTGTTTTTATCGAATTCAACTAACATTGTCTCTTCATGTTCATCATCTACTTTTTTTGCTATTTTATTTAATAATTTATTTTGAAGAATCATTGTTTTTTCAACATTTGTTTTTTCCGAATTATTATTTTCAATTGAATATTCTAAGTCTTCATTACTATCTGATTTTTTCATAGGTTTTCTTTTTTTAACAATATCGCTCATACAATCTATATCTTCAAAAACTATAATTTTTTCATCAAAACCAATTTTTTTATTATTATCTCGTGTATAATAATTCTCAAAAAAATATTCACTGAATTCTCTTTGTGTTTTAATTTTACTTAAAGGTATTATTATAATATGACGATTTAACTTATTTGCAATGCATTTTATAATACTAGTTTTTCCTGTTCCAGGAGGACCATGTAAACCAATTCCAAATGTATAAGGATGGCCTTCATATTCATAAAATTCTTTATTTTGAATAAAAAAATTTAATTTATTTATCAAGATCTTTTTATTATCAAAAAATAAATTTTCAAATTTTCTAGTGCTAGTAAATTCACATTCCTCCCAAATATTTTTACTGCAATTATCAAAATGTTTCATTTCACTATCACTATTACCTACTAATGTATAAATATATTTTTTATTTTTACGTTTTTTTTCTACCAATACTCTATATTCATTATCTAATTTATCAATAAAATTAACTAAATAATTGAGAGATAAAGTATAACTATATATTTCTATTGTTATATTTTCCATTTCATATTGTTTTTTTTCATCTGATCTCTCAAAATTTTTACTAACTTTGCAAAAAATTTTATTTTCTAATTTAAAATAATTAGGCTGATCGACTATAAAAATATCTTTATTAAAATCAAAATTATCATCATTATTTCTATTATTTTTTTTTAAAGGTTCACCATAATCATCATAAATATTACTACTATTTGCATATTCACGAATACAATATATTGTATCATTATTTAAATTATTTTTTGAAATAAAATACCAAAAAGCTTCAAAACGATTACTGAATAAATTATCAGTTTTAGTTAAATAGCCAGTAACTTTTAAACATCGTTTTCCTTCTAAAATTATAGTATTGCATTTTGGTAAAAAAAAAGATAATTTAGAAAAAAATTTATTACTTATATTATTAAAATTATTAATATTATCTTCATTATTGATTAAAAATGTGAAAATAAATAAAATAATCGCAAAAAAAAGATTTTGATAACTACTATATTCTTTTAAATTCATAAAATAATATACTTTTAATGTTTCTAATAAATTATATGCTTGATTTTGCATTCTTATTAAAAAAACAAATTTTATATTTAAATAGATATTATAATGTATTTAAATATAATATCATAATCAATAATTATAAAATGCTGAGTGATTATTACTTTTTAATATATACTCCTATAAATATAATATTATTTAAAGTTTATCCTGATATTAACAGATTACTTTTTTATTGCACATTATCATGTATATCTATATATGATATTCTATATTATAATGAAAATTATAATATCAATACAAATTTGTTAGAATATAATTATTGTGGAGATTTAATTTCTAAACTAAGTTTACAATATTTTATTACTGATAGTTTATTTAATAATATTAGTAAAGATATGAAAATACATCATATTTTAGCATTAACAGGAGTTTCAATAAATTTATACTATAATATTGCATATAATATTTTTCCATATTTGGGTTTGGGAGAAATATCTAGTATTTTTTTAATTTCTAAAACAATAGTATCTAAAAAATATTATAATTTACATAATAATTTATTTATGATAAGCTTTTTATCTTTTAGAATTTTATTACTCCCAATTCTATTATATAATTATTATTTTTATTCTTTTCCAAGTAAATATTATTTAATACCAACTATACCACTATTATTTGACAATCTTTTGCATGGCTTTTGGTGCATTAAATTTATAAAAAAAAATAAGTAAATGTTTTTATAATTTTTTTTATATAGAATATGTATCTTTTAACCATAATTTAATAGCTAAAATTGTGCATGTTTTATAATCATCATCAAATCCATTTAATTTATAAAATTTAGGTTTTGACATTTTTTCAGTTTTATAAAATATATAATCACCATATTTTCCTTTTCTAATACTAATATTATCATCTATTTTTCTAACTAAACTATTAATATTTTCGTCCATATTTTCTAAAATATTTATAGCATCTTCCAATGTAATATTTTTAAATGGAATATTAGTTTTAACAGTTTTTAATGATTTTTTTATATCTCCATATTCTAAATAATATCCAAATTTACCTATTTTTAAATAAACTTCTTTGTTTTTATATAAACCAAGCAGTTTATTATTATCGTCTTTTGTTTGTATTATTTCTTCTAATTTATATTCGCAATTTTTTAGTTTTTGTATATCAATGTTTGCTTTTACACCATAAAATCCTAATGAACCGTCTGGTTTATTATATTTTATAACCGGACCATTTTTGCCAATAATATAACTATGATTTTCATCTATTTTTATATTTAATTTTTCTTCTTGTGTCGAATTATTATTTTTTACAAGTGAATTAGACAAAATTAATGACTCAATCAATGAATTGCATTCATCACATAAGGTAAAATATTCTTTATTACCATTTGCTATTAAGTCTAATTCACTTTCCATTATTTTTGTATAATCATAATTAAATAGATCATTAAAATATTTTATTAAAAATTCTATAACAAAAATACCGGTTTGTGTTATTACTAATTTATTTTTTTCATTACCAAATTCTTTTTCCCCTTTTTCTTTAGAAATAATATTATTTTCTAAAGCATAATCTATAATTTCTATTTTTTTTCCTGATACATTTTCTTTTTTAACATAATTTCTCTCTTGAATTTTATCAATCAACGTCGAAAATGTTGAAGGTCTTCCTATACCTTTATGTTCTAATAATTGAACTAATTTTGCTTCTGTGTAATGTAATTTTAAATCTTTTAGAGTTTGTTTGCTTGTGATTTTTCTGCAAGTTATTTCTCCATTTTTTATATTTTTCAAATATGTATGAAATTTATCACTATCTGCGCCTTCTAAAACTTTCCACCCAGGAAATATATTTTCTTCTGATGTATATTTATAAAATAATTCATTAGGTGCAGTTATTTTAATTACTAATTGATTATAAATTGCATCACTCATTAAACTTTCTAATGTATTTTTCCAAATTATTTTATATAATCTTCTATGTTTTGATGTATAAACATCTTCATCGTCAGGTATTGATTCTATTGAAATATTTGTAGGTCTAATTGCTTCATGTGCTTCTTGTGCTAGATTTTCTTTTTCTTTTTTTTTACTTATTTTCTTAGATTCTTTTTTATTTTCTAGTGCTAATTTATTTGTTTCGTCATTTTCATTTGATGGTTTTTGAATTAAATTTTGTATATTTTTGCTAATATATTCATCATTATAATTTTTTTCAATATAGGTTTTTACTTTATCTATGAATTCTTCGCTATAGACTTTACTATCAGTTCTCATATATGTAATATAACCACCTTCATATAATTTTTGAGCCAATGACATAGTTTCTTTTGGACTTATATGCATATTATTATTAGCAGCTTGTTGTAGAGAAGATGTAGTAAATGGTGTTGGTGGAGATTTTGTAACATTTTTTTCACTATCATGAGTTAAAATATGTTTAAAATCTTTTGATAATTCTAAAAAATTATTCATATCTTCATGTGAATTATGATTATTATTTAATGTAAAACAAATATTTTTAGATGTAAAAAATCCATTGGTATTAAAACTTAATTTTCCAGGAGAATTATTTATTTCACAATAATTATCATATACTAATTTTAGTGCAGGAGTTTGACATCTTCCTGCACTTAAACTATTTTTTGTATTGGATGTTATATGTGACCATAATATTGGACTAATTTTAAAACCAACCAATAAATCTAAAATTTGACGTGCTTGTTGTGCATATACAAGATCAATATTAATAGTTACTGGATTCTTTAAAGCATTTTTTATAGCTCTTTCAGTTATTTCATTGAAAACTATTCTTTTTGTTTTAATTAAATCTAATTTAAAAACTTGAACTATATGCCATGCAATGGCTTCTCCTTCTCTATCATCATCTGTTGCTAAAATTATTTCATTTGCACTATTTATTGCTTTTCTAATTTTATTAATTTGATTTTGTTTAGATTCTATAATATCAAAATTTGGTTTATAATTATTTTTAAAGTCAATTTGTTTTAAATTTGATAAATGTGTAATATGTCCAAAACTTCCAATAACTTTATATCCAGGACCTAAAAAATTTTCTATTTTTTGACATTTAGCAGGAGATTCTACAATTAATAAAGTATATGTCATATAAAAATACTATTATTATAACTTTAATTAAAAATATCAATTTTTAATTAAAAATTATAAAAAAAAAATAAATAAATATGTTACATTATTATAATTTATATTATGTTAGTTTATAATTTATATAAAAATTTATTAAATAATTTTCAAAAAAAGTATTTATTTGCACGTTTTTCATCGACAAATAATTATATTATTAAAAAGGCACCATTCCGAATAAATAATAGTGAAACAAACTCTAAAAATGAAAAAGTTGAAATAATTAAGAAAAGTATTCAAATGTCTGAAAGTCATTCATCAAAACCTTTAATAATAACAAAAATAATAAAAAAAATTGATAAATAATAATATGTTTAAATTTAAATTAAACTATGTTACTTTTGTATTTTGCAACATTTTCAGCATTTCCATATGAAATGAGAGAAAATGTTATACGAAATGACTGTCAATTTGATGTTATTAGATTTAAAAAAGAAAACGTTCATTGTCTAGATTATGGAAAAAATGTTCATTATTGTAATTATTATGCATTACCAAATGAATACGTAGTTTATAAAGAAAAAGGTATTAATAATAAAGAAGTTTTCACAATTAAACCAGAAGCCATTTATGAGAAAACATCTAATTCAAAAACTAAATTAGCAGATTTTTATTATGATTTTTCATGTGATAGTAAAGACGAAGAGTCAAGATTATATTTAACAATTGTTCCACTTAATGATTTTTCCTTTTTACAAATGTTTTTATATTTAATTTTATTTATAATTATTCTAATATTTTTAATTATTATTTCAGATAATAATGTAAAAAATAATTCAGGTTTTAACACAGGATATTTTATGGGTTATTATTCAAATTCCAATAAAAGAGAGATTTATTGTGAATAAAAATAAAAATATGGGGGGATACATACATATTAAAAATCATATTACGATAAATCGTTAGAAAAAAAAAAATTTAAAAATAACAAAAAAAAATAAAAAAAAAATAAAATTATTTTTTAAAATTTAATGATTTTTTTTAAAATTTTTCAAAATTTTTTTGCAAATTTTTTTTTGTGTTTTTTTTTTCGTTAAAAAAACGAATCTTTATTTTATTATCATAAAAGGGATAATTTTATTTTTTCATAAAAATTCAAAATTTTATTTTTTTGAAAAAATTATAAAAAAATAGTTTAAGGGATTTTTATGTCAACATATATATATTGACAAATGTTGACAAAAAACTTCGAAAAAATCCCAAATAATTTCATTTGTGTTTTTTGTGATTATAATACGTCAAATAAAAAAGATTTTAATAAACATTTATTAACCGATAAACATAAAATATTGTCAAATGTTGACAAAGAAATCCCAAAAATCCCAATAAAAGAATTTACATGTGAATGTGGTAAAAAATACAAACATCGCCAAAGTTTAAGTGTTCATAAAAAAAAATGTAATTTTAATAATTTAAAAACGGAAAAAATAAAAATAGATAATGATAATATTGGAGAGAATGATTTGGAATATAAATCAATGTTCGTAACAATGATGAAAGAAAATGAAGAATTAAGAAAACAGGTTACAGATTTACTTCCAAAAGTTGGTAATACTACAAATAATACATTTAACAATACAGTCAATCAAAATTTAAATATTAATGTGTTTTTAAATGAAAAATGTAAAGACGCATTAAATATGAGCGATTTTATAAAATCAATCGAAATTACATTGGAACAATTAGATTTAACAAAAAAAAATGGTTTGGTTGATGGTTTAAGTAATGCAATAGTTGAAAAAATGAATAAATTGAGTTTATATGAAAGACCACTTCATTGTGTTGATTTAAAACATGAAACTTTATATATTAAAGAAAATAATAAATGGGAAATGGATGATAATAAAGAAAAAATAAAATGTGTAATCAAAAAAGTATCTAATAAAAATTATGGTGCATTACAAAATTGGAAAGAACAAAATCCTGATTTTAAAGAAGATGATACAAAAAAAGAATATTTTGTTCAATCTTTATCTAATATTAGTAAAGATTCAAAAGAAATTGATAATAATAAAATAATAAAAAATATATGTGAAAATGTGTTTATTAAATAACTAATAATTTATAAACTATAAAACTTTCGAGAGATATATTCAATGTATTTTTTTCTAATAGAAGGTATACTGTTTTTTGATTTTAACTTCCATTCTTTATAATTCATTTTTTCTCTCTCGGCCATGTCCCAAAGATTTAATGTTTTGGCAATATCAGCCCAAAAATTGTCTAAAATATCAGGATGACCAACATCTTCATAATATTCTTCATAAACCTTTTTTTTAAAAATTGGATATTGCCATTTAGGTAGACTTCTGGAGCTATAATATAACTTTTTAGCTTTTATAATAGTTATTGGAAAATCTGAATTTATTTTTCTATTATTAAATCCATCATTAAAATTAAAAGAAGGAATATTTATTGGATCTATTAATAATGCATTATTAATATATTTACTATTATCTAATATTTCTGGATTAAAAGAAGAATGGCCAATATAACCAATTTTATCTACTTTAAGGGTGTCGCAAATTTCTTCAATTGTATTTTTTGATATTGGAGAGAAGCCGTTGATTGTAATAATTGTATTATTTTTCTTAAGTTCAGTAATTAAATTACCATAAAAAAAATCTGGCATACTTCCAAATAAACCAGGTGAGAATAATACAGGAGAACCTGTTCCATATAATTTTAGTACATTTCCGTTTGTTGTTTTAATTTGTGGTGTAAAAAAACCGATAGTATTATTAATATAAAATACTAATAATAATAAAAAAAACATTATTTTAAAATACATTTATGTTTTTAATTATTTATTTTAACGTAATATTTTATTCTTTATTTAAATTTATTTTTTTAAAATCTTTATAATTTATTTTTTTTTCACTACATTCTGGTGGTTTTTTTTGTATTTTTTTTGTATGTTTATTTTTATTTTTGTCTTCTAATAAAGCACTATCAATATATATTTTTTTTAAATATTCACCAATAATATATGATGCTTCGTGTTGATTAATTTCATTATTTTCAATTTTTTTTAAAGTTATCAAAAATTTATCCATGATTTCTAAATTTAGACAATTTTTAATTAATTTATTGTATATATTAGTGTAATTATTAAATATAAAACTACAATTTTTATTACACATCATTTCAAATTGATTTGGATTACTTTGTTTAAGTCTTTCATATTTTTTTGAAAGAAATAAATAATGTTTGATGTCATTTCTTATTAAATCACTATGTTTATTTATTTTAATATTATGTGTATTATCTTCAACGTTGTTTTCTTCTATTATTTTATTAAGATCTTTAGTTTGTTGATCTGATAATATTTTATTCATATTACTATTATAATATAAAATATTTTTTATTATAAACTAATTATATTTATATATAATAATATGAATAAAACAAATTTTGGAATTATTATTATTTTAATCATGATAGTGTTATTTAGTATTTCAAAAAATAATAAAAAAGTTATAATAGAAAATTTGCCAGACGGTTTTAAAAAATCAGAAATATTATACAAAACAAAAGCTGTAGATACAATTGGAAAAAAAATGAATAAAAGAAGATTACAACAACAAGAAGCAACGTTTAATCAAAAGAATCTGAGTAAATTTCCAGACATAGAAGGTTTTACCACTCAGAATTGTGGTAATGATAATTTTGTTTCTTATGGAAAGACAAACCCGAACAAGCTGAATGCACGAATTTGCAATTTACAAAATAATTTAACGCATCAAAATAAAAGTATGTTATAATTTAAATAAAATTATTATATTTTAATATATATTTTATATAATAATTAATATAATGAGTAAATATTTGCAAATGATTATTGTTTTATCTATTTTTAGCTTTATACATGTTATTATAACACTGAGTATTGGAATTAGTCATGTAAAAAAAAATTGGGAGCAATATAAATGTAATCCATTAATAATACCTTTTGCAGGAATATTTGGAAAAGATCCTGTTGAAACGGGAAAAGATTGCATGCAAAATGTTCAAATTGATTTTATGAGTGCATTTTTAGATCCAATTTATAAATCAATATATTCTATGATATCATTTGGTGGCGAATTTGGCGAATTATTTGATGGATTGAAAGAGATGGCAAACTTTGGACAATTGTTAAATCTTGACGTATTTAGTGATATGCAATCTCGTGTTGGTGCCATTGGTGGTGGTTTTTCTAATACAATGACGGATTTTAATCAGGGATTAACAAATGCTTTTTCATTACTTACAACTACACAGTATTCTATTGCATCATTGGTGGGTACTGCAGATGTAGCATCGCAGGAGTTATTAGGAACTATTTTGTCTGTTATAATGAAATTTTAAAAAAAACTATGAAAATTATATTGTAAATATAATATAATAATTAATGGTCGAATCAAATACAGATTTGAAAAGTATAATAAACAGTTATCAAAAATCTGAAACATTTAATTCAAAATATGATTTTGATATATGGTTTACTTTTATAATTATTGTAGCAGTATTAATATTTGTTTGTAGATTTTATCTATTAAATTTTTTTAAATCCGAAAAAGAGAATTGGAAAAATAATAAATGTAATCCTGCTTATATTCCATTTGGCAAAAATATAACCAATAGTAAAGATGAAAATTTTAATATGAATAATTTAAATAATTGTATAAATGATTCTTTATATGAATTGTGGGATTTCATTTTTGAACCATTAAAAATGATTTTGGTAGGATTATCTAGTATGTTTTCATTTTTTATGAATATTTTTACTCAATTTATACAATTTCTGTTATGGCTCTTTAAATTAATTGGTATAATTTTTGAATATATACTAAATTATATAAATGCAATTGTAGGTGCATTAATTAGTCTTTTTAATACTTTACAAAATGGTTTGAATAAATTTATGAGTACTTTTACAATTTTATATTTTACATTTCAAATGTCTATAAAAACATTATTATATATAGCGTTTATTCTCGCTTATGGATTTTTTGTTGTCATTTGTATACCAGCAATGATAATGTTTATTGTTTCATTAATATTATTGATTATAATGACAATAATTTGTGCAGTGCTTAGTGCTATTTTTTGCGCAGGCTGTTGGGCGTGTCCTTTATCTTTAGGTATAAATTTAGTTATGATGTTGGTTTCATTAGCATTTATGATTTTTGTATTTATCTTGTTTTTAACATTGAAACGTTTTGCAGAGCAAGTTACATTAAAAGCTAATGGTCTTCCTAATACTAGAAATAGGGGAGGGGTAGTAGCACAAGCAGAAGAACTTTCAAATCCAAATGGGGAAAACCCACCAAATCCACATGCATCACTTTATTAATAATAAATAGAATCTCTGTAAAATATTTTTAATAAATAATTTAAATATTTATTGTTATTTTTAAATAACAATGTTTTATAATTTAATTTTTGTTGTTCCATTTTTCATTATTAATTTTAATCAAAAAATATATTTTTCAAATACTTATAAAAATAAATATAATTTTTTATTAAAATTTGAAGAAGAAGATTTTAATATAGATGGTAATTTTTTTAATAAAACTTTGTCGAATAATAAAAATATAGATGGTATAGAAAATATAGAAAATGTAGAATACGATGAAAACAATGATATGTGGATTATTGATTTAAATTCTTATAAATCATTAGATGATATAAAATTAAATGTTAATAATGAAATAAATGATACACAAAATGATAACTTTCCATCATTTTATGAATTTTTAAGAAAACGAGAATTAGATGAAATTAAAAAAAAAGATAATTATTTGAATAAAAATAAAAATTTACAGCCTACATCTAAAGATTTAAAATTATTAACTTCATTTTCTGCAATGGAATGGGCTCGAACATGGATATATGAGATGGTTCATGTTCCTGATTATTTTCCAACATTTATGTTCAGTGATATGTTTAGAATGAGAGATTTTGCTCAAAAAAATAATAGCAAACATTTTTTTTATATAGGATATTATCCGAGCGATGTTAATTTAAAAAATGGCCCATTTTATATAGGAGCATTTGAATTGGTTCCTGCAAAAAGAGAATTTAGAACCTATTTAATATTACAAAATCCATATTATTGTGCAGAAAATATATATGATGATATGAAAATAAAAAAATTTAAAAAAGAATTAGTAGCAATGACGAATGATGCTTATGTTTTTTTTAAATTTGAAAATTTAAAAGATTCTGCAGATCAAAGATATTATTATTCATGGTGTTATGATAATTTATAAAAAAAAATTGAAATTTATTCAATAATTATTTAAATTTTAAATAATTATGGAAGATATAAATATAAAAAATAATATTTTAGATAATATTAAATTAGTAACAGATGGTATAATAAAAGATATATGTGTTAATAATAGTTTTTCATCATGGAAGAATACAGAAAAAGGATTGCGTTTCATTATTGAAGATACAGACAAATTTTATTTGGGAATAAAATTGTGGGTTTCTATTGTAGAAAGTCAAATTTTGCAGTGTGACAATGATGATATTTTAAAAGCAATGGCTGTAACATATAAATGGTTAGACAATTTTTTAGAAATTAAAAAAAAATTAAAATAGAAACAAGTAGCCAATTAAATAATTATATTTAATTATACATTCCAAAAGGAATTTTATCATTATCTATTTTTATTAGTAATTTATCTACTATTTCAGTTGTTAAATTTAAAGGAAAATTAATTTTTTCTTTTGTAATCATATTTTCACTGTTGAATAACTTTGTTTCTGGTTTCATTAATCTATATAAATTTAATTTAGTATATATTATTTCCAAACATCTTTTTAAATTCCGAACTCCATCTTCTTTATCAGTAAAATTATTAATAATATATTCCAAAATGTCTTCGCTTATATTAATATCATTTTCATCAAACTTAGATTGATCTCTAATTTTTGGGAGTAAATATTTATTAGCAATTATATTTTTATCTTTCAATTTATAACCTTTTGTTTCGATTTTATACATTCTATCTTTTAATATAGGATTAACTAATTTTTCATCATTGTAGCTAAAAATATATAATGCTCGAGACATATCTAATGTAATTTCTGACATATATTTATCACAAAATTTAGAATTTTGTGTAGTGTCTGTTAAATGTGTTAAAACGCCTGTAATTTCTGCACCCCTTGACGAATCGCTAATTTTATCTAATTCATCAAATAAAATAACGGGATTCATACATTGCGATTGAATTAAAATATCAATAATTTTTCCATATTTACTGCCCTCATAAGTATAATCATGACCATCTAAAAATCCACTATCACCACAGCCACCAAGAGCGATTAGTGAAAATGGTCTATTCAATATTTTACTAATACCTTCTTTAATTAATGTAGTTTTTCCTGTACCGGGTGGACCTTTTATTGCTATAGCAGTTCCCACTGCATTTGGATTTACTAACCATAATCCAATCATTTGCATAATTTGTATTTTAGCATCTTCTAAGCCATATGTAACATCATCTAAAATTTGTTTTGAATGTTCCATAAATTCATTACATTTTTCAATTCCGTCAGCAAATGTAATTTCTAAATTATTATATTTATTAAATGGAATTTTAATAAATGCATCTATCCAAGATTTAATTTTATAATATTCACTATTACCAAGTCCAGGACTCATTCCTCGTAAAGTATTTAATTTTCTTAGTGCACATGCTTTATAACTATCTGGAATATCTAATTCTAATAAATGTATGAGATATGGTTTTTCAATAGTTGTTAATGATTTTATTTTTTCTAATTTAGAAATAGTATATATTTGAGATTTTAATGACATATTTTTTTTAAAATATTCTGCTTCTTTATCATCTTCACTTTCCATTATTTTGACAAATTTTTTATAATTTTTATTTGAACTTTTTTTATTTGGTTTAATATCATCAAGTATTTCATTTTTTTCTGAAGAACTAACTTCCATTTTATTTTTTTCATTATCTGCATGATATGGTGTTTCATTGTCATGAGATTCTTTTTCGGAATCATCAGAATCATCAGAATCATCAGAATCATCAGAATTGTTATATCTTAAATATTTTGGATCAATTTGAAATATATTTTCATCTTCATCATTATCATTATCATTATCATTATCATTATCATTATCATAATTATAAATCTTATTTTTTCCATTTTTTAAATTTAAAATTATATTAATATTTTTATTAGATTTATTATTATTTAATCCATTTTTTAATTTTTCAAAAATATATTTTTTAATAATTTTATTATTTTCGGTATCAGAATCATCAGAATTAGAATTTTCAGACTCACTATCACTAGAATCAAGAGACTCATCAGATTCATTATAATATTTGTTACTATAAATATCATTAATATGATTTAATAAATCATGATCTTGATGTTTGCTTTTTTTATTAGAATGTTTACATATATTTTTAGATTTTATATAACGTTTAGTAATTTCATATAATTTTTTTTCTCCGTCATTCAAATTTTTATTTTCAAAATTAAATTTAAAATCATTTAGTTTTTTTTGAGAATTTATTTTTTCTCTTGAAAATTTAGAGGGAAACAATTCATTAAGTAGTTTATAATATTTTAATTTATCCAGTTGTTTATCTGATTGGTCATCAGAAGAATCTTCAGAATCTGAATTATCAATATTAGTATCATTATCATCATTAGTGGAATATTCTTTTCTTTTTAGTTTGCCGCTCGATAGTCTAGTATTATAACGATGATTATTGGTACTCATATGTATATAGATATAGTTAATAAAAAAATATATCTATATCAATTTTTAAAAAATTTTTTTTAAAAAAACGATAAATAATTTTTAAATTGATTTAAAATAATCTAAATATTATTTATTTAATATAAAAGATAATGAATAATAATTCTGAAAAAAATATTTCTAAAATTATAGGGATTCAATTTAGTCTGTTAAGTCCTCATGAAATATTGAAAGGTTCAGTTGCGGAAATTGTAAATAGAGATACTTATATTAATAATAAACCGGTTTTAGGTGGTTTATTTGACCCTCGAATGGGTGTATTAGATCCCGGATTTATTTGCCCGACAGATGGTTTAGATTATATATCAAGTCCTGGATATTTTGGACATATTCAATTGGCAAGACCAGTGTTTTATATTCAATATTTATCAACATTAATTAAAATATTAAGATGTACATGTATAAAATGTAGTAAATTATTAATTGATAAAGAAAAATATAGATATTTACTTGATTATAAAAATGATGAAAGATGGCAAAAAGTATTTTCGATTGCAAGTAAAAAAAAGAGATGTGGTGAAGATTCGACTTGCGGTTGTGGATGTTTGCAGCCAAAGTTAAAAAAAGAAGGCTTAGCAACTTTAATTGCAGAATGGAATGAAAAAGAAGATGATCCAAAAAGTTCAGGTAAAGAAGATTCTAAATTAACGATGAAATTAAATCCAGAATTAGTAATTAAAATTTTAAGTAAAATTTCAGATGAGGATGTTAATTTTATGGGCTTTAATTCTACTTTTTCACGACCAGAATGGATGGTATGTCAAGTTTTAGCAATTCCGCCACCGGCAATAAGACCATCAGTAAAACATGATGCTCAACAAAGAAGTGAAGATGATTTAACACATATTATTGTAAATATTATTAAAGCAAATAAAAGTTTACAAGAAAAAATGAATCAAAATGCTGCTGCAAATATAATTGATGATTGGACGACTGTAATACAATATTATGTTTCAACACTAATAGATAATAAAATTCCTGGCGTTGCGGCAGTAGCACAGCGGTCAGGTAGACCATTAAAAGCAATTAAAGAAAGATTAAATGGTAAAAGTGGAAGAGTTAGAGGAAATTTAATGGGTAAAAGAGTAGATTTTAGTGCTCGTTCAGTTATTACTCCAGATCCAAATTTATCTATTAATGACTTAGGAATTCCATTAAAAATTGCAAAAAATTTAACAAAGCCAATTTATGTAAATGATAAAAATAAAAGTTATCTAAAACAATTAGTAATAAATGGTCCAGATGAATATCCTGGAGCAAAAATTTATGAAAAAAAGAATGGTGATTGTATTAGTTTAAGATATGTAGATAGAGAATCAATAAATTTAGAAGAAGGAGATATTATTCATCGACACATTTTAAATGGTGATAATGTTTTATTTAATCGTCAGCCAACATTACACAAAATGTCTATGATGTGCCATAAAGCAGTGGTAATGATGAAAGGCGATACATTTAGAATGAATGTAGCAGATACAAAACCATATAATGCTGATTTTGATGGAGATGAAATGAATTTACATATGCCACAAGATGATGAATCTGAAATGGAATTGAAGCTATTAGCATGTGTTCAAAATAATATTATTAGTCCGGCAAATAATAAATCAATTATTGGTATTTTTCAAGATTCTTTACTAAGTAGTTATTTATTTACTCGCCCAAATATAAATTTTAATCCATTAAAAGCTATGAATTTATTAGTACATAGTGATACAATTAATTTAAATAAAGTAAATTTTAATAATTTAAATATAACTAGTTTTGATATTTTATCACAAATTATTCCTAATTTTAGTTTAGAATATAAAACTAAAAAATATGATGATTCAGAAGATTATAAAACATCTAATAATGTTCTTGAAATAAAAAATGGAAAATTTATTAGGGGTTTAATTGATAAAAATATATTAGGAGACACTACAAGAGGTATAATTCATAGATTATTTAATGACTTCAATGAATCAACATGTGCAAAATTTATAGATGATTTTCAAAATATTATCACAGAATACATGAAAATTCATGGTTATAGTGTAGGAATAAGTGATTTAATTTCAAATATTGATACAAATAATAAAATTAAAGAAGTTTTAAATAATAAAAAGAAAGAAGTTAAATCATTATTAGATGAATTACATTTAGGAATTTTCCAAAATAACACTGGAAAATCAAATATTGAAGAATTTGAAACTCAAGTAAATAATATATTAAATAAAGCATCTTTTGAAGCTGGAAAAATTGGTAGAAAAAATTTAAATAAAGATAATCGTTTTGTTATTATGGTAAATGCTGGCTCAAAAGGTAGTGATCTAAATATTTCACAAATGATATCATGTTTAGGACAACAAAATGTAGACGGAAAAAGAATTCCATATGGATTCGATCAAAGAACATTACCGCATTTTTCAAAATTTGATGATTCACCTGATGCACGTGGTTTTGTAGAAAGTTCATTTATTGGTGGATTAAAACCAGAAGAATTATTCTTTCATGCAATGGGTGGACGAGTTGGTTTAATTGATACCGCAGTTAAAACTTCTCAGACCGGTTATATACAACGAAGAATTATCAAAGGATTAGAAGATTTAATAGTCTCGTATGATATGACGATTAGAAATAATAAAAATAAAATCATTCAATATAGTTATGGAGATGATAATTTCGATACAATAAAGATTGAAAGTCAATCTATGCCATTTTTAAATATGACATTAGAAGAATTATATAGTCATTATCAAATGCCAAATGATAGTACTAAAGATTCTATTTATTCTACATTATATACAAAGCAAGCATATTCAAGATTTAAGAAGCAAAAATCTGATTTACTTTCTAAAACTAAATCGTATATAGATTATTTAATTGAATCGAGAAATTTAATTGTTAAAAATGTCTTAAAAAATATATTTAAATCGAATGTAAATTTACCTGTATCATTTGTTAGTATTATTAAAAATATAAAAGAAAGTCAAAATGATAATATAATTATAGATATAACACCATTAGAAGTTTTTGAATTAATTGAAGAAAATATGGAAAAATTAAATAAATTAAATTCATGCAAACCAAATACATTATTTAAAATTTTGTATTATTATTATTTAACACCAAAAGATTTACTAATGAATAAAAGATTTACGAAAAAAGCAATTGAACTTTTATTAATAAGAATAAATGAATGTTATAAAAAAGCGATAGTTTCGCCCGGAGAAATGGTAGGAATGCTTGCAGCACAAAGTATTGGTGAACCTACTACACAACTTACATTAAATACGTTTCATTTTGCAGGTGTAGCTTCCAAATCAAATGTTACTCGAGGTGTACCGAGAATTGAGGAGATTTTATCTCTATCAGAAAATCCAAAAAATCCTTCATGCACTATACATGTAAATGAACTTTATAAATATGATCAAAATGCTGTTAAAAATCATATCAATGAATTAGAATTTACAATTTTACGTGAATTAATAAATGTAGCAGAATTATGTTTTGATCCCAGTGATGAAAAAACCTTACTCGACAACGACGTCGAATTTATAAATAACTATAAGTTATTTGAAGATTTATTAGATGAATGTAATGGTGAAAAAGATGATGGAACTAAAGAAAAATCTAAATGGGTAATTAGATTATCATTGAATAGAAATAATATGTTAGAAAAAAATATAACAATGGAAGATATACATTTTGCTTTAGCAAATAGTTATACTAATTTATCATGTATTTATTCTGATTATAATTCTGAAAATTTAATATTTAGAATTAGATTAAATAAAAATAACCAATCAAAGAAAAAAAAGAACAAACAAGTAATCGATTCATTAGATCAATCAGATGAGATTTACTTGCTTAAAAATTTATTAGATGATGTTTTAGATAATTTAATTATTCGAGGTATTAAAAAAATCAAAAAAGTATTATTAAGAAAAATAACAGATAATTTTGAAGAATTTGATACTCAATTTATTAAAAAAGAGATATGGGTATTGGATACAGTTGGTACTAATTTGTTAGATATATTATGTTTAGATTTTGTAGATTCAAATAAAACAATTACAAATGATATTATAGAAATATATAATGTGTTAGGGGTAGAAGCGGCGCGCCAAGCAATTTTTGATGAATTTTCAGATGTTATTGAGTTTGATGGTGGATATATTAATTATCATCATTTGAGTATGTTAGTTGATAGAATGACATGTAATGATAAAATGGTATCTATATTTAGACATGGAATTAATAATGATGATATTGGACCAATCGCAAAAGCATCATTTGAAGAAACACCTGAGATGTTTTTAAAAGCAGCAAAACATGGCGAATTAGATATTATGAAAGGTGTATCTGCAAATGTTATGTGTGGTCAACAAGGTTATTATGGAACAAATGCATTTAAAGTTCTAACCGACGTTGATTCATTAAGTAAATTATTAGATCCTAAAGAATATATTAAAAAAGATGAAGAATATTCGATTGATAATGAATTAAGAGAAAAAGATGATAATTATTGTAATATTAGTAATATTGAAATAAAATCAACAGTAGACAATATAAAAAAAATAAATATGGGAAAAAACAACGACTTTATTTTAGATTTATAAATAAGTATTTTATAATTATTAATAAATATTATAAAAATATAAAAATATTTTTACAATATTTAATATATATGAATATTAAAATATTTAAAATTATATTAGACAAACATATGTTAAAACATATGGGTAAAAATAATCCAAAGTATTTAGCTATGACAAATGATATGGAAACAATAAATAATTTAAATGAAAAATATAATTTTTTTTTAAATAAAAAAATGGATGTAATTTTAAGCAAATGTTTTATAAATTCTCAAAAAAAATATTTTATTTTATTAAATCTTATTAATAAAATCTTATTTAAAAAAAGTATTAACTACAATAATGAAGATCTAATAGGAAATGCAATAAATAGTAATAGCAAAAAAATATTTAAAATAAGAATAAATAGATTAATATTTAATTTTACATATTGTGATTTTATTAAAATTGTAAATCATTCATTATTTAATTATCAAGAACCTATAAGCGAAGGTGATGATAGTATTTTTTTAGAATATATTTTAATAAAACCATTAGAAATAAAAAATCCATATACAAATACTGAATTGAGTTATAATATATTAATAAATTTTTATCATTTTTGCTTAAATAATTATATAAATATTCCAATTACTTATAAATTATTTTATTGCTGCAATTTTCATATTAAAAAATTTTTTTTACAAAATGAATTTTTAATTTATAAGACTACCGTAAATAGTTTTATTAAAAATTTGACTATGGAAAATAAAAAAAAAATTTTAATGGAATCTGTGGATGTATTATGTAAATTTTTATTGAAGTATTTTAAAAATTATATTTTAAAGTCAATCGTAATTAAATATCAAGAAAATATAATTACTATGAATAATAGTTTAATAGAAAATTTTAACAAAATTCTAATTGATTATTATTTGATGAATTATTTTTTACACAATAAACAAAATAAAATTTTTTTACAATATAAATTAAAAATAATAATGGAATTATTAAATAATGAATGTATAAAATTTATACCAGAAAATATAGAAACAGATATTTTTTCAACAAATATTATATTAAACAAAATAACACATAATATGGAATATATTGTAAATGAAGAATTAAACAGTTTATTTTTATCAAGTAATATTAGTATGTTAATTAATTATAGAATAAGTGAAAATACTAATTCAGATAATAATATTAATGATAGCAGTTATAATTTAAATAATGAAAATGATATAAGTAATTCTAATATTGATATAAGTAATTCTAATATTGATATAAGTAATATGATGAATATAAATAATAATAATTCATTAGAATTATTAAATATTATTCGATTACCTGATGATGTAATTGATTTTTCTAATATAAATTTATATTTAAATAGAGAAACCAATAATAATGAAGAATTGAATGAAGATAATAATGATCAAGATAATAATGATGAAAATAATAATCAAGATAATGATGAAGAAAATATTTATGATGAAGATTCTGATTATGATCAAGTAAATTCTGAAGAAAATAATTATATGAAAAATGATGATAATGAAATTTCATCTAAAAATGAAGTTAAAAATATTGAATATTGCAACATTAATTTGTTAAATAAAAAAATAAATAATAATGTTGATAATAAAAGTTCGAATATATTTTTTTATGATTTAATGAGAAAATCGATAAGTAAATATATAACAAGCAAATTATTTAAAGTAACATTTATAAATTTACATTTATTAATTAATACATATATTCTTTGTTTTATATACAATAAAATACTACATGAAATAAAACTAACCGCAAAATAAAATACTTAATTTTATTTAAATATATAATAAAATTAAGTGTTATTTATTTTATGTTTTTAACAAATTTTGTTAATTTTTTTGTTTCTATTAAAATAGCGTGTAATTTTTGAATAAATATGTTAAAAAAATCGTAATCACTTTCAGAATCATCATTTGAATATCTTAAAAGTAACGTTTTTAATTGCAAAGTATTTGTGTTTTTAATATTATTATTAATATTAATAGATAAAGAATTTATCAAATGAATAAGTTTAAAATTTTTTTCATCTCTCATATGAATACTAGGAATTTTAATAAAATAATAATTATTATTTTTACTTAATGAAGATATTATAAAATTTTCATTAGATATATATATATTTATTATACTTGTACTTATAAATATTAGTGGAATATTATATATTTTGGATAGTACATATAAATCTATATAACAAAAATAATAAAAGTTATTATTTACAATTTTATCAACATAATATTCTATATCATGATCATAAGTTTTATTTTTATATTTAATATTTGTTATTATTTCTAAGTCATTTTTAATTTCCTCATTTTTAGTATAATGATAAACTGAGTGTAAAAATACAACTCCATATTCATTTTTTGAATAAAAATTAATTAAATTAGAAATTATTTCATTTGGATCATGAAATAAATCTATATTATTTTTTTCATTAAAATCATCTAAAATTATTTTGAAAACATTTATATTGCATTTTTTATTTTTATTTATTTTAAAATATATTTCATACACATTATCAATAAAGTTATTAACTAATTGTTGTGATTTTTTAACAACAATATCAGAATATAATTTACATTCTTCTGGTTTATATAGTAAATCTTTTTTACTTATTGCATCTATTTTTTCTTTAGTATCTTTTGCTATTTTAATTTTGATTTTACTATCAGTTTTAATAATATCTTGTATTTTTGATTCAAAATTAAATTTACTGGTATCAATTGGTTCTTTTATATTTACATTTTTTATTAAAAATGTATCATAATTTGAATTAATTATTTCATTTTTTGTATTTGATTTTGTTGATAATAAATTTTTATTTATATAATTTTGCATAATAATTAATTCATTATCATTAATTTTATATTTCATATTTTCTAAATTTATATAATTTTCTGATTCAAAGAAATATACTGAAAATTTATTGTATCTTATAAGTTCATCTGCTAATTTTGTATAATAAATTTTTTCATTATTATCGTTTGCTATTAAATTATTTTCAGGAATTTTTAATTTGCAAATATTATTTGTGTTATCATAAATACAATTTAATGATGAACAATCCGCATCATCTTCATCTATATTACAATCAATAATTTCATTAATATTTTCTAATTCTTCAACACTATAATTTTCAAAAACAACATATTTTATTAAAAGTTTTTTCAATTTATCTACTATAATTTTTAATTTATCAAAATATAATATAGATATATCTGCTATAATATTTTTCAACTCAAATTTAATTGAAACATTTTTAAGATTATCTAATTGAGTTTTTAATATTTTTCTAAAAGCATTAAAAAAGTTAGTTTCTAATTTTATTTTTTTAACTAAATAATCACGTTCATTATCTATTTTATTAGAAGTTTGTATTTTTATATCACTAATTAAATAATTATTATCAGTTAATTCTTTTAATTCATCTTTAACATATATTTCAGGTTCTTTTAATGGTATGAATTGATTACCATTTGTTATAATTCCAATAAGCATATTGTCATTAATTAATCGTATTATTGGTTCGCATTTAATTTTATATTCTGAATCTGATGAAATTTTTTTCAATGTATTTTTAGTGGTTATATAATCATTATAAAAATCATTTTTTGGATCATCTATAAATCTCAATTCTATTGTTTTATCTTCATAACTAGAAGGAAAACATGGTAAAAATAATATATTGTTATCTTTTATATCTTTTATAACAATTCCAATTATTTTATTTTCATAATTTATAATTTGCAATAATATTTCATAGTTTAATCTTATTAAAATATTTTTTATATTTTCATATGTTAAATTTTTTTCAAATGTATATTGTTTATTCGATTCGCCTATTTTACCCAGACAATTTTCATTAATATCATTTTTAATAATATTTAAAACTTTTTTAAATTCATTTAATTGTATATCATCAATTTCCTTTTTAAAAGAAAATAGATATATAATGCGTTGGTTTAATTTTAATGTATCTTTTACACCATAAATAGGTTCAAAAATTTCATTATTTTTAATTAATATTAAAGATAATTTATTCTCATCTAAAAATTCATTTGAATAATTTTGTTTTGGGCAAATTACTTTAACATTATCAGTTAAATCATCATTAGTTATATCCAGTATTATTAAATTAATTCCATTGTGAAATAATTTATGATTTGGTTTACATATAATATCCCATAAATAAGTATAGTCAATATAATTATTGTTAGATTCGATATATTTTATAAAATTTTGATATGCATTTATAATTTTTTTATATAAAAATACTTGATTAGTATTTTTTAAATCTAAAATTTTATAAAAAAATGAATCTTTATATTTTTCTTCAATAATAAATTCATTTAAATAGTTTTCATCAATATCTTTAGATAAGAATATTGATGTTAAATTTCCATTATTATGACTTATAAAATCGTCTAGTGATATTGAATCTATTAATATTTTTTTAAACTCTTTTAATGATAATGATGAATTGTTAAATACTTCTCTAGCATATACATCGCATATGCAAGATAAAAATGATTGATATTTATTTTTATCTATTCCATATCTTAATAAGCATCTATATTTATATTTTAGTAAATTTGGTTCTGCTTTACTTCTACATAAATTTGAATCAAATTGTAAAAAATTTCTTAGTATTAATGGAATATCTCCATATTTACCTTTGGCTAGTGGGAATTTTTTTTCATTTATAATATATATTTGTTTGCCTTGATTTTTTATAGTATCTTCATCATCAGTTTCATCATCTGTGTCATCATCTGTTTCATCATCATCATCATCATCATCATTAATTTTAGTATTTTCTATTGATAAATTTTGCGAGTCTAAACTTTCATCATTATTTTCTTGGATTTTTTTAAGATCACTATTACATTTTTTAATTTTTTTTAATATTTTAGCATTTGCTTTATTGGCGATTGATTTATTAAAACAGCATGGCAAACAAAATCCATCAGTAGTTTTATTTTTTAAGAATCCAGGTGTTTTTGGAATATGATTGTTTATGTCTTTATCAAAAGTCATTATATTTCCACTTTTTTTAGTAATTAAATTACCATAATTCCCAGAATCAACTTGTTCTTTAGTAAGTGGGATATTTTTTTTTATATCCCAAAATCTGGGACAAATATAATAATGTTTATTATTTTTATTGCTACTATATTCTATTATATTATCATAAGCACCTGGATTTTCTGTATCTATTGTCTGTTTTTCTTCTTCATTAATAATTACGGGTTGTCTTTTAGATTGACATAATCTAGAATAATTAGTAAAATATTTATTATCATTTCCAGATAACATTTCTATTTTTTTAGTGAATATTTTTTTTTCATAATTTAAAAGTCTTTTTAAAATAGGATTTGCTTTTCCAATTTTAATTTCCTCGTCTTCATTGACTTGAGGAACATCATCATCATTATAATCATCATATATTTTAACACTTTCTTGAAAATCTTTAATATTAACATCTTGATCAAAATCATCTTCCTCATCTGATTTTAATGAAATATTATGATCAATAAAATTGTTATCTTCTTCTAAGCTATTAGCTGAATTTATTATTTTTGAGTCTTCTTCATCGTCATCTTCATCATCTAATAATAACTTAAATATATCATCTGAATCATCTAAACCAATAGAATTACTATTAACATTAATAATATTTTCTTCATGATCAATTTCTTTATCTTGAACTAATTGATTACCTACAAAATGATTATCGTGTTTTTCATCAATATCTTTAATAAAATTATGATTACTACCTGTATATATATGTGTTTTATTTTTGAAAAACTGAATAATTTTTTCGTCTGTTATTAAATTTGTTTTATTGTTTGTTAATAATTTAATGATACTATCAAAAAATAGTATTAATTTATTAATATAAAAAATATTATCAATATTAAAAATAAATATTTTTAAATCATTTTCTATTGTTTCTATTTTAATGTCGAAACCACCTGAATTTTTAATATTAAATTTTTTATAATTATAATTGTTTTCTAATAAAGATAAGGTTTGAATTATTTCTTCAAAAATTTCTTTGGCAATTATAGTTGACTCTAAATTAAATTTATTTTTTAAATTAATAATAATTTCAGAAGGATCATTTTTCTCTTTAATTTGATTTATTACAAATGTTGTTTTTTCATTTTCATCAGAATAATTTGAAACATGTTTATATACTAATTTTTTAGTTTTAGTAGATTTATTATCTACCATATTAAATAAAAATGATAAATGATTTTTTAATAAATTAAAATTATTTAATTTATTGAATGGTTCACTATATAATAATTCATAATCTAAATTATTAATTTCAACATTATCTTGTAATAATGTTTCAAATATTTTAATACTATTATTATTAATTAAAAATCTTCTTATTTTTTTAATTAAAGGATTAACATTTTTTTTAATAATATCTTCAATTACTATAAGTTTTACAATTTTGGTAAATGTAATTTTTATATTAATAGCACCTGTTATATCAATATCTAAAATAAAATTTTTTACAAATTTTTTAAATGATATAGAATTATTATTATTAACTATCATAGAAATAGTATTTGTTTTTCCTAGAATTTTTGAATATTTTATGATATCTTTTTGAGATAATAATGGAATTTTATTATTGTTGTTACAATATAATCTATAAATATTATCTTGTTTTTTTCCAGGATTAAATTTAATTATTGGATAATTTTCACTACTATTTAATATTTTAAATATAGATTCTAAAGAAATGTTATAGTTTAAAAAAGAATGAATTGTGAAATTTATTCTTTTTGTACCAAGAAATTTATTTATTTTTGGAGTTTTTAAATCAATATCATGTAAAATATCGATAAATGTATTTTTATTAATGTAAGTAGAACTTTTTATTAATTTAAATGTATTATTTAACAAAGTGTCATGTTTATTATTATATTCAATTAATGAATTAATATTTTTATTATTTAATAAAGGAAAATAAACTTTAATAATATATTGAAAATAGTCTTTTTGATATTTTGAATTGAAAAAAGTTAAAATATCTTGAAAAATAGAAATATAAAAAGTGAAATTTGTTATATTATTTTCAAATAACATACTATTATTGTTCGTATTAATTATATTTGAATTAAGCATTTTTTCATTCAAATTTGTTTCATTGTTATTGAAGGGATTTATAATGTATTTAAAATTATTATTTGGATTTTGTCCAATAGATTTAAATTCATTTATGAAAAAAATATTATTTGCTAGTTCATTTATATCATTATAATCATAAAAATCTTTATCTTCTAGATAATTAATAATAGTATATTGTTCATAAATATTTGATAAAAAATCATATAAATTTTTTTTAGATATTTTATTTTTATTATTATTAGATAAAAGATTATATATATTTATAGGGTTGAACGGATTATTTAAACATGAAAATAAATATAATTCTTCATAGCATATTTTATCAAACTCTTTATTTAAAAAATCTATTATTTTAAACTTAATAACTTCAATAGTATCATCAAAATAAATATTTTGTTTTGTAAATTTAATTTGCATATTAAAATCTTTAAAGTATGTATGATCTTGTTCGTTAAATATATCATCAAATTCTATTAGATTAATATAATTTGATTTTAAAAAATCATTGACAGTTTTAAATTTTTGCAGATTTTTAACATCTATATCAGGATATTTATGAAAGAATTTTTCTCCTAAAAATATAATAATATGTGATAAATAATTTGATAAATTTTTTTTATCATATGAATTTATATAAATTTTAAATATATATGACATCTATATAAATAGAATCATATATTTTTATATAAAAAGATGAACTTTAATATTATTGTTGCACATTGTAAAAATAATGGAATTGGTTATCAAAATAGTTTACCATGGAACATCAAATCAGATTTACAAAAATTTAAAACTTTAACAACTGGAGACGGAAATAATTGTATCATAATGGGAAAAAATACATGGAATAGTTTAAATAAACCATTACCAAATAGAGATAATTTAATATTAAGCAAAACACTAAATTTAGATTATATTAATAACAATAATATAATCAAAACTTTTAATGAATTAGAATCATTAAAGGATTTTTTAATGTTAAAAGATTATTCAGAAATATGGATAATTGGTGGAGAAAAAATTTATGAATTATTTTTAAATTCTAATATTATTATTAAAAATATTTATATAACCTTCATAGATTCAGATTTTATTTGTGATACATGTTTTCCTAAAATAGATATGAATAAATATTATTTCAAAGAGAAAAAAAAACACACGAATAAATTATTAAATAATAATGATGAAGAGAAAATTTATGATATTCATTATTGTAAATATTAAAAAATGTTTAACTCAAAGATCAAAATATGGATTATCTGTAATATCCATACCACAATAACGGTGTGATTTTTTTCCATAATCAATTGGATTATAAATATTTATTTTTTTTGATTCAGTAATTAAAAATTTAAAGTTATTCCAGAATTCATCAGTATGACCTATAGATTTACTTGCAATATGACTTAATTCATGCAACGCAACATACATTAATGTATTATCATCTATTAATTTTCCTTTACTATTTTTTTCAGTATCCAAACAAAAGGCTAATTTTTCACCTTTATTTTCACTATATGCTGTATATTCACTTGTTGGTAATGTTTCGTAAATTTTTTTTGGATTATAATTTTCAATCAATTTTTTTGCACTTTCTTTTTCTAAATGGTTTTTTTTTAAATGTTCAACTAATAAACTACATTTTTTTGATACAATAGCTAATTTATCAGCTGCCATATGTAGTTTTTGTCTATCTCTCACACAATATCTATTTCCATCTTTATCTGATATAATACATCTTAATGAAAAGTCTTCATGTGTTTTATATAAATAGTTAGCAAGGAATAATGATAAAATAATTAAAAAAATATTTAATATTATATTATTTTTCATTTATAATATTAAAGATTATTAAATTATTACCATAAATAAATTTATAGTATAATTAATTCTACGCGGTTCCTATTTCTAATGGACGTCTAAAAGGATCACCTTCAATTGTTGAATTATTCCATGGACAATTTGTGTTTCCTCTTGGATTTGGAGGATCAGATCTTAATTGAAGATTGGCATTACGTAAAGAAGACGAAACAGTATTAATACTATTTCTGTCTGGTGCAGTAAGTAGCGAAACATTTTCTAATCCAGGCGTGGGATTTGGATTTAATCCGTTCCAGCCGTTGCTGTTGCTTGGTAAAAGTTCACTTGGATCAGTTACATCTTGTTGGGATGATGAACCTTGCGATAATGCATTATTTACTGGTTGAGATACATTTACTGGATTATTATTAGTGTTAATTACTGGGGGGGTATTCATGGTTTGCATACCACTAAGTTGTAAATCTTTTTCTCCGGAATATTTAAATAAAGCAAATATAAGAATTAGAACGCCAACTATTCCTAAAATATATTCGAAACTCATATTTTTTAACATTTTTACTTTGCCTGCCATTTATATAAAATAAATAATAAAATAATTATGAAAATATTTTATTATTTATTTATTTAATAATTATAAATCATTTTTATCACTTTCATCACTTTCATCACTGTCTGATATATCTTCTAAATTATATTTTATTTTTATTTTTTTTGCTTCTAAAAATGCAGTTATAGCATTATTTCTTATTTCTTTAGCTTTTTTTCTAGCTTTTTTATATATTTCTAAATAAATTGCATCCCGTGTTTTTATTTTAAATATTTCATCTGATTGATTATTCATATTTAAATTTTCATTTGTTAAATTTACCAATTCTTCATTTTCATCTAAATCATAATTATCAAAATCAATATTTGAAATATCAATAAACTCATTATTTGAAACATCAATTGACTCATTATTTGAAACATCAATTAACTCATTATTTGAAACATCAATTAACTCATTAGACGAAGTTTCAATTAATTCATTATTTGAATTATCATATAATTCATTATTTAAAACATCAATTAACTCATTATTTGAATTATCATATAATTCATTATTTGAATCATCTGTCAATTTGTTATTTAAATTATGATTTGAATCATTATTTGAAGTATCAATAAAATTATTATGTATCATTTGTTCAATATTATTCATATTATTTTTATCTATATCAATTGTTATTTCATTTTGATTATCTTCATTGTTATTTTCTTCATTTTCATTTTCATTTTCATTTTCATTTTTATTTTCATTTTCATTTTCATTTTTATTTTCATTTTCATTTTCTTCTGTTTTATTTTCTTCATTACTATTTTTTTTAGTATTATTAAATCTTATTAAACATTTTTCACTAAATATAGATTCGCTGTCATTTAAAACTAATATTTGCATAATTGTTGTATCTAAAACAAAGTTTTTTGTTGAAAATTTTATACCGTTAATATGAACAAGTGGTATTATATTTTCATTGTTTTTAAAATCTTCAATGTTTATATTATGTTCATTATCATCATAAATTTTTAATTTATTACAATCATAATTGCATCTGATTATAAATTGTTGTCCGCTTTTATATGTTCTTAAGACCGGGGTCATTAAATCATTAATATCATCTATGTTAAGTTCTTGTGAATTATAAAACCATAGCTCTTTTTTTTTATAAATTTCATTTATTATAAAATTTTCTAAATTCTCAAAAAGATTAATTACTTTTTTTTCATTAATTGAAAAAATTAATTCGCAAATATTTTTATTTTTTGTAATTTTTAAATTTTGTTTGAGAAAAGATTTAGATAATTTAATATAAAAATTTTTGTTATTATTTCCATGTGTTATTTTGCTAAAATAACTTGCGTTATTAATCAAAACTGGATCTGATAAGTTAAATTTAATTTTTTCAATATCGTCATTTATATCAAAAATTAAGTTTTCCATTAATATTAATAGTGAGTTAGAAAAACAATATTAAAATACAACTAATTAATAATTTAAAATATGTTTAAAGAATTAATTAATTTAGAAATTATAAATAATGAGTTAAAAAAAAAAAGCAATAAAAAATTTATAAAAAAAATATTATATAATATATTTGAAGATTTATTTATTGTTTTTATTGTTTTAATAATTTTACAGTTACTAAGTTTAATAATAAATTTAGGAAATTATTTTTTAATAATTTCTAAAATTAATAATCTTAGTATATTATATAAAAATAATGATTGACACTATGAATAGTGAAATGAATGGCGGTAATGAAAATGCATTAGACTCCCTTAAACAATTAATGGGTGCACAGGGTGGTGGAAAAAAAAGAAGCAGAAAAGTCAAAAGATCACGCAAAGTAAAAAAATCACATAAATCTAAAAAAGCGAGAAAATCGAGAAAATCGAGAAAATCGAGACGTGTTAGAAGAGGCAGACGCGGTGGATTATTACCTCCAGTACTAATGAATGCTGTAGTTCCTGCCGCTTTAACTGCAGCTGTCCTTAGATCTAAAGGAAATAAAACATCAAAATATTTTGCTCGCCGCGGATAAATATAAAATTAAAATGAGAAAAAGTATTATTTTAATTATATAAAAATTTTTTAATATATATAATTAAAAAATGAGTTTAGAATATAATATTAAAGAATGGGTGAAATTAGATAGTAAACAAAGTGAATTAAATAATGAATTAAAAATTATACGTGATCAAAAAAATAATTATTCTTCACAAATTTTAAATTTTTTTGATGAAAAACAAATATCAAATCCAAAAATAAATATTACTGGTGGAAAAATTAATTTAATAGATCAAAAAACAGCTAATCCTTTAACTTATAAATTTTTAAATGATTGTTTTAACGAATTTTTTAAAGATAAAAAAAATGGTGATGAACTAAGCGATGAATTATTATCATTTATTAAAGATAAAAGAATATATTCTTGTTCTAAAAATCTTAAACGTATTAATGTATAATTGATATTAAACATTATATTTTATTAGTATATATATTATAAAAAATGTATAATAATTTAGATAGTAATATGAAAGAATTAAAAAATTTGGGATTTTTATATGGATTTAATATTAAAGAAAATAATAAAAAATTAATAACTGAAAATATTAAATTTGAACAAACGTATTTAATAAACGAAAATATTATTGAAGATATTATTTTTATGAAATTTTATGATTTAATAGATGCAAATACTGTAAAAAAACTTTCACGTAAAAATAAAATGAAATTAAATAAAAAATCTAGAAAAAAATAGTAAATATATTTTATATAATATATTTAAAAATAATTTATAAAATATATTATACATTATGAAGATAATAATTTTTTTATTAAAAATCTCATCGTGTCTATCGTTTTCTTATAATTTTATCAATACAAATAGAATATTGCCAAAAATAAAAAATAAAATTATAATGAATGATATAGATTATGATCCATCTCAAATAATAAATAAATTAGCAAAAAGTGCGAATGAATTAGATAAATATAATTTAAATGAATTTTTAAATCAAGTTAATCATCATAATATTGAATCGGTAAGTATAATTAAAAATATAGATACAAATAGCATAAATGGTTTGGTAGCAATTGATAAAAATTATCAGGATTTATTACCATCGATAAATAATTTACATTTTTTAGAGACAGGTATTTCACAAGTTAATGATAAAGTAATAGATGCACTAATAAATAATGATATTTATTATAAAGTTGTTCAATTAAGTACTAGAAATATGATGCAGAATTTTGGTGGAATTGGTACGTTAATAAATTTTATTATAATTTTTTATTTAATAAATACTTTTATTGCATTTTTTAGAGGAGGAAATATGCCTGGTGGGGGGATTAATCCAATGAATGCTGGCAAATTAGAATCTCGAGGAATTCTTGATAGCAATGATATAAATACAAATTTTAATGATGTTGCTGGATGCGATGAAGCAAAATATGAATTACAAGAAGTTGTTGATTTTTTAAAGTCGCCTGAAAAATTTGAGGTGGCAGGGGCAAAAGTACCGAAAGGTGTATTGCTTGAAGGACCTCCAGGTACAGGAAAAACACTTTTAGCTAGAGCCGTTGCCGGAGAAGCTGGAGTTTCATTTATTCAAGTTTCAGCCTCTGAATTTATTCAAATGTTTGTAGGTGTAGGTGCTTCACGTGTTAGAGATTTATTTAAAAAGGCAAAAAAAAATTCTCCATGTGTTATATTTATAGATGAAATTGATGCTGTTGGTAGAAAACGCGGTGAGCAATTTGGGGGTGGAGGAAATGAAGAACGAGAACAAACATTAAATCAAATTCTAACAAATATGGATGGATTTGAAAAAGATGATTCTGTTATAGTTCTAGCTGCAACAAATAGAGCCGATATTTTAGACTCGGCATTAACACGTTCTGGAAGATTTGATAGAAAAGTTCAAGTTGGATTACCCGATATGTATGGTCGTCGTAAAATAATAGATGTTCATTTAAGAAATAAATTAGTTGAAGAATCTACTGATTTAGATGAAATAGCAACATTAACAAGTGGATTTTCGGGTGCAGATATTGAAAATATGGCAAATGAAGCAGCTATACTTGCCCTACGTCAAAATAAAACAATTATAAATTCAACAAATTTAATTGATGCATTTGAAAAGATAGTAATTGGTTTGCCAAAATTAAATAATAATATTAATAAAGATGAAGATAATTTAGTAGCATATCATGAAGCTGGTCATACAATGATGGCTTTATTGTTTAAAGAATTTTTTGATGTGCGAAAAGTAACAATAAATGCAAATACTAATGGTGCTGGTGGTTTTACATTATTTACTCCAAAGGAAAAATATAACAGTTATCCAACAAAAAAATATTTACTTGCAAATTTAATAGTAACAATGGGTGGAAGAGCTGCTGAAATAATTCTATATGATAAAATTATTAATAAAAATGATAAAATAAATTATGATAATCATAAACTATTTAATTCTGTTAACAATTTAGATGTAACAACAGGGGCGAGTCAAGATTTAAAACAAGCTGACAATTTAGCCAGACAATATATTGAACTTTTTGGTATAGATTCAACAAATAATGTTGAATTACCAAAAACAATTCAAAATCCAAATTCGCCATATTTAACATTGAGCGAATCTACAAAAACAGATATAGATAATTATGTGTCATATTTAATTAATTATGCATTAAATTCAGCAATTAATATTATTGATTATAATATAGATGAATTTAATAAGTTAGCAAGTGATTTATTAATTAAAAAATCTGTGAATTTGAATTACTTATCAAATTTGAATGTATCTTATTATTAAATAATTATAATATTATATATTATTTATTATATAATATTATTTATTTTTTTTCTCTTTTTTTTGCTTTTTTTTGCTCTTTTTTTCTGTTTTTTTTTTCTGTTTTTTTTGCTCTTTTTTTCTCTTTTTTTTGCTCTTTTTTTTCTGTTTTTCTTGCTATTTTTAATTTTTTACCTGTGCCGCTGCGGGATTTTTTATAAGATTTTAATTGAGAAGCTCTTGTAAGCGAGCGCTTATAGGTTTTTGGGATAGGGATATGCAAAGCAGTTGGCGCAGAGAACGCGTTGCGTTTGTATGATAATGATTTAATATTATCTATTTCCATAAGACTAGTATTTATTAGATCAAAATTAATTCCATTTATTGTAAAAATTTCTTCTTCTTTAAATTTTTCACATAATATATTAAATGCTTGTTGCATATATTGTTTGGCTGCTTCTGAAATAAATATATCAACTGTTTTCATTTGTTTCATATCTCTAAATATATTATCAGAAAGTTTATCAAACCTTTTACTTGCGACCTGTGCTCTCGTTACTCTTATAAATCCTTTAAGATATTGATAAAATTGAAGTAAATAAACAGTATATATATACTCAGTTATTTTGCTATTGAATGCTATTAGTGTTTCATGAATCCAAGATTTTTTAACACCTGTAAATGACATAAAATAACTATAACTGCTAATAAGATCTTCAATAGTATTATATTCATATTTTTCTCTATCTATTTTAAAAAAATTATCAAAAGTTTCAGCTACATCAAACATTGTTTTGGGTCGTCTAATTTCGCCAAATACAAAATTAAAAAAAATAAATGCAAAAAATAAAACATGCGTAACACATAATCCTTCATTATTTATTAATTTTATTGGATTGCCATAACTATCTGTTTCTAAATTTCTTATTTCTTCTTTTTGAAATCCTGTATATTGTTGAATGACTTCTTCAAAAAATATTGGTTGCCTATCAGGGTATGTTTCATGGTAATGATTTTTTAAAATATCAAAAAATTCTAATATAAAATCACTTACATCTTTCCTTTTAATATTTGTATCTCCATAAATATCAGTGTTAAAATTGTAACCATGTGGTTCAAAAATAAAGTATTTATATTTTTCACTATTTGATTTATCAATTATAACAATATTTGCGTGATTAAAATTTGGAAAATGTAATGTCACATGAAATACTACATATTTTATTTCACTAAACAAACATTTAATTAATTCTTTACAAAATTTATATCTTTTGTTATTTTCTTCAGTAAACATAAGATTTATAAATATTTGTAACCCAGCTTTATCTGTAATATCTTGATCTCGTATTACTAAATGATTATTATCAATTCTACTAGAAAAAGGACTACAAATAAAACCACGGAATTGCCTAACAATAATTTCTGATGAAAAATATCTATAAACTGAATTTCCTGGAGAAATTTTTTCATTATTTTTAATATATGGATTTAAATCTTTATCAAATAATTCAGTTGCAAATAAAAATTGATCTGCTTTAGAACGATCTTCATTCATTATATATATAATTTTTTATTAAAAATAATTATATATTTATTGTAATAATATAGAATCGGTACCTGGTTCATTATTACTTATATCATTTATCGAAATATTACTTACATCCGCAAATTCTTTTCTATTGGCTACCATATACCAATTTTTATTATTAAATGGATATACTAATATATTACCCAATCTATTTTTCCAATATTTAACTCGATCATTAAATAATATTTCTTTTTCAGATTTTGGAATATTATCATTATCGCCTAATAAATCAACTTCTAATTTACTTTTATATGGTTTAACACCATAACAATTAGCTCCTAATTTAACATAAGGATTATCTAAATAGCTACCATTAATTCCAGGTAATCCACAACTATATTTCTGATCAGATGTTTCTTGTAATTTTTTCCAATCAAAATCACTAGTAGGATATAATGCTAGTTGATCCTGTGTCCAACCATAACTACACCAACTTGCTCCTTTTTTCTGAGATTCTTGTACTTGTTTAAATGTTGCCAAATCGGAGTTAAATGCTTTGCATACTGCTTTCGCATCATGATATGTAAAATTATTACCAGGAATATGATATGATTCTTTATCAGGTTTATTTTTTAAAAAATCATTTAATGATAAATCATTATTTGATGTATCTTTTTTTGTTGATTTTACCTCTATTTCAGGGTTTTCAGAATACAAATTTTTAATTTCAGTGATTATATTTATATTAAAAAAATATGCTAATCCATTAATAAATATTAGTATTATTGCAATAGCTAATAATAACGATTCGAATAAAGCGAATCCACCGGATTTTTTATCGGATTCATTATTTGAATTTCCTAAAAATGAAAAAATAACATAATAAATTATAATAATTATAATTAATACTATTAAAACAAAAGGGTTTGTTCCAAAATTATTTAAATTTTCATAAAAATTATCTATAATATTATTTAAATATGCCATTAGTTTATTAATATATATAAATAATATAATTAATAAACATATAATTAATTTTTTTTTTTAAGAAAAAAACAGTATGCTTTATTTGTTATAATTTTGTCTGATTTTATTTCAGTAACAATAGTATCATTAAAATTATACCATTTATTATTATTTTTAATATATGAAAAATAATGCCCCCCAAAACAATTTCCTTCATGATTACAAACACCAAATATTTCATAAACAAATGTGCTTTTATCATATCCTAAAATATAATTACTTAAATTTACATTATCAACATCAATATTTATTAATGTGTTAATTTTTTTATTAAAATTATCAAATCTATTAATATTTATTATTAATATTTCTGGAAAATTCCAAAATTTTAATGATTTTTTAACCACTTGTTTTGTATTTGTTTTTTCATTAAACCAACAATTGTCTCCATCCAAAATTTCTTCATTTGTAAAAAAATCAAAACAATCATAAATTGTTGGATTTTTTATATTTTTTGGTATTGATAGATTTATTGTAGAATATGGTTCTGGTTTGCACGATAATATATTGTTATTTATATCCATTATTAATGAAACATTAACTCCATAAAATAATTGAAATATTTCAGAATAATTTGTAGAATATAATTCTTTAATCATATTAAAAGATGCTTTTGCTAAATTATCTAAATTATTTTTACTTTTACCAATAACATCTATTTTTACTGTTCTTTTTAATGAATTATGAAAAGAATCAATAATAAATAGTAAAAATTCAGGAAGATCATTTTGAGCAAATCCAGTAAATAATTCTATATTTTTTTTACTTGAAACATTTTGAATTGTTTTTATAAATCTTTTGGGTGCAATTGTACAATTTTTAGACCACATTAGTTGATTTAAATCTTTCCATTCTAAAAATAGTATAGAATCTTCATTATTATTATATAAATTATCTTTATTAAATTTATTTAAAATATTATTTAATTCCGGACAGTGAGATAAAATTTGCATAGCTGAATTTATATAACATGTATTTCCAAGATTAGCCAATCCAGTTAATCCATTATCTTTTTTATATGACATTAAATAATTATATTAATGTTATATATTTAAACATATTTAGATATTATATATAATGAGTAGCGATAATCAATTCAATTTTATGTATTCAACAAATAATATAATTTATGCTTATTCAAACATAATAACATCATTAAATAACAGTATAAATGTATTAAGCCAAACGAGCAATAATTTAAACAATATTTATAGTTATTTAGAATCCAATAATAATATAAATAATAATAGAAATTATCGTCGCAGACGTAGAAGTGATTTAGACTCAAATTTTTTATATTTACCACATCCTTATTATAATGAAAACATTGAAAATACATATAATGAGAATTCAAATAATGAGAATTCAAATAATGAGAATCTATATAATGAGAATTCATATAATGAGAATGATGAAAATTTGAATCAAGAAAATCAAGAAAATCAGGAAAATCAAGAAAATCAAGAAAATCAAGAAAATCAAGAAAATCAGGAAACAGTTAGAAATATAGAATTATTCAAAATAATTTCTGATAGAAACTTAAATGAAATAATTGATAATAATGTAGATGATTTGAGTTACAATGATATTAATAATCCAATAAATGATTCTTGTCCAATAACGCAGGAAGATTTTAGTAATAATTGTAATGTTTGTCAAATAAAATTTTGCAAACATAATTTTAAAAAAGATTCACTTATAAATTGGCTTAAAAGAAATAAAACATGTCCTGTTTGTAGACATAATATTTTAACAAATAGTAATATGGTGAGCTATACTATTAATGATAATACTTCACTTGTTTTAACTAGAAGACAATTTTCTAGATTTTTATCGAGAGAAATTACAAATAATTTTTTAGGTAATTCATCTTCGTCTCTTTCTTTTATGATAAATAACTAAGGATTTATTAATTCTCTATTTATTATATTATTATTATTATCATGTAAAATTATTTCAATGGGAGCTATTGGTTTTTCATACATAAAAATTATTTTTGCCATATAATAAATGAATTTATTATATAATAAAATTTTACTATATTTTAAATATTTATATTTTAAACTTTTTATTTTTTTAATAAAAAATGCCATATAAATTGTATATTTTAAATCAGAACCTAATAAATCTTTTGTATCAAAAACAAATTCAAAATCTATTTTTTTATTATAAATATTTAACCATTCTTCCATAAATTTTTTAAAATCATCGTTATTATTAATATAGCCAAAAAGCTTAACATTTACTACAGGGAAACTATCATAATTATATTTAAAAAACATTTTTATATATTATTTTTTTTTAAAATTCGATATTTAACTTTATTGGCAAAATTAATGGGATGATGTAACTATTATTTACAATTTTAAATTTATGCTTAATGATTGCATGATAAATACTTTGCTTTTCATTCATAAAACTCTTAATTTTTTTTTTTGCTTCATTATAATTAACTTCATTTTTTTTTATAAATTCATCATATTCTCTCTTTTTTTGTAAAATAAGAGTTTGTTTTTTTTCTAATTCTTTTAATTTTTCTAATTCTTTTAATATGTTTTTATATAATTTATTATCTTTATTTTGGTTTGCAACTTTTTTTATATCATTGATAACTTGATTTTCATAACTTCCATAATTATAAAAATAAGTTTTATTATGAATAGAACAAAAGTTCACTCCTTTATTCCCACAATAAGGGCACCTTGAATCTCCATTTCTAAACCAGGTAACTATACAATTAACATGAAATGTATGTTTGCACTCAGGTAAACAATAGCAATTTGAATTATCATAAGATTCATGGCAAATCATACAAATATTATTATAGTCTTGATTATGAATATTTATATTATTAAAAGACATATAATCTAAATTATAGAAATATAATTTAAATTATATTTAAACTTATTATCATATTATTTCAATAATGATCCAAAAATACTCCAATATGGTAATAAAATTGGTTTTGATTTTAAAATATTTTTTATTTTATTTGATAAAAGATTTTTATCAACAACAATTTCAAACATATAATTTTCTAACCATTCTTCGGACATAAAATAATAACCATCATCACCACTTTCATCGCCCCATGAGTTTTCAATTAAGTATCCATTTGTCTTTCCATGTTTTAAATTATATCCTTTTATAACTACAGCATGTGAAGGTGACGATGCTCTATATGTTATTTCATCACATTTATCCATATCAAATTCAATATTAAAAATATCTTTATAATTAAAAGCTTCTTTGTCTAGAATTCCATGTTCTCTCGAAATATATTTAGAAAAATCACAACCACACCATAAAGCTTCATTATTATCTATAGATTTTTTAATAATATCTTTAATTATTTCAATAGGTAAATTTATAAAATTAGTACCTTTTTTATTTATAATATTATAAGCTAATTCTTGATTATATAGTTTATAAAATGGAATATTTTTACAGGGATAATTAATTAAACATACTTTATCATTGCAATTATATGGTACATATTTTTTATAAAATGTTAATGGTGTTATATTTTCTACATATTTAAATTCTTCTTTCTTATCTTTACCTTGTTTATAATATTCCCATGTTATTTTTTTTGGTGGTTCGCCTAGAAATATTACTAAAATTTTATAACATTTATTTAACAATTCATCAAGCAGTATAGATTTTGGTTTTTTACTATTTTTTATAATTTTAATACTATAATTTAAAAATTTATTAAAAAACTTGTTTAATTCAGATGATTTTTTACTATGAAAATTATCATCCATATTTGTTTTTGGAATAATTCCATATTTTTCTATTAAATTAACAAACATATTCCATTGTCCGCCATCGTTTGTTAAACTATCTATAAAAAAAAGATGTTTCATATCATTTATTTTATAATTAAATAGTTTGTTTTGTAAATTTATATTGTTTTTATTATTATAAATATAATTTAAAAAAAAATTAGCTTTTTCTAATTTATCAAAAAAATATAAATAATTTTGAGAGAATTCAAAACTTTCAGGTAATTTATATTTTTTAATCATGGAATATCTAATAACATTTAAAAATGCAAAAATCCAACATCTGCCACTGTTTTTTTGATTTGTGATTTTTGTTTTAATATTCACTATTTTATTAAATTTATTTTTTTTATTTTGTATATAATCTGTTTTTAAAACTAAATTTTTAAAACTTCCTTTTGTATTTATATTTTTCAAAACTTTATTAGAACGAGTTTTATTAAAATCATTAGAATATTTTGCTAATTTTTTTATTGTAATATTATTAATTGGCATATATTATATACAAATAAAATAAATATAAATATATAATGGATAATGGATAAAGCGAGAGATCATCCAAAACGTGAAAGAAAATCATCGGTAATTCATAATGTTTCTCAACCTACTAGAAAAAATAAAAAAAAACCAGAAGCAAAACAAAGTAGTAATTTAGTTAGTGCAGTAAATAAAACTAGAAAAACATTTTTAGCAATATTGTCTAGCTTAAAATTTAGACCAGAATATGATATAGATTATAGAATAAGTTGTTTACCAATGTTTAATCAAGAAATTGAACTATTAAAAAAAAAATATAGTGATTTTTTAAACGATGAACGTGAAGCAGCAATAATATTGACAGGTTTATCAAGAAAAGCCCGGTCACATTCACGATCTAGATCAAGATCTGAAAAAGCCGCCTCAAACCAAATTGCCTCCATTTGAAACTACTATGACCTATAACTATTTTATCTGCTAGTTGTATATGGTACTCTATGCAATCTTAAAACCTTCGAAGTAGCTTCCATTCTTTTCGGGCGCATATGCTACACCCGGATTATTACCGAGTCCTTCACCCCACACAAGTGCAAGATAGTCGTTGGCTGCCAATGGACCGACATAGCTTACATGAAACGTGTACAAACTCATTGTTTCGATCGGGCTTTGATGATTTCCATCAAATGCATCTGTGGAAATGGTATAATAGCGCTGATCTGCGTCCGACAGCGTGCTCACAGATGCTCCGTTGTATTTGACAAGGAATAACTTGAGTTTTGTGAAACCGCCACCCATGGTGATACTGCCATGGAGAGAGTAGATACCTGCCGTGTCGATCTTCATCTCTGCATTGTTGTGCGTCACACCGACTGCAGACTCTACAGTATTAAGGTGCACGCTTGTGACAAGCGTTTGCATTGGCTCCCAAACCGTGAAGCCGTACTGACCATCATGCGAAACACGGAAGTAACAAGTACTCCCCATACTCCCCCCCCCGCCTCCACTATCAGTTTGATATGATATTTCTCCAGTTCCACTATCATAGCATAACTTATCACCTGTTGTACTAGCAACATTACGTATTGGTTTTACGTAAAAACCACTATTTGTTGGACATAAATCTAATTCTGTTGTACTAGTCGATTGTGAATTTATAACAATACTATTTGATGGTTGGTTATAATATGGTCTATAAACTGGGTCACTTCTACAACCAGCCCATTTACCAATAGCGATTGTATCTCTCTGTCTACTACCATCATTTGTTTGACCAGCACCACCATAAGCATTTAAATATGAAGCAAAATAACCAATTGCTATGGAATATTCTCCTAAATTATTATTTCCGGCTTGTTGACCTATTGCTATTGAATATTCTCTTTGGCCTCCACCACTATTTGCGCCAAGAGCTACAGAACCCTCATATTGATTATTTCCACTATGTGCTCCAACTGCTACTGCTTTCCATTTTTGATTACTCTGGCCTGCAGATTGACCAATTGCTACTGTTTGTGAATCTTGATTAATATAACCTGCTTGTCTACCTATTGCTATATTATTACCCAATTCAGAACCATCAGAACCTTGAGTTAAATTGCTTATATAATTAGCACCAAAACCAATAGCAACAGATTTTTGATATCTATTATTTCCCGATAATGTACCAAATGCAACATTATTACTAAAATCTTGAGTTCTAATACCATCATGAAGAGTATTAAGATTACCCGGATGACTATCTACTCCTATACCAGTATCAAGAGTATTAGAAAAAATACTTCTATTTTCATTTATTGTTATATTTCCACTACCACCACCGGATAAAAGATCAGAAATTTTATATACTTCATTATTTTTTTGTTTAAAATATATTTCAGAATTTGTTCCATCAGCTTGAAGTATTAAATTTCCGTCTGTTATTGAAGATATTTTATGTGCATATATTTTCCAGGGTTTTCTTCCTGGATTAAAATCATATAATGGAACTGGGTCACTTGGAAGACTTGACATTACAATATTAATATTATAAATATATATTTTTATATTTAAAAAAAAAATATATATTTACAATATTAATATTATAAATATATATTTTTATATTTAAAAAAAAAATATATATTCAATGAATAAATATTTTTTTACTTTTAATTTATTTAAGCAAGTATTTATCAAATATAATTTTTTTTACTTCTTTACATTTTAATTCTTCTAATTTTTTTTTATATTTTTCAGAGTCGTTCCATTTTAAATTTATTTTTTCAAGTTCTTCTTCCCATAATAATTCTTTTGCTGTTTTTTTAATTTTTAATTGATTTTGTCTATTTTTAAACTCTGGTATATTTTCTAATTCTAATGCATAAATTTGTAATAATGGTTTCATAATCTGATTACTAATATAGTGAATATAATCCAATGGTATGTTATTTTTTAAAATAAATTCTTTTGTTTCTATTTTATCACCTTGAAGTGCTTTTTTATTTTCATTTTTAAAATATGCATAACTAATTCTATCACCAGCACCGGGTTTATTACCGGATTCTCTTAGACCAATTCTTTCAGCCAAAACTTTATGTGCTATTTGATTAGGATTTTTATAGTATCCTCTTAACGATTTAGTTACTAATAATTTATCAATAGGATAATTTTCATTAATTAAATCATTAAGACAATCATGTAAAAATTTAATACTAACTGGTATACTTTTTTGCTTCATTAATATTTCAATAATACCACCATATATATCTTTTACTATTGGAGCATTATCTCTTCGTTTTAATACAATTCCCATAAATTTTAATTTGCAATATTCAGGATCTTCTTCATATAACATACCAACATATCTTTTTTTAGACATAATAATCCATGGCCAAAAAGTTTTTTCATATTCTAAATCGTGTGGTTTCTTTAAAAATTTACTTGCTAATTCACCTGCTTGTTTAGCTAATTCAATTGTATATATAAGAGCTTGTTTATTAATAATTTTTTTACCTGTTTCAGGATTTTGTAAATTGAATTTAAAGAATACAGAATCTGTATCACCATAAACACATTCAGCATTTACTAGTGCTTTAGTTCCATCACTTAAATCAACTACTATATTCTTATAACATTCTTCTATAATTCTTCTAGCATAAATTAGTAATTTACGTCCAATTGCAGTTGTACAGGCTGCAACATCATCTTCATTAAATGCACTAGTTTTAGCACCACATTGACCGTACAATGAATTGGCTGTTACTTTAATACTCAATTGTCTTTTATCTAGCATATTTTTAACAAATGGATCTTTTTCTAATGTAGCCTTTTTTCTAGTTGATTTACGAGCAGCTAAAAGTTCTTCTAAAATAGAAGGCATTATTGCTTTTCCATCGGGAAATTGAGCAAATCTACAGATTTTATATCCAGTAATTACTTTTTTAGCGGCAGCTTTTTCAGATGGTCTTACATATTTATAAGTATCATATTTGATATCTACGTAATTATAACCCAAATCAAATAGATTATCGTATTTATAATTTCCATCTTCATCTTTTTCACCTGTTTCATTTATTAAATTATTTGACAAATCATATTCTTTAGTCCAAACTTTGCTATCATGAGAAATATTTTCACTAATTATGGAAGAAGGATATAAAGAACTATAATCAACACAAGCTACGGGATCTTCTAAGTAAATACCTTCTTTAGGCTCAAATACAATTGCTCCTTCATAACCATCAGATTTATTATTTTTTTGTAAAGTAGGCATTAAAGTATTTTTTTCGCCACATTTTTTAGATACATAACTTTGTAATTTTATTCCTTGACCACGCAATAATAAGAAACTTAAAGGAACGTCACATAAATTAGACATTTCTACTTTATCGGTTATTACATCTATTTTTAATAATAACCAAATAACATTGTCACAATCACCAAGACAATATTTACCTACAGTCCATCTATCATAATCACTACCATTTGCTAGCGAAAATATTTCATGAGGAGATACATCATCTTTTGCTAATCCCCAATTATATTTAATATTATTTATATCAATATTTTCAATTCCATCAATTTCAAACCAATATTCATTTTTATTTATATCAACAATTTCAAATTTTTTACCATTTTTATATGGATTGTTACTGAAACCAATCTCTTCAAATTTAATAAAACTACCAAATGTAATTCCCATCAAATTTTTACTGTAGATTCTTGTTTTGTTATCAATATATTCAATATTTTTAATAGAATCACTAATAAAATAAGATGAAACATAATCTAATTTAAAGGAACCGAGCTGAAATTCTTTTCTTAATATTACACACATATCCATGATTAATATTCCTGGCATTTTTGGAAATCTTAAATTATATTCTCCACTTGCTAAAACAATTTTGCTTGTTTCTAAATCTTCATCATATTTTTTTTTTTCAAAATTCCATTTTTTACTAAGACAAATTTCATTTTTATTTTTTGATAACTTAAGAAATTCATTGACACAATCTAATTCTTTAGATCTATCATACATAAATGGCCAATCAAAACCAGTAATATTATAACCAGTAATAATATGAGGTTGTTCTTTGTTTATAATTTTTGTAAAAGTTGTAAGAATATCTTTCTCTAAATTTCTTTCTAAAACTAATACATTATTGTGTTTAGCCCATTCAATATATTTGTCAGGAATTTTACAACCACCTTTAACAATAATTACTCTTTTATATGGTTCATTTTCTGTATAATTAATAAATGAAAGACCAATAAATGTAATAATATCACCTTCTAATTGTGGAAAATATTTAGTTAAACCAATATTTAATTCATGCAATTTTGTTGCATATTCTATTTTATCATCTTTTATAACATCAATTAATGGAATTCCTTTTTTTGCAAAATTTTTAATTTTTTTAGATTTTTTGTAAAATACAGCTTCATCCGTTTCATTATAATTTTCTTCATCATCATCACTAGATTCTTCATAAAATTCTTCATTTTTTTTATTATTTTCACCGGGTTTATATTTTATAAAATTATCAAAAATATTATCAACTTGTAATTTATCATTAAATTTTTGTTTAGTAAAAACTTTATTAATATAATTTAAGTTATCATAACCAAATGCGGTCATAATTTCTCGTTTTAACAATTCTTCGCGGTAATTTTCTTTGTCGGTTTGAGATAAATTATTATAATTTTCTAAAATATTAGAAGCTAATTTTTTATAGTCTTTTATAGCAAGTGGAAAATCACCATGACTACTACTAGCTTCAATATCAAAACTACAAATTTTATATTTTACCGGAGCTTCAATATTTTTTATTGGTATAATATTTTTATAATTTATAGAATATTCATAATAACATGATGTTTTTTTATCACTAATAATAATTAATTTATTTATAGGCAAAGATACCCAACCACTTGGAGAAATTTGTTGAATATGAAATAATTTTAATAATGGAGGTATATCACCTTCATATAAATAACAATTAGTGACCACCTTTTCATTATTAAAAATATAACCGTCTTCTATTAAAGTTTTTTCATAATTACCATTTTCATAAGTTTCATTATAAAATATTTTTTTAGCTTTATTATATGCTAATGTATTATTAAATGATAAATACAAAAATGTATGTAAATATTTATTATCAAACATATTAAGTTTATGTCTTTTAATTAATTTAGATTCTATTATAGAATCTTCATAATAATTACCCATTCGTTTTTTTAAATGAATAATAAATTCTGTTTTTATTTTTTCATTCCAATCATTACCAACCTTAATATAAAAGAAAGGCTTAAAATCGCTTATAATGATAGATGCTGTTTTTCCATCACTGTTAATTCCAAAAGCTTGAATAACAAATTTTTTATTATCTTTATATTTATCATAATTATCATAAAAGCTTTGCTCATCATAAATATTGTAATCATATAATTTAAATAGTTTATGTTTATCTTTTATTTTTATATTTTCCATTTATTATATGAAATAAATTTATGTTTATAATAAAATTATTATAAATATAAATCAATTTTTTTAAAAAATTTAATAAGCATTTATTTATTTTTAAAAAATTTAAATGGTGTATAATATTTTTTTATATTATTTGGATCATTGTATACATTTGTACAATCATTACTTATATTTTTACTTAAACTTTGATTATTCACCAAATTAGCAAAATTTAAATTTTTATTTGTTATATCACTTCTTAAACGTTCTTTATTTTTAACCGAACTATGTTTTTGTGAATTTAATTTGAATTTAATTCTATCAGTATTTGTAAAGCAATCATTTTCAATTCTATATTGATTTAAAAATCCACGACCTTCGATAAAGTTTTCATCATAAGGTTGAATTGATAATAATCTTGGAATATTATTTAAACCAATAAGTCCTTGTATTTGTTTTCTTGATAAATTACTTCCATTTTTTATTGGAATAATTGTTGTGTTTTTATTTCCTCTAGATTCTCCAGGTAGTAATTCTATAGCTTTAGAAATATTATCAATTGTTGGCTGTTTTATAACTTCTATATTATTATTTGGATACAAATATGATGGATCTGTTGTAGTAGATGGATTATGATAAACAAAAACACAATTAACATTTTTAAAATCGCCACTCGTAATAATAGCACTAATTTTAATTGATAAATTTATTTTATGATCATTTAAAATTAAATTATTTGATATATCTCTAAGTTCTAATTTAAAATCTGCATTAAAAACAACATCATAATTTTCGCGGAAGTTTAATAAAATATTATATCCATCAATATCAAAATTTACAAAATTTTTATTTGATCTTATCCTTTTAAAATTATCATGTAATTTTAAATTAAATCTATCAACATCATAACTAATGTTATTTTCATTTTCTGCATATAAAAAAGAATTTGAAAAAAAAATATTTTCATCAAAATTGTTTCTATTTTCAAAAAAATTATTCATATTATTAATAATATAATAATTATTATAGGTATTAATATAATTATCAAAATCTATTATATTTTTTATATTATTTATATTATATTTTAAAATTTTATTAGTCAATTTATCTTCATAATTAACATAAATATTATAAAAATATTTATTATTATAATTAGAACTATCATTTTCTAATAAATAGTTAGCATTATTAATATAATTTTCTTCTTCATTATTTAAATTTAATCTAATTTTGTTTGTTATGTATACTTTATTATTAATAAATTTAAAATTATTAAATAAATTTAATTTTGTAACACCAAGTATATTATTACCGAAAGTTATGTGAATTTTATTTTTATTGTTTATTATATTATTATTATTAAAAAAATTAGATTCGTTATTAATTATTTTATTATGTAAATATGTGAAATTTTTATTTAAAATTATTTTATTTTTATAAAATGAATTTACAAAATATTTATATTTATTTACAAAAAAATTTATTGTTACATTATTATAGTTATTAATGATATTATATTCTTTAGTTATTTCATTATAAAATCGTAATTTTAATTGTATAGTTGTAATATTATTTAATGTATTGAATAATAAAAAATTAAAGTCTTTTTCTTCTATAAAAAAATTTTGATTTAATAAAATTAACTTATTATCAGAATTATCTAAAAAATGATATATTTGCTCATAATAAATATTGTTATATAATGGTCTATTTGGCATATTATTTGAAATATTATTTTTTTGATTTTTATAAATTAAGTTGTAATTTTGATTTTCATGAAAATTATTTTCATTATTTACAGATGTTAGTGCGACTTCAATTTCATTATTATTAATATCAAAATTAGTATTTGTTATTAAATTTTTATTTAAAAAATCATTATAATTAATTTTATAAAAATTAGATTTTTTATATTGATTATACACATTATAACAAATTATTAATTTTTTTAATCTATAATTTTCATTTGATACATTAAATCGATTTATATAACTATCCTCATTATCAATATTTAATATATTATTTTGATATGAAACTTCATTTAATTTTGTGGATGTATTAGAACCACTAGTAAATAAAAAATTATTGTTAAATATTTTATCATTTAAATCAACAGAATATTTCTTAAAAATTAAACGAGGTTCTTTTAAATTATTAATATTATCACTAGTTTTTTTATATATTAATTTAATATTATGATTTATATTTTGCTGCGTTAATAAAATATAAGGTCTTACACTATTATTATTAATATTGGCACAAAATATTACTCGATTTTTTAATTTTTCAGAATTATAATTATTTAAACTACTATAGTTATTTAAAAAGATTTCACTGGGTACATATCCTTTAATATTGATTTTAATACCAACATTTTTATCATTTTTTATATTTTTTGATATTATGATATAATGTGTTTTAGTAGAATCATAAATATTAGAAAACATAATTATAATTATTATATATTAAATAATAATTATAATTATTATTAATAATTTATTTTGCTTTCATTAAAATACCATTTATTTGATAAATAATCTGGTTTTGACTTATTTAAAGAGTCTTCTTTACTCATTTTTAGATTAGGTCCAGCATTTACCATATTATCTATTTCAAATGTACCAATAGCATAATTCCAATATTTAATATTAGATAAAAATCCATCAAAACCACCATTTAAATTTATATGTAAATCATCATAATTTTGTTTTATAACATTTGATAGTCTTACACGTTTTACTACTTTACCATTTAAATAAACATCTAAAATTTTTTGACTTGTGCTTCTAATAACAACATGAATCCATTTTTTAATAGGAATTCCTTCAATTCTAACATCTTCATAATATTTATATGGCGTTCTTAAATCTTTTGAATTATTATAAACATTCATACGAACTAGCAAAGATAAAATTCTATATCTATCATCTGGATCATTATTTAGACCATATGCATCGTTTAATGCATCATCTTTTCCAGTATATAAATATACACCTGGTGAATTATTATGTGCAAATAATCCTTCTTTTCTTGCGTTTTCATCTGTTTTAGTTACAGAACCTTTATGAAAAATATGTTGATATGTATCATTATTTGAGTTTCCAATATTTGATTCTACATACATCCAAAAAGCATATGATAATTCAATTCCATTATTTTCATTTTTACTTCTAAATAGTGGAATAGAATTTTTTTCTGCATAAGCTTGTGTTATTGTCATTGGACTATTACCACTCTTCATTCCCCATAATATATATGGAGTTTCACTAGGTGACATTAGCCAATATATTATTCTAGTTAATATTCCAAAAAGTCCTATAAAAATAAAAATTATTAAAAATAAAAATACACCTTTTCCGACAGTTGAATTAGTATTTAAAAATTCTTTACTTCCTTTTAAAATATTTTCTGTACCTATAGGAGCAATTTTCATTATTTTATTATTAAAATTGTTATTCAATTTTCCAGCTCCTATTTCTAAATTTTTATTAGCTTCGCCTGTTACATTTGATATATTATTTTTCAAATCATTTCCTACGCTTTTAAGTTTATCCATTTTATATTTATTATATATTAATAAATATAAAATTAATTAAATTACTAAATACTAAATACTAAATACTAAATGATCCTTTTTCTTTATTATATTCTAAAAATGAAACTTTAAGACTATATTTATTAAATAATGAATTCAATAACGATTTATTAATACCTGCTTTATATATATTCATTGCATCTTGAGTATTTATTGCATTTGATTCAAATCTAACTCTAGTTATAAAACCAACAAATCCTTGATTAAAGCCTGTAACAGTATTTAGGGGGCTTAAATTTCCTAAATATATATGGTTATTGCCGCTTCCATTACCAACTTCTGGATCATAAACTCCAGGTAAAATAAATGAACTATATAATCTTCCGTCTAAATAAACATCTAATAAAAGTGTATCAATACTTATAGTTAAACAGTTCCATTTTTGTATAGGAATATTTTCAATTTTAAATCTTGTATAATAATCACCAGTGCAAGACGTCGCTTCTGATGCGGGTTTTAAGGTTTTAATATCAATAAAAACATCATTATCGTATTGACCAAGACTTAATGCAAGACTTTTATGCGCTGGTGTCTGCCCCGTTGTTGCATCTGATGTTACACATTGTCTATGACTTACGCCTGTCATAACAGGATCGCTTAAAGCTCCAACAGTTGTATTTGTTTCATTATTACCTACAAATAAAATATTTTTTTCAATACCATTATCAACTTCCCAATTATCTATATAAAACCAAACACTAATCATTAAATTACTGGTTAAATTATCATTTAATACATCATTTGGTATTAAATTTTTTCTTACTGAATTTTTTGCTATAAATGACGTTTGACTACTTGCGGTTGTAACATCAGCTGTATCGTCATTAGCATCTAAGATTTTATCATAAACAATATTAGTTTTCAATATAGTTCTTGTTAAAACAATATATATTATAACTAAAATGATACCTATTATAATAATATTTGCAAATTTCATTTATAATTTAATAAAATAAAATAAAAATATAAAATTGTAATATAATATACTAAATATTTATTATTAAAAAAAATAATTATTTGAAGACTATATTAATTTATTAAAATTAAAATTAGAATTATTAGCACCATTTTTTATCCATTCTGTTCTATTTTTTTCAATATCGAGATATTTAAATTTTGTTATTAAATCTGAGAAAACATCGTTCCATTCATTATCACTAAATGATTTATAATAAATATTTTTTATGCCTCCATGTATACCATTTTCTTCTCCAATTATAATTTTATCGCTTAAATTAAAAGTAGGAATAGTTCTTGTTATTCCTACAATTTTATTATTTAAAATGATTTCTAATTTCCCATCATTATATTTTAATAAAAATTTATTCCATTTTTGATAATTAAAATGATATTTATTATCTTTTGAATTTGCTTTAAATCTTATAACAACATTATCTTCTATATTTTTATCATTTGTTTTGGATAAAGATGCAGTTTTAATAATAATTTCATGCGTTCTACCATCATAATAAACGGCGGGTTTATTAGCATAATTAAATAAAACTGTTTCTTTATTATATGCTAAACTTGTATTTCTTGGTTGTGGATTTAAATATATTTCAAATCCAATACTATAATTATAATCATATTTATTTTTAAATTCATAATCTTTATCATTCATTTTTGTTTTATAATTTAAAGAATATTTATTAAATTTAAAAATGGTTTTAGAATTTTGAGTATTAAATTTTTTATTGAGAGGGAAAAAATCACCAATTTCTTTTTTTTCATTTAAATATAAAATTTCATTTTTTTTTAATACATAATCATTTTTGCCATCTAAAAATTCAATAATTTTTGGGATTATAATTAATAATAATACAAATAATATTTCAAGTGCAAAAATTATAAAAATAGTAGGAGATGTACTATTTAATTCTTGTTTTATTGAATCAGCAAGAATTATTAATAAACAAGGAATAAAAAATATAATATTAAAAAGTATACATAATAATTTATTCATAAAATTTTTTTGATTTATGTTATTGCAATTGTTTTGTTTTAATGTAATCTTAAATATGATTGCTATAATCGATAAAATAGTAAAAATAATTGATGATATTAATAAAAATGCTAATAAATTAGTAGATTCTTTAAATAAATTTAAAAAATACATGAATAATAAGCCAGAAAAAATTCCAAATAATCCTACAAAAAATAGAATAAGGGTAATATAAAAAATATTTTTTAAAGGAAAACCTATTTTTTCATCAAATTCCAATTTATTTAATTTTTTAAATTTTGTATTATTATCAATTTGAAAAATGCTTTTAAAGTATGCTAATGATTCTTTATCAGTTCCGTTATTTCTAAATAATAATAAATAAAATATAATAATAGATATCATTAAGAAAAAACCACGTAAAAGATAATTAAATTTTGAATAAGTAAATTTCTCTCCACTAACTATTATGAAAAATTTTTCAAATAATAAATAAAATGGATAAAATATTATTAAACATAATAAAAATGCTAATAATTTTCGATATTTATTAGTTAAAAAAAATTCTATTATTGTGTAAAAACCATGTTTAATATATTTAAATAGATCTTTTATAATATTAAGTATATCATTTAACATTATATATATTATATTTTAAATATATTATAATATATATTAAATTATAAATTTTCAAAAGCTGTTTTTTTACCATGACAATTTCTACAAAGAGCTTCTAAATTATCTATAGAATTTGATCCTCCATATTCTAATTTTTTAACATGATCAACTTCGAACCAAGCAGGTAATTGACATTTACAATGTTTACATTTCCAATTTTGTTGGGATGCAACATATTTTTTTTTTGTTTCACTAACAGATCTTTTATTAGATCGTCCTCCAGATGTTAATATTTTTGATTGTTGGGGTGTTAAATTATTATAATTATTATTTGAGTATGTATTATCATTATAATTAGATGCCATATTTAAAAACGGCTGTAACATTGCAGTTGTATTTTTATCAACTGGTAAATATTTAACATAATTAGATGCAGATTTAAAAAAATCTTTTTTGTTATTTGGATTTTTTTTAATAAAAATATAAATGCAAAAAAATATAAAAATTATAATTGCCATTTTATAATATTTTTCATATTGTTTGATATTAAATTTATTTAATAAAGTCAATATTTTGCCGTCATAATAAATATTCAATAAAATAGGAATTAAAATTATTATAAATAAATATTCTATTTTCATTATAATAGCATAATATATTTTTTTAAGATTTATACATAATAATAATTATAATAATTAAACTTGCAATAATAGAACAAAAAATATATTTATGTTTATTTTTTTTTTCATCTTTAATTTTTATTTTTTTTTCTTCATAATGGTAATAATATGTATTCATAGCATCATAATAACTTAATTCTTTTTTTCCTAAATAAATATTAATTTTATTATGAATAAAATGTACCCATTTTATGAAAGATTCTCTAGAATCTAAATAAGGACTAACTGGATATTTATCTAAAAAAATACTAAAATTGTTACCTATTTCTGAATCTGGAATAAATAATGGCAAATTTTGTATAAAATCGTAATATTTTTTTTTAGTTACATCATTTGGTGTATTTGGATATGTAATTGCTATAGTATATAATACAAACCAATAATGTGGACCCCAAACTTTTGAGTTTAATTTCATTATTAAATAAATAAAATATAAAAACAATAATATAATAATTAATAATACATATTTAATTATTATGAATTTATATAAAAAAAATAATTTTTGTAATAATTGTGGGAAAATTGGTCATTTATTTCATCAATGTAAAATTCCAATAACAAGCATAGGAATAATAGCTTTTAGAAAAATAAAAAATAATTTAGAAATTTTAATAGTAAATAGGAAAGATACTTTGGCATTTATAGATTTTATGCGAGGAAAATATAATTTAGAAGATAATGAATATATAACAGAATTATTTAAAAAAATGACAAAACAAGAGCATGAATTAATATTAAAAAATGAATTCAATGAACTATGGAATTATATTTGGGGAGATGAAATGTTTAATCAATATAAAAGTGAAGAAAAACTTTCAAAGATAAAATTTGAAGAATTAAAAAGAGGATATTATTTGAATAACAAAATGATTAAATTGGATAATTTAATTAAATCAATAGATACAAAATATGAAGAAACTGAATGGGGATTTCCAAAAGGTAGAAGAAATTATCAAGAAAAAGATATAACATGTGCTTTGCGCGAATTTGAAGAAGAAACTGGCTATGATAAATCAAATCTAATAGTTTTACAAAATATATTTCCGATTGAAGAAATTTTTACTGGATCAAATTTAAAATCATATAAACATAAATACTATCTAGCATTAATGAATAATAATGATAAACCTGAAAATAATTTTCAACTAAATGAAATAAGCAAAATAAAATGGGAAAATATTAATACTATTAAAAATAAAATAAGAGATTATAATTATGAAAAAAAATTATTAATTGATGAAATAATAAAAATATTAAAATGTTATAAAGTATATATTTAATATATGATTAATTCTAAAAATTCAATAAATAATAGCATAAAAAATGATTCAGAAAATAGCTCTTCAAGTAATTTAATTGAATCATTAAATTATTCAATTGCTAGTTCAGATAGTATTATTAATCAAACTAGTATTAATGAAACTACAAGAAAAAAAAATATGAATTTATTTAATATTTTTAAAGATAATATTAATAAATTACCGCCTGATAAAAATATAATACAAGAATTAAAAAATGATATAAAAAATCCAAAAGATTTGCAATATTATTTGAATGCAATAGAATTATTAAATTCTGATTCAATTAAAAATAAAAATATATTAGAATATGATTATTTATATCCTCATTTAGATGATAAATTATTTAATGTAAAAATTGCAAATAAAAAAGAATTTGCAATAAATAAATATATTATTGATATAAATGAAGAAACAAATATAGAAGAAGAAGCTAAAAAAATTTGTAATAAGGAATTTCAATTGGCTCCACATCAGGAATTTTTAAGAAGTTTTCTTTCAATTTATACGCCATATAATGGTATATTATTGTATCATGGTTTGGGTACAGGAAAAACATGTTCTGCTATTGGTATAGCAGAACAAACCAGAAAATATTTAAAATATAATAATATTAATCAAAGAATAATAATTGTTGCATCACCTAATGTTCAACAGAATTTTAGATTACAGTTATTTGATGAAAGTAAATTAACTTATACTAATAATCAATGGAATTTAGAAAATTGTGTTGGAAATGAAATAATAAAAGATTTAAATTTATTGGATTTTAATGAATCTAAAGAAAATATAATAAAACACATAAATACTTTAATTAATAATTATTATATTTTTATAGGATATATTGAATTTGCTAATCTAATCATTAAAAAATCTAAAATAAATATTGACAAATCAAAATTTAGCAAAATAGAAATTAATAAATTAGTTAAAAATAAATTAGAAAATTTTTTTAGTAATAGATTAATTATAATAGATGAAATACATAATATAAGAAATTCAAATGATAATAGTAATAAACTAGTTGCTCAAAATTTTATGTTTTTATTAAAAAATGTTTCAAATATAAAATTGGTTTTATTATCTGCTACACCAATGTATAATGATTATAAAGAAATAATTTTTTTATTAAATTTATTAAATTTAAACGATAGAAGAAGTACAATAGAATTCTCTGATGTTTTTAATAGCGATGGTTCTTTTAAGAAAGATGATTTTGGCAATGAAGTAGGGAAAGAATTATTAGTACGAAAAATGAATGGATATATAAGTTATGTAAAAGGTGATAATCCACTAAGTTTTCCATATAGAATTTTACCAGAATTATTTAATAAAAGTAAAAGTATTAAACATAAATTATATCCAAAAATTGATTTAAATAATAATAAAATAGATGAAAAAATAAATTTTTTTGACTTATATTGTAATCAAATTGATGATTATCAAGAAAAAGTTTATAAATATATAATATCAAAAACATTTTTACAAGATTTAGAAGGTTATAATTATACATTATTACAAAAACCATTAGAATCTTTAATTATATCTTTTCCCAACGAAATAATAGAAAAAACTAGTATAGAAGATTTTGATAATATTGATATTTCACCTAGAGATTTAGTTGGGAAAAATGGTCTCTCATCTATTATGAAATTTGATGAATCAAATGATCCACCATCTAAATACAATTATAGATTTAAAGATAAAAAATATACTAATATTTTTTTAAAAGAAAATATAAAAAAGTATAGCACAAAAATATATACAATATTAAATGAAATAGAAAATTCTGAAGGTCCTGTTATAATTTATTCTCAATTTATAGATGGTGGAATTATTCCAATGACTTTGGCTTTAGAATCTATGGGAATGGTAAGATATGGAAATCAAAAAAATTTATTTTCAGATGAAATTATATCAAAAATTGATCCAATTGATTCTATTACTTACAAAAAAAAATCCCAAGTTTTATTAGATAATGATACTTTTAATCCAGCTAAGTATATATTAATAACTGGTGATAAAAAATTAACACCTAATTTAAAAAATGATTTAAAAGCTTGCACAAATATAGATAACATTCAGGGTAAAAATATTAAAGTTGTTTTATTAACTATGGCTGGTAGTGAGGGTATAGATTTTAAATTTATTAGACAAGTACATATTTTAGAACCATGGTATAATATAAATAGAATAGAACAAATAATAGGAAGAGCGGTGAGAACATGTAGTCATAGAGATTTAGAATTTAAAAAAAGAAATGTAAAAATATATATGCATACTACATTATTAAATGATAAAAAAATAGAATCAGTTGATAATTTATTATATAGAAAATCAGAAAAAAAAGCTATACAAATTGGAATAATTACGCGCCTATTAAAAGAAAATAGTGTAGATTGTCATTTAAATAGTGATTTAATGAAAATGACTGAAAAAAATTTAAATAAATATTTTAAAGAAGGATTTAATTTAACATTATCAAATAATGAAATAATAAAATATAATATTGGAGATAAATCAAATAGTGTATTATGTGATTATATGAAATCGTGTGAATATAATTGTTCTAATAAAGAAAAATTAATAAAAGATTCTGATTCATTGGATTTAAATACATTTAATGAAAAGCATATGGATTTTTTTAATTCTAGAATAATAAAAGAAATTTATAATTTATTTAAAGACAAATATGTTTATAATAAAATTGAATTTTTTACAATTTTAAATAATAAAAAATTTCCAAATATAGTATTACAAAATGTATTAAAAAATTTGATAGATTCAAAAAATGCTATTTTGCAGGATAAATATAATAATTCTGGATATTTAGTAAATATAGATGACTTATATATTTTTCAACCAAAAAATATATCTAATGAGAAATCATCTCTTTTTACTAAAATGAATCCGCATAATCAAAATATAGATTATATTAATTATAAAGTACCAGATGAAATTAAAAAATTTGTACCAGTTAAAATAGTAGATGATTTTGAAAAAACTAATTCATTAAATATTGATAGAGTTAATTCTATTTTTGAAATTTTATTAGAAAGATATAATAATATTATTAATTTGAATGAAGAGTATGATAATGCATTAGATAAAAACTCAAATGATAAATTATTAATGAATTTTTTAAATATTGAAAAAAATAATTCGAATTTATTTATAAATTATTCAGAAACAAGCGATAATAAATATGAAATAAACTATACAATTATTAAAACAATAATAATTCATATGCTATTGGATTCATTGAAATTAGATGAGTTAATAAATTTATTTAAGATTACATATTTTAAAAAACACGATGAATCACAAAAATTTGATATTTTATTTTTGAACACAATTAAAAAATATTTTAATGATAATATTTTAAGTAAAAGAAAAAAAGCACTAGTTTTGCCATTTAAAAATCAAAGTTATAATTTTTCTTTATATATAATAAATTTAGAAGAAGATTCAATAAGTTTAAAAATAGGCGAATATGTAGATTATAAAGAATTTGAAGAATTATTGAATGAAAAATATTATTTAAATTATAAAGAATATGGTGATATAGTTGGTTTTATTTATAATATAAATGAATATAATTATTCAATAAAATTAAAAACATTAAAAGATAAAAAAATACCAAATGTTTATAATGATGGTACAATATGTAATAATTTATCTAAAAAAGAAATAAAAACTAGATTTATTGAAAATATTTTAACCAAAGAAACATATGAAAAATTGTATAGATCTAAATTTTATAAAACACCTAGTTATTGTTTAATAATAGAAATATTTTTGCGCTATTTAAATATAATTAATTATGATAATAAAGTATGGTTTTTAAATAAAAGTTATACATTATTTAATAATTTTATAAAAATTGATTAAAAATATAATAATAATGAATATATAATTATGGCATCAAAAAAAAATAATATTTATACTAAGATTATTGATTCTGAAAAAATAAAAATACCATTTAATAAATTATCTAATAATATATTTGAAATATTACAAAATATATTAAAAGAACGATTAGAAAAAAAATGTAATAAAAATGGATATGTTAAAAGTAATTCAGTAAAACTTATTTCACATTCTGTTGGAGAATTAGTAGCTGAAAATATAATATTTCAGGTTTCATATGAATGTTATATTTCAAATCCACCCGAAGATTTGGTTATTGAATGTGTTGTTTCTTCAATTACAAAAGTTGGTATAAGAGCACTTTTAAAAAATGATTCTGAAGAAGATTCACCTTTTGTAATTTTTGTAGCACGTGATCACCATTATAATAATAAAGATTTTTCTAAAATTTTAGTAAATGATATTATTAATATTAAAGTATTAGGTAAACGTTTTGAATTATATGATAATAATATTTCAATTATTGGTGAATTAATTTAAAAATCCTTCAATAAATGGAAATTGTTTATGTGTTTTATTATAATTATTTGTTAATTCTTCATTTTTTTCAATATCTTTATTTGCAAGTAATTTAAATATTTTATAATCGTCTGAAACCATGAATGTATTATAGTTATCATCTGAATGATTAATGTATTTGCCTTCATAAATAATATATTTATCAAATTTATCAGGAATTGGTAAAAACAATCGTTCTGATTTTTCTTTGTGTGGAAATATATTTTCTAATATAACCTCATTTTTTTTATATTCTTTGCTTGCAAACACTCCTTTTCCGTGTATATTTGATTTTGAAACATATGGTTTATCAGATAATAATGAATATAAACTTAAATAGCTTGCAAAAAGTAACCATATAATTAATGGTAACAATAATATAGGTAACTTTTTAATTTTTTTTATTGTAATAAAAAATAAAAATATTATGGTTAGTATTATATTTATAAATGCATATATTTTTGAAAAATTATATATAATTATCCAAATTCCTAATAAAACAGTTAATATTATAAAATATGGAGATTCTTTATTATTTAAAAACCATGAATATCCTATTAATAATAATAATATTGGCCAAACTATTCCAAAAACATAATCAGGAGGTTTAAATGGAATATTTTTTGATGAATAATCTTTTACACTATAAAAATTTCCAATAATATAAACAAAAAGTAATGGAATAAAAATTAATAAATATTTCATGAATATATATATAATATTAATATATAAAAATTATATTAATATTATTACTATAAATTATGTCTTTAATAATAAATACAAAAACAAATATAGAAAATTATTTATCTGAAATAAATTTAGATAGTATTAGATTAAAAATAGAAGACATGCCAAAAGAGAGCCATATTGAAATTGCTAAAATTTTAAAAGATAAAAATATAAAATTAACTGAAAACAATAATGGTATATTCATTAATTTAACAAATTTATCAGATGATATTAAACAATTATTATTAGATTATATTAAACATATTGAAAATCAAGAACATATTTTAAATATAATTGAAACGAAAAAAGAACAAATAGAAAATATATATTTTAAAGGAAATAAAGATTAAAATGTATACAATAAATAATTGTCTTAATATGGATACTATAAACGAACAAATAAATGGTTTGCAAAAATATATGTTATATAATATTGATAATATTGATAATATTATTAATTCACAGAATTTAAGCAATAAAAAAACTTCTACATATGATAAATCAGTTCCTAGATTTTTAAGAATAGTAGATTATAATAAGACAAAGTGTAAATATAATGATTCTAAGAATTATAGAAAAAATGAGGATGAATTATTTTGGATATTTTATAAGTTATACTATAATAAAGAAGATGAAGATATTTTTGAAATAAATTTATTTTTAGAAGAAAAGAAAAAAAAAATAGAACTGATTAATCAAATAAGTAATAAAAAACTGAACTTAAATAATAAATGTATAAAAAAAATACATATTATTGAAACATTGACATCATCCATAAAAATAGATTTAATAACATTTTATGGTTTATGTTTAATATATGATATTGATTTAGTTGTTATAAATAGAGATAAAAATACATATTCTTTTATAACAAATAAATCTAATGAAAAAATTAAAAAATTTTTAAATTTAAATGTATTAAATTTAAGTTATAAAAATTTATCTAATTTATCAAAAAGTTATGATATTAATTTTATTAAAACAGATAATTCTATTTTTGATGAACTAAAAAATTATTATTATTTAAAAAATATTTTAAAACCCTTAAATTCTATATCTAGTTATAAACTAGATGAGTTAATTGATATATGTAAAAAATTAAAAATAGACACATTTGATAGTAAAAGCAATAAAAATAAAAAAAAAATAGAATTATATAATGAAATAGTATTAAAAATAAATTAAAAATTATAAAAATATAATTTTAACTAATTTTAATATATAAAAAATTGATAATGTTTTTTTAATAATATAATAAATAATAATTGTTTATATATAATAAAATGCCAATTGCAAAAAATAATCAAACTTTGGAAGAAGTTTTTAATATTTTTGCCAAAAATTTTAATAAAATAAAAGAAAATCAAAGTTATGAATTTGAAGTTAGATTTGGTACAAAAAAAATAAAAACAATTTCTCAAATTGATTTTTATAATGTTATATCATCAATAATAAATAATGGTTTTGAATTAGATAGTGAATATTATAATTTAAAAATTATTTTAGATAACACTAATAATAGTTTAAGAACAAATATATCAGGTTTAAATAATATACAAAAATATTGTAAATCTGATAATATTGATGATATTGATGATAAATTTGTAGAATTTATTGAAAAAAGTTATCATATGGAGTCAGGTAAAAAATGTTTATTTGATTTTGATGATTATAATTTTAGAATATCTCAACAAATAGAAACTTTATACAATAAATCTGATGGAAAAGTTAATGATATTTTAACTCAATGGCCTAGTACTAAAAAAATTTTTAGATACATGAAAAGATTTGTTTTTAAAAATAATAAAATTCCATTTTTAATACATATGAGTATTGTTAAAATGTCAAATTCAAGTGATAAAGTAAATTCTTATATTAATATTAGAGATTCTGATGTTTTTAATTCAAATGAAATATATGAAATAGAAATTGAATGTATAAATTCACAAATAAGTATTTCAAAAAAAACTAATTTTACTGATATTATTTTACTTTTAAAACAAAGTATAAAATATATTCTAATAGGTTTACAACAATCGAATTATCCAATTACATTAACTGAAAAAAATGATGTTATTATGCAATATTTAAACTTAGTTAAAAAAGAAAAACCTAGTTCACTTAAATATTATCCAAAAGATTTTATAGGACCATCATCATTAACATTACAAAAAATAAATTGTATTAAAAAAACTGAAATATATAATATTTCAAATATTAGAGAAAATTATACAGTTACAGATAAAGCAGATGGTTTGCGTAAATTATTATTTATAAATGATAAAGGTTTTATTTATTTAATAACTACTAATTTTGAAATTCAATTTACAGGTTATATAAATAAAATTACTGATCTTAATAACACAATTATTGATGGTGAACATATTTTACATGATAAAAAAATGAATTATATAAACTTATATATGGCATTTGATATTTATTATATTAAAAATAAAAATGTTACCTCAATGCCTTTAATATCCAATGGTGATGAAAAAGTGTCATCAAGATTAGAATTATTAACAAAATTAGTGAAAGAAATAAAATTAGAAAATATTACTGCTAATAAAATAACTGATTTCAAAATAAATGTAAAAACCTTTTATAAAAATGACAATATTTTTATAGCATGCAATAGTTTATTAGATAAAATAAATAAGGGATTATTTGAATATGAAACGGATGGTATAATATTTACACCTTCTAATACTGGCGTTGCTAGTAATAAACTGGGTATTGATGCACCAGATTTTAAAGTAACTTGGAAAGATTCTTTTAAATGGAAACCATCAGAGTTTAATACAATTGATTTCCTTGTAAAATTTAAAAGAGATGATTTTAATAAAATTTTATTATCTAATATATTTAATGATGGACAAAATAATTTAACAAGTGAAACAGTAATGAAATATTGTACATTGAATCTTTATATTGGTTATGATGAAAAGAAACATGGATATATTAATCCATTTAATGATTTAATAAATGATAATATAAAAACAAAAAAAACAAGCGAAGATTACAATTATAAACCTGCTAAATTTTATCCTTCAAACCCTTCCGATAATAATGCTCATATATGTAATTTATTAGCAAAATTAGATTCTAATAATAATTATAAAATTTATACATTAGATGGAAATGAAATTCAAGATAATACTATTGTAGAATTTAAATATGATATATCAAAAAAAAATGAATGGCGATGGATTCCTTTGAAAATTAGATATGATAAAACTACTGAACTTAGAAATGGTGAAAAAAATTATGGAAATTCTTATCATGTTGCAAATTCAAATTGGCATACAATTCATTATCCATTGTCAGAAGATATGATAAGAACAGGTGCAAATATAGAATTAGAAAATAATGATGATGATGTATATTATAATAAAGTATATAATTCAACAAAAACCCGGGCTCTTCGCGATTATCACAATTTAGGTGTAAAAAATCTTTTGATAACGAAATTATCTAAACCTGGTATTACATTAATTGATTACGCTTGCGGCAAAGCAGGGGATTTACCAAAATGGATAAATTCTAAATTTAAATTTGTACTAGGAATAGATCTTAGTAAAGATAATATTGAGAATAGAATAGATGGCGCATGCGCTAGATATTTAAATTATGCAAAAAAAACAGATATTATGCCTGATTGTTTATTTTTAAATGGTAATAGCAGTATAAATTTAAAATCGGGAGATGCTTTTCCAGATATGAAAAGTAAAGATATATTTAAAGCAATAATGGGCGAAGGAAGTAAATCAGAAATTATGGCAAGTAAAGGTGTTCATAAAAATTATGCAGTTGGATCTAATGGTTTTAATATTAGCTCAATTCAATTTGCATTACATTATATGTTTGAAAATGAAGAAATATTAAATAACTTTATGAAAAATATATCAGAATGTACAGCATTAAATGGATATTTTATTGGTACTTGTTATAATGGTAGTAAAGTTTTTAACATGTTAAAAGCTAAAGATCAAAATGAAACAATATCATTATTTAGTGAAAAACAAAAAATTTGGGAAATAACAAAAAGATATAATCATGAAAATTTTAATAATGATGAATCTTGTTTGGGATATGCAATTGATATTTATCAGGAAACTATTAATAAAACTTTCAGAGAATATTTAGTTAACTTTAATTATCTTAATAGAATATTAGAAAATTATGGATTTGTAAAATTAACAAGTGATGAATTAAAAGAATTAGGTTTAAATAATTCCGTTGGAAGTTTTGAAGAATTATATAATGATATTCAAGAAAAATCAAATACTGATTTTAGTTTAAAAAATTCTTTAGGTAATACGTTTAAAATGACAAAAGAGGAAAAACAAATATCATTTTTAAATAATTATTTTGTTTATAAAAAAATACGTAATATTACTGATTTTAAAAAATTAACAGAATTGGATATTCAAAGTGATGATCAATTAAGTCAATTGGATTCGCAACTTGAAAAAATTGATTTAAAAAATAAAGTTACTGAATCCAGTTCACAAAAAAAAACAGCAGAAGAATTATCTAAAGAAATTGATTTAAAAATTAAATTAGCAAAAGAAAAAAAGACTGAACGCGAGAGAAAAAAATCTAATAAATAAACTATTTATAATAAATAATCTAAAAATAAAATTATTAATAATATTAATTGAAATTAATATTATTATGTCGTATATATTACTTCCTAATATAAATTATGATAGTGAAATAAATTTTTTGTTAAGAAAAAATAATCAAAATAATCAAAATGATCCAGATATTTTTACATCTCATTCTTTATATCATTATTTAAACAATATCAAAGAAAATATTACTCTTTATCCAAAAAGCTGGGATTTTTATAAAAAAATAACTAATCCATATGAATATATTCATACACATGTATTAAATAAAACATTTTCCGTTTCAAAATATAAACCTTTATCACGATCTTTTTTTAAAATGATTGAAATAATTAATGTTTTTGACATTCTAAATGATGAATGTGATATAAAATCATTTCATCTAGCTGAAGGCCCGGGTGGGTTTATTGAAGCATTTAATTATTTTAGAAAATATACATATAAAGATATTTATTATGGAATAACTTTAATTTCTAATAACCAAAATATACCATCTTGGAAAAAAGCAGAAAATTATATTAAAAATAATAATAACATTAAAATAGAATATGGTGAAAGTAAAGACGGTGATTTATTTAATGTAAAAAATATTATGTATTTTAATAAAAATTATTTTAATTCCATGGAATATATAACAGCTGATGGTGGATTTGATTTTTCTGTTGATTTTAATAATCAAGAAACATTATCTTATAAATTAATATTATCGCAAATTTTATATGCTTTAATAATTCAAAAGAAAAATGGTACATTTATTTTAAAAATTTTTGATATTTTCAAATATAAGACTATTGAATTAATATATTTATTATCTATATTTTATGATTTGGTCTATATTTATAAACCATCTACTAGTAGAATTGCTAATTCTGAAAAATATTTAATTTGTAAAAAGTTTAAAGGAATTACTAATTCATTTGTAAATAAAATATTGAACAATTTTGACAATATTATCATTAATTCCGATTCTTTTTATTCCATATTTAATTTTTCTATTTCAAAAAATTTTTTATATAAAATAAAAGAAGTTAATGCTATATATGGTCAACAACAATTAGAAAATATTAATACTACTTTAAATTTTATTAGAGAAATAAATAATTTAAAAACTTTAGTAACCAATGATAATATATTTAATTCTGAATCTTCTTATTTTTTTCTTAAAGATATAGAAATTTTAGAATTATTAAAAATAAATCTTGATTCATCAAATAACAATTTTATTAATGATTTATATAATATATCACTTGATAGAGATATTTTTAAATCAAATAGTAATCTTGAAACGGATGAATATGAAAAATACATTAAATCTATTAATAAAATAAACAATAAATTATTAATATTATTATTAACAAATGTACAAAAATGTATAACTTGGTCTACAAAATACAATATAGAGATAAATAAATCTTTCATTTTTTGATTATAAAATCATTAAGAAAGAACATTTATTCTTCTCAATTTTTTACATGTATTATTTTTACATTGTGTATTTGCATTTGGATCTTTTTCTGATAAATTAATTTTATTATTATAATCTGTTTTTTGTAGATAACATCTTCTACTATTTACATCTTGATTGCAATATTTTAAAACTGCTGTTCTAGCTGAACTACTTATTGATCCTTGATTATTATATCTTTTATTTGAAGGATTAAAAGTTCTTTTGCAATTATCACTACTACATGTTTCCATTGTACCATTGTTTAAACTTATCTCAGTATTTAAGGGTAAATTTTTTAAATAGGTTTTACATCTTTTTTTAAGAAATTCTGAATTTGTAGTGCAATAATCTTTATCTAATATCGTATTTGCAGTTTTTATTACTAAATTCTTAGGGTTAAAACCAGTACATATTACTTTATTTTTAGACGAATCATAAATTTTGTTACTATTTATACAATTAGTATTATTATTTATTATATTTATTACTGCATTATTTGCTGCATTAGATCCACAAGAAACACAATTATCATTATTAGAAGTTACTATATAGTTACCTGGTTTATCAAATACATTAATAAAAGAATGATTACTATTTGAATTTATAGAATTAATATTACTATATTCTTTTCGATAATGTTTTAATGGTCTTGCATTAAATTTACTTTGATTTAATTTGCAAGTTCCAGCCTTGCAATTTTGTATATTTGTATTATTTGTATTTTTTATGTTTTTTTGGACAATTATACTATGAGTATTTGTTTTCCATGATACATATGGTTGGTTATTGTATAATTTCATAATATATATAAAATATTAATATTTTATATATGACAATAAAAAAAATAGTATTAGCAATAATTCTAATTATTATTATAATTAGTTTTTCATATATAAATTCGTATAAAGCTATAGAATTAATTGAAAATAGAAAAGAAAAAGCTAAGTCAGATACTCCACATATAGGTAGCCTAATAGTATCCTAAATTTAAAATTTTTTTTAAATTAAAATTTTATTAATTATTATATTAATATTTTATATTAATATAATAATAGTATTAATATGTCTACAGTTACTCCTGAAACTTCTAAGTGTGTTGAACGAGACGATAATCAAATAACTGCAAACCATCAATTTTGTATAAAGCCACCAAATGAAATGATACAACAACATCAAAGCGATAGATTAGGCTTAGATAATACACTAGAACATATAGGTGCCACCTTTAGATATTTAGGTGCAATAGTAATTGATAAAAATAAAATATGTTCTGAAGATTGTGGATACTATGGATGCAAAGGAAATGCTTATGTCAGTAGAGCTGGTGGTGCTGTATGTACACCTGACGGATCAAATCCTGCGTTTACGAGAGCCGGTCCTAAAGTATCGATGTATACTTATAAAGATTTTACTAGAACAAAAAATATAATATCTGGTAGAGAAAATGATGACAGTGAAGGTCAATTAGGATCTGTATTGAGTGATTTAACAAAAATAATAACAGATAATGATATATTAACGGCTGTTACGGATGATCCTGCGCCATTATGTAAAGAAGTAAGATTAAGTTGTTCCGTTTTAAAAGTTCTTCCTAATGATAATACACTATATTATGGAAAAAATATAAATGGTATTCCTGGAAATCCTAGAGTGGATAATGAAAGCCCTGATCTTGTCCTAGAAGGAGATCCTGGAGTGGCAGGTTCTGCATTGGCGACACAAAGTAGATTAGAAAATACTGGAAAAGTTCATATAGCATATAGAGATTTGATAGGTCAAAATGGTTTATATGCACGGGGATATGTTATAAATGATGAAGGAGTTCTCCAGTCTGAGCCTGCTGGAATGAAAGATGAATTGGAAAACTATTATAGACAAGGTATTGCTGGTGGTACTATTCCACCTTCACCAACATTACCAACAGATGATGTAAGTGATACTTCGGGATTTACAAATATGTCAAATGATTTAAATGAAAAAATATATTATTTTTTATTATGTATTTTTCTTTCTTATATTTTATATAAAATTATATATGTAAAAAAATAATTATTCTGAATATAAATAATTATGTAATGTATTATCATAATTTGTATTTTTTATATCTTCACCTGTTAATTTAAAATTTTCGTATAATTCTTTAATAACATCTTCAGGTGCATTAGATCCAGCTTTTATTATATTATTTTGTCTCAATGTATTTTTCATAATGTTTAAAGGAGTATTTTTGCTGTCAAAGATTAAATTTTTTACATTTTTTTGTGTTTTATTATTTTTTATTATAACACTAATATTCTTTTTATCTTTATTTTTTCCAATTTTATATTTTTTTGTTTTTGTTATTATAGTTTTTTTTGGAATATTATCATTAAAATTATTTAAATTTGTTTCTATATTTTCTACATTTATAATTTCAGGAGTTTTTAATTTATTATTATCTAATAAATTTTTTTCTAAAAAATAATCCTCATAACTGTTATTATTTATTATATTACTAATTATATTAGTTTTTTTATCATTATCATCATTATTATCGTTATTATTATTATTATTCTTATTGCGATCCTTATTGCTATCCTTATTGCTATCCTTATTGCTATCCTTATTGCTATCCTTATTGCTATCCTTATTGCTATCCTTATCGTTATTGTTTTTTAATTTATTATTATCTAAATCATCATAATAACTATTATTTTCTAATAAAATTTTAATTCTATTTTCTGGTTTATCATTATTTTTAAAGGTTTTAGTATATTGTTTAAATGTTGGTAAATTTCCATTTTTTAAGTTCCCATATTTTGGAAAATTGTTATTATTATTGTTATTGCTATTATTATTATTATCATTATTATTATCATAATTGTTAGGTATATCAATATTTATTTGTATGTTTTTTGGATCTATTTTACTTGTTTTATTTTTTTTTTTTATTTTTTTTTTTTTTTTTTTGGTTTTTTTTTACTTTTTTTTTTTTTTTTTTTTAATTTATTTTTTTTTTCTAAATTTTGTAAAAAATTTAATGATTTGTTAAATTCATTTTCAAAATCATTTTCTATATTTTTTTCTGCATTTTTTATTTCTAAATTTTTATTATTATTTTCATGCGAATTATGATAATCTTTAACTTTCTTCAATAATTCTTTTTTTAATTTATTGCTATTATCGTCTATAGTTTTTTTTCTTTCATGTTTCTCACTTTTATTTTTTTTATCTTTTTTTAATTTGAATAAATCTGGATTTATTTTTAATGTTCTTTTGTTATTTTCCATAATATAATAATTCAAAGAATTAAATTATTATTTTATACTTTATAATTTTAATAAAATTGATATTTTTTTTAAAATAGTTTAAAAAGATTTTACTAAATAATTATCAGTATGGATAATGATACCAAATATGAAAATATGATAAAAAATAATGATATACAAGAAAGTGAAATTCCTTGGTATTTAATTGAATCCTATTTTAAAAATCATCATTTAAAGCAACTTATTCGTCATCAAATTGAATCTTATAATCATTTTACTTCAGTACAAATTGAAGAAACAATAAATATGTTCAATCCAGTGTATATTGCTTCAGAACATGATTATATAAAAGAATTTGGACTTTATAGATTAGAATTATTTATTAATTTTATAAATTTTAATATTAATAGACCACAAGTTTACGAAAACAATGGTGCTACAAAAATAATGTTTCCTCATGAGGCGCGTTTGAGAAATTTTACATATTCTGGAAATATGACAGTTGATTTAGAAATCAAATGTATTGTTCGTAATGGAGAAAATTATTCAAATGTAACAAATATAAATAAATTAATTAAAAGAATTCACATTGGAAGATTACCCATAATGTTAAGATCTAAGATTTGCGTATTAAATCAATATAATCATATTGATCATAATGTTACAGGTGAATGTAAACTAGATCCTGGTGGTTATTTTATTATTAATGGTTCTGAAAAAACATGTCTTGCTCAAGAAAGAGCTGCTGAAAATATGATATATTGTTATGATGTTCATAAAACAAATACAAAATGGTCATGGAGTGCGGAGATGAAATCTATTCCTGACTGGAAATGTATTTCTCCAAAACAAATAAATATTTTAATTTCTTCAAAAAATAATAGTTATGGTTATGGTATATATTTACAAATTCCAAGAATAAAAGTTCCTATTCCATTATTTATAATTTTTAGAGCTTTTAATATTATAAGTGATAAAGATATCTGCGATAAAATTTTGCTAAATACAAATCATAATGATGTTAAAAAAATGAAGTATGCTTTGAAAGCATCAATTATCGATGCAAATGAATTTTTAGATTATAACAGTGCTATAAAATTTATAATAACAAATGTTATATACACACCTTTAAATGTTGATAGAGAGACTGGTATTCAAAAGAAACATGATTTTGCATTGGAAGTTATAAATAATGATATTTTTCCACATTGTAAAACAAATGAACAAAAAATTTATCTACTTGGTTATATGACAAATATTCTTTTACAAACATCTTTTGGTTTATTAGAACCAACAGATCGCGATTCTTATTTGAATAAAAGAATTGATTTAACAGGTACATTGCTAAATAATTTATTTAGAAATTATTTAAATAAAGTTGTTAAAGATATGCAAAAACAAATTCTTCGAGAAATAAACAATGGATCTTGGAAATCCAATGAAGATTATAATAATATTATAAATAATACAAATATTTATAAAATAATTAAATCTACGACAATTGAAAATGGTATAAAAAGAGCATTAGCAACTGGTGATTTTGGAATTAAACAAATTAATAGTAATAAAGTAGGTGTTGCTCAAGTTTTAAATAGATTAACATATATTTCTAGTATTAGTCATTTACGACGAATTAATACTCCTATTGATAAAAGTGGTAAATTAGTTCCTCCTCGCAGATTACATAATTCTTCTTGGGGATTTTTATGTCCAGCTGAAACACCAGAAGGTGCATCAGTAGGTATTGTTAAAAATCTTTCTCAAATGGCACATATTACTACTCCTTCAATAAGTAATGGATTATATGAATATATTTTACCGAAAATAATAAAATTAGAAGATGTGAAAAATACAGAAAATTTATATAACTGTGTAAAAGTTTTTATTAATGGTTGCTGGCTTGGAATAACAAATTCACCAATTGAACTTTATAAAGATTTAAAAGATAAAAAATACAAAGGTATTATTAATGTATATACTTCTATAATTTTTAAAATTAACTTACAAGAAATTCGTGTTTGTAATGATGCTGGTAGATTGTCTCGTCCTTTATTAAAAGTAAAAAATAATAAATTATTATATACATTAAATGAAAATTATAAAGTTATTTTAGATTTAATAAATAAAAAAATTGGTTGGGATAATTTAATATATTTTGGAAGTTATGATAATTCTATAATTGAATATATTGATATTTATGAACAAAATAATGCAATGATTGCTATGGATAAAAAATCTTTATATAATAATAATAATAATAAACATATTGTTAATTATTATACTCACTGTGAAATACATCCAAGTACAATTTTTGGAGTATTAGCATCATGTATTCCATTTCCTGAAAATAATCAATCTCCTAGAAATACCTATCAATCTGCTATGGGTAAACAGGCTATTGGTGTTTATGTTACTAATTTTGATAATCGAATGGATAAAACAAGTTATGTATTAACATATCCTATGAGGCCATTAGTTGATACTCGATTAATGAATATAATTAAATTAAATAGTATTCCTTCTGGAGAACAAGTAATTGTTGCTATTGCAAGTCATAGTGGTTATAATCAGGAAGATAGTATATTATTTAATAAATCTTCAATTGATAGAGGATTATTTCTAGCAACTATTTATCATACTGAAAAAGATGAGGATAAAAAATTATATGGAAATGAAGAAATTAGATGTAAACCAGAAAAAAATAAAACCAAAAATATGAAATTTGCAAATTATAATAAAATAGATGCAAATGGAATTGTACCTGAAAATACTTTAATAGAAGATAGAGATGTAATTATTGGAAAAATATTACCTATTAAAGAAAATAAAAATGACTTTACAAAACTGATTAAATATACTGATATGAGTCAAATTTATAGAACAAATGAAGAAACTTATCTAGATAAAAATTATGTTGAAACAAACGGAGATGGTTATAATTTTTGTAAAGTTCGCTTAAGAAACTATAGAAAACCGGTAATTGGTGATAAATTTAGCTCTCGACATGGTCAAAAAGGTACTATTGGTAATATTATTCCTGAAAAAGATATGCCATTTACTGAAAATGGGATTAAACCAGATATAATAATTAATCCTCATGCAATTCCAAGCAGAATGACAATTGCACAATTAAAAGAAACATTATTAGGAAAAGTATTACTTGATCTTGGGTTATTTGGAGATGGCACAAGTTTTAATGATTTTAAAATTGAAGATATTTCTAAAGAATTGCAAAAAAAAGGATACGAATCCAAAGGAAATGAAGTTATGTATAATGGATTAACTGGTGAACAATTCGATAGTAGCATATTTATTGGTCCTGCATTTTATCAACGATTGAAACATATGGTTACTGATAAACAACATAGTAGAAGTATTGGTCCTATGGTTAATTTAACTAGACAACCTGCAGAAGGTAGAGCCAGAGATGGGGGACTACGTTTTGGAGAAATGGAGCGAGACTGCATGATTTCACATGGAGCTTCGAGATTTACAAAAGGAAGAATATATGATGCATCTGATGCATATAACTTACATATATGCAATAAATGTGGTATGATTGCCTGTTTCAATAATAAAGAAAATATACATATATGTAATGTATGTGAAAATAGAACTGATTTTAAATATGTAGAAATACCATATGCTTGTAAATTAGCATTTCAAGAATTGTTAACAATGAATATTGCACCTCGTATTATGTGTGATTAATAATTTAAAAATATAGTAAATTCTTATTTGTAAATATTTTTTTTATAATTAATTTATATATATTAATTATAAAATGGCTTCTTTCAATCAAAAAAGTCTTGGCGGTGGTTATAAAGGAAAACAACCTTTATTAATTGGACATGCTGTTTCTGGTTCAGAAAGATCATCTAGTCGCAAACATTTAGCAAAAGCTTTTGGCAATTTATACAATAGTGGTTTAGGGACATCTCCTGCTTTAAATTCTAAAAATGTATTAGGACCATTCAAAACTGCTTTTAATTCTGGTGATATATTAACTACATATATTGAAAATACAAATAGTAGATATGGATATGCATCTAATCAAGTGGGAGGAAATAATCTATCAAGATTAAATCCTGTACATGGTGGAGTTAATAGAAGTGGAAATGCTATGTATTCTGGAAATTCTAAATTTGTACATGATGCATCGGATTATTCAAGATTTAAAAAATTACAAGCAATCAATAGAAACTATAATGATATAACACACGGAGGAGATTCAGGAAAAACACAACAACAATTCATAAGAAGAATGAGAAGATAAAACTTTTTTTTAATATTAAAAATATTATTATATTTTAATATTAAAATGTCTTTGATTTTTTCTAAAAAAATGTCTCCCATTGTTGAAAATTCAAGCGAAAGAACTTCAACTTTTGCTTTAGGAAGAAAATTTTATTTAAGAGTATCAAATAATTATGCCATAAATTATTCAGATTGTTTAAAAACTTCTAGTAATATTTGTGGCAAACCAATAAAACAAAATGATTCATCTTTACGTACACAAAATTTACGTTTAAAAAATATAGGATCAGGATCCATGAATTTAAAAAATAATAAAGATCAATTAAATTATTTTGGTAACAATAGTGATAATAATCTTATAAATAATAGATTGTCAAAAGTTCGTGGTGGAGGATATATTGCTCCAAAAAAGTATAATTATTATAAGATTTAAGTATTTATATATATTAAATGAATTTATTTTTTAGTAAAAGGTATCAAAATTTTGATATTGGATCACCAAATGCATTTGTTAAAATATCACAACAAAATAAATCATCTCCAAGAGAATCTCCACCAGAAAGTGTTGGGTCTTTTGAAAAATTTATTACTGTTATAAATCCTAATAGTAAAAGTCCAAGTGATTTTGCAAAACTTGGTATTAATGAAAAAAAATTAGAAAGAGATAAATTTAAAAAAGATCAAAAACTTTTTCAAGAATTAAATCAAAAATTAATAGAAATTCAATCTATGCATAAAGAATTAGAACCTATTTTTCAGCGTTTAATCTATGAAAAAACACTAAAATATATTATTGAATTATTCTTTAAAAAAAAGTCAAAAAAATTAACTTATAAGAAAAAATCAATAGCACCAAAAAGTTTTCCTATGCATAATGCAAAAAAAGAAGATTATTTAAATATTTTACAAATAGAAAAGACTAAAGAAAAGTTTAAAAGATTAAAAGATAAATTAGACGGTAAGGTAAAACAGTATAATTATCTATATAATAAATTAGAAACAAAATATCATGAATATTATAAATTACAAACTACAGATGTACTAATAAAAATGCCAACTCATAATGAATTAAAAAATGATTTAGAAACAAGGTCCGGCATTATATTAAATAATATGTCGGTATTTGGATTAGAAAATTTATTAAAAGAGTATATGACATTTTATAAAATTAATTTAAAAAAACAGAAAAAATATACTTCTAGAAAATCAACAAATAGATCACGTCAAAGAGAAATAGAAAGAAGCAGTAGAAATAATAGAAATACTAGAAATACTAGAAATACTAGAGATACTAGAAATAGAAGTCGACGTGTAGCACCTTCATTATCTTCATTATCTTCAAACAATAGTAGTAATAATAGTGGTTTAGGTTCTCCTAGAATTTCAATAAATAATCAAATACAAAGATCACCAATAGAAAATAATGAAATAGAAAGACCACCAATAGAAATAAATCAAAGTATTGGTGAAATGGATCCGGCTGTACAAAGAGCTTGGAATGATTAATATATGTTATAAATTAATTTAAAATTATTTTATTTATTATAATAACTATAAAATAATTTTATGACGTTAATTGAAGAGTATTTTGAATTAACTAAAAAATATGTAAATTTACACGGGGAAAAAACGATAGTATTAATGCAAGTCGGTAGTTTTTTTGAATGTTATGCAAAAGTAGATAAAGAAGGCAATTATCATGGAAGTTTAATCTTAGAATTTTCTAAAATTAATGATATGGCAATAGCAAGGAAAAATGTTTGCTCAGGAGGACTTGATGTCGTTATGGCAGGATTTGGTGTATTATTTTTAGAAAAAAATATAAAAAAATTATTAGAAAATGGATATACTATTCCAGTATTTGTTCAAGATATTCAAGGAAAAAATACAACAAGAAGCTTAGCATGTATTTATTCTCCTGGTATGTATTTTAATAATAATGATTGCAATGATGATGTTTTAACAAATAATACTATGTGTATATGGATTAATTATACAGAAACAAATTTGATTTATAAAAATCCTACAATTATCATAGCTATATCTAATATAGATATCATAACCGGAAAATTAATGACATTTGAATATAATATAGAATATTTCGATACCCCAACTATATATGATCAATTAGAAAAATATATTTCAATATATAATCCTTCTGAAAGTATTATAATTACAAATATGAAAGATGAAAATTACATTAACAAAGTTATTAATTATATTGGTTTAAATTCAAAAAAAATACATAAATTAAATTTAAATAAAAATAAAAATAAAAATAATGATTTTGAGAGATTTGCAATAAATTGTGAAAAGCAAACATTCCAAGAAGAATTTATAGATAAAATTTATGGGACAAATTCATTTAATAATAAATCTGAATTTAGAAATAATTTTTTAATTAATTCATCTCTCTGTTTTTTATTAAATTTTGTTAATAATCATAATCCATTATTAATTAAAAATATTAGTTATCCTGTATTTGAAAATCATAATAAAAATTTAATTCTTGCCAATCATTCTCTCAAACAATTAAATATTATAAGTGAAAATAATTCAAATGGAAAACTTTCAAGTGTATTAACATTACTAAATAATTGCATAACAAATATTGGAAAACGGAATTTTTGTCATAAATTATTACATCCGATAGTTGATATTGATGAATTAAACGATGATTATAATATAGTTGATAATTTAATTCAAAGTGATTTATATAAAACTATTAGAGAACATTTAATAAATATAAAAGATATTGAAAAAATGGAGAGAAAATCAATATTAAAACAAATAAATCCAAAAGATTTTATTAATTTATTTTTTGATCTCTCAACTTTAAAAAAATTAAATACTATTTTTTCAAGCGATAAAGAAAATAGTTTCTTTATTCCATATATTAATAAACATTGCAATTTTGATATAAATGAAATTTGTTTAGAAATAAAAATTTTTGTTGAAGAGAGATTTGATATAAATAAAGCTTCTAATATTATTATTGAAAAAATTAATAATTATAATATAGACGAATTAAATTTCATTAATAAAAAATACGATAAACAATTATATAATAAATTAAAAAATTGTATGGATGCTCGTCAGCAAATTGAATCAATAGCTAAATATTTTTCAAATTTATTAGCAGATGTTGAAAAACCAAAAAAACCTTCGAAAAATAATGAGATTGCGTATATTAAAGATATTTCATATGTGAAAATAAATGAAACTGGAAAAAATGATATTATGTTACTTTTAACAAAACGCAGATCTTTATTATTTAAAGATATTTTTGAAAAATTAATGCAAAAAAATAATGTAATTAAAATAAATTACATGTCTTCTTTTTCAAGAATGGAAGAAACTATTGAAATAGATTTATCTACTATTAATTTTAAAAATCATGGTTCTAATCAAGCAAATGTAATTTTAGAAAATTCAGCTATTAATAATATTATAAATACTATTCAAAATTCGAGAGAAATTTTAATAAATACATTACAAAATTCATACAATACAATAGTTAATGAGTTTTTAGAATTCAATAAAGATAAATTAAAAAATATATCAAATTTTATATCTCTTTTAGATATATGTCAATGCAATTCTTATAATGTTATAAAATATAATTTATGTAAACCAATTATTGATGATAAAAATAATAAAAAATCTTTTTTTGATTTTAAAAAAATTCGTCATTGCTTAATTGAACAAATAAACACAAAAGAATTATATGTTTCAAATGATCTTAAATTGGGTTGTGAAAATAATGGATTATTATTATATGGTACTAATGCCGTTGGAAAAACATCTTTTATTAAATCAATTGGTATTGCTATTATAATGGCTCAATCAGGCATGTTTGTACCGTGTTCTGAATTTATTTTTTTTCCTTATAATTATTTATTTACACGAATTTTAGGAAATGATAATTTATTTAAAGGATTATCTACTTTTGCAGTTGAAATGAGTGAACTACGTACAATATTAAAATATTCTAATGAAAATAGTATTATAATAGGTGATGAATTATGTAGTGGCACAGAAAGTACGTCTGCATTAAGTATATTTGTTGCTAGTTTACAAAAATTAAGTAATAAAAATTCAACATTTTTATTTGCAACTCATTTTCATGAGATATTAGAATACGAAGAAATTAAAGAATTAAATAAAATACAAATTTCTCATATGAGTGTTTTATTTAATAAAAATTTAAATACATTAATTTATGATAGAAAATTAAAAGATGGTCCCGGAGAAGCAATGTATGGATTAGAAGTATGTAAATCTTTAGATTTACCAGATGATTTTATTGAGAATGCTTATAATATTAGAAATAAATATTGTAAAAAAAATAATATTGTTTCTGTTAAAAAAAGTAAATATAATAGTAAAAAATTAAAAGGTAAATGTGAATTATGTAAATTAAATAATGGAACAGAAATACATCATTTACAATTTCAAAAAAATGCAGATACTAATGGAATTATAAATAATGAATTTAATAAAAATCATAAAGCAAATTTAGTAAATATTTGTGAAGATTGTCATAATAAAATACATGAAGAAAATAATGAACATGTAATAAAAAAATCTTTAAATGGCGAATATTTATTAATGAAATTATAATTCTGCAGTAGATACTATTTTTTTTTTTGATCTTGGTAATTTAATTTTTAGAACTTTTTCAATATTTGAAATTTGTTTATTATCAGGATATTCTTTATTAGTTTCCCATCTAGATAATATTTGAACTGCAATACCAATTTCATTTGCTAAAACTTTCTGAGTTTTATTACATGTTGTGCGTGCTTGTAAAATTAATTGACCTAATTGTTTAGGTTGCTCAATTTTAATTTCTTCGTCAGATGAAAGTTGTTTTGGTTTGGTCTTATTAACTACTGGTTGTTTTGGATTAGATTTAAATACAACAGTATCCCAATCTTGATGAATAACTGACATGATTTAATTATTATTATACTATTAATAATTAAATTATTTTTTATTCAATTTTTATTTAAATTTATTTAAAAAATTTAATCGATTTAATGCCATGTTTTTCCATATTTCTAATGTAATATTTATATCATTAAAATATGGTAAATTATTTAATATATGTATGTAATTATATGGAAATATTTTAAAAAAGTCATAAATATTTATATAATTTATATAAAATTCTGCAAAATTATATTTTACATATAAAATTAAATTTTTTTTAATTTCTTTGTACATTAAAATAGTTGAAAAATCATTATCAATAAATACACAAGCACCTTCCATAAATAATATTAATAAAAATAAAATTTAAAATTCATTTAATATTTAAAATTGATTTATTAATATTTAAAATATTAATATATTAAAACTTATGAATTCTATAATCATTAGAAAAAAAACACTTTTCTGCAAATTACCAGATGAAATAATTGAATTTATATGGTCTTTTAATTATTTATGGGCAATTAAAATAATAAAAAAAAATTATTCAAAATATATTAAATATAAAATTTCTGAATTTCAAAAAATTATAGAATCAGCTAGATTTCATAGTAAATTAATTGAAGGTAGTTATAGTATTTTCTATGCAAATAAAATATTAAATAATGATGATATTATAAAAATATTAAATTTATGTAAGTGTTGTGAAAGACACAGGAATAAAAAACCAAAAAAATTTGAAAAATATAAAGAAACAGAATTTTCAAATGCTAATATTTTACAAATAAATTCTCATTGTTATTGTAATTGCAGACATTTATGTAGATTTATTTGTAGATATAAACCTCCTTGGGAAATTTAAATTATATATTATTTATATAGTAATGTTATTAAAATATTTTTTTCTAATTTTATCTATAATTTTATTTTTTATATCTACATTTTTTTTAATTGAAAAATATAATATCAATATGAAGCAGAAAAAAACATACAAAAAAAAAAATTTGAATAGAAAAGTAAGTTTTATATATTAAAAAAATAAAATTGAATAATTTGCAAATATTATATAAAATTATTTATATAATATTTATAAATATGTTAATTCCAGTTAAATGTTTTACATGTGGGGAAGTTTTAGGAGATAAATATAGATATTATCAACGAGAAGTAAAAAAGAAAAAATTAAATAGTAATATGGAAATAGATAAAGTTATTTATTTAACAAAATCATTTTCAAAAAAAACACCAGAGGGAGAAGTTTTAGACCTTTTAAATTTGAAAAAATATTGTTGTCGACGACATATGTTAACACATGTAGATATTGAATAATAATATAATATTATATTATAATATAATGTATTATAAAAAAACTTTGAAAAAAAAGCTTTTCAAATTAAATAAATTAAAAAAATTTTTTTCTAATAAAAAAAAATCATTAAAAAGAAAAAAAAATTTAGGAAAATCTAAAAAACCGAAATTAAATAAAAAAAGAGGTCGTTCTAAAAAACAATTGAAAAGATACAAAGGTGGTGTAAATTTTCAACCTTTAACTGATATATCTAACTATGCTCAAAATTCAGTTAATGAAGCAGTAATAAATTTTAAAGGTGAATAATTTAATATTTAACAAAATTATAATATATTTATTTATATTATAATTATGGCATCATATTTTGATAAATATGTTAAAGATTTCAAAAAATTATGCACCCCTGCATTTTTATATTTATTTATTTCAGTTTTAGCATTTGTTATTTTAGCTTTTCAAAATTTTGGAAATACCGATAAATTTTGTTTAGGATATTATAGCTGTGATTTTCCAAATACATTCTTGATTTTCTTTTTTAATGCTATTTACATACTTTTTTGGACATTTGTCTTAAATTCTTTATGTAAAGCTGGTTATAAAGAAATATCATGGTTTTTAGTATTGCTACCAATTATTTTATTATTTGTTATTTTTGCATATATTTTGCTACACTATAATATATAGACGTAGTTAATATTTTCTTATATTTATTAAATAGTTTAACAAATATAAGAATTTTATACTATGTTTATAATATAATAATGGATGATAATTTAATATGGAATGTTATTGAAAAATATTTTGAAAGTGATACAAATTTATTAGTAAAACATCATATAAATTCATTTGACGATTTTTTTAATAATAAAATTTATAACATTATAAAAGAGAAAAATCCAATAAAAATTTTTAAAGATAAAAATGAAGTCACTAAGAATTATAATTTACAAGCAGAAATATTTTTTGGAGGAAAAGAAGGAAATAATTTATATTTTGGAAAACCTATTATTTTTGATAAAGATAGAGAGCATTACATGTTTCCAAATGAAGCTAGACTTAGAAATATGACATATGCTATAACTTTACATATGGATATTGATATTATATATAAAATATATGATAAAGACAATAATGAAACAATTACAGAATCTACATTAAAAAATATTTACTTTGGTAAATTTCCAATTATGTTAAATTCAAATTTATGTATCTTAAATACATTAAATAGACAAACGAAATTTAATATGGGTGAATGTAAAAATGATCTAGGCGGATATTTCATTATTGATGGTAAAGAAAAAGTAATTATTCCGCAAGAAAAATTTGCTGATAATATGTTATACATTAAAGATAATTTTAATGAATTATATAGTCATTCTGCAGAAATTAGATGTGTTTCCGAAGATGCGTCTAAACCGGTACGCACATTAAGTATTCGAATATTAAGACCTTCTCCTACATTAGAAAATAATCAATTATTAGTAAATGTTCCTAACGTAAGAAAACCAGTACCTTTTTTTATATTAATGAGAGCATTAGGCGTTACTAGTGATAAAGAAATTATAAAATATTGTTTATTAAATATTGAAAATAATAAAAATTATTTAAATTTTTTTAGATCATCAATTTACGATGCTGGTAATATTTATGAGCAAGAAACAGCATTAAAATACATAGCGACATTAACTAAAGGAAAAACAATATCGCATGTGTTAGAAATTTTAATGGACTATTTACTACCGCAAATAGGAGATAATAATTTTAAAAATAAAGCTTTATTTTTAGGATTTATGGTAAATAAATTATTAAAGGTTTTTAATAATGAAGAATCACCTACAGACAGAGATAGTTTTAAATTTAAAAGAGTTGAATTAACTGGATCTTTAATTTATGATTTATTTAAAGAATATTATACATTACAGCAAAAACATATTTTTAAAGCAATAGATAAAGAATATTATTATAAACAAGGAATTTATCAAAATAATTTTATTAGTTTAATAGAAAATAATTACAATGAATATTTCAAAGAAAGAATATTAGAAAATGGTTTTAAAAAAGCTTTTAAAGGTAATTGGGGAGCAGAAGAACACACAAAAAGACCAGAAGTAATACAAGATTTAAATCGCCTATCCTATAATTCTTTTTTATCACACTTAAGAAAATTAAATTTACCATTAGATTCTAGTGCAAAAGTTGTGGGTCCTAGATTATTACATTCATCACAATGGGGAATAATCGACCCAGTAGATACACCCGATGGAGGCAATGTAGGATTACATAAACATTTATCATTAGGTGCATTTATAACAAATGGTTATAGTGGAAATAAAATAATTAATTTTATGAGAGAAATTTTATTTATTGAACTATTATCAGAATCTAATATTGATTATATATCAAATGCAACAAAAATTTTTGTTAATGGTGTATGGATAGGAATAACAAATAATCCGCAAGAATCAAAAGAAGTTTTATTAAATTATAGACGCTTGGGATTAATACCAATTTTTACGAGTATATCTTGGTCAATTAAAGAAAACATTATTTATATTTTTACTGATTCTGGAAGATTATGTAGACCGATTTTTTATGTAATTAACAAAATTCCTAGTTTTATAGGTAAAGAAGAGTATATTATAAATAATGATTATAATTTTTATAATTTATTGATTGGAACAAATGAATTTAGTAAAATATCAAATAATATTGATAATTTAAATAATTTAATAAATTTAAATTTATTTTATAATAATTCTAATGATTTGTATAAATCTAAAAATATTAATAAATTATTAGAAAATTGTGGAATTATTGATTATATTGATACATCAGAATCGGAAAATTGTTTAATAAAAAATGATATTGATGAAATAACAAATTTAACAACTCATTTGGAAATTCATCCATCATTATTACTAGGTGTAATGGGTAATCAAATTGTGTTTCCAGAAAATAATCAACTTCCAAGAAATTTATTTTCTTGTGGTCAAAGTAAACAAGCAGTAAGTTTATATAACTCAAATTTTAATAATAGAATTGATAAAATGGGAGTTGTATTAAATAATGGACAAAAACCACTAGTAATAAGTAGATATTTAAAATTAATTAATAATGAAGAACATCCATATGGATTAAATGCCATAGTTGCAATTGGATGTTATGGTGGTTATAATGTAGAAGATAGTATTTTATTTAATGAAGGATCTATTAAACGCGGAATGTTTAATACTACATATTTTAATATGTATGAAGCGCGCGAAGAAAGTTCAAAAATATTAGGAAATGTAGTTGATTCAAAATTTGCAAATATTGAAAAAGAAATAGTTGTTGGTAAAAAACCTGGTTATGATTACTCTTTATTAGATAATTATGGAATTATAAAAGAAAACACTGAATTAGATGATAAAAAAGTAATTATTGGAAAAATAACTACTAATACAAATAATCCTAATACATTTTTAGATGCATCAATAACACCTAAAAAGGGCCAATTAGGATTTGTAGATAAATCATTTATAACAGATTCGGAAGAAGGTTTTAGAATTGCAAAAGTTCGAATTAGAGAAGAAAGAATACCTGCACAAGGTGATAAATTTTGTAGTAGATGTGGTCAAAAAGGGACAGTTGGTTTAATTATTCCTGAAAAAAATATGCCATTTACTGAAAATGGAATTAGACCGGATTTAATAATTAACCCACATGCATTACCAAGTAGAATGACAATTGGACAATTAATAGAAACATTAATGGGAAAAGCATGCTCTATATATGGTGGACATGGAGACTGTACTGCATTTGTAAACAAAGGTTCTAAACATAAAATTTTTGGAAATATGTTAAATAAAGTAGGATATAGTTCAACCGGTAATGAAATATTATATAATGGTGAAACAGGCGAACAAATGAATATGGAAGTTTTTATTGGACCTTGTTATTATATGAGACTTAAACATATGGTAAAAGATAAAATTAATTATAGAGCACAGGGGCCTAGAACATCATTAACAAGACAAACTGTTCAAGGAAGAGCAAATGATGGTGGATTAAGAATAGGTGAAATGGAAAGAGATGGTATTCTTGCACATGGAGCTAGTGCATTTTTACAAGAATCAATGCTTAAAAGAGGCGATGAATATTATCTTGCTATATGTAATAATACAGGTACTATTGCTATATATAATTATGAAAAAAAAATATTTATAAGTCCTTTTATGGATGGACCATTAAAATTTTCAAATAATATAATAACTAATAATGAAAATATAAAAATTATTACAAAATATGGAAGAAATTTTAGTATTGTTAAAGTACCTTATTGCTTTAAATTATTAATGCAAGAATTACAAACAATGAATATTCAAATGCGTATAATAACTGAAGAAAATGTTGATCAATTAACTTCTATGAATTCAGAATCAACAAAAAATATATTAAATGATTTATATTTAAAAGATAAAATATCTCTCGATGAAGAAACTATTGATAAAGCAGAAATAAATAATGAAATAAATAAATTAGCTAACATTAAACCTAAAAACAAAGAATTATTAGATAGTGATGATGAAAGTGATTCTGGTTTAGATCCAGTTACAATAGAATCTGTTAAAAAAGCAGAAGAATATTATAATCAATCTAAAGAATTAGACGACGATGAAGTTTCTTTATCAGATGATGAAGAAAATACTAAACCTCCAATTTCTATTGGAGAAAGAATACAAGATTCATTAAATAGTGTAATAAATTTAGTAACTGGTCAACAACCAGAAGATGCAAAAAAAGTAGGTGGTATTTCTATTAATTTAAATAATGAAGAAAATAATGAAAATAATATACAAAAAGAAAGTAAAGAAGTCAATCAAATTAATGATACTAATATTACATCAGGTGGAAATAATGAAATAAAAATTATTAACGATGCAAATGAAACATATGAAGTAAATGAAACTAATGAAACTAATGAAACTAATGAAACGAATGAAATTAAAAAAGTTGAATTTGATTTACCAAATTAAATTTGATTTAACAAGTTAAATATAAATATATTATAAATAATAATATGAAAAATATAATCATCGATAATATTTCTGCAATTTTAGAAATTTCACATTTTGAAACATTTTCAGAAAGAATTAAAATAACTTTTAACACACCACATCCAGAATATGGAAAGTGTTTTATGACAAAATATTATAACTTTTTAAATGAAAATGAAATAGTATGGGGATTTGAAAATAAAACAATTAAATGGATAAATATATAAAAAATTGATATAATAAAGAAAAAATAAATATATTTAAATAATAAAAATGAATTCAAATAATACGCAACTCACAAGTATTTTTAATTCAAGAAAATATTTACTTGAAATTTTAGAAGAAAGAGACTTTAATATTGAAAATTATAAAAATTTTGACATAAATGAATTAGGTATTTTATTCGAAAATAATCAGTTAGATATGTTATTAAAAGAAAATAATAGTGAAAAAAAAATTTATGTTAAATATTACATTATTAAATCAATAAAATCACCAAATATTTTCACAATCATTGAAGATTTATTTCATTTAGAAAACATATTAAATAAAAATGACGATTTAATTATTATTATTAAAGATGAACCAAATGATACTTTAATTCAAGAAGTTAAAAATATATGGATGTCTGAAAAAATTTACATATCATTATTAAATATTAAGCGTTTACAATTTAATATTTTAAAACATTCAATGGTTCCTAAACATACAATTTTATCTAAAGAACATGCAAAACAATTTAAAAAAGATTTTAATATACTAAATGATGATCAAATACCAGACATTTCATATTTTAGTCCAGTCTCATTAGTTCTAGGAATAAGACCTAAAGATATTATTAAAATTGAACGAAAAAGCCCCACATCAGTAAGTAGTAACTTTTATAGAATATGTAAAATATAAAAATTAAAATCAATTAATATAAATTATTAAATTATTATTTATATTAATAATATAATATGTATAATTTTAATAAACAGCAAAACGATTCTGATATTGTTTGTTATGGTAAAAAAAATGAAGTAAATGATGAAAATAGATATTTTAAAGTAGATAATACAAAAATAAATGAATACGCAATAGATTTATCAGATAGAACTAATTTTGACAATTTTATGAATAATGAAGATTTTTTTCATATTTCAAGACAAACATTATCAAGTAGAAATCACTTTAGTGCATTAGATTGCGAAAATGAAGCTAAAAAACACTTTGCAAATTTTTTCATAGTAAATGATTTAAAGAAAAATGCATCAAATGAGGTAACCTATAAATGTATTGTACCCAAAAATGATATTGTTTATAGACCAACTCAGCAAGAAAATATAGGAAAAGATGTTTTCAAACATCTTACTGCTCCAGTTAAATCTTTTATCGATAATATATTTAGTAAAACTACTACAGATAGTAATACTAGTACACAAGTTGTTACTAGAAAAGATGATATAAATTTAGCTTCTAATACTAATTGTATTAAATACAATCCAGTAACTAGTTCACAAGATGCTAATTATAATAATATTAATTCACGATTGAATGGATTTGGAAGAAATAAAGATAATTATGTTATATATCAAACAAAAGTTACAAGAAATCCTCAAATATTTAATGCGACAGGATTAAATAATACATTAAAAGAATATTCTACATTCAAAAACACAACATTAGCAGGATATGATAATAATTTACAATCAAACATTAATACCATGAGAAATCATTTATCTACTTTTAAAAATAGAGTTCAAACAGCAGCAGACTACCAGACAGGAACGATAAGTGATTTTACAGGAATTGCAAATGCAATGTTATTAATTTGCCAAGATTTTTTTTATCTAGGAAACAATAATAATTCACTAGAATCAAAATTAAATGAGTTACAAACTGATTTAAGTTTCGTTAGTGAATTACATACTAATTATTTAAATTTTATTAGTTATTATGAGGAACAAATAGATTTTGAAAAAGTCAAGTATAAAAAATTAAAAACTAGTAATAATGGAAATAATGCAAAATTACATGATTCTAATTATATTAAATATTTAAAATTAACAGAAATGATTACATTATTTTTTTTAGTTGCTTTAGTTATTTTTTTATCAGTTAAAAAAAGTAAAATAAAATAAATATTTAGTAATTATAAGTTTTTTATTAATTTACTTTTTAATAAAAAAATGATTATATATTATAATATGGTACAAAAATCATTTATTACAGAAGCATATACTAATTTATGTAAAGATAAAGATACATATTTTTATAATTTTTTGCGAGCTCAAGGAGGTAATACATATAACCCAGTCACTGGAACACCAAACATTCTCAATAACAAAACTGCCGATGAGTGTCGCAAAGAGTGCGATTCGCGAGATTGTGCAATATATACATTAAATCATACATTTAATGGTGTCGTCGGAGAACAAAATATTAATACTAATAGTGGAACATGTAATTTATATTCAGAAAGCAATTTGGATAATACTTCTAAATTTTTAGTCGATTGTGGTAATAAATCTAATTATAAAGGAATACCACAAAATGTTGGTGACATTGCTCCTGGTGCTGCAAATGCCCAATCAAATACAGCCAATCTTGGAATAAAAGGTATCGGCCCCAGTAAAACAGGTGTTATTGGAACAACAAAAGGATATGGATATATAGATCCTGAATTTTTTAGAAAAAATATAAATAAATTTAAAGATACTAATTATGTTCGCGATAAAACACAACTTATAATAGATGAATTTAAAGCAATTAAAGAATCAGTTAAACAATTTGCAGATTTAATCGGTGATTTAAAAAATTTAGAAGATTCTGACACGAGTTTTAAGGCGCAAGCACAAGTTAAAAGTCAGGAGCTGTCAGCGGCGATGGGGACTGCCGAAGAGGCAGCAGCTCGCACTGATTTAATTGATCACTATAAAGCTAAATATACCCAGAATAGTATGACATATAGTCCATTATTAGATTTTATTATAGAAAAAAGACTGTTATGGGGTGAAACTTCTGATGCTGGAAGTGTAACTTTTGCATACACTGCACCTGTTTATGTTAGTGATAAATTGCAAACTATAAAAAAATATATCACAGAATTAGAAGCATATTTAGATATTGATGCCAGTAAATTATTTTCAAAATTAATACCTAAAAGCGAATATAAATTTAGAATTGAATCTACTGGACATAGAACGTCACCGAATGCCGGCAACATGGTAACAAGTTTAGGAAGTTTTAGATTAGCAGAAATAGATCCAACAATTACCGATGCTGATTTTGTTGATCCAGCTATAACGACTCCTAAACCTCCTTATACTAATAACTATATTATTATGATTCGTTTTGGTGATGGAAATGAAGATACTACAAGTTGGCCTTTAGGGGATGATTCCGTGGAACCACGAACACAATTAGTTGTATCTAAGTTATTTTCTGAAATTTATAAAAAAGAAAAAAATTTAGCAGGCGAAAAAGAAAATGTTGAAGCAAAAAGAAAAAAATTATTTCAAACAATATTTGTATATGGTTTGCTTTTTGCTATTTCAATTATTATATTTGTGACATTTTTATTTAAACCATCAATTATAAAACCAAAATATTTAATAATCTTATTTATATTAATTATTGCTTTAATCATTTTTATGAATTATTATGTAGAAATTAAAAATTTTTTAAATTTTAAAGATTATTTATATTCTTAGCTTTTTAATATTTTATAAAAAGTTAATATATATATAAAAAAAATGTCTTTACCTCTTGTAATTCATTTTCCATTACTAAATAGAGATGTTCCGCAGGCATCGTTAACTGTACATAATGTCAGAGGAACTAGCACAATAGAACATACAGTAGATAAATTAGCAATAATAGAACAAATACCAAAACATAAAATAAAATTAATTATTAATGGGAGAGATGTTGTTCCTTTAACTATTCAACAACCTAATCAAAGATTAAATCAAGTTGGTTGGAATGCTGTACCAGGTAAAAATATTATATATTTAAGAGTTGATATGAATAATCATTATTTAGATGAAATTGGTGGTTTACATTATTCTGATAAAAAATATATTGGCAGAACCAAAAGATTACAAGAAAGATCATTAACAGTTCAAAAAAGTATTGATGATAGTAATAAAAGAATTCAAAATTATCATTTTCAATTAGTTGTTTGGTCTATGGTAGGTGGTATTAGTATAATTACTTTATTAATGTTATTTAGAAAATTTAGAAAAAATTGAGTTAATTATAGTTATATTTTTAAAGTTATATATAAAATAATTATAATTATTATATTTATTTATATTAATAAATATAATAATGGGAAATAGAAGTTGCAGAGAAGTTATTGATTACGATTATCGATCAGGTTGGAATTTGACTTGTATAGATAAAATAAAAAAAGGTTGCGAGAAAACTCCAAAACGCATAGTTAATGTATCTCCTTGCTGGATTGGAGGACCGCCTGTTGGTTTTGAAAATATGAAAAGTGTTCGGGCCTACGATCCAACCAATTTAACACATGCATCTTATCTTGATCACAAAATAAAACACAAACCTGTTCCAATCGGTTCAAATATCGAGTCTTTTATAGAAGGAATGGGCAGAAATGAGACAGCACTTTTTAACCAAACAAAACAAAACGCACATCAAGCCCAGAGAGCTATTCAGGGGGAAGTAAATCGTGCGAGATCATCAATTAATAGAGACAGACACTCGGTAGCGATAACAAAAAATCAAAATATCGGTGGAATACATAGTGATAGACGGGAAACATCACGATTAAAAAATGAAACTGCTGGTCTTGCTCAACAGGCCCGTAATCAAAACAACAGCTCTCAACATTCAGCAGGTCAGGCAAATCGGGCTAAAAACTCGGCTCAGTATTCAGAAAGAGTGAGCAGAGATATGAAACATAGAGCTATTGTTTCGGAGAGAGATGCAGATATAGCGAGTGAGAATAGTTTAGTTGAAGCTGGAAAGTCCCATTCTTCATCTGAGGATTCAGGAGTATCATCCGCTATAGCTCAACAAAAGGCTGATGAAGCCGCGGAGAGCGCCGCGAGCTCTCAGCAGCTTGCCGCTGATCAGCAGGTGATACTAAATAATACGGCAGTGGCGGCGGCGGATGAAAACAGTAAAAATGAAAAAAGACAAATTGCAGCGCTAAGCGGGTCGCTACCTGACTCGCCAGAAATGTTAGTTAAAGGTTCAACGACACATGCTGAACTAGAAACAATTCAAGATACTACAGATCAGGTTATTGGTGCACTTGTTGAGAGCGGAGGTCAAAGTGAAGGAGTTCCGGTGCAAGGTTTTGCAAATTATGAAGGGTTTGGTAATAAAAAAAAAAATATAGAGGGTTTTACGCAATCAGGTCAATTAACAGCATCTCAAGCAACACAAATGGGAACGGATTTTATGCAATCTTTACATCGTTTTCGCAATATATTAACAAACGAAAGACAAGTAACAGCAGAACACAATAGAATTGCAGCTATGAATGAAATTGCAGAACTTTCCGCCGCAAAAAAAGATATTGGTACAGATATTTTCTTAGATTATATATCTAGTGATGATGGAAGTGACATACATAAAGTATATGAAAAAAAAAAATATGATAATTTAAAAAATGAGAGATTAATACAAACTCAAGAATATGAAATGCGTATTTATGAAGAATATATAAACATAGCAAAAGTATTAGTTATTGCATTTGTTATTTATGCTATTTTTGCTTTTTTAAATAGCAAATCAATAGTAGGAGATCAATTAACTAAAATATTAAATGTAATCATTATTGCTTGTGCTATATTTTTTACAATAGGAAAACTAATTTGGTTAGCTTTAAGAGATCCTATAAATTTTGATAAAACTAATCAAGGTTATGATAGACAATATATTCATGATATGAGTGGAAATAAATATCCTTCAAAATCATATAATCTAGGAATGTTTAGTGGAACATGTGTAGGAGAAGCATGTTGTGGACCAGGAATGATATATAATTCCGGCGAGAACTCTTGTGTGGAAGCGGTTGCTGAAGGGTTCGGAAACAATTTAAATGGTTCATTAATAGAAGGCATGGATGTGAAAAAGGCTCAGCAAGAAATTTTGGAAAATATGTTCCAACAAACACAATAAAATAAAAATTTAGTAGATATTGTTTTTCAAATTATATTATAATAACTGTTTAATATAATATAATATAATGGGTGGTGGTAATGATCACGATCATAGACAACAATTTAATCAAGCTATTAATCAAGTTGAAGAAAAGCTATCAAAAGAAATTGCACAAAATTTACCTACATTATTTGGAGATTTAGCTGATGGAAATATTTTAAATAATTTAGTAAATGCTATAGAAACAAATAATCCCCAAAAAATTTTAAATAGACAAAAAAAAGATTTACTTCGATCAGAAAATTTATTTACTTATTTAAGTGATATTAATAAAAATGGCGTAGATAAGAATATATTAACACATACATATTCAAATTTACATAAACTAACACCAGAAGAAAATCATCCTCTTTTTCACGAAGGCGATTCTAAATATATTCTAATAAGAAAAAGAAAAACATGGATCGAACATTTCATAATGGCATATAATTTAGGAATGAAATTAGCATGTTTTGATGATTTTCAAGATAAAACATCTGCCGAACAAATTGCATTTGCAGATGGAACAGTAGATGCTGTATGGATAGGTGGTTATAAACATCCTCATTATAAAAAATGGATATGGGTAAATGGTAAAGATGTAGAATCAAGTGGTTATTATTGGAATAATGGTGAACCAAATAATGCAGGAGGAGTGGAACATTTTTTGCAAATGTATAAAAATGGTAAATTTAATGATTTACGTAATAGTTCAAAATTATATGCTTTATATGAAATTAAAACTGAACATTTTACAAATTTAAAACAAAATAAAAAAAATTTAAAAGAGGGTTTCACATCACAAGTACCTCTTGGGACTTATACTGACCCAATAGGAGAACGTAGCGATGGAAATTTAATTGACTGGGCGCTAATGCTTGGATTAAGTTCAGCAGACGGCCAGACTCGATCACTGATTTCTCTATATACAGATGATCATCATGGTTTTGCAGAAGCTTATTTTCCAGTTACTTATTTTGATATTAATAATATGAAAGATAGATTTAATTCACTATTAACAACATATAATAATGTTATTACTATGGTTAAAGCATCTTTATCTGTATTAAACATTAAACATAAACAATTAGATGATTTAAAACGAAAAAATAATATTTATAGACAGAATTCATTAATAGATAATAAAAAAAATGATTATTCAGAAAATGATACTGAATTATACCAAAAAATATATTATTTTATATTAGTATTATATTATTTAGGATTGATCATTGCATTAATAATTAGTAAATTTTTTAAGAATAAATTATATAATAATAAAAAAATATTATTATTTGTAATATTATATATAGTTTTACCTTTTATTTTAAAATATATATTGAATTTTATTTTTGAAGCATTTAATAATTATTTAGAAAAAAATAATTTGAGAGATGAAATTATTAGCTATACAGATGTTGTAAATGATTATGAAAATGATAATCCTTCGTTTAATATAAAATTATAAAATATAGATTTTTACAAAAAATAATATTATTTTTTAAAAATGATATTATTTATATATGAAAAACAATAAAGCAGAAGGATTTTATAATAATTCAAAAACAAAATTGAAAACTCGAAAAAGTAAACAACTTCAAAATAAAGAATTGTCAATTGCTTATAATAAAATAATAGACGAATTATCTTTTAATCAAAAAAAAAGAATTACTGAAAATTGGAATAAATATAAGAATAAACTAAGAGATAATATAAAATCAAAAAAAGAAAAAGAAATAAAAGCAAAAACTGTTAAAGAAAAGCAAATAAAAAATTTACCTTCAAAATTAAGAACCAAAATATTATTAAGTGTTGGTAATAAATATAAAGAACACGATGAATCAATTGCATTATTTATATCTAATTTAATTGAATTTGATAATTATAAAAAAGACATATCAATAATAATAGATATTATATATGAAATATATTCTAAATTTTTATTAAATGTTATATACTGGATGACTCATTATAATTATTTAAGAGGACTTGATAATCCTTATTTATCAGGAGATGATGAATTGCCTGATTGGATAGATGATGAAAAATATTTATTTAGAACAAAAAAAATCCCGAATCAAATAGAATTGATTGAGAAATATGGAAATTTATTGAATAAAATAATAATTATATTTAAAAGTATAATTGAAAGCAAAAATTTATTAAATATAAAAAATAAAGAAATTTTAGATTTTATAAGTAAATTAGAATTAGATTGGAAAAAACTAATTAAACAGCATCAAGATTTTGAGTTATCTATTTTTTTAATAACAAGAGAAGAGTTAGAAACTGAGAGAAAAAATTTAAAAAAAAAATTTAAATTAATAAACTCAAAAATTATTAATTTTGCTTATGATAATGTTTTTTTTGTAAATGAAGATTTATTAAAATTAAAACTATTAGAAATTAAAAATATATATAATGATACTAATTTATATCCAAAGAAAAAATTAGAAAGTTTGATGAGACAAAATAATACAATTCGCTAATTAATCTTCTTCATAATCACTTTCATCATCATAATTTATTTCAACATTTGACCATTTACCTCTATATGATTTACCATAATGTTTATCCATATAATCAGTTATTTCTCTACCATTAGGTAAATTATTTCTGCCATAATGCATAATAAACCAATTTTTAAATTCTTCTAATATTTCTGTTTTCTTAATTTTTCCATCTGCTCTTTTAATAATTTTTTCTTTTGCAAATTCTGTTAAATAATCTTGATTTTGGCGATATTTATCACTAATCGATAATACAATTTTAGCATCTTTTACATAACCCTGTGTTTCAAAAGCTAAATTTATTAGCATTGACATAAAAACAGGACACCAATATTCAAATTTTTCATCTATTTTTCTATCAACTTTATATTGATATGGAAAATTTTGTTTGGGAAATTTATCATTTTTATATGGTTCATCAATAAATTTAGACATAAAATCACATAATCTAATACGTCTCCATGTACCATCATCGTTTGTTGGTATTTCAAATAAAACATTAGTACATACTACCAATTTAAATTGTGGAATAAATGTAATTGTTTCTTTAAATAATGCTCTGCCTTGAATTGGATCTCCTCCTGTTATTTCTTTCATAATACCTTCATTTATTTTATCTCCTTTACTAGGTTCTTGCATAACAGCATATCTTACACCTTGTAATTGTACAATTTCAGAAGATGTAGAACCAATAGAAGTGCGTTTTTGTGTAATTAAAGTAACTGGTACAGTTGCTTTGTAATCACCTAAACATTTACCCATTAATTCTACTAACTTTGATTTACCATTTGCACCACTACCATTATAAATATTAAAAGTTTGATTTTCATTTGTTCCTACAATTGTAGATGCTAAATGTTCCCACATGTATCGTCTAAGGTCTTCGTCTGGAAAAAGTTCTTTCATAAAAAGATTAATTTCTTTAATTATTTTTTCGTATTTAATTGATTTATTAAACTTAGAAGGCCCATTAAGATCTTTATATGGAATATATTCAATATTAGTAGATTTGGAAATAAAATCATCTGGTCTACCTTTTCTATAACTTTTTTCTTTTATATCAACAACGTAATTATTAAAACATAATAAATATGGATTTGCATCTAATTTATTTAAAAAGTCTTTATCATAAAATAATTCTTTAGCTTCTTTCATAATATTATTTTTACATGTAGTTGTTTTTAATAATATGCAAATATCTCCTAATTTTGATGATTTTAACTTTAAAGGATCTGCATTTTGCTCATTATTTTCTAATTTTGTAATCGTTTCAATTAAATCATGTGCTTTTCTTATATAAATATCATGCATTTTTTTAGAAATTAATAGTCGCAATGAATTTCCACTATCAATTTCATGCCATTTATAATCTTTATACTCATACCATTGATTATTTTTAATACTAACACAAACAAATTGATCTTTATATAATTGAAATAAAACATTAGCGAGATCAAATTCTCCAATTTTATCTTTATTTATAATTGATTCTAATGTTAAATCAATATAATAAGATATTGTTTCTTGTCTAATTTCTTGATATTTAATAAAATTATCAGTTTTTGCCCAAAACATGATTGATCTAGATGTTAATTTATCACTATTTCTTGTTTCAAATGATTTCCACATATTATAATATTCTGGAATATCTGAATAATCAAATGTGTTAGATTGACTACTTAATTTAATCCACGATAAAAACATTTTTTCATTTGTATTTTTTAATGCCCAACCTACTCTAATCCATTTATTATAAGATCCCTCTCCATAATAATTTTCAGGTAAAATCATTGTATATAAATGTGTTTCCTTTAATTCGTAATCATTATTACATAAATTGTTTAAGAATACTTCTACAATATTATTCAAATCATTATCATTTTTAATTTTTTTATAATCAAAATACTCAAAGTCTATATTATTATTAATAATATTTGCTTTTGGTTTTTTATCTTTATGATTTAAATTATTTTCTTGTTCTTGTATTGCTTCTAATAATGTTTTATTATTTTTTAATGAAAATCTAATATGATTATCATATCTAGCAGACATTATAGGTAAATGTTTAATTAACTCATCTTTAGAAATATTTTTTTCTTTAATATCCCAAATATCGTCATCTTTATTATATATTAATGAATAATAATATGATAAATTATATGCTTTATTTCCTGGTTTTCGCGAACCAAAGAATTGCCAATTTACGAATCCCTTTGTTATACCTTCATCTATAATATCTTCATAACTATTTACTATAGGTAAACTTTCAAAAATATTTTCCAGTTCATTAAGTATTTTTTTTCGCAATACTAATTGTTCTGATTTATTCATTTTAATTGTAAATACAATATGAATTCCGTCTTTTGTTTTATTATCTAATAAATTAACTTCTGGTTTTTCAGAAACATATGCAAAAATATTACTTTTATCATCAATATCAAAAATTTCATTCAATTTATTCAAATATAAAATAATAATATCTAATATATGAGTTTTATTATGCTGTCTTTTTTTTATATTTGAATTATATCTTAAATCGATATCAATTAACAAAGGACCATTTTCTAATAATTGTTTTTCGGTTAAGTATTCATAATTATTATTAACAAATACATGATCATTATATAATTCCCAAAATTCATTTGTATATTTTATATTATAACATCCCCCATATATATTTAATTCTTTATCACCAATCCGTGTATTTAATATATTATCTCCTTTACTACATTTAAAACTTTTTAAAAGATCATCGTATTTTTTGCTGCTATATGATTTAGATATATTTGAATTCGTTTTCATTATTTTTAATAATATATAATAATATATTTTTATTTCAATTTTATAATATTTTTAAATATGTTTAAAAATAATTTTTTAAACTTATTATCTATAATGATGCTTCAAAAGTTTACTATAGAAAGAATAGCAAATGATGTTAAATATATTATAAAAGATCCTATACCTAATATTTATTATAAACATGATGAAAATAATATTTTAATTGGATATGCTTTAATAATTGGACCGGAAGAAACTCCTTATAATTTTGGAAATTATTTATTTAAATTTGATTTTCCAGAAAATTATCCATATTCTCCACCAAAATTAACATATATATCAAATGATGGTTATACCCGGTTTAATCCTAATTTATATATAAATGGAAAAGTATGTTTATCTATTTTAAATACATGGAAAGGTGAATCATGGACATCATGTCAAACAATATCTACTATTTTATTAACATTATCCAGTATTTTAACAGAAAAACCATTAAAAAATGAACCAGGAATAGATGAAACTAATAATTTAAAAAATATAGAAAATTATAGCTTAATAATAAAATATAAAAATATTGAATACACTATAATTAAACAAATTGAAAATGTGTTAAATAAAAATATAGATATTAATATAAAAAACAATCAAATTTTACTTCTATTCAAATCAGAAATTATTAATAATTTTTTAAAAAATCAAAATAAAATTAAAGAATTTTTAAATGTAACATTTGAAAAAAATTTAATTAATGTCAGTGAAACTATTTATAATACAAAAATAAAAATTAATAAAGATACTTTAGTAAATGATCTAAATAAAATTATTAATTTAATTAAAAATTGAAACTTAAAAAATTAATTATAATTTAGTATATTATATTATGGATTTTTGTAAAGTATGTCAGAATATGTATTATATTAAATTAGAAGATGAAGATTGCAACAAAATTATATATTATTGTAGAAAATGTGGTGATCAAGATAATAATGCTATTAATACTAGCAAATCCATTTTAAAAGAAGTGTTAAATAGTAATAACGAATCAAAATTAAATAATTTTGTTAATAAATATACAAAATATGACTGTACTCTTCCAAGAATAAATTATATAAAATGTCCAAATTCTTCATGCATAAGTAATACAAAAGATTTTGATAGTGATACTAAAGAAATTATTTATATTAGATATGATAATATAGATATGAAATATTTATATTTATGTTCACACTGTGAATATACATGGAAAACAGAAAAATAATAATTTTAAAATTGATATAAATCTTATTTTTTTATATTATAAAAATATAAGATGGCAGATATAAAAATTCCAGATGAAAATAGCGGAGATGAAAGTTCAGAAAATGATGATCCAGTAGATAATTTATCAGATGATGACGATGACGATGACGATGAGATTATAGATGCCACAAATGACCCCGACGATGGTGAAATACAAGAGGATGATGATTTGGAAAGTAGTGATCCTCAAGAAACTAGTAAATTGGATTCATCTGATGCTCAAAATTTATTAACTAATAATTTAGTAAATAATATAACTGATTTACAAGATATAGATTCTGAAGAATTTTTACAAAAATTTGATAATGAATTAAAAGAAGATTATGTACTAAAATATCATCCAGAATGTTTAAATAAAAATATGAATGCAATTAAAAAGTTAGCCGAAGTTAAAAGAATAAATGGAATTATTTCTGATAATTTACATAAAAGTATTCCCTTTTTAACTAAATTTGAGAAAACAAAAATTATTGGTATTCGTGTTAAGCAATTAAACTTAGGCGCAAAACCTTTCATTAGTGTTTCAGAAAATATTTTAGATAATTTTATTATTGCAAATAAAGAATTAGAAGAAAAAAAATTACCATTTATTATAGAAAGACCTATTCCTAATAATACATTTGAATATTGGTATTTAAAAGATTTAGAAATATTTTAACATTTCCATCTATTTCCACAATTTATACAAGTAACAAATGTAGTCATAGGTTCATCTGCACTACGAGTTTGTAATTGATAATATGTACATTTACTATATTCTTCTTCTGGTAAACCATCTCGCTTACATTTCAAACATTTAAAATCATCTGTTGAAGCTTCAATTTTTGGAGCAAATTTATTTTCATCCTTTATTTTTTTATTTTCAATTAAAGGATCCCATATATCTGGTCTCATTTCTTGATGAGTCATAAATACTAAATCATGTGCTTTTATTTCTTTTTTTATAATTTTATTTAATAAATTTTCATGCTGCAAATTTATAAATACAGTTTTAAATTTTTGTATATAAATCAGAACAAAATTAGAATTACTCCATTTTTTTATCAAATTATTATCTTCACATTTTTTTAATGTATAATTGAAAATTCCCTTTTCTATATTTTCTCCAATTTTATTATTTTGAACAATTTCAATAATCTTTTTTTTTATATTTATTCTAAAATTTTCAGGATCTTTAACTATTCTATTATAATTACTCATTATATTTATAATGAATAATTATATTTAAACTAATTATCAATTTTATTTAATTTTCATCGGAATCTTCATCACTTGAATAATTATATATTTCATAATTTAATTCAGAATTTAAAGAATCTTCATATGAACTTTCTGAATCATCTTCAGAATTTATTACTTCTTCTTGATTTTTTTTAACTTTCTCTATTTTATTATTAATATTAATATTAACATTATTTTCATCAATTTGATTTAATAAATTATTGAATATTTCATTATTTAATGAAATAAAATTATTATCTTTATCTTTCATTACAAAAATACACCTACCATAAATATTTAAATTTAGTTTTGTAAAAAAATCAAATGAACTTTTAAATTTATTTATTCCTTTATTTTTTCCCCACAATTCTATCCTATAATTAGAATAATTCCAATCAAGTATTTTACTAAAATTATTATTATTTTTCATATTACATTTTTTATATAAAATATCATCTGAAATATTTGTATTTTTTATATTTATTTCATTTATAGAAGTATCTAAAATTAAAATACTTTTTATCATTTATAATTATAATTAAATTTTTTTTAAGTTATAATACAAATTATTATATAATTTGTATTATTATTATGAATATTACTATTTTTTTAGATATATTCAAATTAATTTTATTATATTTTTTAATTATTTTTCTATTTCATAAGAGTTTTATTTTTATAAAAGATTATTTAATTAAAAATTATAGTATTGATTTAACTAAAACAAAAATATTCAATTTGAATCATTATAATGATAATAATTCTATTTTTAAAAAAAAATCTAATATAAATTTATCAAATATAGATTTATCAAATATAGATTTATCTATATGTCAGCTATATAATAATGATAAAAATATATTAGATTCATCTAATATTGATATATCAAATTTAGACATATCCTATAATATAAAAAATGATAATACAAGTGATTATTATGATTCTGAAATTATACAAGAATTAAATAATTATTTAAAAAAATAAATTAAAATAAAAAATGATTTAATTAATACATTATAATATTTAAATATAAATTGGATTCTATGATTCAATTAGAAAAAAATTTTATTGACTCCATTAAACATAAAATTCCAATTGATAATATTAAGTTTTTATCATTTAACAATAAAAATATTGAAAATAATTCTAATTATTATATTTTAAAACCAAAAGGTAAAAAATCTTTTGTTTGGTTCACATATTTTGAAAAAGAAATTTTATGCATTTTGATTATTTTAAATGATAATAATGTTTTACATGATAGTAATTTATATTACAAATTAGACGTTAACTATAATATTCAATTATGTTATAATAATACATTTATGCAGTGTATCTTAATAAAAAATAATTCAATGAATACTATAATTATTGATAATATACTGAATTACAATATTCACAATAATATTATAAATAATAATACATATTTACATAATATTGAAAGTAAATTATTTCTATATAATATTGTTATTAAACAAATTTCAAATAGTAAAACTAATAAATTTTATTTGCCAATAATAGAAAACAATTTAGATTCTTTATATAATAAAATTTATAATACTAATTATAATTTATATTGTATTAGTATTTATTCAAAAACAAAATATCTAGGTAATTTTATATTTAACGATAGAATAACCTTTACATCTAATATTAAAGCAAATTTCTATATTGAACCCAATATTGAACAGGATATATATTCTATGTATATAATTGACATTAATAGCAATTATATATTCTATGATCATTTATTAATTAATTCATATAAATTAAGTGTGTTTATGAATAATATTTTCAGAAAAATTAAAGAAAATAAAAATTTAGATTTACTAGAAGAATCTGATTCAGAAGATGAATTTCAAGACATATCAAAAGATAAATTTGTTAATATAAATAAAAAAGAAATAATAGAATGTGTTTATAATTATAAATTTAAAAAATGGATTCCAGAAAAAATTGTATCTCAAGGAAAAGTAATTAATAAACAAGAACTTTTAATATTATTAAATAAGAAATTTAATAATAATAACTATAACTTTAACAATAATAATTTTAAAAAGAAAAATTATTCCAGACACAATTATAAAAAAAATTAATATATATATATTATATAAAATGAAACTTTATGGTGGATATTTATATACTAAAAGTAAATTTCATAATAAACGAATGGCAGGGAAAACAAAAAAAAGAAAAACTTTAAACAAAAAAAAACATACAAAAAAATCAAAAATTCATAAAAAAAAATTAACAAAAAAAGGAAAAACTAAAAAAATAAAAAGAAGATAAGTTTTGATCGCAACATTTTAAAAATTAATTAAATTAAACATTTCTTCTCAACATCATGCTCAATATTTTCTTTAGTATTTGATTTTTTATTTCTTTTTTTTATTTCACTCCAAATATTTTCTTTAATATTTTTTTCGCTATATTCTGTATTATAATAATTTATATATTCTTCATTTGTTGTTTTTATCATTTTATAATTTTCTTTATTATAAAATGTTTTTCTTTTCAGAAATTGATTTTGAAAACAATTATGAACATCTACTATATCAATAACAAGAGGATTTTTATGTTTCTCACGTAAAATTCTTCCAACCGCTTGAACAATATCTGTTTTTGGAGTTGCCAAAATTAAACTAGTTAATGTTTTTATATCTAATGCTTCTGCCGCCATTTGATATGTTGCTAATATTACTTGCTTACTTTCACTAATTTTTAAATCATCTTTTTTCATACCACCAACATAAAATCCTACTGTTAATTTTTCATTAATACTTATTTTTTTAAATAAATATTGTAACATATTTCGATTATGGCATAATATCATCATTTGTTGATCTGTATTTAATTTAAATTCATTATGTATTACATAAACTATAAAATCATTTCTATAATCATAATTAGACAATTTACTTATCATTGTGCTATATTTTGCATTTCCTCGAAAATCTAACTCAGTTGTTATAAATTCTTCATCATCCTTTACATCATAATTTATTACTTTTACTAATACGTTATCATAATCTTTTTTATTATTCATATTTACTTCACAAATATTACCTAAATACATCTTAAAAACATGTGTTAATCCATCTTTTCTCTCCATTGTAGCACTTAATCCTAATGAATATATTGTATTGCATTTTTTTAAACAATTACTAAATACTTCACTTGATAAGTGATGACATTCATCATATAAACTAAAACCAAAATCTTTAAATATATTTTCCGGATACTCTTTCATACTAATAGATTGAATCATTGCGATAACAATATCTTTATCTTCAATATCTATTATTGGTCCTTGTATAGTACCAATTTTTGCTTCTGGTAAAAATTCATTTATTCTTTCAATCCATTGATCTTTCAAAAATGTTTTATGAACAAAAATGATAGTTTTTTTATTTATAAGTGAGAGAATCTTTAGACCGATCACTGTTTTTCCACCTCCTGTTTTTAATTCAATTAAACCACACGAATTTCCTTTATTTAATTTATCATTATCATCTAATAATAAATTTTTATCAAAATTTATTTCTTTTAAAAATTTATCTACAATTTCTTCTTGATTTATTGGTTCTTTTCTTAGTTTACCATTGAACTTCAAATTTATATTTATACCATAACTTATATTTATTGTTTTAGGTATACCAAAATATGTTATTCCCCAAAATCTAGGAACATATAATTTATTTTCTGATTCTAAATAAATTGGATAACTGGAATTTTCTATATAACAATTTAAGGATAATGGTTTTATTAATAGATTTTTTTTTATATTATTTATTAATTGCGTTGGTAAATTTTTTTTTAAAATAGTATATCCTTTATTTCCTAAATAAGTACTAACATTATCATCAATATTATTTATTGATCTTAAAATATTTAAACTTATATCTTTTAACATAATTATAAAATTATTATTTAATTATATTAAATATCAATTTTTTGTTTTTATTATATTTATATAATATATAAAAAATGAAAAAACATAATGGATTTAATATTTTTAATAAATTATTATTATTTATACCATTAATATTTTTAAATTATTTAAATATTCCTTACAAATTGTCACATTTATTTACTAATTTTATTTTTTATTTATTTTCATTAACTATTGTTATTATATTAATAAAAAATGAAGAATATATTTATGCTGTTTACTTTATGATTTTTATATATATATTAATAAAAAACTCTAAATTAACTTATATAGATCACTATAAAAATAACCAAAGAACTAGAACAAAAAATATGATTTCATATAATACAAATTTAAATGAAATTTCTTTAGAAGAAAATATTATTAAAAATTTAAATAAAATTCCTTTAAATATTCCTGATAAAAAAAATTTTCAATTAAAAGAATGTTAAATTAATGTAACTTATTAAACTCCATTTATTTGTTTATTAATAGCATTTTTTGGCATTATTTTAAATACATAATCTGCCATAACAAATACAATTAACATTAAACTAACACCCGCACTTGCTTGTAAAACAATATTTTCTCCGAAATTTAATTTCATATCATTTTTTATTAAACTTAAAAAATCTGAAGAGTTACCACCTTGGCTTTCTGGAATAATATTATTTTGTTCATCAACAGCATAACATTCAATATAAATATCTGTATTTTCTTCGAGTTGCGGCATTTTATATAATAAAGTTATTATAAATTTATTATAAATTTATATATATAATTATTATTTATATAATTATATATATAATTAATTAAATGGACGCTGATTCTAAATTACAAACTTATAAAAATGAAGTAATAATATTATATGCTTTGAATCATCATATTTTTCATAAAATATTAAAAAATAAAAATATTATTGATAATAGTAAAAAATATGAGCAACAAAATAAAGATTTTTTAAAAACTAGAGCACAAATTTATTACAATACTATTAGTAATGAAAATAATATGTCTGCTTTGTTAACTTCTTTAGCCATTAATGATTTTTGTAAAGACGATGAGAATAAAAAAAATTATGAAGCGGTATGTAAAAAATTTACGTAAATAAATAAGATTATATATAATTATTATTTTTATAATTATATATATAATTAATTAAATGAGTGCTGATTCTAAATTACAAACTTATAAAAATGAAGCAATAATATTATATGCTCTGAATCATCATATTTTTGATAAAATATTTAAAAATAAAAATATTTTTAATGATAATAAAGGTTACGATCAGGAACATAAAAAACTTTTAGATGAGCAAATATCAAATCTTTTTAATAATATTTCTACAGGAAATTCTAGTTCCAGTTTATTAGCTGGTTTAGCCATTAATGATTTTTGTAAAAATGAAACAAATAGAAAAAATCATGGAACCTTGTGTAAGAATTTTAGTAGTGAAGAATTTGAAGGAGACAGTATTACTAGTAGAACTGGTTTGATAGATCCTAAAACTAAAAAACTAGAAAAACTAGAAAAACATATAAAAGAATTAGAGGAACAACTGGCTGCGGCAAAGCAGAAGACAGCGGGGGAAAAAGATGAGGACTTGGATGCGGCCGAAGAAAGGGTGCGGGCAGCAGAGGAACAAATAGCAAGTTTGGAAGGGCAGTTGCAGGTGGCGGCTGACGAGGCGGCGGGCTCGGCTACAGAGCAAGCGACAGAAATACAACGATTGCAACAGCTGTTGCAGGAGGCACAGGCGGCGACGGGCTCGGCTACAGAGCAAGTGGCAGAAATAGAACGATTGCAACAGCTGTTGGGAGACACGGAGCGGGAGAGGGATGAATGCAGGGAACGAGAGGCGGCGGCGGCGCGACGGGCGGAGGCGGCGGCGGGCTCGGCTACAGAGCAAGTGGA